>ERZ780167.663-NODE-663-length-34207-cov-12.891866_pt1 | contig 34207 bp, 34 predicted proteins | sample MGYA00510982_ERZ780167 | MGnify/ENA primary metagenome ERZ780167 (study PRJEB29588, sample SAMEA2146107) | human gut metagenome | biome: human gut; feature: human-associated habitat; material: faeces | place: Denmark | collected 2008/2010 ... | reverse complement strand
ATGGATGAGATGGCACCTTCTTTCTATACCGAACAGGAGAAAGAGGTAGTCGGCAGACTCTTCCCAACCTGTGAGAAGATAAGCATCGACTATGCCGTGATGGAGAAGTCGAAGGAAATCTATACCCTGCCTGCCGAGTTCGGTTGGAGCGACTTAGGCAGCTGGGGCAGCCTCCGCACCTTGATTCCACAGGATGAGGCTGGCAATGCCAAGGTAAGCAAGGACATCCGCTTGTATGAATGCAAGAACAGCGTGGTTCATGCAGCCGATGAAAGCAAGGTGGTAGTTCAAGGTTTGGATGGCTATATCGTAGCCGAGAAGAATGGACAACTGCTTGTTTGCTCTTTGAAGGAAGAACAGAGAAAAAAGGCGTTTAGTGAAAAAGAAGTTAGTGTTATCTAGATGCTAAATAAAAAATATAGAAACCATTAGATAACAACAACTTATAAATGTACAAAATCTTTTATAGTATTAAATAAAATAATAAAGATATGAAATACGATGTTATTTTACCTATTGCTCGAAAAGATGCATATTTTGTGCATCGAACAGTTGATTATATTCAGAAAAATTTAATAGAGGTAGAAAATATCTACATTATAACAAATAAAAAAAACTTTCATATATTGCAACGTATTATAGATTTTCATACAAATGTAGTTTTGTTGGATGAAAATACTTTGTTGGAAGGATTGTCTTTTCAAAGAATACGAGAATATTTGAACAAATATGGGGCTGCCAGAATAACTGGATGGTATTTTCAACAATTTTTGAAATTAGGTTTTGCAAAGACTCCTTATGCTAACACTTATTATTTATCTTGGGATGCTGATACGATTCCGCTTTCTCCAATGAAATTTGAGGAGGATGAAAAGTTGTGCTTCGATTGTAAAAAAGAATACCATAAACCGTATTTCGTTCCTATTTATAAGTTGTTTGGCCTTGAAAAGGCTATAAATGATTCTTTTATTGCTGAACACATGCTCTTTGAAAAGGAAATAGTAGAAGAGATGATTGGAAAAATAGAGAATCAAAATGGTATACAGGGAGATTGTTGGTGGAAAAAAATAATAACTTCCTGTGATTATAGCCAATCGTTGAATAGTTTTTCTGAATTTGAAACTTATGGTACTTATGCTTACTCTAAAAATCCTACTAGATACAAGTTGAGGCATTTGGCAACTTTTCGAAAGGGTGGTTTGATTAATGGGCGTTTTATTTCTGATAATATGCTTAGCCAATTAGCTTTTGACTTAGATACAGTATCTTTTGAACTTAGAGATACTCCTGCTTTTCCTTTGAACATACGTTGCTATCTCTATCGTTTATGGTTAAAACTAAAAGAAACGTGTTAGAGTGATAAATAATTACTACAGGTGATTAAGTTATATAACGTGCTTATAAAAGACTGATAATTATTTAAGTTATTGAGCATAAGAGACTGACTTTGTTATATTATATAAATTATTTTAGATAGGACGAACATTGATTAAGCTTTAATTAATGCTTTGTTTTATAATGATTAATATTACTCATTTATAGGTATGTTTTAAAAAGAATTTATATATAACAAGAGCGAACTTAATTTAACTGATATTTTAAAAACATTCATTTTGCTACGTAAAGTAGCTAAGTAAATTAATAGAATATTAATGATTTTTTTATAAAAATGTCTAATAAAACGCATGACGCAAATCAAAGAATTGCAAAAAATACGCTATTCTTGTATCTCCGCCAGTTACTTACCCTTTTCTTGTCATTATATACTTCAAGACTCACATTACAGGTTTTGGGGGTATCGGATTTTGGTATATATGCTGCTGTTGGAGGTATAACCGCATTTCTTAGCATTCTTACTTCTTCTTTAGCAAGTAGCACGCAAAGATTTCTTACATTCAAAATAGGAGAAGGTAATCTTCAAGAATTAAATAGTACTTTTTGCACTAGCATTCAAATTCATATACTCCTTTGTGGTGTTATAATTCTTTTAGCTGAAACAATAGGATTATGGTGGGTATATGAAAAAATGGTTATTCCAAGCGAGCGATTTGATATAGCTCTGTGGGTATATCAAATTTCAGTGTTGAATGCAGTATGTACGATTTTGACAGCTCCTTATAATGCTGAAATTGTAGCCCATGAAGACTTGGGGCCTTTTGCTTTGTTTTCTATCATAGATTCTGTATTGAAAGTGATATTTGTGGCTCTTTTATTTATAATAGAGTGGGATAGATTGCTAATGTACTCTTTGTTCTTGTTTTTTATACAAACTCTCAATAGAATAATTTGCGTAGCATTTTGTAAAATTCGATATTCAGAATGTACGTTGAGATGGGGGGTAGATAAAAGTTTGTTTAGGTCTATGCTAGGTTTGTCTGGTTGGAATCTGATTAGTAATTTGGCCATTATGGGATTTATTCAAGGAACTAATATTATTTTGAATTTCTTTTTTGGTCCCTTACTTAATGCTGCTTATTCTGTTGCCTCTCAGGCATATTCGGGTATCAGGCAGTTTACATCAAGTTTTCAACTAGCTTCAAATCCGCAAATCGTAAAATTATACTCGCAAAATGATTTGAACGATATGCATAATTTGGTAATTAATGTATGTAAGTATTCTTTTTATCTGATATTTGTTTTGTCTTTTCCTTTTATCTTGAATGCCGAGGTAATTCTTGGTATTTGGTTGAAGGAGATACCTGCGCATAGTGTTATGTTTTTCACCTTATTGCTGTTGTTTGCTTATGTAGATGTAATGGCTTATCCTTTAGATGTGGCAGCACAGGCAACTGGTCAGTTAAAAAAATATAGTATAGTAGTTTCTGTATGTGTAATATCTTCTTTACCTATCAGTTTCGTCTTCTTTAAATTAGGTGCAGTTCCTGAGACAATATTATATGTTGCTATAGTTGTTGCGTTTATCGGAATTTTTCTTCGATTACTTTTGTTGAATAAATTGATACAATTACCAATTAGACAATTTGTATTGGGTGCTGTCTATAAACCAGTTTTGTTGTTGATAATTGCAACTTTGGTTTTAGTTCCAATAAAAATATGGATGAATTGGAATGGTATTATGCTTTCTATTATATTTTTCATTTTCTCTTTCATGATAGTATGTATCTTATGTTATAAGATAGGACTTGTAAAAAATGAAAGAATGATGATAAAGGAATATGCATTGAAGTTTATAAACAAAATCACGAAAAGTTAAATCATTATGTTGCCTAAGAGAAATGAATATTTAGATATTGTAAAAGGTATAGCAATGATATTGGTATTTTTAGGCCATGCTATTCAACAGGCGGATGCAATCAACTGTTATGATAATATAATATTCGATATTATCTACTCGTTTCATATGCCACTCTTCATGCTTGTTAGTGGATATTTATTTTGGAGTAGTTATTTAAAGAATAAAAATGGCATTGGTTCCCTGATTCTTAAGAGAACTCGTAGCCTTTTATTGCCTTTGATTACTTTCTCTGTTTTACTTGTTCCTAAAACTCTGCTATCCTCATATATGGGGGGGCATGATATTACAGTTAAATTAATTATTGGTAGTTTCTGGAACTCTTTTTCGGGAAATTTCTTGTGGTTCTTATGGGCTGTTCTTTTTTCAGTTTGTTTGTCAAGTTTAGCTCTGAAAATATCTCAAAAGTTTTCTTTGCTCTTGTGCTTAGCTTTCTTTATCCTTGCTTTGCTCGTTCCTGACACGTTGATATACCCAATGTATAAATACTTATTTTTGTTTTTTATCACTGGTCTGTATTTCCATAAGTATAACTTGATTCAGAAACTCAATAAAAAATGTTATGTTTATGGGGGCTTGGTTATAGGTATTGCATACATCATTATAATGCAGAGGTTTAGTCGAGCATATTTCGAATATGATATGGATATTATTCATTGTATATCTAATACGCAAATTTCCGTATTCTTTATCCGGTATGTGTTGGCTTATTTGGGTTGTGGTTTGGCATTGATGATTATATGGTATGGTAGGTCTAAATTGAGAATATTTACAAGTGTAGGCAGAAAGTCTTTGGGATTATATACATTTCAATGTTTTATATTAACATGGTTAAATAATAGACTGGATTTTATAGATGATATTTATTTGTCATCCCTGTGTATATTTGTTTTTGTTTACTCTTTAACTATCTTTGTTTTAAAGTTATCAGAAAAATATAAATTTACAAGAATTTTATTTCTTGGTTACTCAAATTAAAAAATATGAAAATAAATCTTTTTACATCAGATGGAAGAAAATGGTTTGAAAATATCATTCCCTCTTATCCGGATATAGAGTTCCATGAAAACGATTTTGATGAATCAAAGGAATGGGATGTGGTTGCTGTTTATGAGGATTTGGTACATGAGATCAAAGTCAAGACCAAAAAACTTATCTTGATTAGTGGTGAACCACCATTAGCTTATTACACTCCAAAGAAATACTTAAAGCAGTTTGATGCTGTTATTACAGGTAATACTATGCTGCATCATCCAAATATAATCCATTGGCAGCAGAGTCTTCCTACGCATATTGGACGAAGTTGGAGTCAAAAGAAAAACTTATTAGGTTATAATGATTTGTTAAATCTCAAAAAGCCAGAAGATTTAAAAGTTATTTCTTTAATGGCTTCTAATTACAATAAACTTCCAGGTCATCGTAAAAGAATTAAAATGGTAGATTCTGTTATTAAAGCAAAGCTGCCAGTTGATATATTTGGAAAAGGCAGAAAATTTGTTGATGACAAAAAGGATGCAATTTTACCATATATGTTTCATATTTGCATTGAAAATGCAGCAATAGATGATTACTGGACAGAAAAAATTGCAGATTCTATTATTTGTAATACTGTTCCAATTTATTATGGATGCACAAATATAGAAAAGTATTTTGATCCTCGTTGTATGTTTATTGTCCATGACGAACAAGAATTGATAGATACAATAAAAAAAGTTGTTGATGATCCAATTAATATATATAAAGAAAAAAGACAATATCTTCAAGAGGAAAGAAATAAAATATTCTCTATCTATAATATTGTCAGAACGTTAGAAATGGTTGATAAGCTAAATGAAACTACTCGATTGGTTCAGATTATGCCCAAAAATAGATTTCATTTATATAGATTAAGATGTAAAATACTTAATTTTTACCTTAGATTAATAAAATTATTGAGATGATAGAGTTAGATAATATTGAAACATTTATATTTTTTGTAATATTGATGCTTTTTCTAATGTTGTATGTTCAAACTCACGATTTTAGAAAAATAGGTAATAATATATTAAATATAAAAGATATTTCTGTAATTCTGATATATTCAGTATTGATTGGATTTCGTTGGACAGGCAATGATTTAGTTTTATATGCAGATGGAATTAAACAAATATATATTCATGGATTGTCTGCAGAAACTGAAGGAACCCGAGAATTGTTTTATCAGGCTGTAATTTGGTGTATGATGAAAGTGCAATGTTCTATAAGTTGGTATTTCTTTGTCATTGCTTTTGGTCATATCAGTTTACTTCTATTGCTAATAAGAAGATATTTTAGAAAAGAGGCATGTTATGTGATTTTTTTCTATTTTACATCGCTACAATTTGTCATTAGCCTTAATGGAATGCGCCAAATGTTTGCAATCTTATTTTTATTGAATATAGTTTGCTTTATTCAACAAAAAAGGCCATTTAAATATGTGATAGGAGTGCTGGTAGCAACATGTCTTCATAGTTCGGCAGTTATTTTTATGCCTTTGTATTTTGTGATTAATAGGATATTTTTGAAAGATAATCGTTATGCATTATTGATTCTCTATAGTTTGATATTTGTTTCTTCAAATTTTATATTTAAGGGAATTTTTTCAAATTTATCTAATTATGTTGATTATTTGTCTGCATTTTCTGATAAGGCAAGTTATTTGTCGGGTGAAACATCTGCTTTGTTTATTGATTTTGATAAATCGAATTCTCTAGGATTGGGTACGGTTTTTAATTATTTGACGACGTTTTATATCGTATTCTATCTTGAAAAGTTTTTAAATGGAAAGCTGATAAATAGAATATTTTTTAATTTAGCATATATTGGTTGTTGTTTAACTTGTATAGCAGGTAATAGTATCTTTTTGATGAGAGTTACTATGTATTTCTCTATATGTATCATTTTTCCATTGGCTGTTATCACGATGAATTTGATTAGAGAACGAAAACTTGTATTGCCTATTTTTATAGGTGTTTTTTATTTTGCATGGTTTTTTAATTGTGTATACAAAGAGACTGCTGCTTGTTCTCCTTATAAATTGTTTTTTATGTTTTAGGTAAAAATATATAAAGTATGAATGGTTTTATTTTGAGAAGAATCCGCAATATAAGATTATTATTCTCGCATCAATATAAAATTTTAGATGTTTCGAAGCGAAATATTTCGCTTTTGTGTAACAATTGTGTTGGAGCAATGGTATTGCATGATTTTGGATTAAGATTTAATTCACCAACAGTGAATTTATATCTTACCCCCCCCGATTATCTACGTTTCCTTTGTGATTTAGAAAACAATTTAACGAGCGATATTAAAGATATTTCTGGTAAATCTTCTTATCCGATAGGACTTCTGGGTGGTTCTATTAAAATTCATTTTCTGCATTATGCTAATTTTGAAGAAGCTAAAGAAGCTTGGAATCGGCGAGTAAGAAGAATAGACTTCTCGAATTTATATATTTCGATGGTTGCATTTGGAAACGTTACGGAAGAAATGATTGCTCAATTTGACAAATTACCATTCAAAAATAAAGTGGTATTTGTAAATAAACCTATGCCAGCATATCAATCAGCGTTTTATATACGTGGTTTTGAAAAATGCTCAGGTGTTGATAGAATGGCAGAGTTTCAGTCATTATTTGCAAAAAGATATTATGATCAATTTAACTGGAAAAGATTTTTAGGCTTATGAAGTTATCAATAGTTATACCAATTTATAACGTAGAAAGCTATCTAAAAAGATGTTTGGATAGTATTGTGAATCAAAATTCTAACAATATAGAAGTCATCATGGTTAATGATGGCTCTACAGACAATGGTCCGATTATAGCGGAACAATATTCTAGACAATATGAAAACTTTTATTTGATAAATCAAGAAAATAAGGGTTTGAGTGGTGCACGTAATACAGGTATCTCAGCTTCGAAAGGAGACTATCTTTGGTTCGTCGATTCTGATGATTATATAGCTAATGATGCTGTAGATAAAATTTTAGATGCGATTGAGGTGTCTAAAGCTGATATTATAGCCACAAATGTTGTTGTTATAACGACAAGTAATGGTAAAGAAAAAGTAGAACAAGTAAAGAGACATAATTTAAAGTCTGGTTTTGTACCTTCATGGAGCTTTTATAAGAATGGCTATATTCCTCCTTTTTCTGGAGCACCATTTTATATAGTCAAAAAAGAATTTCTTGCGTTAAACAAAATTTCTTTTAAGGAAGGTATATATTTTGAGGATTTGCTCTATACTCCAACGATTTTGTCTTGTTGTGACGAATGCTACTACCTCGATGAATGTCCTTACATTTATTTTATCAGAGAAGGTTCAATTACGACAACAGCTCTTAGTATAAAGAAATGCGAAGATGTTTTGACTGTTGCCGATACCTTGTTTGAAAGATATACGTCAAACACTAAGGTAGCTGGCAAGAAAATATTATTGTCTAGTATTCTTAAAATAGTTAGTTTCTATTATCCAAATTATTTCTGTAAGGTTAAGAAACAAGATCGAAATATGGCAAGAAAGTTATATTTGTCTCATGGATACTTTCAAAAACTATTATGTAAATCTTGGAACCCAAAGTATTTGATAAGCTATATTGAAATATTGTTGGGATGGCCATATCCTTTCCGTAGAATAATAAAACGTCTATTTTGATTGTTATGAATATTGTACATTATATTATAGGAATTCCTCCATATCGACATGGGGGAGCTCCTGCTTATGCTATTGATTTGCTAAAACAGCAAAACCTCTGTAAAGATATTCATACGTCAATTTTGCTACCCGGTGATATTTCATGTTTTAATCATGTTTCTAGAATTAAAACCTCTAAATATAAAATTGGTAATATTAGATGTTATAAGATAATAAATCCTGCAGTTTCACCTTTGATGTATGGTTTGAAAAAGGCAGAATATATTTTGGCTGATCAACGAAAATTTTCAAGTAAATCCCTTGAAAAATATTATGAAAATGTGCGCCCCGATATAATTCATGTACATACATTGATGGGATTGCCAAAAGATTTTTTATCTTTTATGAAAGCTAAAGGAGTAAAGCTGGTTATGACATCACATGATTATTATGGTCTTTGTCCTAAGGTGAATCTTGTAGATTGTAATGGGCAAATTTGCCAGGATAGTTCAGGGTGCTTGTGTGCGGAATGTAACCAATTTGCAAAACCAAAATGGTTATTGAGGGTTTTAAATTCAACCTTTTTCCTAAAAGTAAAGAAATATCTTCCAAGGAGTGCTGCAAAATACAGAAATCAATCGAATAGTTCTCATGAACTTGTACGTTTTAGTAATGATGCTGATAGTCAATTCGTAAATCTAAAGAATTATTATATAGATATGTTTTCCATGTTTGATGCTTTTCATTTCAATAGCAATATATCTAAAATGGTTTATGAAAAAAGTATCTCACTACCCTATCATGAAGTTATTCCTATAACATCAGGAGCAATAAATGATAGAAGAAAGAAAAAGAAATTTGGGAAAATTGTACGAATGGCTTTTATTGCAGGGCTAGGTAATGCCAAGGGGTTTCCTATGCTTAAGGAAATTTTAATGGAATTTACCCAAAATGGATTTTCTGATTGGCGCCTAGAGGTCTGGGGCGGTGAAAGCACTGGAACAGATGAGCAATTGAATAATATAGAGTTTAAAGGAAGATTTTCTCAATCTCAATTATCTGCTATTTATGATTCAATAGATTTGGTTTTAGTACCTTCTGTTTGGTATGAAACATTCAGTTTAGTTGCTCTTGAAGCATTGTCATTTGGTGTTCCTGTATTGATGAGTAATCATGTTGGAGCTCAGCTCTTAATAGATAAGATTGCTCCTGATTTCATATTTAATGGAAAAGAAGAATTAAAGTTTAAACTTAAAAATATATTTTGTAATCCGCAAATTTTGACTACTTTCAATGAAAAATTATTGAATAGTAATATAATTAATTTTTCAGAAACAAAACATGCGAATGACATATTAGAGTTTTATAAAAGAGTCATAAAGTTATGAAAAAAGTTTTATTTGTAGAGAACTCTGCAGGCTTCTGCAAGTTTAATGCTCCTTATATGAACTGGTTTAAACAGCAGGGGTGGCAAGTTGACCATGCTGCTCCAGGAATAGAGGACAAGTTTGCTTATGGAGTTACGTATCACTATGATGTTGATATTCATCGTTCACCATTCTCTTTCCAGAATATAAAAGCTATAAAGACTTTAAAAAAGTTGATAGATAAAGAGCAGTATGATTTGGTTCATTGTCATACTGAGATGGGAGGATTATGTGCTCGCTTGGCAGCAATTTCAGCAAGAAAGAAAGGATGTAAAGTGATTTATACTTCTCACAACTATCCTTTTTATAAAGGTGCCTCCTTTTTAGCATGGACTGTTTTCTATACGGTAGAGAGAATGCTTGCGCCAATTACTGATGCGGTTGTAACAATTAATGAAGAAGATTATCAGATAACATGTAAGCATAAGTTTGCTGCTGGGCCTAATTTTAAGATTGATGGTGTAGGTGTCAATTTAGATAGGTTTTCACCAGTTTCTTTTGAAGAAAAAATAAAATTGAGAGAGGACGTAGGGGTTGCACAAGATGCATTTGTACTACTCTATACAGCTCAGTTTATTCCCCGAAAGAACCACGAAATGTTGATACGACAAGTTCCCACCATTCTTAAAAGTATCCCAAATCTACACGTACTGTTTGCAGGTAATGGCCCAATCTTTGAAGATATGAAACTTTTGGCAAACGAACTTGGAGTTTCTGACTGCATCTCATTTTTAGGTGGTCGTGGCGATATTGATCGTTTGTGTAGAGTTTCTGATCTCCATGTTGCAACAAGCAAGTTGGAGGGACAAGGCATCAATAATATCGAAGCTATGGCTTGTGGCTGTCCATTAGTCGTATCTCGTGTTCGTGGTCATCGTGATGTTTGTATCGAAGGCAAGAATGGTTTCTTGTTCGACTTAGATAAGCCACAGGATATGTCTTCAGAAATCATACGACTTTACGATGATAAGAATCTGTATCATACGATTTCTGAGTTTAACAAGAAGGATGCAAGCCGTTTTGATGTAAAAAGAGAAGTTGCCGCAATGGCTGCCATTTACAAAAAAGTATTAGGAGATAAACTTTAGATATAAGTATTTATAATAGATTCATGAAAATAGGAATAACAACCATATTCCCTGGTAATCATAATTACGGTGGGATGCTTCAAGCATATGCTCTTCCTTATGCAATTAAGCAGATATGGGGGGGCAAAATCAAGTAGAACAGATTAATTTTGAATATACGAGAAATCCGTTATATCCAACTCTTCTAAGTCGTTGTAGACAATATTCTTTGAAACAAATATTGGCAAAATTGAAAGAGATTCAGGTTGCAAAGAAAAGCTATTTAATTAACAATCAGTTGACAAAGAGAAGAGCGTTGTTCGAAGATTTTAGAAAGAAAAATATTCCACAATCTGTTCTTTACAAAGTAGATGAGCATGAGAAAATAGGAAAAGACTACGATGTGCTTATTACAGGTAGTGATCAAGTATGGAATCCTAATGTAATTAGGGATGTCTTCTTGTTGGACTTTCCAACTAAGGCAAAAAAAATAGCCTATGCTGCCAGTATAGCAAGGTCAAGTCTTAGCAATGCGGAGAAGAGATATATGTTACCTCGCATAAAAGGCTTTCAACATATAGGAGTAAGAGAACTATCGGCAAAAAAAATTTTGGATATGGAAAAAATTGATTGTGAAGTTGTTCTTGATCCAACTATGTTGCTTACCAAAGATGAATGGGATTTAGTTACAAGTGAAAGACAAATTTCTGAAAAGTATGTCTTGTTATATTCTTTTTCTAATTGTGAATTGAAAGAGGAAATAGAAGAGTTTTATAATGATAAGGGTGTAAAGGTTGTGTTTATACCTTATGTAAAGATGTGCTATAACTCTTATGATGGATTATGTGGATTCCAAAAAATGTGGGATGTTGGACCTTCTGAATTCCTTTCGTTAATAAAATATGCAGAGCATGTATATACCGATTCTTTTCACGGTTCTGTTTTCTCAATACTATTTAATAAGCAATTTACAGTCTTTGAGCGAGCTCATAAAGCTGGAAAAGTATCTATGAACTCAAGAATAACTGACTTGTTGAGCACTTTTGGCTTAAGTGACAGATTGACATCAAGCTCTTTGTTGCCAGAGGAAAATAAAATAGATTATACCGAAGTAGAAAGCATTCTTGGACGATTAAGAAAAAAGTCTATAGATTGGCTTACACATTCAATCGAAGCATAATATGACAAAGATATTTGCAGCATATAACAAGAATCATTGGGAAAGATTTAGCAGTTCTTCTGGTGGAGTATTTGTTCTATTGGCAAAGTCAGTGCTTTCACAAGGAGGTTCTGTTTGGGGAGCTGCTTATGATGAACTGTTTCATGTTAAGCACATCGAGGTAACAGACCATAATTCCCTTCATAAACTTTTAGGTAGTAAATATGTCTTAAGCAAACTGGATAAAGGCGCATTTTTAGCTATCAAGAAGCGGTTAGAAGAAGGACAAAAGGTTCTTTTCTGTGGAACTCCCTGTCAGGCAGAGAGTGTTATTAGGTTTGTTGGTCCTGAATTACGAAAGCGCTTACTGGTTATAGACTTTACTTGTCATGGAACACCTTTACCAGAAGTATGGGAAGCTTATCTTAAATGTTTAGAAGAAAAGGGTGATTTGTTATCAGTGAATATGCGCCATAAAAGGTTTGGGTGGAAAACTTATAGTTTTGTGGCAAACTATAAAAATGGCAAGAAGTTTTCCGAGATTTTCACTTGGAACCATTATTCTCAGGCTTTCCTTTTTAATTATTCTTTGAGAAAGCCGTGTTATAGTTGTATATTTAGGGATATAGCTCCTCATAGTGATATTACATTGGGTGATTATTGGGATATTGCAAAGAAACATCCCGAAATGAATGATGACAAAGGAATTTCTAAACTATATGTGCATACTGAGTTAGGTGAAAGTTTCTTGCATAGCATATCACATTCAATGGAAATTGTATTAGATGAAGAGATTCAAGGCTATAAGACGATGGCTATGACAATAAGAATTCCTCACAAAAGAGATTTGTTCTTGAACGTTTTGAAAAATGAGGGGTTTGAGGCTGCTTACAGAAAAGCTATTTATGGTGGTTTTGTTTGGGCTTTAAAAATAAGAATAAAAGGATTATTGAAAATAATTCTTCATTATAAATATTAATTTTAGTCAACGTAAGGGGTTGTATTTCATGGGCTTGTTGTTTAAATAAGCTGATATATTTTTGAATTAATAAAATTTTAGTTATCATACATGAAAATAGCATTTGTTAGCGTCCGCGGTATTCCAAATAACTACGGAGGCTTTGAGCAGTTCGCTGAGTATATCTCAGTGGGCTTGGTGAAGCGTGGCCATGAGGTTACGGTGTATTCTCCTTCTTATCACCCTTATAAGGATGAAGAGTACAAGGGTGTGAAAATCAAACATATCTATAGTCCTGAGACTTGGATGGGTGGTAGTATCGGTTCTTTCTTCTACGACTTTATGTCGTTGAAGGATGCCTTAAAGCGTGAGAACTTTGACATCATCTATGAGGCAGGATATACGAGCATCATTCCTGCTTTCATCTGGTTTGATGTGAAGAATGTTACCAAGAGTATTGTGGTTACCAATATGGATGGTCTGGAATACAAGCGTACCAAGTTTAACAAATGGGTGCGCAAGTTCGTGTTCTGGGAGGAGAGAATGGCTGTGAAGCATAGTCATTATCTGATTGCAGACAACATGGGCATCCATGATTACTATAAGGAGAAGTATGGCAAGGATAGTAAGTTCCTAGCATACGGCGCCGACATCCATGCTGATTATAATGTGGAGCATCTGAAGGAGTATGGCTTGAAACCTGAGGAATATTATATTCTGGTAGCCAGACTGGAACCTGAGAATAATATCGTGATGGCCATTGAGGGCTACTTGCATTCTAAGGAAAATGGTAAGCGTCCTCTGATTGTGGTTGGTAAGACCAATACTCCTCATGGTAAGGAATTGGTTGCCAAGTATGGCAAGGAGAAGAGTGTGAAATTCGTAGGTGGTATCTATGACTTCAACAAATTGAATTCTATCCGTCACTTCTCTAAGGCTTATTTCCATGGTCATAGTGTGGGTGGAACCAATCCTTCTCTGTTGGAAGCAATGGCATCAGAATGCTTTATCCTTGCTCATGACAACATCTTTAATCGTGCCGTGTTGAAGGATAACTCTTTGTACTATCCTAATGCTGAGAAGGTGACAGAGATGCTGAATGATATCGAGAATATCTGTACACTGCATAAGAAAAACTTCACGGATGGAAATGTGGAGGAAATCAAAAATGAGTATTCTTGGGAGCATTTGGTGGACCAGCATGAGGAATACTTCAAATGGTTGCTGGAACAGAAACGATGAACCAATCTAAAGATTTACTTTTAAAATCTCTTCGAGCAGTTCTCTTTGGTGAGAAACTGGATGCTTCTGATTTTGCGGAAGCAGATTGGAAAAGCATCTTTCAATTGGCAGATGAACAAACTGTCTCAGCTTTGTTGCTAGATGGGATGAGTCTGCTGCCTTCTACGTGCATCTCAATTCCTCTGGGTGACAAGCTGAAGAGGATAGCGACGATGCAGCGCATCGAACAAATAAATCGTGTACATCGGAAGGTCATTGTAAAGATTGACCAAGCCTTGAAATCTGAGGGAATTCCTGTTGTCTTTATGAAGGGGCAAACGACAGCTTTGCGTTATCCTAATCCTCTTCATAGAACTCCAGGGGACATCGACTTTGTTGTGAATCCTAAAGATTTCAAGAAGACAATGGAGGTACTGGAAAAGATAGAAAAGTAGATCATCATTTGGTGCATGAGCATCATGGTATGGCATGGGTAGATGGAGTGACAGTAGAGCCTCATTATAAGGTTCACAATTATCAATGTCCATCTGCCGATCATGCTATGCAGGAAATGTTTGCTTCGGTATTTCCATCAGAGTTGTCTTCTGCTGATATGGATGGGTATGCAGTACCTGTATTCCCTCCAACCTTTGAGAGTGTATTCCTGATATCTCACATGGTAAACCATGTATATGAAGAAGGATTGGGATTGAGGCAGGTGATAGATCATGCCATGTTCTTATCGAGTTGTGCAGACAAGATAGACTGGTTGCAGCATCATGAATATCTGCATCTGATGCACATGGAAAGGGCATGGAGAATCTTTACTTGTATTTGTGTTGATTATCTGGGAATGCCCTTGCCATCACAAGTGGAGCCTTTTTCTCATCAAGAGAAGGTATGGGCAGAAAAGATGATGGCAGATATCATGAGGGTTGGCAACTTCGGTAGAGGTGAATATGTATTTCTGCACCATGGATTCAAGGATGCCTTCAACAACTACTGTTGGGTAGTAAAAAGGTGCTGGAATCTTGGCTTTGTCTGTCCTAGTGAAGCAAGGTGGTGGATTATATCGAAGGTGAAGCGTTTCTTTTGGAAAAAATGGATTAAGGAATAGAAATAATAAAAAGTATATAGAAAATGGAAGTAATAAAGACAGATATAGAAGGCGTACTCATCATTGAGCCTCGCCTTTTTAGAGATGCTCGTGGCTATTTCTTCGAGAGCTTCAGCGAGCGTGAGTTTAAAGAGAAAGTAGAGCCATTGGTGGGCTACAAGGTGGAGTTCTGCCAGGACAATGAGAGTATGAGTTCTTATGGTGTGATGCGTGGTTTGCATTTCCAGAGACCTCCGTTTACCCAGAGCAAGCTGGTGAGATGCGTGAAGGGTAGAGTGCTGGATGTTGCCGTGGATATCCGTAAAGGTTCGCCAACATACGGCAAGCATGTGGCGGTGGAACTGACGGAAGATAATCATCGTCAGTTCTTTATTCCTAAGGGTTTTGCGCATGGCTTTGCTGTGTTGTCTGAAACTGCTGTATTTCAGTATAAGTGTGATAACTTCTATCACCCAGAGGCTGATGGGGGTATCTCGATATTGGATGAATCGCTTGGTATCGATTGGCGCATTCCTACGGAACACGCTAATCTTTCCGAGAAGGATACGAAACATGAGGTGCTGAAGGACTTTGAAAGTCCTTTTGAATACTAGAAGGATTTTGATTTCTAAAATCATCTAATCTTTTTTCTAAAATCATCCCGTCCTTCTTTACCATTAAAGAAGGCTCCACCTTTCTTACCAAGCCTCTCTTTCCTCAGGAACGAGAGGATGTAACCGCCCTCCGGTGCTCGGAACCGCTACGCTATAAGGTTGGCGGGGCATCAAAGCCCTCGCCATATTTTGCGGGATGGGACCGCCTGGGAATAGCAGTTTATAGTTTACGGTTGATTTCGTGGTTATTTGCTGATAACTTGCAGATTTCTTGTGATTTTCTTGGTGGTTTCGAAGAAAAAGCGTATTTTTGCGGCTGAAGTGTTAAATATAGAAGGAATTGATTATGAGAAGTATGAATAAAATGTCGGCGGAGGATATCGCTAAGCTTAAGGCGGTAGCTTTGTATGTCTTAGACAAATGTGGTGAAACGGATTTCATTCATTTGTTTAAGATTATCTATTTTGCGGAAAGGAATCTCTATGCAAAATATGGTCAACATTTAGTTAAGGATACTTTTATCGCCATGGAACACGGACCGGTTCCCTCTCATCTTTATGATGCCTTGAAATTAATGAATGGCAAGGGAAACAATAAGGATGTCAAAGCTATTAGCGATTCTTTGTTACCTGCTGGTGGGGAATGCGCTTGGTTTTTTGTGAAAGCTGGCGAAAAGCCTGACTTGGACGAATTGAGTAAAGCTGAGATAGAAGCGTTGGATGCTGCCATTGATAAATACAAAGATATGGATACCAAGACTTTGTCTGAGCTATCTCATGATTCTGCCTGGCATGAGGCATGGGATAAAAATCATAATGCTGTTATGACCTCTCTGAATATTGCAAAAGCAGGTGATGCTTCTAATGAGTTTTTAGAGTATCTCCAGGAACAGGAATTTATAGATTCTATTTTGGAGGCTTAGGCTATGGTGAACTTCAAAGAATTGCTGGGAAATAATAATCAGCTTCAAAACTTGCTCCTTGATACAGTTGAGGAGGGTGAAGTTTATCGTCTTTGCCTGACAAAAGAAGAAGGTATTATTCCTAAAAATAAAGGAGATGAAGGGAGAAAGAAGTTCTTTGTAGTTGTGGGTAAAGACCAAGAAGGAAATGCAATTGGTTTTGTACTTATCAACTCAGAAATCAATAAGCACCTTCCTGAAAGTAGAAGGAAATTGCACTATTTATTGAAGGCTTCTGAGTATGAGTTTTTGGGTGATCAAGATAGATTTGTCGATTGCTCTGATTTTAAAAGAATTTCAAAGGAACGATTTGCAGAATTGTTTTCAACAGATAAGATGAAGGGAAAAATTAATAAGAATGATTTGGTAGAAATAAAAAAGGCTATTTGTTCTTATGAGAATATTTCCATGAAGTTGTTGAAACGTTTTGGATTGATTTAACTTGCAGATTTCTTGTGATTTTCTTGGTGGTTTCGAGAAAAATGCGTAATTTTGGCGGCAGAGTTAAACGTTTAAAAGGAGAAGATTATGGCATTAGAGATAAGAAGCATTCCTGTTTTGACAGGTGAGACCGCTGAACGATTTGTTCGTGAGGCAGAGGAGAAAGATAGCCAAAAGGAATCCTTGAAGGCTGGTGTTGTTGTAGGTTATGCAAGTTCTAAACTTTGGAAAGATGGAAAAGATTAATTTTTTAGTTTTGGCTTTGCTTCTTTTTGCCTTTGGCAATTCAAAGGCGCAAGTAATCAATAATAAAGCAGACTCAAACAGAGTTTGTTTGTTCGATGTGCTTGGAAACAAGCAGTATGATGCTAATTCTGAAAAGATTTCCATTGTTACTGCTTTGGAAGAAACTACGCAGTTGATAGAAGGCACAGAAGCTTACAAACGTACCGCTCTTGTTGTTTATACAATTTCAGATTCCAACGGCAAGAGAGACGTAAAACGAAAAGTGTTGGATGAGGAAAAATGGCAGAATGATTCTTTTATGCAGGAGCATAAAAAGAATGTTGCCAATTTGATAGGGACTCCTTTAACACTTACTTTCGTATCTCGTAATTCTAATAAAAAAGGATGCTATCCTTGTAAAAAATCAATCGTTGATGACTCTACGATTTATACAATCAATGAGTTTAATGAGAAAATGGGTGATTATCATGTCCTCAGTTTTAAGTTAAACTTTACTGGAATTACAGAAGAATTGCATTTTGCTTCCCGAGCTTCAAAGTTGTACCTAAATGACTTAAAGCAAGTAAATACAACATGGATGATAAATGCCTATGTTGGGAAGAAATCCTATGGCTGCAATGTTTTGAAGGAAAAACTAAGCATACTCAATGTTTATTATGTAACTCCAAAAGAAGCTAAAAGTATATATAAGTCTAAGAACTTGACTTTGACAAAAATACTTAGGAAATAGTATGATATGTTACCTTCTACGCAAAAATTCCCGATCTGCAGGATTTTTAGCGCAGACCGGGAGAAAAATTAACAACTATGGAAAATATAAAAAGAAAGTAATCAGAGTGTGGACTACAGAAGGAATTTGATTTCGGCTGGCTTGCCGTTCTCGTCGAGACCGCCCTCATAGCAATTGAAAGAGAACGACTAGATCAGATTGTAATTGCAAAGAAAACGAATGAAGCCTCATTTGAGGTTGGTTTGTGCTTGAAATAAACTTTACGTCAGGCTTGAACCAACTCCAAATGAGGCTTCTTTTATTTTCTTAACTTTCCCTATTATCTTCTGCCGCCGAAGCTACCGCCACCGCTCTTGCTTCCGCCATTGCTGTGAGAACCGCCACCTCCGAATGAACGGGATGTGCCACCACCGAATGAGCGGGAAGATGAACTGCTTCCGCTATTGAATGAGCGGCTATTGTTTCCACCACCGAATGAACGGCTATTGCTTCCGCCATTGAATGAACGGTTGCTGCCACCGAATGAACGGTTACCGCCAAACGAACTGCTGTTAGGGGTTGTAGAACGTGGGGTGAAATCGCGGCTCATGTTAGAACGGCTGTTGTTGCTTCTGTTTCCGAAAGTGCCGCCGCCGAAAGTGCCACCTCTGAAAGTGCCACCGCCGAAAGTGCCGCCACCATTATTGTTGCGGTTGCTTTCTATACGACCGTTATTGAACGAACCGTTGCCGAAGTTGCGGTCTCTGGTTACTGTGGTGCGGGTGCTGCTTTGGCGCTGCATATTGCCGAAAGACTGTCCGCGACCGTAATCACCACGGTTGAAACCGTCTCTCATTCCCATGCGTGGCTGACCGCCAGCGAATGGTCTGCCGTATGAACGTCCGTGATACCAGCTTCTTCCACCGTTCACTCTCCAGCAGTGGTCGCCTCTATAGCTAACGTAGAAGTGTGGTCTACCGAAGAAGAAGTAGTCGCGGCGAGGGTAACGTGCGTAGATTCCGAAATGCCAGTAACCGCCGTCCCAGTAGAGAGGGCGATAGAAGTAGGTGGCATCGCAGAAAGCGCGATACTGCCAGTCGAGCAGGATATAGCTCAGGTCGAGATTACGCTGGCGCCAGTATACACCATACAGGTCATCATAAGTATTGATGCCCATCAGATAGTCGAGGTTCACCTCATAAGCTGCCTCGTACTGATCATCTGTCAGGTTCAGCTCGTAAGCCATCTTGTCAGTCAGGAAGAGAGCCTGCTGGCGTGCCTGTTCGTAACTCATTGCTGATGCAGTAGTGAATGTCATGGTGAACATTGCTACAAGTGCTATGATAAACTTCTTCATAATCGTATATTTTAAAATTGTTTATACTCTTGTTTCTTATTTCTGGTGCAAAGATAGGGCTATTTTCGTTCTCGGGGTAAGGTTTTTCCCTAAATAGGTGGGGGAAAATCCCTACAGCCCGTTTTTTACCTTAAATAAAATAAAAAAGTTGTGTCACTTGAAAAAAATGCTGTACTTTTGCATGAATAAAAGTTACATTTATGGCAAAGGACAAAATAGCATACGTTTGTAGCAACTGTGGACAGGAAAGTTCCAAGTGGATGGGTAAATGCCCTAGTTGCGGACAATGGAACACTTTCAAGGAGATTCGCATTGCGGGCGATAGCGGCTCGCAGGCGGCTAAGAATGCCGGCATGACGATGAGACATGGCGGTGCTGCTACCATGTTCGGCGGTCAGCATAGTGACCATGATGCCAAGCCGATGAAGTTGCGCGACATCTCTGCCATTGATGAACCTCGCATTGATATGCGCGATGAGGAGTTGAACCGCGTACTGGGTGGCGGTATGGTGCCGGGAAGCATCACCCTGCTGGGTGGTGAACCGGGTATCGGCAAGAGTACGCTTACCCTGCAGACCATCCTGAATATGACCGACCGCCGTATTCTCTACGTCAGCGGTGAGGAGAGTGCCCATCAGATTAAGTTGCGTGCCGACCGACTGGCAAAGGGACAGGCGCTGTTGAGGGGTGAGGAAGTGGTTAATCCCTTTGATCATATCACGATTCTCTGTGAAACGCAGCTGGAGAAGATCTTCTCTCATATCCAGGAGGTGGCTCCGGAATTCATCGTCATCGACTCTATCCAGACCATCGCTACCGAAGAGGTAGACAGTTCTCCGGGTTCGGTATCTCAGGTCCGTGAATGTGCAGCCCATCTTCTCCGCTTTGCCAAGACCAGTGGCATTCCGGTTATCCTGATAGGACATATTAATAAGGAGGGAACCTTGGCGGGACCTAAGATTCTGGAGCATATCGTGGATACCGTTATCCAGTTTGAGGGTGACCAGCATTATATGTATCGCATCCTGCGAAGCATCAAGAACCGATTCGGAAGTACTTCGGAACTGGGCATCTATGAGATGCTGCAGGGAGGATTGAGACAGGTGAGCAACCCGTCGGAACTGCTTCTTACCGAAGATCATGATGGACTTTCGGGTGTAGCCATCAGTGCTGCCATCGAGGGTGTGCGTCCGTTTCTGGTAGAAACGCAGGCTCTGGTGAGTACGGCGGCATACGGAACTCCACAGCGTTCGGCTACGGGTTTTGACCAACGAAGACTGAACATGCTCCTGGCGGTGTTGGAAAAGCGGGTTGGCTTCAAGCTGATGCAGAAGGATGTGTTCCTGAACATAGCCGGAGGCTTGCGGGTAACTGACCCTGCGATGGACCTGAGTGTGCTGGCTGCGGTATTGAGCAGTAATGTGGATACGGCGATAGAGCAGGGGTGGTGCATGGCTGGCGAAGTAGGACTCAGTGGTGAGGTTCGTCCGGTAAGCCGTATAGAGCAGCGCATAGCAGAGGCTGAGAAACTCGGCTTCCAGCATATCATCATTCCGAAATACAATTATCATGGTTTCGACCATAAAAAGTATCAGATAGAGATTCATCCCGTAAGGAAAGTGGAAGAGGCGTTCCGCTGCCTGTTCGGGTAAACGTTCAAAGTAAAAGTAAATGAAGGATTCAGTAATTATTGTGAGCGGCGGTATGGATAGTATTACCCTGCTCTATGACAAGAAGGACGAGATAGCCCTGGGTATCAGTTTCAACTATGGAAGCAATCATAACGAGCGGGAGATTCCTTTCGCCAAGATGCATTGTGAGAGATTGGGAATCAAGCATATCACCATTGATTTGGGATTCATGCACCAGTATTTCAAGAGTTCTCTCCTGGAAGGTGCGGATGCAATTCCTGAGGGACATTATGCAGCCGACAACATGAAGTCTACCGTGGTGCCTTTCCGCAACGGTATCATGTTGAGCATTGCCATCGGTATTGCAGAGAGCAATCATCTCAAGAAGGTGTTTATTGCTAATCATGGCGGTGATCATACCATCTATCCGGACTGTCGCCCGGAGTTTATCAAGGCTATCGATGAGGCTGCTGAGGCAGGCACATTCGTGGATGTGCGTGTGGTGGCTCCATACACCAACATCACCAAGGGTGAGATTGCAGCCATCGGCAAGAAGCTCGGTATCGATTATTCCGAGACCTGGAGCTGCTACAAGGGTGGTGAGAAGCACTGTGGCAAGTGTGGTACCTGCGTAGAGCGCAAGGAAGCCCTGGCTGAGGCGGGTATCGAAGATACCACGGAGTATGAGGAGTAAGGATGCTTTATATAATAAGGTATGGATAAAGGTTATTATGGAAATATAAAAGAAAAGATATAGTACGAATGAAGAAAATGATTTTGAGTGCAGCCTTGGTGCTGGCATCAACTGCAGCGATGGCTCAGAAGAGCAACTTTCAGGTGAAGGTAGACTTGAAGAATTTTGCAGCCGATTCTGTAATCGTGTTCAAAGGCCGTGATGTGAAGATGGATACCATCTTGGTTAAAAATGGTAAGTTTACCTATTCTGATAACCTTACCAAGGTGTCAAACCGTGCTTTCTTGACACCAAAGACCTATCGTGGTTTGGAACAAAAGATGTTCAACTTCCCTTGCGTGCCAGGCGAGAAGGCTGAGATAAAGGGTGATTTCGCTACCCGTTTCGATATTGCCGGTAGCAAGTTTTACCAGCAGTATCATGAGGTTGATTTGATGATGGAGTCTGCCGAGAAGGATTTGAAGGAGTATTCTGAATCTCTGAATGCTCGCACGAAGAATGGTGAAGACCGTGAGGCCATCATGAATGAGTATGAGAAGAAAATGCCTGCTTTGCTGAAGGCTAGAACGGAGAAAATCCTTGCTTTCGTCAAGCAGAACCCTGATAATGAGGCATGTGCCACACTTTTTGAGAAGATGGATGATTACGACCAGATGAAGGAACTTCTGGGCTTGCTCTCTGAGAATGTGAAGAATGGAAGAATGAAGGTCTATTATCAGTATTTTATTGATATGGCTAAGAAGCGTGCAGAGGCTGATGAGAAGGCTAAGAAGTTGCAGGCTTCCGGTATAGATGCTCCTGACTTTACATTGAATGACATCAATGGCAAGCCATTCTCTCTTTCCAGTCTTCGTGGCAAGTATGTAGTCATCGACTTCTGGGGCTCATGGTGCGGTTGGTGTATCAAGGGTATGCCTAAGATGAAGGAGTACTACGAGAAGTACAAGGGTAAGTTCGAGATTCTGGGTGTTGACTGCAATGATACCGAGGCTAAGTGGAAGTCTGCCGTAGAGAAGCATCAGTTGCCATGGATTCACGTTTATAATCCAAAGGGTAGTGATGTGCTCGGCAAGTATGGCATCCAGGGTTTCCCAACCAAGATTGTTGTGGGTCCTGACGGCAAGATCGTGAAGACCATCGTAGGTGAGGATCCTGCATTCTACACCTTGCTTGATGAAGTGCTTGGTAAGTAATTCCTTCGCAAAACTGTTTTGTTGGTGATTGGGATTCTAAAGAATAAACATAAAGCAAATGAAGAAAATGATTTTTACAGCTGCTATGATGCTGGCATCTGCAGCAGCGATGGCTCAGAGCGGAACCTTTCAGATCAAGGGTAACGTAGAGGGGTTGCCGGATTCTCTGGTAGCTATGATTGGAAGAAAGACGGAAAACATCGAGGTTAAGAAAAAGAAGTTTGTGTACTCCAAGAACTTTGATAAGCCTCAATGGGTTTATCTCTGTGACCTGAAGGTCATCAAGAGTGGAGTATTTAAGGCTAACCGTGTCTTTGCCATTCCGGGTGAGACTATTGAGATGAAGGGTAACTTCACTGAGGGTGTCGATATCAAGGGAGGTAAATTCTATCAGGAACAGGAATTGATGGATGAGTATAAGGGTCAGGCTCATAAGGATATCAAAGCGCTCTGGAAATGGTATTCTGACAATGTGAATGACAGTAACCGCGATTCTATCGAAAAAGTTGTAGATGAGCGTATGGAACCTTTGCAGAAGAAGTATGCAGCCGACCTTCTTGCTTATGCCAAGCAGCATTCTGGTCAGGAGTGTATCGCACTTCTCATCGACGAGCTGGATGATGTCAAGGACAAGGAGACTTTGATCAGTCTGATGGCAGATAACGTCAAGAATGGTAGAATGAAGGCATACTATGAGCCTATCTTCGAAAGTGCCAAGAAGCGCGCTGAGATGGAGGAGAAGGCTAAGGTGGTTCAGGCTTCCGGTGTAGAGGCTCCTGACTTCACCTTGAACGACATCAATGGCAAGCCATTCTCTCTTTCCAGTCTTCGTGGCAAGTATGTAGTCATCGACTTCTGGGGTTCCTGGTGTATCTGGTGTATCAAGGGTATGCCTAAGATGAAGGAATATTATGAGAAGTACAAGGGTAAGTTCGAGATTCTGGGCGTTGACTGCAATGATACCGAGGCAAAGTGGAAGGCTGCAGTAGAGAAGCATCAGTTGCCATGGATTCACGTTTATAATCCAAAGGGTAGCGATGTACTCGGCAAATATGCCATCCAGGGTTTCCCAACCAAGATTGTCATCGGTCCTGACGGCAAGATCGTAAAGACCATCGTAGGTGAGGATCCTGCATTCTACACCTTGTTGGATGAGGTTTTGGGTAAGTAATTATTTTATTTTAATAGATACAAAAAAGGCTTCTGCGAATACATACGCAGAAGCCTTTTTTGTTATATATGGTATTTACCCTGATAATGTCTTTTCGATTTCATCGGTGCACCATGGAAGGCACCGCCACCGATGCCTCTGCTGCCACCACGATAACTGTCGTGGAAGCTGGCACCACCGCAGTATTCACTCCAGCGTGCTCTGATTCTGTCCACATAGTCGGCAGTCTCCGTACCACGCATGAAACCATATTTCACAACTGGATCACGGTAATAAGCCGGCTGTGCCAGGCGCAGGACATATTCTCTTACGTGTCCCCAGTTATAAGGATTGCCACCATGCTTTCTGGTCAGGGTCATCGCATCACGGATATGATGGAAACCGCCATTGTATGCAGCCAGGGCGAAGAGAACCCGCTGGGTAGGATCGCCGATGTCAGAGAAATGGCCCTGCAACTCAGCCATATACTTGGCTGCTGCCGCCACATTCGATTCGGCATCATGTATGGCACTCATCGGCAATCCCAGATGGTCTGCCGTAGAAGGCATGATCTGCATCAGTCCGCAGGCACCTGCCCATGACTTTGCATTCGGGTCGAAGCAACTTTCCTGGTAACACTGTGCCGCCATCAGGCGCCAGTCCATTCTTGCCGTACCGCTGTATCGCTGGAAGAGATGGTCGTAACGGGAGATGACACCCTTGGAACGGTTCAGGAACGGAGAATAGACATGTCGGGTAACGCTGGCAGAAGAAAGCAGCCAGTTTTCCTCCTTCTTCGTCTCGGCTATCATCTTTGGCTTGAACCAGCCGTTCAGTGTATCGGCAAGACTCTTGTTGCCGCCAACCACAGCCCATTGCGTGCGGGTACTGTCAGGTGTCACACCACAGAAGAGCAGGTCGCCCTTGGTCTGTTTCCGGGATAGGGGAACGGCGATGATATCACCTTCGCCCTTGGTCAGCTTCTGGATCATCTCTGTGGTATCCTTACATTCCTCCACGCGCAGCGACACACCAATCTGCTGGGCAAACTTCTCACAAAGGAGATATTGCAGACCCATGCCGTGGTTGTGATAATCATAATAGGTAGTAGGACCGTTCACGGTAAGCATGATCAGCTCACCGTTTTCCTGAATATCCTCCAGCGAGAAGCCCTTTTGTCTTGTATTCTTGTTGGCAGCTTCTTCCGCCCCCTCTTCTTCGCCATCAGACATGCCCTCCACTTCGCCTATGGGCGTTCCCCAAGGCGTAAGCTCTTGTTGCGGTTTCTTGTTTTCGCAACTTCCTAGTAAAATAAGAGCATAAAATGCGTATAAATATAACTTTTTTCTCATTGCGACTGCAAAAGTACGAAATTTTTAAATATAAGTGCTAAATTATTTGCATATTCTAACAATTTTATGTACTTTTGCAATGTTTTTCAGACAAAATACAGAAATATGTTACGAATAGCAGTACAAAGTAAGGGTCGTCTGTTTGACGACACCATGAATCTTTTAGCTGAGGCAGACATCAAGGTCAGTGCCTCCAAGCGCACACTTCTGGTGCAGGCAAGTAATTTCCCACTCGAGGTTCTCTACCTCCGTGATGATGATATTCCTCAGAGTGTAGCCTCTGGTGTGGCAGATATCGGTATCGTGGGCGAGAACGAGTTCATGGAGCGAGGTGAGAAAGCCCAGATCATCGATCGCCTGGGATTCAGCAAGTGCCGTTTGAGTCTTGCCATCCCTAAGAAAATAGAATATCCAGGATTACAGTGGTTCAACGGCAAGAAGATTGCCACCTCTTACCCTAACATCCTGCGCAACTTCATGAAGAAGCATAATATCAATGCCGATATCCATGTCATCACCGGTTCTGTAGAGATCAGTCCGGGCATCGGTCTGGCAGATGGTATCTTTGATATCGTCAGCTCCGGTTCTACGCTGGTAAGCAACAATCTTGCCGAGGTAGAGGTAGTGATGAAGAGTGAGGCATTGCTCATTGGCAACTGGAATATGGATGAGGAGAAGCATCAGATTCTGAACGAGATGCTGTTCCGCTTCGAGGCTGTGCGCTCTGCCCAGGACAAGAAGTACGTGATGATGAATGCCCCTAAGGCAAAGGTAGAGGAGATTACCCAGGTATTGCCGGGTATCAAGAGTCCTACCATCATCCCATTGGCAGACGATGACTGGTGTTCTATCCATACCGTGCTCGATGAGAAACGTTTCTGGGAAATCATCGGTAAGCTGAAGGAACTCGGTGCGCAGGGTATCCTGGTAACACCAATTGAGAAGATGATATTGTAACTTGTTTACTTTGAACTTTAAACTTTGAACATTGAACTTTATGAATAGCCTTGCTGTTGCAATACAGTTACAAATGCATATCATACAGTTCTAAGTTCAAATCTCAAAGTAAAAGTAATCATACAGTTCAAAGTTCAAATCTCAAAGTTCAAAGTATAATAATTAAACATTAATAAGAAGGAATGAAGGTAATTAAGTATCCTGCAAAGGAGGAATGGAGCGAGATAGTAAAACGCCCACACCTGGATGTATCCAAGCTCAATGCTACGGTACAGGGTGTACTCGACGATGTAAAGAAGCATGGCGACGAAGCCGTGAAGTGTTACGAGGAAATGTTTGATCATGCCCATCTCGATTCTTTGGCTGTGACTGAAGCTGAAATCGAAGAGGCAGAGAAAATGGTTTCTCAAGAACTGAAAGACGCTTTGCACCTCGCCCATCATAACATTGCCGCATTCCATCAGAGCCAGAAGTTTGAAGGCGAGAAGATTGAAACATGCCCTGGCGTTACCTGCTGGCAGAAGAGCGTAGCCATCCAGAAGGTGGGACTTTATATCCCTGGCGGTACTGCACCGCTGTTCTCTACCGTACTGATGCTGGCTACTCCAGCCAAGATTGCCGGTTGCGGGGAAATCGTTCTCTGTACTCCTCCTAACCAGAAGGGTAAGGTGAACCCAGCCATTCTCATGGCGGCAAAGATTGCCGGTGTCAGCAAGATTTTCAAGGCGGGTGGCGTACAGGCCATCGGTGCCATGGCGTATGGTACTGAGAGCGTGCCTAAGGTATATAAGATTTTCGGTCCGGGCAACCAGTTCGTGATGGCTGCCAAGCAGCAGGTTTCATTGCATGATGTGGCTATCGATATGCCTGCCGGTCCTTCTGAGGTTTGTCTGATTGCTGACGAAACAGCCAACCCTGTTTTCGCTGCAGCCGACTTGCTTTCTCAGGCAGAACATGGTTTCGACTCGCAGGTATTCTTCATCACTACCTCAGAAAAGGTATTGGAAAATGTGAAGAAGGAAGTTGAAGTACAACTCGAACGATTGCCACGTAAGGAGATGGCACAGACCTCGTTAGATAATTCCAAGTTTATTCTTGTCAAGGATGATGAGGAGGCTATCGAGCTTTGCAATACCTATGCTCCTGAGCATCTGATCATCGCCACTGCCCACTATGAGCAGCTGGCAGAAAGGGTAGTGAATGCCGGTAGCGTATTCCTGGGCAACTATGCCTGTGAGAGTGCGGGCGACTATGCCAGCGGTACCAATCATACCCTGCCAACCCATGGCTATGCCTTGGCATACAATGGTGTGAATCTCGACAGCTATAACCGCAAGATCACTTTCCAGCATCTTACCGAAGAAGGTATTCGTAACATAGGAGATGCGGTGGTGACCATGGCTGAGAACGAGCAGCTCGAGGCACATGCCAATGCCATGAGATTGAGAGTAGAAAGTCTAAAATAATTTGATGGTATGAAAGATTTAAAAGAATTGTGCCGGGAGAACATCTGGAATCTGGCACCATACAGTTGCGCTCGAACAGAATTCGCTGGCAGAAATGCCCGCGTATTCCTCGATGCCAACGAGAATCCATATAACGACCCTTACAATCGCTATCCAGACCCACTGCAGGTGGAGCTGAAGAAGCAGATCAGTAAGATAAAGGGTGTGTCAGAAGAAAAAATCTTCTTGGGCAATGGCTCAGACGAAGCCATCGACTTGGTTTACCGTGTGTTCTGTCGCCCTGGTCAGGACAATGTTGTAGCCATCGCTCCTACCTACGGCATGTATCAGGTATGTGCTGACATCAATGATGTGGAGTATCGTGAGGTGTTGCTTGATGAGAACTATCAGGTGACAGCCGATAAGATTATCGATGCCTGCGATGACAATACCAAGGTTATCTGGTTCTGCAGTCCTAACAATCCTACGGGCAATCACATCAACCGTGAAGCCATCGTAGAAGTGTTGCGCCTGTTCGACGGCATCGTCATCGTAGACGAGGCATATAGCGACTTCTCTTCCGAGCGAACCTTCCGCAGTGTCATCGACCATTTCCCAAACATCATCGTCCTGAATACGATGAGCAAGGCATGGGGCTGTGCAGCCCTTCGACTGGGTATGGCTTTTGCCAGCAAGGAAATAGTAGATATATTCAATAAGGTGAAATATCCTTATAATGTGAATCTCCTTACCCAGGAGCATGCCTTGGAGATATTGAAGAATCCGCTGAAGATGGATGAATGGGTGAAGAACATCCTGCAGGAACGTTCCAAGGTGATGGCAGCCTTCATGGAATTGCCTATCTGTGAGAAGGTATATCCTACGGATGCCAACTTTTTCCTGGCAAAGGTGACGGATGCCAATGCCATCTACGATTATCTCGTGGCGCAGGGCATCATCGTAAGAAATAGAAATAAGGTGCAACTCTGTGGCAACTGCCTTCGTATTACCATCGGTAATAAGAGTGAGAATGCAGAACTGCTGGGTGCATTAAGACAATATTAGTTTTTTTACATTAGCCCGGGAGGGAGAAGGAAGCAGCGGCTTTCGAACCTCCCTCCTTTTTTTATGTCATTATTCCTTGAGTAAGTCATCCAGGAATTCATCGAGGTCATGATCCAAATTCTCCATCAGGTCGCCACCCACGATGATGGTATCATCATCGGCAAGGTAGAGTTCTCCCAGATTCTCCTTTTCATCATCCTCCAAAACAAAGCTGTAAGGCTTCAGAATTCCGAGATGGTCTACCGTCTGGGCATTCTTGCGCAAGAGGTCGCGCAAAAGCTTTGCCACCTCGTCATAGAAGTTTTCATCTTTGTTGTCAATCCATTGGTCAACAACACAGCGGGTAATCTCGTTCTCATCATCGTCAAAGGCAAGCATCTCACCGCTGTCCTGTGAAACTCTCACATGGATATCGGTTAGCATACATGTGTCTTCTTCAGACGCTGGTACCGGAAACTTTTGAGACACTTTTCTGATGAAACGCTCTACTTGTTGAATCATTTGTTCTGTTACTTCCATAAATCTACGTTTTTATCAGCCTTTGGCTTTGATCGAGCCTTAGGCTTGGTTCTTACTTTCTATTGCAAAGGTACACAAAAAAATGAAACAAACCAAGAAGTTAGGGAAAAAAAGTAACAAAGAAAACGTTTACGCCCCTTTTAATTAAAAAACCTTCTTAAATAGTTTGTCATTTCTAAAATATTTGCTATCTTTGCAACCAAATAAATTGCAAACTCGACTTTACAAATGAACAAGATAAGACATACTGGAATCGTAGATGGGGTAGAGGGAGAATGCGTGAAAGTTCGCATCCTCCAGTCTTCTGCCTGTAGTGCCTGCAAAGTGGCAGCCCACTGTAATGCCTCTGAAACGAAAGAAAAAATAGTTGAAGTGAGAGTGGCTGATGCTGCTTCTTATCATCCGGGCGATTCTGTCGTTGTGGTGGCTGATGCCTCCGTAGGATACAGAGCCAGCCTTTACGGTTATCTCTTGCCGCTGGTGGCAATGGTAGCTACCTTGATCGCTGTTCTTGCTACTACCCATTCAGAAGGTATGGCTGCCGTTTCGGCACTGGGAATTCTCGTTCCTTATTATGCTGTACTCTATCTGATGCGCAACAGGTTAAGAAACCGATTCAGCTTTAAAATCGAACGTTTTTGATTATTAACTAAAACAAATACAAATTATTATGAATTTTATTTTGATTGCGGTCTTGGTACTCGGTGCCATTGCGCTGATTGCAGCGTTGGTACTCTTCGGTGTATCTAAGAAGTTTGCCGTCGAAGAGGACCCTCGATTGGGACAGGTTGGAGAACTCCTTCCGGGTGCCAACTGTGGTGGTTGCGGTTTTGCCGGATGTTCCGGTATGGCTGCTGCACTGGTCAAGGGTGCTGATGCCGGTAGCATCGACGGACTGATGTGTCCTGTGGGTGGTGCTGACGTGATGGGCAAGGTGGCTGATCTCCTGGGGCTGGCTGTGGCTAACACAGAGGCTAAGGTGGCAGTGGTTCGTTGTAATGGCTCTTGCGAGCACCGTCCTCGCATTGCCGAGTATGATGGTTTGCACACTTGTGCTGCCATGAACTCCTGTGGTGCCGGCGAAACCGGATGCGGATTCGGCTGTCTGGGTTGTGGTGATTGCGTGGCTGCCTGCCAGTTTGGTGCCATCTCTATCAATCCTGAGACGGGGCTTCCTGAGGTTGATGAGGAGAAGTGTACGGGTTGTGGTGCTTGCGCCAAGGCTTGTCCACGTCACATCATCGAGCTTCGAAAGAAGGGTCCTAAGGGTCGCCGTGTTTACGTTCAATGTGTGAACCACGACAAGGGAGCTGTGGCTAAGAAGGCTTGTAGCGTTGCTTGCATCGGATGCGGTAAGTGTCAGAAAGTCTGCAAGTTTGATGCTATCACGGTAGAAAACAATGTGGCTTATGTAGATTTCAACAAGTGCCGCATGTGTACCAAGTGTGTTGACGAATGCCCAACCGGTGCTCTCGTAAAAGTTAATTTCCCAGTTAAGAAGGCAAAGCCAGCTGCAGAGGCTCCAGTAGCTGCTCCTAAGGCTGAGGTTTCAGAAGAAAAGAAGGAGGATTAAATCATGAATTTGAGAACTTTTAGAATTGGTGGAGTTCACCCAGAAGAGAATAAGATTACTGCCGAGATGGCTACTCAGGTAGCTCCTCTCCCTAAGCAGGCTATTTTCCCACTTGGTCAGCACATTGGTGCTCCTGCCAAGCCTGTAGTTGCCAAGGGCGACAAGGTAAAGGTGGGTACACTCATCGCTGAGGCAGGTGGTTTTGTGAGTGCTCCTATTTACAGTTCCGTTTCTGGAACCGTGTTCAAGGTAGATACATCCATTGATGCTACCGGTTATCGCAAGCCTTGCATTATCATTAATGTAGAGGGCGACGAGTGGGAGGAGAGTATCGACCGCTCTGATAAGCTTGAGACACTGGAGGCTCATGCTGAGTTGACTCCAGAAGAGATTGTCAACCGTATCAAGGTGGCAGGTGTCACTGGTATGGGTGGTGCCGGTTTCCCAACCTTCATCAAGCTTTGTCCTCCTCCTGGAGCCAAGGCTGAGTGCGTCATCATCAATGGTGTAGAGTGCGAGCCTTATATCACTGCCGATTATCGCCTGATGATGGAGCATGCCGATGAGATTCTCATTGGCTTGAACCTTCTGATGAAGGCGGCAAAGGTAGAGAAGGGCTATATCGGTATTGAGGACAACAAGCCTGCTGCCATCAAGCTCTTCGAGGAAAAGACAGCCAATGACTCCCGTATCGAGATCGTTCCTCTGGCTAAGAAGTATCCGCAGGGTGGTGAGAAGCAGTTGGTGGACGCCGTTATCCGCCGTCAGGTTCCAGCTCCTCCAGCTATCCCAGTCAACGTTGGAGCAATAGTTCAGAATGTAGGTACTGCCTTCGCTGTTTATCAGGCAGTTATGAAGAACAAACCTCTCTTCGAGCGTTATACCACCGTTACCGGTAAGCAGGTGAAGAATCCGGGCAACTTCCTCGTGCGTATGGGAACCCCATTCTCTCAGATGATTGAGAACTGTGGCGGTTTGCCGGAAGGTGACGACAAGGTGTTGGCTGGTGGTCCGATGATGGGTAAGGCTGTGATCAGTCTCGATGTTCCTGTAACCAAGGGAACCAACTCCATCACCGTATTGACCGATGCGGATGCTCACCGCAAGAAAGCTCAGCCATGTATCCGCTGTGCCAAGTGTGTGGATGCCTGTCCAATGGGTCTGGAGCCATACTTGCTCGCTACCTTGAGCGTAGTGAAGGATTATGAGCGCCTTGAGGCAGAAGAGGTAACATCCTGCATTGCCTGCGGTTCATGCCAGTTCACCTGTCCATCTCATCGTCCTATCCTCGATAATATTATCAATGGTAAGGCAGCGGTGATGGGCATCATCAAAGCTCGCAACGCCAAGAAGTAAGCGTTCACGTCAAGAATGAATTTCATTTAAGAAAGAATTTAAAAGATAAAATGGGAAAATTAATCGTTTCATTATCGCCACACGCTCATGGAAATGAGAGCGTAGAGAAGAACATGTACGGAGTGATTATCGCTCTCGTGCCTGCCATCCTCGCATCTTTCTATTTCTTCGGCTTGGGTTCAGCAGTTGTTCTGCTCACCTCTGTGGCAGCCTGCGTCTTCTTTGAGTGGGCAATTACAAAATATCTCCTGAAGGAAGAGACCAGCCTGCTCGATGGTTCTGCCATCATCACCGGTCTCTTGCTCGGCATGAACTTGCCTAGTAACCTTCCTCTCTGGATCATCATCATTGGTGCCCTGTTTGCCATCGGTGTGGGTAAGATGAGTTTCGGCGGTCTGGGTAACAATCCTTTCAATCCTGCTTTGGTGGGCCGTTGCTTCCTGCTCGTCAGCTTCCCTGCACAGATGACTTCATGGCCAGTGGCTGGACAGATGTTCAGCTATACCGATGCTACAACGGGTGCTACACCGCTGGCTATCATGAAGACTGCCATCAAGACGGGTGATGCTTCTCTCCTGAATCAGTTGCCTGATTCCTTGAGTCTGCTCTTCGGTGCTACTGGTGATACTTTCGGTGCCGGTACAACCGGTGAGGTTTGTGCATTCGCCCTGTTGCTCGGTTTGGCTTATATGCTCTGGAAGAAGGTCATCACCTGGCATATTCCAGTCAGCATCATTGCTACCGTATTCGTTTTCAGCGGTTTGATGCATTTGGTTAATCCAGTTTATGCCAATCCTCTGGCAGTCATTTTCAGTGGTGGTCTGATGCTCGGTGCCATCTTTATGGCAACCGATTACGTCACATCACCAATGACTCACAAGGGTATGCTCATCTACGGTGTATGCATCGGTCTTCTCACCGTCATCATCCGTAACTGGGGTAGCTATCCAGAAGGTATGTCGTTCGCCATTCTCATCATGAATGCGTTCACACCTCTTATTAACACATACGTTAAACCAAAGCGCTTCGGTGAGAAGCCAGCTAAGAAATAAGGAGGACTGAGACATGCAGAAATTAGAATCATCATTAAAGAACATGGTATTGGTGCTTGTTGGCGTAGCGCTCGTTGTGGGTGCCGTACTCGCATACATCAATCACCTTACTTCCGGTCCTATCGCAGAGAAGGCAGCACAGAGTCTGGCTACCGGTATCAAGAGCGTGATGGGCACTGAAGATCTCCAGGTGGCTGAGCCGGAAGAGGTGAAGCAGGAGTTTGGCGGCAAGGAGTTTACCTTCACCCTCCACAAGTGCTCTGACAAGAGCGGTAAGGAGTTGGGTGCTGCCGTAGAGAGTACTACCGGTGGTTTCGGTGGCGACTTGAAGGTGCTCGTAGGTTTCGATACCGAGGGCAAGATTATGGGTTACACCATCCTTCAGGCTTCAGAGACTCCAGGTCTGGGTGCCAAGGCAACCAGCTGGTTCCAGAAAGACGGAAAGGGTAGCATCATCGGAAAAACTCCAAAGGATGGCGACCTCCACGTAAGTAAGGACGATAAGAGCGGCAATGCCGTAGATGCCATCACCGCATCCACCATTACCAGCCGTGCCTTCCTCAAGGCTATCAATCAGGCTTACGCTGCCTATGCCCAGAAGAGTGTAGATGGCGAGAGCGGTGCTTCTCAGAAAGCAGATGGCGAGAGCGGTGCATCTAAAGTTGAACATAACGAAAAGAAAGGATAAACCGATATGAGTAATATGAAAATTTTGATGAACGGACTCATCAAGGAGAACCCTACCTTCGTGTTGCTCCTCGGTATGTGTCCTACCTTGGCTACAACAACCAGTGCCATCAACGGTCTTTCCATGGGATTGGCTACCATGGCAGTATTGGTTTGTACCAACTTTGTGATTTCATGTATCAAGAAGATTACCCCGGATATGGTTCGCATCCCTGTTTTCATCGTCGTGATTGCAGCCTTCGTAACCATCCTTCAGATGCTGATGAGCGCCTATGCTCCTGACAGCATCAACCAGGCTCTGGGTATCTATATCCCATTGATTGTAGTAAACTGTATCATCCTGGGTAGAGCAGAGAGCTTTGCTGCCAAGAA
>ERZ780167.661-NODE-661-length-34264-cov-13.484229_pt1 | contig 34264 bp, 28 predicted proteins | sample MGYA00510982_ERZ780167 | MGnify/ENA primary metagenome ERZ780167 (study PRJEB29588, sample SAMEA2146107) | human gut metagenome | biome: human gut; feature: human-associated habitat; material: faeces | place: Denmark | collected 2008/2010 ... | reverse complement strand
TCCAACTGACCGGCAAGATTACCGGCGAGAATCATCCTTTTATCAAGGATTTCCTCTTTGTAAAGCAGTTTGAGGAGTTGGATGCCAATGGCGAATATATCTTCGAGGCAAAGCAGACGGTTCCTGCTCCGGCTCAGTTCCTTGCCGAACTGTTCCGTGGCAAGAATGCCGAGAATACCCGCAAGTTCTATCCTAACACCACCCAACTGATTGAGGATATTGCCCAGGCTTACCGCACCTTCTTCCAGGAGATTTATGCAGCCGGTTGCCGTACCGTCCAGCTGGATGACTGCACCTGGGGAATGATTGTGGATAGCGATTACTGGACGGCTAAGGTGGGCACAGGTTTCACCCTTGAGCAGGAAGCCCTGCAATATCTGAAGGTGAACAATCTTGCCATTGAGGGCAAACCTGAAGGGTTGACCATCAACACCCACGTATGCCGCGGCAATTATCATTCCTGCTATGCCACCAAGGGTGCCTACGATGCCGTGGCTCCTTATCTCTTCGCTCATGAAGATGTAGATACCTTCTATCTGGAGTATGACGATGAGCGTTCGGGTGGTTTCGAGCCGTTGAAGTATGTGGCTGATGGCAAGAAGGTGGTGCTGGGTCTGGTAACCTCCAAATCTCCGGTGTTGGAGGATAAGGCTACGGTTATCGCCCGCATCCGAGAAGCAGCCAGATATATCCCCCTCGATCGGCTCAGTCTCAGTCCTCAATGCGGTTTCGCCTCTTGCGAGATTGGTAATAAACTGACCGATGCTGAGCAGTGGGCAAAGATAGATCTGGTGAGAGAGATTTCCGAGGAAGTTTGGGGATAATGATATATTCAAGGAGAAGATGTGTTGTCTGTCATGGCTGCACATCTTCTTTTTTTATTTACTTTTTTATCAAAAATGTTTGGTGTTTTCATGAATTACTAGTAACTTTGCACCCCGAAAATTAAATACATCATTCATTAAGATTATCAGAGAAGATGGAATATATGTCTCAGGAAGGCTACGATGAGCTCGTGGCCGAACTTCAACACATGGTTAACGTAGAGTTGCCAGCCGTTCGCGATGCGATAGCTGAGGCCCGTGATAAGGGCGACCTCAGTGAGAATTTCGAGTATCATGCAGCTAAGCGTGAGCAGGGCAAGCTTTTGAGCCGCATCAGCTTCAAGCAGAAGGTCTTGGAGAATGCCCGTGTCATCGACAAGTCTCGCCTGAAGAGCGATACCGTTGGCTTGTTGAGCAAGATTAAGATTACCAATCTCGCCAACAAGTGCAGTATGAATTATACCATAGTGAATCCTCACGAGGCAGATCTCCATAGTGGCAAGATTTCCATCAAGTCGCCTATCGCCAAGGCCCTTCTGGGTAAGAAGGCAGGTGAAGAGGTAATGGTAAAGGTACCAGCCGGCTTGCTCAAATTCCGCCTGGATAGCGTGGAGCTATAATGTATTCTTTAAAAGGAAAACTCCCGATAATTTGAAACTGATCAAACTATCGGGAGTTTCTTTTTTTATTCTAATATTTCTCCAGAATCTTATTCAGTAAGAAGGTGGCATTCTGGTTTCTTGCCACACCCTTCTGTATCTTATAAGTATAGGTAACATCTGTGCCTAAATCTATCTCGAAACAATAGTTGTGGAATTTTCCTGATGCATCATTCTCCATCTTGGAGAGCTCCAGATCGTGGGTAGCGATGATGCCGCTCACCGGCTGTTTGGCAATGGCTTCGAGGAACTTTCTCGAACCATTCAGCTTATCCAATGAATTCGTTCCCTTCAGAATCTCATCCAGAATAATCAGCGTTCGGAGTGGCTCCTTATTGTCTTCTCCACTTTCCTTGCAGCACTTTCCCTCTGCACTTTCCCTGCAGAACTTCAGCAGCTCCTCCAGTCTTATCAGCTCAGCATTAAAGTAAGAGATGCCGTGCGTCAAATCATCGGTGGTTCTCATGCTCGAGAACAATCTGAAACGGGAAATCTTCAGCTGATCCGCAAACACCGGCATACCCGCCATTGCCAGGATATAGTTCACGCCCAGCGAACGCAGGAAGGTACTCTTTCCCGCCATGTTGGCTCCGGTGATGATATAATAGTTGTCGTCCTTGATGGTGAAATCGTTCTTCACCGCCTTGGCACCCAGGAAAGGATGATAGAGATTCTTCCCCTCGAACACGATTTCCGGACTTCCGATTCCTGCATTTTCTGAAACATCGCTTTCGGTATCTGCTTCCGGACTTCCCGAAACAAATTCCGCCTCTTCTGCCTCCGGATGATTATATCTGAAATCCGCCATCGAAACCATTGCATCCATCTCGCTGATGATATGCATCCATTCCTCCATCTTCACCATATAGGTATTCTTCCATTTCAGAAAACTGCGAACCAGGAAGAAATCGCTCAGCATGAAGGCATCGGTGAAGAAAAGACCGAGGAAGTTGCCTCTTCTGTCATACCCCTTCAATATCTTTTCCAGTTGGGCAAAAGAAGGCAGGGCATCTGCCAGGGAATTCTGCATCTCCTTGCCTGATTCGCTATGGAAATTGCGCCTGTTGATAAGCTGAAGTATCTGGGCATAGGCGATGAGCTGATGTCGAAGCTTGCCGCCATTGCTATCTATTTTGTCAAGTGTCTGCTTGCAGACGAAGAATACCACCATGTATTGAACCAACACCCACCACAAGGCGAAATTCACCGAAACCATGTTGCATATCGATAAAATCACGGAACCGATGACTCCGATAATCAGCAGCCATCCGATAACGAGCGAAACCGGAGACCCAAACCATGCCGGCACCTCCATCTTCGAAACCTTCTGCATCGCATCCATCACCGCAGCAGAATCAATCTTCTTCATCTTGCCATTCACCATTTTGCCATTCACAGTCTGACTTCTGTTCTTTTCGCCAAGTGCCAGGAATTCCATTCGCCAGTTTTCGCCTTCTCCAGCCAATTCCTTCTGCAAATCCCTTCTTCTTTTGATATCTTCCAGGCTCAGAGGCGTTTCCCGGGTAAGATTCCAGGCGAGTGCCTCCGAACCGCCCGATGTGATGGTTCGGCAGATGCGGTTGAACAGCGAACTCTTACCGAAGACATCGAGGTCGAAGGAATAAGGATGCTGCGGATTCTGATAGGAATCGCCCGTTTCGAAAGGAGAAAAATCGCCCTCCCAAGCCTTGATTTCGTCCTGATAAACCTTGAGCAAAGCCGAAAGATGCTCTATCTTCTCCTTGTTCTTGTCGTCAATTCGTCTGATTCCCAGATAGGCAATCAGGCACAGCACCGCCCCCAACAGATAGTTCTGCGTATCTCCATCCATTGCGAAATAGCAGACCAGGAAGGCGAGGATGCCGCCAAAAGCCAGCAGCTCGCCCGTTATAAATCCCGTATTTTTACGCTTCAGGGCAGCCACCTCAGAAGCATATCGGCTTACATATTGTAGATAATTCTCCTTGATATTCATACTTTTTCTTTTTTTGATGTGCAAAATTAGGGATAAAAACTAGATTTTCAAAATAAATTGTCTCATTTTAAGTCTTTTATACTTATATTCATCTTGCTTTTATGCCCCCTTGGCAGTAAAAAGTTCTATGAAAATTTGGCTGTTCTATAAAAAATAAGTAATTTAGCAGCGAAATAAAAATAGCTATTTAAATGACAAGCCAATGGGTACTTTCCATTCTATAGACGAATTGATTAAAACTCTTGACCGGGAAAAGGTTTTGCTGAAGGAGATGTTTGCCAAGCGACATTCCCTTCAGTTTCGTTATGACTATGCCTTGGAAATGACCGAATACAAGGAGGAGCGTATCCGATATTTGATAGAAAATGGAGTGATTCGTGATACGGGCGACTGTCTGGAGATGGAAGACGTGTATCAGAAGTTCTTCGAGGATGTGCTGGAAGTGAACGAGGAAATCAATGTTTCTTCGGTGCGTGATTACATCTCTGTGTTGAATGAGAATATCGACTATTATCTCAAGGAAAATAACGATTCCCGAAAATATAAGTATCTCAAGGAGGTGCGCCGGTGTCTGAAGACCATAGCCCTTGCCACCGTTCGAAATGTGTTAGATTTGAAGCGTAATATGGACAATACTTACAAGAATGAGCCTAATTACGAAATCAAGAAAACGAAACTCCAGCGACTGAGCGAGAAGTTGAAGAACATATCTCAACTCATCACCGAGAGCGAACGGGTGATAGATACTGGTCAACCCGTCTTCTTCTCCGTGGCGATGGATGTGCGGATGAAAAACGTGGTGAATGATGTGCGCCTGCAGCTTAACGAGTCTTATCATAATCTGCTGGAGATAGAACGCCAGATTATCCAGTACCTCAATATGATAGATTATCAGAACCGCATCTTCGAAAAGGTGAAGAAACTGAAATATCTGAAAGACCAGTTCCGATGGGAAGAGGCTACGGATGTAAGACAGGTTATTGCCACCCGAAATGCCGTATGGATGGAACCGCAACCCAAGTATTACATCAAGTTGTCGATAGATAATCTTCGCACATCCGATGAGGCTCTGCAATGCATCGGCATTCTTTCAGAAAAACTGAAGAAGAGAAAGGGTCGCCGGCTCGATTCTCTGGCAGAACCTATCCCCGATGATTATCTCAAAGGTAACAGGCAGAAGTTGGAGGCGGTGAATCTGCAGGAAATCTATAATGCCTTCTCTGCATCGAGTACCCATCTCTTTGCTTTCGTCATGAACTATCAGTATGATAAGAAACAAAGCCGGGAAGATAAGCTTGTGTATTTTTGCCAAATAGCTTCGCAATATGTGGATAAGTTGAAGTTTACGGGTAATTATGCCGAATCGGATGGAGTAGAATATCCGATGATTCTCCCGAGATAAGAATGCTTCCTTTCTAGATAAAATAAGAATGCAGAACATGAATAAATTGAATTATACAGAAGAAATCTTTAATATCCTGAGCAGAGGTGGATTTATATCCAACAACAGTGTTCAGGCAAGAATCAAGCGGTATTATGATGCCATCGAAGACCATCAGGCAGAATATGATGAGTACTACCAGGGCATCGGATTCTATCTGGAAGTTGGTGATGGTTACTTCTTTTTTACCCGTAAGGAAACCAAGGTAGATTTGCTGCGTAAGTTGGAGGCGGTGAGCAAATGGATAGATTATCTCACCTTTCTGAAGACTTATAATTCTGCCTTCGGATCAGGTTTGGTATTCTCTGCGGCAGATATCGTGGTAAGAATCAATTGCGATATGGAACTGAAGGAATTGGCAGGAAAACTCTTCAGCGAGAAAAAATCGTATGATGAGATAGTGGAGAAATTGATCAGTGAATTGGAACGAATGGGATTCATTGAGCAGCAGGATGAAGTGGAGAAAACCTGGAAGGTATTGGCTTCATTCCATTATATCGAGGAGTTGATAGATTGCATATCTATTACCGATGATACTGAAGAAAAAGAAGAGGAGGAACAGCCATGAGATATCTGAATAAAATCATATTTCTGAATAGTGCCCATATTCCATACGCTGAGGTGAAGCTCGATGGAAATGTTCATTTCATCGGCACCCAGGGTGTGGGCAAGAGTACCTTGCTCCGTGCGCTGCTGTTTTTCTATAATGCTGATAAGTTGCGCTTGGGCATCCCGAAGGAGAAAAAATCGTTTGATGCCTTTTATTTTCCTAATCCCAATTCATACATTGTCTATGAGGTGATGCGTGAGAATGGGGCCTACTGTGTACTTGCCTTGAAGAATCAGGGACGAGTGATGTTCCGTTTCATCGATGCCCCGTTTGATAGCAAATGGTTTATCGATGAGCATAAACAGGTGTATGGCGAGTGGAACCAGATACGTGAGCAGGTGGGTAAGAAACATGATATTTCTTCGCTCGTAAGCAGTTATGAGATGTATCGTGACATCATCTTCGGCAACAATCGTCGCCTGGAACTTCAGCCTTTTCGCAAGTATGCCATTGTCGAGAGTGCCAAGTATCAGAATATCCCTCGCACTATCCAGAATGTCTTCCTCAATACCAAATTGGATGCCGATTTTATCAAGAATACCATCATCCGCTCGATGAGTGATGAGGATAACTGCATTGATCTCAACTTTTATCGTGAACAGATCAAGGAGTTTGAACAGGAATATAAGGACGTAAGCCTTTGGACAAAGAAGGAGAAGAATGGCGAGGTGCAGGTTCGCAGGATGGCTGATAAGGTAATAGATGCTTATCGCACCTTGCTGAATAATCGGCGAAGGATTAGTGAGGGGCGTAAGGAACTCAATTATGCAGAGCGTGTGGCCCAGGAACTCCTGCCCCAATATCGTCTTGATATTCAAGAAAGTGAAGCGGAGTGTAATCGGGTTAATCGCCTGATAAGTGAGGAACAGGAAAAATATGGAAAGGAGCGTGATAAACTCTCTCGTGAATTGGGAGTGCTTGATGATAAACTGAAGACAACCGCCGCCAAACGCAAGTATTATGAGGAAATTCATATAGAAGATATCTTGCAGCGAGTAGAGCAGGAAACCATCATCGAAGAAGAGCGCAAGCGGCAGGTTGCAATGAAGGTGGAACTGGAGAAATCTTATCAGAATGTGGTGGATAAGTATAAGGCTCTGCTCGAACAGCTCGATATGGATTTGCGTGCCTTCAGAAACAACAAGGCCACTTTGCTCAATGAGCATCAGGCTGCCTTGGTGACCCAGAAGGAAACGCTGTTGCAAGAATTGAGAAAGGCAGAAATGGAAACCCGTGAGGTGTTCAGGGAAAAAACTTCGTCTGTGGATGAGATGATTGCGCAACTGGTGCATGATGAAACTGCTTTGAAGATACAGAAGGCGAAGGTGGCTCACGAGAATCCTTTTGCCCAGGAGATGGAGACGAACGAAAAGGAGTTTGCTGAATTTACAGCCAGACAAATTCAGGTAGAAACCGAGATAAGGGAAGTGGAACTGCGCATTGAAACCTTGCGTCAGGAAGCCCAGAATGAATTGGAAATAGCAGAACTGAAATATCAGGCATCGCTCGATGCTCCCAAAAAGCAGAAAACTGATGTGGAGGATGAAATCCGGAAAATTCAGAATCTTCTGGACAAGAGCAAAGGTTCGTTTTCTGAATGGCTCGATCAAAACAGGAAGGGATGGCAGGAGAATATCGGAAAAGTGGTGGATGAAGAAACGATACTATATAATGATGTATTGAATCCGCGATTGGTTGCTGATTCATCAGCATTGTCATCATCTTCATCAGCGGCTTCTCTCTATGGCGTAAATATCAATCTGACTGCCGTAGAGCGAAAATTCAGAACTCCCAAAGAATTGAAGGAGCAACTCGCTGAAAAGGAACAGCTTCGTGCTGACATCATCAAGCAGCTGAATGATTTGCTGAACCAGCATGAGGAGAATCATAAAACCTTGAAGAGAAAATATCTGCTTCAGATAAGAAAGCTGAATGAATCGCTTCATGCTAAAAAGGCTGAAATGCAACTGCTGCCTCAGACGGAAAAAAAGCTCAAAACGCAAGCGCTGGAGTTGGAAAAACGTTTGGAAAAATGGCGCAGCCAACAGCTGGCTGAATTGGAAGATAAGCAGAATGCGCTGGTTGCCGATAAGGTGAAGAAGGAAGAGAATAAACACCAACTGGAGATGGATTTGCAGCGCAAGCTAAAAGCTCTCCAAACGGAATACAACAGACAGGTTAAGCAGGAAACACAGACTTTTGAAGTCTTTGCCAACGATATTCAGGCTCAGATAGAAGAGAAGCAGAACCAGGTGGATGCTCGCAAGCAAGAACTCCTGAAAGCCCAGCGCGATGAACTGCATGGCAAGGGTATGGATACCCAGGCTTTGGACGCTTACAACAAGCGCATAGCAGAACTGGATGCTGAATTGAAATATATCAGAAAGAATCGTGATGTGGTGGCGGTTTACAGGAATGAAAAGATAGAACTTTTTGACCAAGAACCTGCCGTAAGACAGAATCGAAAAAACAAGGCTGAGGCTAAGACTATGCTCGAGGATAAATTCAGGCAGCGCAGTGAACGCCTTCAATTGCAATTATCTGAGGCACAGAGTCAACTGACTAAGCAGCAGACTGCTTTGAAAAAGCTGGATGCAGGATTGAATGCAGTGAGGAGTTTTAGACGTGACGAAACCTTGTGCCCATTGGAAAGTAATGAAATAGAGGAGAAAATCACTACCAAGGATTGTCTGACTATCGTGGAAGAATTGAAGCGCCAAATCTATGAGGATGGTCGTTCGCTCGACAACTTCAAGAAGCAATCTCAGCAATTCTTAGGTATGTTCTCTGCTCACAACACCTTCCATTTCAATGTAAGTCCGGTAACGGAAGAGGAGTTCATCGCTTTCGCATCCAATCTCAGCGAGTTTGTGGAGAATGATAAAATTTCGGAATATCAGAAGCGCATCAGTGGAAGATATACCGATATCATCTTCCGAATCTCCAAGGAAGTGGGCGATCTGACCCGTCGGGAAGGCGATATCGGCAAGACCATCAACGATATCAACCACGATTTCGAGGAGCGGAATTTCGCAGGTGTTATCAGGGAAATCGCCTTGCGCCCGTTGAAGACCAACGACCAGTTGATGCTTCTCCTCTTGCGTATCAGAGACTTTGCAGAAGAGAATCAGTTCAATATGGGAGAGATGGATCTCTTTGCCACAGAGTCACGACAGAATGTGAATGCCAAGGCGGTGAAATATCTGCTTGCCTTTATGAATGGACTTCTGGATGAGCCTAACCGCAAGCAGTTGCAGGTGGCTGACACCTTCAGGTTGGAGTTCCGCATCAAAGAAAATGACAATGATACGGGATGGGTAGAGAAGATAGCGAATGTGGGTTCTGATGGCACCGACATTTTGGTGAAGGCGATGGTTAATATCATGCTCATCAATGTATTTAAGGAGAAAGCATCGAAGAAATCGGGCGATTTCAAGATTCATTGCATGATGGACGAGATAGGCAAGTTGCATCCTAACAACGTGAAGGGAATCCTCGACTTTGCCAATCGCCGCAACATCCTGCTGGTGAACAGTTCGCCAACTACCTATAATGTGGAGGATTATAAATATACCTATCTGCTCAGCAAAGACAATAGGGCTTATACTAAGGTGACTCAATTGATTAAGAGATTATAAAACCTCTTGCTTGTAGAAATATCGGATGATATGAAACATTTGATGATATGAAATACTTGATGATATGGAAAAGTTAGGATTGGGCGATGCCCGACAGATATTAGCGATGTTGAAGGGTGAGGAGATTGCTTCGTCGAAGCTGTCTCCTCGCATGACGGCTTTGCTGATGCAGGAAGGATTGTTGATGTTAAAGAGCAATGGGAGTAGATGTAAATATCGTATTGTCGAGGCCATGCGAGAGAGTTGCCGTACCCTGTTATCGCAGGAGTTTGGCTTGAAATGTTCTTTAGAAGAATGGATTTCTGCTTCTTCCTCTATGCAGACGAGGGCAGATATGGTTAGGATGGTAGGTGATTCAAAGGCTAAGAAGGTGAATACATTTCGTGGCTTTCTGGTAGATTGCTATGTTCAGATAGATGCTATGCTTGATGGAAAGCCATTCATACTTCATCCGATGGAGGGCAGTTCCGTTTTTATCAATCAGCCGGATCGTTTCGAGATACCGGAAGACGTGATAGTTGTGGGTATGGAGAATGCTGAGAATTTCATGCAGATTCGGTTGCAGCATTGGCTTTTCGATGCCCTGTTTCCTGGTAGGCAACTCCTGTTTGTCTGCCGTTATCCACAGAAAAACCTGGAGCATCTCAGGTCATGGCTTCTCCGCATCCCCAATCGTTACGTTCATTTTGGCGATTTCGATCTGGCAGGAGTTCATATCTATCTTTCAGAAATTTATGCCTATCTGGGAAATCGGTCTTCCTTCCTGGTGCCATCTGATATCGAGGAAAGATTGGCCGAAGGCAATGCCGCGCTTTACAATCAGCAATATGCCAGATTCAGGAATATGGTAGTAACGGATGTCCGCCTTCAGCCGCTGGTCAATATGATTCATCATTATCGCAGGGGATATGAGCAGGAGGGGTATATTTCTTCATAATTGCTTGAATTAAAATGCTGCAAAGATACGAAGATTTTAGGGAACTCAATTAAAAATATCAGAAAAATTTGGAGGTTACACAAAAACATCGTATTTTTGCATTAAAATAGTTTGAATAATGAGCAAGTATAATTTTAATATAGACAATTATCATGCTATAGGGCATGCTGATATCGAAATAGAGGGTATCACAGTTATCGTGGGTAGCAATGGTTGTGGAAAAAGCACTATGTCCCGTTGGTTGTATTATATCGTCAATACATTGTCAGTGTTAGACAGTTTCTTTTTCTCTGATTTCAGAGATGTGATTATCAAATCATTAGAGAAATATTCTAATGCGCTGGATGATATCTCAAATTATCTGGATGATGATAAAAAACGATTTTTTGACCATACCTTATCATTAATGACAATGGTAACATTGAGTAATGGTGGTGTGGAGAAGCTCGATTTTTATTATAAAAGAGCGATTGGTTCACTTGATGACATGCTGGTTAACTTTCTTCAGAAAGAGCAGAATCCTCAGCAGGTGCGTCGAGTGCTTAATCTTTTTGGGATTACTGAACAAAATCATGTTCATGAGGATATAGAACGAAATTCCATTCAGTTGTTTTCTGAATATCTTCAGAAATATGAAAACAACAAAAAAAATCGTCCCATCAGTTACTTGAAAGAGAAAATCGCTTCTGTATATCGGGAAAAGGATGGCTTTCCTGCCAGCATAAGCTTTAAGGAAGATGAAGTGGAATTGCTTGTTGATAGACTTGGAAAGATATATAGTTTAAATAATGCCATATATATAGGAACACCAGCAGCTATTTCTCTTCGTCAATCAGATAGGGTTCTGATGACTTCCTTGGCACATAAAGTTGTTCACGTAAACGAAAAAGGAAGTGAGATTACCGGCAAACAGGAATTACTTCATTCTATTAATAAAATGATAGATGGTTCTATTGTAGAAAAGGAAAATTTCGATGCTGTTGATTTAGTTTATCACAGCAACAATGGTAAGGATATTAGAATTGAAGATATAGCATCGGGATTCAAACCGCTGGTTTATATGCTTCGTCTGATAGAAAACGGGTGGCTGACAGAAAACACTTTGTTGGAGATTGATGAGCCTGAAACAAATCTTCATCCACAATGGGTGGTTGAGTTGGCGCATCTTCTTGTTCGCATCAACAAAACATTTGGAACCAAGATACTCATCACGAGTCACAATCCCGATATGGTATCGGCTATCAGGTATATCTCTGAAAAAGAGGGCTTGTTGAATACTACTCGCTTTTATCTGGCAGAGCAAAGTGAAGGTACAGATTCGTTCTACTATAAGAATTTGGGTTGTGACATCGAACCTGTATTTGAATCATTCAATAAATCTTTTGATACTCTTCAGAAATACGTAGAGAACTATGGCGAAATTTAAGATTGGCAATTATCAGGGAATCAAGATTGATTGTTGGACAGCAAAAGATTTAGTCGGCTTGCATCATTTGATGAAGCAGGAGGGATGCCCAAATTCAGAAAATCTTTTCTCTGACACAGATAAGGCAATAGAACTTGATGATGTTCAGAGACGAATTTCTCAAAAACATCATGCTGATAAGAAATCTTCTGCAGATATGCTATTGCATGTGAATGATAAGAGATTACTTTTGGCCGATGCAAAATTCCGACTAAGCAATACCAGGAATTTAGATTCAAAGGAGATAGCAAAAAAGGTTAGTGAATCAAAGGCAATGGTTACTTCTAACTATTCTTTTGATAATAGTTTCTATGTTTTGCTGACAAAGAAAGCTACAACTCCTTCCAATTTAAATAGGCTTAGAAGAAATGTAGGAAATAATCCAAATTATCAATTTATGGATGCCGTTGAATTTCATAAACTGTTCGAGGATTAATGTTTGAACTCCGTTCCTGATGTCTTGAAAACTCAGAAACGGAGTTTTTTATAACTTTTTCTGTCTTTTTTTCTAGTATTATGAATTTTTCTCCATCCATTTATTGTAGGAAATATTCTCCTCTTTCCACTTATCCTTTGCTTCCGCCTGATTCTTCGGATATCCGATGATGAGGGTATTGAGCGGAATCATCTTCTTGGGCAGATGCAGCAGTTGCTGCATTCCCTCGTATCGTTCTTTCAGGGGATAGAGGGCTGTCCATACACCGCCAAGTCCCAGGCCGTGAGCCATCAGCAGGATGTTCTCTGTGGCTGCCGAACAGTCTTGAATCCAGAACTCCTGCTCTGTGCCTTCCAGCGTCTTGTCAAGGCATCCGCAAACCACGATGGCGAGCGGTGGCATGTCTGTATAACTTCTCACCGATGTACGGCTCATGATATTTTCAAAAATCTGATTCTTTTCCATCATTGCTTTTCTGTGTGAGTCTTATTTTTTAGGCGAATCATAGCATTCCATAAGCCAGTCGAGCACATATTCTTGCTTGATTCCATCATGAAACTGGACGGGGTCGTTGTCCAGGGTGAGCAGATATTTTGGAAAATTGTCGGAGATGGACTTCAGGGGTGCCAATTCTCTCTGCATCGTGGTCTCATCCCTTACGCTGAGCGATACCTGATAGTATGCCTTGTGTTCACCAATGATTACCACGAAGTCTATTTCTGCATCACCGGCTTTGCCTACATAGATTTCTCCGCCTCGTCGTGCTAGTTCCAGATACACGATGTTCTCCAGTACATGCCCCAAGTCGCCACCTTTGGTGCCATTGATGACTTGGCGCAGACCTACGTCGGCAAGATAAAGTTTCTGTCCAGTCTTCAATAGCTGCTTACCCTTGGCATCATATCTCTGCACAGGGTAGAAGATATAGCTGTCGATGAGGGCAGAGACATAGTTTTCTATCGTATGAGATGTAGTCTTTCTACCCAGCGAGGTCATGGTGTCGCTAATGCGCTTGATTACGGATATGTTGCCTATATTGTCAGCAAGGAATCTTACCACACTTTGCAACATCATCACATCGGTTATCTTTTTGCGGCTCACCACATCTTTCAGTACGATGGTGTTGTAGAGACCTGACAGGTATTCATGCACCATCTCTCGGTCTTGGCTGATTTGGGGAATGTATGGGAAGGAACCCAGTTCGATGTATTGGCGATAGGCGAACTCTCGGGAAGTATGGGCAGGCTGCGTCTGCATGAATTCTCGGAAGGAGAAAGGGAAGAGTTTGATTTCGATGTATCTTCCGGTGAGCAGGGTGGCTATTTCGCCAGAGAGCAGGTAGGCATTGCTGCCAGTAACGTAAATGTCTACGTTGTCTAGCAGAAACAGGCTGTCTATCACTTTCTGGAAATTTTCCACCATCTGTATCTCGTCAAAGAAGAGATAGTTCATCTTGTCTGGGCACAGGTTCTGCTTTACGTGCGCGTACAAAATTTTATAGTCGAGGAACGGTTCGTTGTCGAGATCCTCGAAGTTGAGGTTCTGTACTTGTTCTTCGGATACTCCGTCCGAGAGAAGTTTCTCCCTAAACATCTTCAGCAGCGATGACTTGCCACAGCGTCGTATGCCTGTTACTACCTTGATGGCCTTCTTGTCTCTCCATTTCTCCAGGAGATTCATGTATTCTTTACGCTCTATCATATTCTCTTTATGTTCTATTTATTCACTTTGCTATTCATTTTGCATTCTATCTTGATTGCTAAAAATGAAATGCGCTGCAAATATACGAAACTTTTTCGGGAAATTTGCAGTGTATTGCAAATTTCTTATGTTTTTGGGTAAAATTTGCAGTGCTTTGCAAATTTCTTGTGTTTTTGGGCGAAATTTGCAGTGCTTTGCAAATTTCTTTCTGTAAAACTGATAACACTTTCTGTAATCTGTATATCCGAGAATTTGTATTTATTTGGTTTTATTGCCCGAAACATCCTATCGTTTTTATTGCCCGAAACATCCTATAGTATGCGTATATATAAGCCGATGTCGTTGTTATCATACTGATAATGTACACGCTGATGAAGGCTGTCTGCCGGGTGTCGCCTGCCAGATAAAACACTGCCGCAGGGAGGAGATTCGAGCATAGCAGCCATGCGATGAAAACCAGGACAAGGGCTATGCCCAGTTTGCGCATGTTGCCCCTGTGCTTGCTGCACAGATGACAGCCGGCTACCAGGGAGGCGATGACGGAAATCAGGCCCATCGTGCTTTCTGTCCAGGTGAGTATGGAAGCCATTTGGGTAATCTGTCCGTTCTGCATCATCGTTACGAGATGAAGATTGAAGCATTGGCCCAGGATGAATGAGAGCACATAGTAAAGTACCATCAACTCGCTGCAGCGTCGTAGCAATTTTACGCCTACCGGTAGCGTGTAGCGGAATATTCCCCATAAAGCTATAGGGGCGAGCTGCAAGACCAGTTGCTTGATGGTAACCAGGATGGGACTTATTGGAATCAGGATGGGACTTGTTCTGAAGGATAAGCCCGCTTGTCCGCAAACAGAAAATGCCAGCGAAAACAATGCGAAAATGCAATATGCATACATGGCATATTGTGCAATGCGATTTATATCTATAGAATAACTTTTTCTTTCCATAATTCTACGTTTGATGATTTTATAAACAGCTTATCTTGCATAAAGCCATTGCAAAGATACAAAGTTTTTGGGAAATTCTAGCAAAATAGGTGGAAAATGTTTGGCTATGATATATACTTGTTAAAAGAATGGCTGAGAGACCGATAAAAACTCTTAAAAATCATAACGTATCTTCTTGAATACCAGTATTTGTTGCTATCTTTGCACGGTATATACTAATAACGCTACATAGATAAATACTAATTATCAATATAAGTTTAATCATGAGTAATATGAAGAAGATTTTCTTAGGTTTGGCAGCTACACTAATGTTGACAGCCTGCAATGAGAACAGACAGCCGGAAGCAACGATCAGCGTTGACTCTGCAAGTGTGGTAACCGATTTGATGATGAGTCGCAGGAGCATCCGTGCTTACAAGGATTCCGCTATCAGCCGCGATACCCTGAACGAGATTCTGAAATGCGGCATCCATGCGCCAAATGGTCAGAACCTGCAGTCGTACGAAATCAGAGTGATAGATTCTCCTGCACTCATCGATTCGATAACCCAAGCCGTGGTAAAGGATAATCCTAAGATAGCAGAGCGCAAGGGCTTCAAGAACATCTTCGTGAATGCTCCATGCGTGGTTTGCATCGCCTACGATACGACTTATGATATGGCGCAGATTGATTGCGGTTTGCTTGGCGAGAACATCATTCTTGCAGCATGGGCAAAAGGCATCGGCTCCTGCTGCCTGGGCAGTTCAGCCCGTTGGATATTGGATTCGCCGTCAGCCAAGCCTTACCTCGACCGCATGGCATTCTCCAAGGGTTACAAGCTACTCTACTGCATCGCCTTAGGTTATCCTGACGAATCGCCGGAGGCAAAGCCAAGACGCCAGGACATGATTAAGTTCATGGATTAAGACAAATGAAGGTTGATGTCCTGTTTCAGGACATCAACGTTTGAAGATAGATATGCCTCTTTTTGAAACATGTAGGCAAAATATGAAATACCTTCTTCAATTTCTTTTTTATACAACTTTAAGTTAAAAAAGTTGCTCATTTGGGAAACTTTGGCTATTTTTGCTCCAAAAAGAACAGATATGAAAAAGAAATTCGATAATACGGATAATATCCTAGGGGGCATAGTGAAAAAAGTTCGTCTGGAAAAAGGGCTATCGCAAGAGGCTCTTGGAAAATATGTGGGATTGGGCAAAAGCAGCATCAGTAAAATAGAGAGTGGCAAGACCAATATTTCTATAGATGATGCTTCCGTCCTTCTGGAAGCTATGGGCGAGAAACTGAGTGTGTATATAGACAGTCAGTATCCGTCAGCAGAGACCATGATGAAGGCAACAATCTTTGTCACAGTTGCAGCTTGCTGGTTTGCAGAAGACAAGAAAATTACCAAGCAGAAAGCTTTCAACTTCCTCCAAAAAAATCAAGGCATCAGATTTTTGGAGGAGAATTGGGAAATAGAGCAGACTCAGCCAAGGGAACAGATCATTGAGGATTTGACTCGTATCTGCAATAACCATATTGCAAAAGCTAAGAAAAAGGAAAGGAGGGTAATGGCGTCATGAGATTGCTGCATGGAAGTTACACAGAGATTTTAGCTCCAGATCTCTCCAAATGCAAAGGAAAAAACGATTTTGGCAAAGGGTTCTATCTCATTCCAAATTGGAAAAGAGCTTGGCAAATGGGCAAACGCAGCACTTTTCTTCATGGAGGAAAAATTACAGTCAATGCGTTTCTGTTTTATCCTAATATAGGTGAGAAAAAAGGACTTCAAATTAAAATCTTTGAAGAATTCACAACAGAATGGGCAAAGTTCATTCTCCAGAACAGGGAAGAAAGCGGATTCAAGCATGACTACGATATTGTTATTGGACCCGTAGCAGATGCCTTCATTGATCAAGAAATAAAAAACTATATACGCCAATGTGGGGAAGCTTATCTTGATGAAAGTAACTTGAGTATTCTGGTTTCCAGAATATCCCAATTTGGACTTAGCTATATACAATATTGCTTTTGTACACAAAAGGCTATTAATGAACTCATTAAAGATTGAGAATATGGGAAATAAGTATAATTATGAAAATGTATTAGGTGAAATTGCTTGTTATATAGCAAAAGAATGTAACCTTACTCCAAGCGAAGCTGTAGGTGTGGTAATGAATGATGATTGCACAGATGCTGTCATTGAAGAAATTCAAAAATCAGACAAGATAGACATAGAAGCTTTGGCCTCTCGTTATTTGACAGAGGAACTTTGTTAGCAGACTGCCGTTTGTGCATTTTAGGTATGTTGAACCCTATTAAATGGGGTATACCGCATTCTCTTCCATAACCCAACAAAAAAGCATGGCGCAAATCACTGCGTCATGCCCCAATAAAAGAAAACCTTATAGTCAAAATAGAAATTAGCGATTTCTAGTACTTCGCATTCTGAGGGTCGAAGTTGGTCCAACCGCTCATCCAGTTGTTGCTGCCATCGAAGGCTCCGATATAAGTTACTGTGTCGAAACCTGTCCAGCCATTGAAACTTGCGGCACCGAGCAATGGGCTTCCTGCTATAGGAGTATAGCCATCTGCACCAACCAATGATGTCCATGAATCAAAATACTTGTTGCTCTGCTCTGCAAAGAAGAAGGTGTTGCTGTATGACTTCTGATTCTTGTCGATATCCTTCTTGTTCGCTGCATCGTAGAGGTAATCCTCATACTGCTTGTTGGCATCAGTGCCAACGGCATCCATACCAGCGAAATATACATTCTGAAGCTTGAACTTGCCATCCTTGACATCCTTCACGGTTTCACCCTTCTCACCATCAACAATCAAACCGATAGGCCAGCCTAAGGCTACAGAGTTGATGCAGTTGAGGTTAGAAGAACGGCGAATCTGCATGGCTGACTGGAACTTGCCAAGGGCTGAACCGTTGTTTGGATTGTATGCACCGGCAGTGATATAATCTGTGGTGTTCTGGAACTTATCATCCAATACCTTAGGACCTACGAAGGTGATGTTAGAGAAGGTTGCCTTGGTACGAGGATCCACGGTAGCACCATCGGCGCAGTTGTCGCTCTCGAAACCGTTGCTCTGAGAGGTATCGGCTATCTTGCTGTCGCGCATTGAAAGACCATACTGCACCTTTCCTGAGAAACCGTTATCGGTATCGAAATCGTCATCCCAACCCTTGTAGGCTACGAGATACTTGCAGTTTACGGTACCGCCAAACCACTCGAAGGAATCATCATTGGAATAAGATACCTGAACGTGGTCTATCTCTGTGCCTGAACCTACAGAACCTAAGGTTAAACCATTGATTTCCTTATCCTTCTGGAATGGATAACCGGCAAACTCGATGCGTACATAACTCAAGGCTCCTGAGTTGTCAGCATCATCTGCGCCACCATGCTTGGTACGAGGACCACCCTCTATCTGCTGCTCAGTCTGGTTGTTCTTAGCCTTGCCGCAGAGAATGATGCCACCCCAGTCGCCAGGCTTTCTGCTGCCGGCAGCCTCTTCAGATGTAAAGACGATAGGCTCTGTGGCTGTACCCTTGGCGATGAGCTTGCCGCCACGCTCTGTGATGAGTGCCGCCTTGGTCTGCTTGTCGCCTTTGATGATCGTTCCCGGTTCGATGGTAAGCTCAGCACCATCTGCAATATATACCCATCCCTTGAGGAGATAAGTGCCTTTCTTCAAAGTCTGCTTGCCTGTGAAGACGAATTCCTGGTCGCCGTTGCCAATCTGTGTTCCGTTGGCGTTTTCCTTGTCATCTGTTCCGAAGAGAATGTGGTCGCAAGCCTTCAAGCCGCCATTGGTTGTCCACTTGTAAACTACTTCTGGTCCTGGATTTGGAGAAGGAGTTGGATCGTCATTGTCACTGCTGCAACTGCTCAACATGGCAGATGCTGCGAGGATGCCCATGCATCCATAAAAATACATCTTGTTCATCATTGTTTCCTGTTTTGTTAAACAAACATCTAATATATTCTATCTTTAAAATTTATATATCGCCTGCAAACCGATGTTTCTGCCCGGCTTGTAGCATCTTGCAATCTCTTCCACCTGCTTCTTGCTTCCGTCGCTATATGTTACATCAGCAAACTGTTTATAATATATTTTTTCTGCAAGAAGATCTCTTATGTTGAACTTCAGTTCGAGATGATTTCCGAATTTCTTAGCCAATGAGAGGTCGATGGTGTTGCGGGGCATCTCGTAGCTGTGAGGCACTTGGGCATTGGAGTCATCGCCTGTGCTTCCCTCGCTTCTGCCTACACCGATGATTCGCTTTCCGATGCGGTTGTAGAGCAGGGCGATATCCATCTTCAAAGGCTCGTTCTTATAGAAGATACCGGTGTTGATAAGGTATGGCGACTGACCCTGCATCGGTCTGTCTTCTTCCTTCGATCCCTTCTCAAACTGCACCTTGCTCTTAATCAAGGCACCATTAAACGACCAGCTGAAATCCTTCAATCCGATGAATCCGAGATTCTTTCTGATGTCCAGCTCCACACCATAGTTGTTGGCACTTTTTGCATTCTTGTAAGAGTAAATCAAGTCAGTGCCACCAGCCACCGTATAGGTCCACTCGATAGGAGAATCGAAGTGCTTGTAGAAGACTGCCAGCGAAATGAGCTCTCCACGGGATGGATACCACTCATATCGCAGGTCGAGGTTATCGACATAACAGTTCTTCAACTCAGTGTTTCCCTGCACATTGCTGGCAAGGTCGAAGTCGTAATACACCGACGACGATACTTCACGGAATTCTGGGCGGTTAATACTGCGGCCATACGACAGTCGCACCTGGTGCTGGTCGCTGATTTTATATGTTGTATTGAGAGATGGAAATACATCATCGGTCTTGTAATGACGGCTCGATTCACTCTTCTCGTAGTCACGGGAATTGGAGATGAGTTCCATATCATTATGCTCGAAGCGGACACCGGCGTGGATGCCGAGTTTGCCAAAGGGGAGAGACATCGCTAGGTATCCGGCGCCTAAGGTGTTGTGTCCGCAGTAGTTATTGCGCATCTGCTTTTCCTCCAGAAGATACAGCTTGTCGTAACCCATGTTTGCCTCGCTGGAGAGCAGGGTAGGGATGTCGCTGTGGCGGAAGTCGGATGGCATGTTGTTAGCTGAAACATTCCAGTTGTAGATGAAGTTGCGGGTCTGGTATTCTCGGCTGCGATACTCCCCGTAGGCACCCACTTGCAAGTCTGGCTCAAAGTTGCCAAACTTGAAGTGGTGCTTGTCATTTACACCAAGAGAGAGAATGTGTTCGTCAAGCTGAGTCCACTCGCGCGATATGTCGTTGCCGGTGCTCAGGGCATAAACGCCCGTTTCGAGAGCATCGTCGATGAGGTATCTACGACGGTCAGGCAAATGGCGGTTGGCATACGCATACCCGATGCTCCAGTCAAGGGCATCGCTAGTGAAGGTGTGCTTGCCGGTAAGCTGACCGTTATATGTAGTTCGACTGCGGTAGTAATACTCTGCGCTTCGCTCCAGGTTCGACTGGGCGCTCACGCCATCACGCCAGGTATATCGGCTGGTAGCCAACTGGTTGAAGATGTTCTTGAGCTGATACTTGTGATTGCCGTCCTTGGAAAGGAAGGTGAAGTTGAGCATTGCTCCGAGTCTCACGTTATTATTATACTGGTCGTCAACAGAGTGACGAAGATAGTTCGGCTTGTCGTTTGCCGCATCATAGATGCCATAGAGGTTGTTCTCCATGTTCTCGTAGGTGCGGTATTCGTTGGTATAGTTCAGGGCGGCGAGCATGCCGAGTGTTCTTCCGCCCAGCATCCAGCGCTGGTTCAGGCTGGCTGCCAGTTTCAAGTCGCCCAAAGGCTTCTTGTTCTTGATGAGCCAATCATTGTTGAATCCGTTGCCCAGGAGCGAAGTAGCATAATTGCCCACGGTTTTTCCATTGGCATCGAACTGAGGATTGAGCTGGGCATTGATGCCTCCGTTCAGATTTCTCATTCCGTTGTCGAATCCGAGAAAATCGGTTCCGGAACCTTTTGAGTAAGAAAAGTCCTTGAAGGCAGAAGATGTATTCCAGTTTCCGCCTACGGCGATGTTGAAACTGTTTTCTGCCGGAATCTCCTTGGTGTTGACGATGATGAAACCGCCCGAGTAGTCGGCAGGATATTCTGCAGTAGGAGATTTCACGATGGTGAGGTTGTCAATCTGCGAACTTGGGATGATATCGAAGGAGAATGCCCTGGAGTCGGCCTCCGAGCTTGGCACAGCTCCTCCGTTCATCCAAACGTTATTATATCGCTGAGACAATCCTCTTACCATTACGAATTTATCGTCGATGAGGCTCACACCTGGCACTCGGCGTATCACCTCACCCGCATTCGTATCCTGAGTACGGGATATTTCTTGTGCCGAAACATTGCTCACGATGACGGGACTGTTTTTGGCCACCTGTATCATTGCCGCATCCGTATTACGCCTTTCCACTGCGGTAACGGTCACCTCCTTCAGCTGCTGTTCATCAGGTTGCAGCGCAATCACCTGGTCTGCGTCCTTCGCCTGAACCCCGTCAATTTTTTGAGTCTTATATCCTACATAATTAATATATAGTGTATATGTCTTTTCTTTATTCAATCCATCGATCTGGAAGTTTCCGTCGATGTTGGTGATAGCCTTCACGTTGGTTCCATTCACAGTGACGACTGCACCGATGAGTGTCTCTTTCGATTTCTGGTCGATAACCACACCCTTAATCTGTTGCGCCCACGTTGGCATGCTAGCCGCCGAGAGCAATCCTAATACAATAATTCCCCTTTTAGCATTCATAACCTATATCGTTTGATTACGGTTGCAAAGGTACGGCAGTATTATTACATCGCGATTGCGATGAGATTGAAAGGCATTGACGAAGCTGCGACAATGGTGTTACGGGCGAAAATCTGTTGCCTTTTTCGGGAATTTGAATCTTGAAAAATGGCATTAATACGTTGGTTTTGAGTGAAATGTATCTTTTTGCTATGCAAAACAGTAATTATTGTGATTTTTGTTTGGCTGTTAATGGATTTTATATTACCTTTGCATCTGAATACATATTTTATGTAAAACTTGTAATGGATAACGTTGTAATATATAAAATAGGTATATTCAAGATAAAGAGAGGAAAAGAGACGAGTATCATAAGAGATAATAATTATAAGAAGAGAAGATATATGAAAATGAAGGTTTTATTTGCTTCCCTGTTGCTGGCAGCTTCAGGGCAAGCGCTGGCACAGTCTTCCGGACAGGTTGGGGGACAGGTCTTCGATGAAAATGGAGACCCTGTAGTGGGTGCACAGATCATGGTGAAAGGTTCTAAAACCGGAACCGTGACCGACATTGATGGTAAGTTCAGCTTGCCGAGTGCTAAACAAGGAGAAACGATTGTAATCAGTTATCTTGGTATGGATTCACAGACCGTGAAGGCGGCATCGGGAATGAAGGTCAACATGCAGTCGCAAGACCGTCAGCTCGATGAGGTCATCGTAGTGGCATACGGCGAGCAGAAGAAATCATCCTTCACGGGTTCTGCGGGTGTAGTGAAAGGTGACCTTCTGGAGAAAAAGCAGCTCACCAATGTGTTCAGCGGATTGCAGGGCGAGGTAGCCGGTGTGCAGATGACCAATACTTCCGGTTCGCCAACAGCCACTCCTTCTTTTGCCATCCGTGGCTTCAGTTCCATCAACGCCGGAACATCTCCGCTCATTATCGTGGATGGTGCTCCATACGATGGCGGATGGAACAACCTCAACCCTAACGATGTGGAGAGTGTCACCGTATTGAAGGATGCGGCATCCAACGCCCTCTATGGTGCCCGTGGTGCCAATGGTGTTATCATGATTACCACCAAGAAGGGTAAGGCTGAGAAGGCTACCATCAGCTTCGAGGCTAAGTGGAGCGGCAACAGTCGTGCCACCATCGATTACGACCGCATCACCGACCCTGCCGAGTATTATGAAACCTATTACAAGGCTCTCTATAATTATAATGTACGCGATAAGGGCATGTCGGCTTTCGATGCGCATGTGGCTGCCAACGAAACCATGGGCAAGACAAGCGACAAGGGCGGATTGGGCTATGTGGTCTATGCCGTTCCTGAGGGACAGTATCTCATTGGAACCAACGGCCGTCTGAACCCGAATGCCACCCTGGGCAATCGTGTTTATAACAACGGCAAGTTCTATACCCTTACCCCTGACGACTGGGTGGATGAGGCTTTCCGCAATGCGCTGCGCCAGGAATACAACATGAGTATTACCGGTGGTAGCAACAAGATGACCTACTATGCTTCCCTGGGCTATCTGAAGAACGAGGGTATCGTATATAACTCTGATTTCGAGCGATATACAGCCCGTGTCAAGGCTGATTACCAGGCCAAGGACTGGCTGAAGGTGGGCACGAACATCAACTTTGCCCATACCGACCAGAACGATGTGAGCGATGGTAGCCAGACGGTTTTTGGTATCACTACCCGCTTTGCACCTATCTATCCCGTTTATCTGCGTGATGGCGAAGGCAACATCATGACCGATGAGAATGGCAAGATGTATGACTATGGTGATGGCGGAAATGGCGGTGCACACCGTCCTACGGGATTGGAACCTCTGAGAAACTTCCTGCAGACGGATAAGCTCAATGCCAACAAGACCTTTACCAATGTGTTCACCCTCCATGGTTTTGCTGATATCACCCCTGTCGAGGGCTTGAAGCTGACCCTGAACGGCACCGTGACCGACAATGAGTGGAAGAATACCCAGACCACCCAGCCTTTCTATGGAAATACTGCAACGGTTTATCCGGGTGGATATGTATATAAGGCCGATTATCAGACCTATACTGTTAACTTCCAGCAGATAGCCAACTACAGCAGGCAGTTTGACAAGCACAGCTTTACCCTGATGCTGGGTCATGAGAACTATAAGTACATGTACAATTACCTGAGTGGCGACAAGGAGAAGATGTTCTCTTACTTCGGAGCACAGGAGCTGGATGGTGCCGTGAAGGTGATTTCCAACGGCAGCAACACCAGCAATTACAACACCGAGGGTTATTTCTCCCGACTGATGTACGATTACGATGGCAAGTATTTCCTGCAGGCATCTTACCGTAGAGACGCCTCATCCCGCTTCCATCCCGACCATCGCTGGGGTAACTTCTATTCCTTCGGCGGTGCCTGGATTCTGAGCAAGGAAAAATGGTTCCAGTCTTCCTGGATTGATATGCTGAAGCTGAAGGCTTCATGGGGCCAGCAGGGTAATGATGCTATCGGTGACTACCGATATACCGATACTTATTATCTCAGCAATTTCAATGGCGAGGTAAGTTTCGTGCAGAACACCGTGGGTAATCCGAATATTACCTGGGAGACCAACAGCAACTTCAATGCAGGTATCGAGTTTGAACTCCTCAAGAGCCGCATCACGGGTAGCATCGAGTACTTCAGTCGCAAGACCACCGATATGCTCTGCTTCGTATATGTGCCATTCTCAGGCGGTTATACCGGTTCTTATGACAATGTGGGTGATATGGTCAACCGCGGTGTGGAGGTAGATTTGCACTTTACGCCTATCCGCACCAAGGATCTCTCGTGGATGATCAACCTCAACGCCACCCACTACAAGAACAAGATTACGATGCTCAACGACGACAACAAGGGCAGTATGCTCGATGGACATCCAGGTTACGTAAGCGATCCTTACTTCTATGGCGAGGGTCTGCCTATGCACACCTTCCGCCTGAAGAAATATGCCGGAGTTACGGCAGATGGTGAGTCTTCCTGGTATGTGAAGGATGAGGCTACCGGCGAACTGACCACCACCACATCCAGCTCTACGGCATCCTATTTCAACTGTGGTACACCAGACCCAGACCTTTATGGAGGTTTCAGCAGCAACTTGGCATTCAAGGGCTTCGACTTCTCCATTACCTTCAATTACAGTCTGGGCGGCAAGGCCATCGACTACGGTTACAAGGCTTTGATGGGTAATCCATCTTCCGGCAACACCGGATTCTCCCTGCACAAGGATATCCTGAAGGCATGGTCAGAAACCAATACCAATTCTGATATTCCACGCTTCCAGTATGCCGTGAAGGATGTGGATACCAGTTCGGCCATCACTTCCGACCGCTTCCTGACGAATGCTTCCACGCTTACCCTGCAGAATATCAACCTGGGCTACACCTTCCCACGAAAATGGGTAAATAGTTTAGGATTGAGCAACCTGCGAGTATATGTATCGGGCGACAACCTCTACTATTGGAGCAAGCGCAAGGGCTTCGACCCTCGTGGCGGCTTCTGGGGTACTTCTTCTGAATCATCCTATGCGCAGGTTCGTTCCTTCACCGGAGGCATCTCTGTGCAGTTCTAAAGATACGACAAAAACAATAAGACATGAACAAAATGAAAAGAAATATCAATCATATCATCGCAGCGATGGGGATGGCACTGGGTGTGCTGAGCCTCAGCAGCTGTATAGAGGAAACTTATCCGAACAATCAGGCAGTGCCTGGGCAGATCAGTTCCTCAAGCAAGTCGTTGGAATATCTTGTCAACAGTCTTCCTTCTTTCCTCACCACCTGGAATACCTACGGCGGTAGCGACTATACCCAGGACTGGGGTTATCCTTGCCAGATGTACATGCGCGACCTGCTCTGCGAGGATTTCCCGATGAGCGACAATGGCTATAACTACTGGTCGTATACAGAGGATGGATCTTCTTTGCGCTACGCATATTATTATCCGTTCTACTATTACTATGCCTTCATCAAGAATGCCAATAATGTAATCTCCACCACCAAGAGTTCTGTGGAGGGTGGCAACAAGAGTGCATTGCCTTATTTGGGTCAGGGCTACGGCTATCGTGCCATGCTCTATCTCGACTTGTACCGACTCTATGAGTATCGCAAGACAGGTGTAGCTAGTCTGGATGATGCCGCTGACAAGGCTGGAGTATATGGACTCACGGTGCCTATTGTGAAGGAAACCACCAGCAAGACGGAACTGGGCAACAACCCAAGTGCGCCTTTCTACACCATGTACCGTTTCATCATGAACGACCTGAACAAGGCTGAGGAGGCGCTGGACGGTTACAGCCGAAGCAACAAGGCTTTCATGGACAAGAGTGTAATCTATGGTCTGAAAACCCGTCTGTGGCTTGCCATGGCATCCCGCTTTGAGCAGAGTGCCGACGACCTTGCCAAGCAGATTGAGGCCGATAAGAACGAAGACGGATATGGCAAGTTGGGCATCACTTCTGCTAACGACTGCTTTGCCAAGGCTGCTGAATATGCGCAGAAGGCCATCCATGCCGATACCTACAAGCCACTGACAGAAGCGGAGTGGTCGGATACCAATACGGGCTTCAACACTGCCAACGATTCCTGGATGTTCGGTACGCTGGTTAACAGCAAGGAGCAGATTAACACCTCAGAGTGGTACACCTTCTGGGGCTGGATGTGCTCGGAGGCAGCTTGGAGCATGGCTCAGTATAACTCATACCGCTGCATCAGCAAGGCACTCTATGACAAGATTTCCGTGAGAGACTGGCGCCGCCAGAGTTGGGTAAATCCTGCTGATGCCGGAGAGAAAATCAATGCGGCTGGCAAGGACAGTGTGCCTGCGGGCTACAAGACCAAGATGACCGGTGAGCAGTGGGCCAAGCTTCCTCAGTATGCCAATATCAAGTTCCGTGCAGGTAGCGGCGGTATCACCAAGAACGACCTGGAGACCGGTCAGATTGCTTCGCTGCCGCTGATGCGTGTAGAGGAGATGTATTTCGATTATTTCGAGGCCATCGCTCACACCCAGGGTGTAGAGGTGGCAGCCCAGGCTTTGCAGGACTTCGTGAACACGTATCGTTACACCGACGGTTCCTACAAGTGCAAGGCAAAGACCATGGACGATTTCATCACAGCCCTGATGGTACAGCGCCGCATCGAACTGTGGGGTGAGGGCCTGGTGTTCTTCGATTACAAGCGTCTCAATCTCCCTATCAAGCGCCATTATGCAGGCAGCAACTACGAGCCAAGCTATCAGCTCAACTCTTATGCCGGCTATGTGGCACCTTGGATGAACTATATGATTCCTGAGGATGAGAAGGATAGAAACCCGGCAGTGGTGCTTGGTCCAAATCCATCAGGTGCCATTACGGCAGAGTAATTTATTTAAAAAGAACAAGAAAAATGAGAAAGTTACAACATTTATTATATATGCTGCTTGTGGGTATGGCCATCACCGCCTTCACTGCATGTAGCGACGATGATGATTATCAGCCTGCCCAGAAAGTGGCGGAGGATAATATGGGAGCCTACTTTGCTGCAGCCAATGCAGCCAGCGAGGTGCTTACTCCTGAGGAATATGCGGCTCGACCAACGGTTGATTTAAAGGTGAAGCGCCAGAACACCAAGGGCGATGTTTCCATCCCTGTGATTGTGGATAAGGCTGATGCCGTGTTCAAGGTTCCTGCTGCTGTGGAGTTTAAGGATGGTGAATCAGAGGCAACTCTTTCCGTAGCTTGTCCTGGTCTCCAGGCACTTCAGTCATATCAGTTTTCCATCCATCTGGATGAGGCTGCCACGAATCCTTATGTCAAGGTAGATGGTTCGCCGGTGTTTAGTTACACCGTGATGGTGGCCCGCTGGGTCAAGGTGGTGGAGAATGCCACCTTCATGTATCAGAGCAATATCTTCCCATCAGTCAAGTCTGATATCTATCAGTTGGAGGGTCAGAACAAGTTCTACATCGAGAACTATCTGGGTTCTGGCATCAACCTGAGCTTCTATATCATTCCGCAGGATGCCAACGGCACATGGACAGCTTCGGCATTCTCGGCTTCCGACAGAAGCACCTGGAAGGGTATCTTCATGCCAGCCGACCATTATATGAACGACCCTGATGGCGGTACTTACTGGTATCTGATGAAGGATGCTGATAACTATGAGTATGCCAGCTGGACACCTGAGGGAGCTGACAAGGGCATCAGCTACATCAACTTCTATCTGGATACCACAAGCGATGACTATGCATCCATCGACATGAGTGGTTCAACCACATCATACGCCGGTTTCCAGACTCCTTATATTTATTATTCAGACGGCAACGAATCGGGCTATACCTATATATATATGTATTGGGACAGTACCAATATTCCAGCCGCTGAGTAAAGAACTAGAAAGTGATTAGTGAAACTTGAAAAGTGAGTAATGAAACTTTTTAAAGAAAGAAAACGATGAAAAAGAATCAATCAATAATATGCAAGATGGGGATGCTGCTGATGGCAGCATTCCTCCTTGCCACAACCTTCACTGCCTGCAGCAGTGACGATGTGGTGAAGACGCAGTTGGAGACTCCTGCTGTTACCGAAGGAAGCAAGACGGTAAGTTCGCTGGCTTTCAACTGGCAGCCTGTGGCTGGCGCTTCCCAGTATGCCTACGAGCTTTACGATGCCGATGAAAAGGTAGTGCAGGGTGGTGTAACCGCTGCCACATCTGTAGTTACCACGGGCTTGAAGCCTAGCAGCACCTACACCCTGAAGGTATGGGCATATTCGCCTTTGAACAGCGACAAGACCACTTCGCCTATCGCAACCCTCAAGGCAACCACCAATGCCAAGACTCCGCTGGTTAAGCCTACTCCTACGGCTGAAACCGGAAATGGTGGTGTCACGATTTCATGGCCGGCTGTGGAGCATGCCGATTACTACAAGTACAGCTATACCGTAGATGGCGAGGTGAAGACGGGTAGTGTGGAAACCAACAGTGTGACCCTTACCGACCTGCCTATCGGTGAATATACCATCCAGATTATCGCATCGAGCAATGATGAGAACTATGCCGATTCTGAGCCTATCTCGCTCACCTTCAAGCGTACCAAGAGTGAGCTTTGGCGAGCTGACGGTACTTATACATCCGTAGCACTCGGCACCAGTTTCAAGGCAACTATCGTGGCATACGATGATGGAACCTATACCATCGATAAACCGTTTGGCGAGGAAGGCTATAGCATCAGCTTCACCGTTCCGGAGGGTTCTACCGAGATTACTCCTGTGGGTACGGCAAGCAATGGTTATTATACATTCTATGTAAGCAGCCAGTATTATGTAAGTCTTTATACAGCTGGCGGTTATTCTGAGTTTGATGGCACCAAGGAAGAGGGTGATGTCTGGTTCTATTCTTACCTGAACGATTATGATGGCAACTAGGTAGGCGAAGTTGGTTACGATGAATTCACCTGGAGCGAGGGTGATGACATCCCTGAGGGTTGCAAGGAAGAAGTTCCTGCGCTTCTCACCACAACCTGGAATCAGTATGCACCTTATAATAATGCCACTCCATTAGATAATGGCCAACCATCGCTTACGGGCTGTGTGGCTACGGCTTTGGCTCAGATTATGAATTATTATCAGTATCCTGAAAAGTATGCCGATGGCACCAAGATTGATTGGAACCAGATGTTGCCTACTTACGAGGGTGTGGAATATACCGATGCCCAGGCTAATGCCGTGGCTCAGTTGATGGCGCATTGTGGTGAGGCTGTGAATACCACTTATGGTTCTGGTGTCAGCACTGCCTATCCAAAAGAAGCAGCAACGGGACTTCCTGCCAAGTTTGGCTACATAGTGAAGTATTACGGTTATCGTGATTATCCTAACGAGCAGGATGCCAAGCTTTGGAAGGAGGTTGTATTCCGCGAGTTGAGTGCCGGTCGCCCAGTGTTTTATGGTGGTACTTCTTATAAGAATGGTGAGGCAAACTATTTCTCTCATTCTTTCGTCATCGATGGTTATGACAAGCAGGGACGTGTGCATGTAAACTATGGCTATGGTGGCAAGGGCGATGGCTATTTCCCTATCGACAAGTTGCCGATGAAGTTTGATGGTTGGGATGAGACTTTCGATACCTATCAGACTTTGGTAGTCATCCATCGTCCTCAGGATGGTGAGATTGATTATACCTTGCAGCCGCAGTAAAGCAGATTTTTTGAAAATGTAGATATATATATGGATTATCCCGATAGGCATGTTGTTGCCTATCGGGATGATTGTTTTTGTATATAACGAATGAAACAATAGTGATGTAATGGGATAAAAAAGTTTAAATAAACGCAAAAAGTCAAGTTTTTGACGTAAAAAACAAGACTTTTTATTATCTTTGCAATCAAAAAAAGAAACGTAATATGGTTATAACAAGACAGATAAAAGAAAAATTGTCATCAACTCCTGCTGGAGTTGTACTGACAACACGGGACTTTGGTGTGGAGATGCGGTATCAGCCTGCACTTGCCAAGGCCCTCAGCCGTCTTGTGCTCCAAGGCGAATTGCAGAAGATAGCTAAGGGGAAATACTATATCCCTAAGAAAACAATATTTGGAACGCTGAAACCTTCCGACTCAGAACTCGTAAAAGACTTTCTGGAGCAAGATGGAAAAATAGTTGGTTACATAACAGGAACAGCTGCATTTGCATCTATGGGACTTACCACTCAGATAAGTTCATCTATATTAATAGGTACCAACAAATATCGTCGCCCTACCATCCGAAATGGCGTGAAGGTTTCTTTCCTCTTGCAGGAAAATATTATCACTTCAAGCAATATCCCATTGCTTAGGATACTGGATGCGTTACGCTTGATAAAGGAAATTCCAGCAACATCACCCGATGAATGTGTAACAAACATCTGCAAGGCAATAGAAGTACTTTCGCAGGAAGAAAAGCAAGAACTTGCAGAATTGTCCTTGGCATACACCCCTTATGTAAGGGCATTGCTTGGAGCTATATATGAAAATATGGAGCTTGATACACAGGTTATCAGTAGTACACTGAATGGAGTAACGAGCTATAAACTCCCTATCTCTGATAAAGTATTGTCAAACAAAAGAAACTGGAATATCATATGAGATTACATGAAAACTGGGAACTGTTCTCTGATGCATTGCAGGCTGCATCCCAACCGCTAGAAGAAGGCGGGCTTGGCATCAAGAGTATTTTTATAGAGAAAGATTATTGGATTTGCCGTTCCTTGTCTTTGATGGCAGCTAACGACAAAGACAATCGTGCCATATTTAAAGGAGGAACTAGTCTTACAAAGGCGTACGGTATCGGCAGTCGGTTTTCTGAGGATATTGATATTGCCATCTCCGAAGCATGGACTCTCAGCGGAAATCAGTTGAAGATGCTAATCAAGAGAACCGCCAAGAGTATGACGGAAGGATTGCAGGAAATAAATATGCCCGGTTTTACAAGCAAGGGATCTCATGGATTCTCCTATCATCAAAAATCTGCATCCTGTATGGTCTACATTGAGCAATGTTTATGCAAGAGAATTACCTGACCTTGCATATAAAGAGATTCCAACCATTGAGAGTATAGAGGAGAGTATAAGACAATTGCTTCTGTATCTGAAATAGCAGCATCTTAGTACTTATTTTGAGAGCAAGATTTACGCTACTATATTTAAATAACGATTCTGTATATATAAGCATAAAATAATTTCTAATAAAATTTTAAAGCTATGAATATAAGGAGATTTATATTTTTTCTGATTGTCTGCGAGTTCTTTTCTTTGGCATGTATTGCTGCAAATAAGACTATAAAAGGACATATTGTGGATGAATTTGGTAAGAACGTTGAATTCGCTAGTGTATATGTAGATAGTATATATGCTGTATCTGACAAGGAAGGAAATTTCTCTCTGGTGGTGCCCTATGGTATGAAACAGGAACTTGTGATTAGTCATATCAGTTATCAGACCAGTAAAATTCCTTATGATGTATATAGCAAAAAGACTTCGCTGCAACTTACGTTGAAAGAAAAGACTTGTGATTTGTCAGATATAACAGTCGTTTCCGGTAAAAAGCAGGAAAGTATTCTTGGAAAGGGAGTTCGGGCACCAGGTGATGTCGCATTTCATAACGTTAGAAATACGAAATATGAAACGGGACCCTTATTTGTTGTAAATAAAGACTATTATGTGAAAACAGCTAAGTTGCGAGTACAAAAATGTACTTTTGTTTCATGTACAATTCGTTTAATCATTTATGAAGTAAAGGGAACAAATTTTGTGCCTGTACAGCATCGGCCTTTGTACGTCCGATTATCCGAAATTTCAGATAAGAAGGATTTATCTGTTTGGATAGAAGAACCGTTGAAACTGGAGCGTAATCATAAATATTATATAGGTGTAGCTGTTATGGCAAGTAGCGGTAATGGCGAAATTCATTTTCCTGCTTATTTCAAGAAAGGCTGCGTAAGAAATCTGTGTACAGATAGGAAAAAGAATTTGCCAGTAACCTTGGGCGTTTCTCTTTATGGTATATCTGCAAAGCATCTTCAGTAACATTTTTATTGCAATAACTAAAGATATTTAAATATTTAACCCGATATTTGGATATAAATAAAGAAATAACTATATTTGCAGCATGATTACGGAATATGGTATAGAGGCAAAGTCTAATTCTGAGATTATATCAGAATTGGGAGGACGATTCAAGCAATATCGTCTGTTCAGCAATCTCACTCAGAAAGAGGTGGCTGTAAAGGCTGGTGTGAGCATTTTCACCATTAGCCAGTTTGAAAAAGGCGAAGCTAAGAACATAGGCTTTGGCACTATTCTTTCTCTGTTGAGGAGCATTGGATTCCTGCAGGAAGCAGAGAAACTCTTGCCGCCGCTGCCAATTCTGCCTAGCCAAGTGAAGAAAATGAATGAAAAGAAGGAAAGGGTAAGACATGAAAGATAATGTTGTGCAGGTGAATTTGTGGGATAAGAATGTGGGCTTGTTGTCTTGGGATGACAAGCGGGGCTGCTCTGTCTTTCAATTCGACCAGGATTTTATGCAGTATGGATGGAATATTGCACCATTGGTTGCGCCGTTGGATTCTGTTTATGTACAAAGAACTTTCCCTATGTCAGGAAACAGAGAAAAACTTTATGCAGGTTTGCCTGAGTTCATAGCAGATTCTCTGCCTGACCATTGGGGAAATGTGGTCTTCCAGAAATGGATGGAAGCCAATCATCTGCAATCCAAAATGGTAAATGCAGTGGATAGACTGTCTTTTATCGGTAAGAGAGCAATGGGTGCTTTGGAATTTCAACCTGCTCATATCCAGGAGGATGCATCTGTAAATATCGAGTTGGCTTCACTTTATGAACTTGCCAATAAGATATTTCTGGACAGGCAGGATGTGAACATTGATATGAGCAACAGTCTTATTCTTGAAGATCTGTACAAGGTGGGAACTTCCGCTGGCGGTCAGCGCCCTAAAGCTATTATCGGTATGGATGAGGCTACAGGTATTATTCGTTCTGGCCAAGCCGACTTGCCAGCTAACTTTAAGCACTATATATTGAAGTTTGATACAAGCAGGAAAAATGAACTTCCTTTTACTAGGGTAGAGATGGCTTATTATCTGATGGCCAAGGATGCCGGTATCAACATGATGCCTTCTCGTTTGGTTGAGATTGAAGGAACCCAGAATTTCCTTACCCAGCGCTTTGATAGGGTGGAGGGTAGAAAAATATATACTCAGTCTTTAGCTGCCATGAGTTCCTTGGCTGATACTTACGAAGATTTGTTTGTGGTGGGTAGAAAACTGAATTTGTCTGCAGAAGAGCAAACCCAGCAGTATAGAAGAATGGTGTTTAATGTTCTTGCAGAGAATGTTGATGACCATACCAAGAACTTCTCATTTGTGATGTATCCCAATGGAGAATGGCATATATCGCCAGCTTACGACATCGTGTTTTCCGCCGATCCTGATTCACATTTCTATCGTAACCATGAACTTACGGTTCTTGGCAAGCGAAAGAATATAACGAAGCAGGATTTGATGCTTTTTGCACAAAGACAGGATATCAGAAATGCTTCTAATATCATAGAAGAAGTGGAAGACGTGGTGATGAACTTCAAGTCTTATGCCGAAAAAGTGGAAATCGATGAGCACTGGATACGCAAAATAGAACGGGTTTTGGAAGAAATCCGTAAGTAAGCGGTTGTAACTACTCTTAAGGAGATGAGCCAGACAGACCTGATGGTCCTTAACATTCATCTTGAAGTAGCTCTGATGTCTGTCAGTCACTCCTTTTTCGGCATTTTAAATCTTGAAAAGCTAGCATTAATACGCTGATTCTTAGGAAAATTTATCTTTTGCTATGAAGAACGATGGCGACCATGCTGCCGATGATCGCCATCAAGAGGATGTATCCTACAAATGTTTTATGCTGCAAAAGAATCTTCATTCATCTTTGAGTTTTTTACAATCCATATACTCACTTCATAGAGTACCCACATTGGAAATGCCACCAACGAAAGTGTGAATACGTCTGAAGTCGGCGTGATAATCGCGGCAACTGCAAGGATAATCACAATGGCGTGTTTACGGTACTTGCGCATGAAATCCGCTGACAGAAAGCCCAATTTAGAGAACAGCCACGAGAGGATAGGTATCTCGAAGATGATACCCATTGCAAGACACATCATTACAAGTGTAGAGATATACGAGTCAAGCGTGATGAGATTATCCACATCGCCGCTAACCTGATAAGTTCCCAAGTAGCGGAATGTCAATGGGAAAATCAAGAAATAACAGACAATTACACCTAATGCGAACATCGCATAGCCAC
>ERZ780167.648-NODE-648-length-34629-cov-7.891682_pt1 | contig 34629 bp, 32 predicted proteins | sample MGYA00510982_ERZ780167 | MGnify/ENA primary metagenome ERZ780167 (study PRJEB29588, sample SAMEA2146107) | human gut metagenome | biome: human gut; feature: human-associated habitat; material: faeces | place: Denmark | collected 2008/2010 ... | reverse complement strand
TTCCGCTGCGCCTCCTCTCAAAATCGCAATCGCGTTGCTGGATTGCGATTTTGTTATTTTCGCACGTCGGCGCAATGTTGGCTTTTGCGCCGCTGCCGCGCACACTCGCAGGCTGGGTGGAAAGCCGCACACAGTGGCGACACGCGCCTCACGGCGCGCTGCGGGCGCTCGGCACACTCGCAGGGTCGATAGGGACGATTTTTTCCACGGAGGAAAGATCGGCACCATCGACCCTTTTCAGGCAGATGAGGCGCTCTCCGTTGCGCTTTCGGAATGATACGAAAATGCCGTTTTTCCTTAGAGCGTCAACGCTTTTTCGGATTTGATGCGAGAAGCTGTTCGGCGTCCAGTCCTCGCTTCCGGCAGGGTCGATCTTTTCCAACAACGCTTTTGCAGGGGCGCTGATTTCAGACTCTTTTTGCAGAAGCTCAGAGAGAAGAATTTCAATCTGAAGCATCGAAATCTTAGAAGTCGTGCTGCAAGTTTTGCTGTCTTCAAGCAGCTTCCAGATGTGATCTTCCTCACCAAATTCGAGTTTTAATGTGCGATCTGAGATGTCGCGCCCGGTGCAATGCAGGGAGGCAATGTTGGCAAGACGAGAGTTTTTCTGGAGAACAAAGGTCGAATCTGCCGCGCCGCTTAAGCCGGTCGAGCCGGAGATCATATTCATCGGATCGTCATCGTGCAGCTTCCGCAGGTGGTGAATCAGCAAAATTGCGATGTGCCGCCTGTCTGCAAGCCGTTTCAAAAGTCCGATGTCCTGATAGTCATTTGCATACAAATTGCTGTCACTGCCCGCGCTGCGCACACGCTGCAAAGTATCGATGACAACGAGCTTTGTGTCAGGATGATCTGTCAAGAACTGCTCAATCTGCTGTTCCAACCCGCGCTTGAGTGTGTCAGCCATGATCGCAAAATGCAGCGTCGATGGCGCGTCCTCGGTCAGGTCAAAGAGTCGCGTCTGGATACGTTGGAACGAATCTTCGAGGCTGAGGTACAGAACTTCGCCTTGCGTCGTCGCAAAATTCCACAGCGGCTGCCCCAGTGAAATGCATAAGCAAAGCCACAAAGCCAGCCAAGACTTGCCGATTTTCGGTGCACCCGCGAGGATGTGCAAGCCCTCTGGGATAAGCTCATCTACCAGAAAATGCGTCGGTTCATATGTTCTGTTTTGCAAATCTTCCGCTGTGATGGTTTCCAGTTTGGTCATTTTTTCACTTCCTTTCCGTTTGCTATTGACATTCTGTGTCTCATGATTTAGACTTATAATTAGCCAATAGATTTGTTTTCTATTTTTAGACTAACATAATCCCAAACTATTGTCAAGACTAATTTATAATATAAATTTCTATAAATCTATTTTGAGGTGCAGTCATGTCTGATTTTCAGTGCAAATTTTATCTTCTGGACAGCGCGGAAACGCTGGAGTGCAAAGATGGTAATGCAGAGTATGTCGCAAAAATAGCAGACCGCCCGTTCCCGGACAGTCTGCTGTCGTTCGTGTATTATGACGTGAATCAATGGGAACCGCGTTTCCATGAAGCGGAGCGCTCGTTGATAAAGTTTTACCAGACACGGGACACAAAGTGCCTGAAGCCAGTACAAGAACTTCTGGATGATTTCAAGGACGAGCATCCGTATTTTTTCTACCTGTGGCTGGATTGGAGCAATAGATTAAAACAGGCGACGCCGGATTGCAAAAATCCGACGAAGCTGTTGCCGCACAAAGAACTGGCGCATGTCCCAAGCAATCTGGCAACCATGCAGCAGCAAATTCTGCGCCTGTTCCAGACGGTTCTGGACGCAAGCCTCACAGACGTGGACTTTTCTATTCGAGTGCAGGCGTATGAGCAGGCTCCGTCTTTGCAGAAATTCGACTTCCAGCCGATGAAGATTTCGTTTGAGTTTGTGGGTGAAAAGCAATTCGCGGAGGTACTTTATCTGCAGAGCATATACGACCTGATCGACTTTTCCCTGCGCAAGTGCGTTCAGGAGAAAATCATGATGCGCACCTGCAAGAACTGCGGCAAATATTTTGCGCTCACCGTTCACGGCAGTACAGAATATTGCAGCCGCGTGTTCGACAGCCACGGCCGCACCTGCAAAGAGGTCGGCGCGATGCGGCGGTATATGCAAAGCCATGCGCAGGACGAGCTGCTGAAAATCTACCGCCGCGAGTACAAGCGCCGCTTCGCATGGATCCGTGCGGGCAAAATCTCTCAGGAAGCGTTCTCAGCTTGGAGCAAGGAAGCGCAGAGGGAAAAGGAGAAATGTGAGAACGGCAAGATCTCACAGAAGGAATTTGCACAGTGGCTGAAACGGTAAATCTATTTATTCTTTATCGAAAGCCTTGCAATCAGAATACATTTGTAGTACGATAGGAAATAAAGGAGTGGTGTAATTTGGACGAGCCACGTTTGGAAATTCCAGCAAAAAAATATACCGGCGAATCTGCCGTCATTTCCATGCGATTGCCCCGCGATATGCTGCAGGAAATTGACATGATTGCAGCCGATACGGGTCGGACAAGAAATGAAGTTTTAACGCTCTGCATGGAGTTTGCATTAAATCATCTTGATAGAGGTTCTAAATAAAGCCGAAAGAGGGAGAAGAGAATGGCAATTATCAAGTGTAAGATGTGCGGCGGCGATTTAAATGTCGAAGAAAACAGCCAGATCGCAGTCTGTGAATACTGCGGAACGCAGCAGACAGTTCCAAAACAGGATAATGAGAAGAAACTGACACTGTTTGCACGCGCAAACCGGCTGCGCTTTGCCTGCGAATTTGACAAGGCGGCGGGCGTTTATGAGTCCATCGTGGCGGAATTCCCGGAGGAAGCGGAGGCCTATTGGGGGCTGGTGCTTTGCAAATACGGTATTGAATATGTTGACGATCCGGCGACGGGTAAAAAAATTCCGACCTGCCACCGGTCGAGCTTTGACAGTGTGCTGGAAGACGCGAACTTTGAACTGGTCATGGAATATTCTGACGTAGTCACGCGGAAGCTTTATCGCGAGGAAGCCAAAGCCATTGAAGAGCTGCGGCGCGGCATCATCGAGGTTTCCAGCCGTGAAGAACCATATGATATTTTTATCTGCTACAAAGAGACGGATGAGAACGGTCAGCGAACGCTCGATTCCGTTCTGGCGCAGGACTTATATGATGCATTGACAGAAAAAGGCTACCGGGTATTCTTCTCTCGCATTACATTGGAGGATAAGCTCGGACAGGAGTACGAGCCATATATCTTTGCTGCGCTCAATTCCGCGCGCGTGATGCTGGCGGTCGGCACAGACTACGAGTATTATAACGCCCCATGGGTCAAGAACGAGTGGAGCCGGTACTTGCAGCTCATCGCCGCCGGACAGAAGAAGTCGCTCATTCCGTGCTACAAGAATATTGATGCTTACGATATGCCGAAGGAATTTGCAAAGTTGCAGGCACAGGATCTCGGCAAGGTCGGCGCCACGCAGGATCTGCTGCGCGGGATTGAGAAGCTGCTGGGTAAAACAAGCGAGTCTGCGATTCTGCAGCAGCCCGCTCCGATACCGGGCGCTGCTGCGCCGAATGTTGATTCGCTTCTTCGCCGTGGCAATCTGTTTCTGGAGGACGGCGACTGGGAAAATGCGAACTCCTATTTTAATAGAGTGTTGGATATTGCGCCGGAGTGTGGTATTGCGTATCTATGCCGTGCATCCGTTAATTGGGAATGCAAAACGTTGGAAATGTTGCAGAGGAAATATGAAAACGCATCGGACATGGCGGTTTCTTCTAACCGCGATTTTGCTAAAGCTATTCGATTTGCAGACAATAGCCTAAAAGTGACACTCGAACAATGGGAGCAGAGCCGTACTGCAAACCAGAAACGAGAGAAAGCGAACGCCGAACATCGTTATGCGGATGCGGAAGCACAATATGCAGCCGCACTGAAATCGTGGAACGCGCAATGTGAGACCATTATGCAGCAGCGCGAACAGGCGCTGCAGTTGTGCAGAAAAAATGAGGAAACTCGTCTGAAGGAATCGGCACTGCAGCAACGGAACCGGGTGATACAGGAAAAAGACGCGATAATTGCGGAACAGACTGCAATTAAAGCGAATGCCGAGAAAGCGATTGCGAGCTTGGGCGCTCTAAAATTCCTGGAAAAGAGTCGAAAAAAAAGTGTCATCGCGCAAGCTGATGAAGCCATTTGTATGGCCGAAAGCGAAAAACAAGTGGCTGAAGCGGCATACGAGGAATCTCTTACTGCTATATCTGCAGTTCTTACAGAAGCTGAACAGCAATTTGACGAAAAAATTAAGGCGGACTATCCGATACCTGAAGAACCTGAAATGTCTAACGATGCCTTTCTCTATCGTGAGAAAGACTATCGGATAATATATACATGTTTATGTGATATGGGTCGCGGACTCCCTCATAAGTTAGTCGATATCCAAGAACACTTGAGTACAGGCATTCAGGAACTCTCATGTTGGAGCGGCTCTCTATCTATACAAGCGTTTGTAAATAGACTTCGTGTACTAGAAAATAGGGGCCTGATACGGAAAATTATCATTAAAAATTGTGTCTATTATACAGCAGATTAATTGTGAGAACTGCATAGATAAGAAAAGCGAGGCAAGACGATGGCAATTATTAAATGCAAAATGTGCGGTGGAGATATTGAGATCTCTGCGGATAAGACCTTTGGAACGTGTGAATACTGCGGCAGCACGATGACTCTGCCGAAGGTAGACGATGAGCAGCGGGCGGCGGCGTTCAACCGCGGCAATCACTTTAGGCGCAGCGGCGAGTTTGACAAGGCGCTGGCCGTGTATGAGCGGATCGTTGCCGAGGACGACAACGACGCTGAGGCGCACTGGTGCTGTGCGCTGTGTCGGTTCGGCATTGAATATGTGGAAGACCCGGCAACATATGAATGGCTGCCGACGTGCCACCGCGCGAGCTTCGACAGCTTCCTGGAGGACGTGGACTATCTGGCCGCAGTCGAGCATTCCGACGGCATCACCCGCCGCCAGTATCAGAAGGACGCAGCCAAAATCGCCGAGGTGCAGCGCGGCATTCTTGCCACGTCGCAGAACGAGCAGCCGTTTGACGTCTTCCTCTGCTACAAGGAGACCGGCGAGGACGGGCAGCGCACGCGCGATAGTCTGATGGCGCAGGAGGTCTATTACGAGCTGACAGAGCAGGGCTACCGTGTGTTCTTCGCGCGCATCACATTGGAGGATAAGGCGGGCGCGGAATATGAGCCGTATATCTTTGCGGCGCTGAACTCGGCGAAGGTCATGGTCGTGATCGGTACAAAGCCGGAGCATTTTAACGCCGTCTGGGTCAAAAACGAATGGAGCCGCTTCCTGTCCATGATGAAAAAGGACAGAAGCAAGCTGCTCCTGCCGTGCTACCGCGATATGGACCCGTATGATCTGCCTGAGGCGCTGTCGGTGCTGCAAAGCTACGACATGAGCAAGATCGGCTTCATGCAGGATCTGATCCGTGGCGTCAAAAAAGTGATCGACGCGGGCAAGCCGCAGGAGGCTGTGACAGAGACGGTCAAAGAGACCGTCGTGGTACATAACGAGGGCGGCAGCAACGTGCAGGCCCTGCTCAAGCGCGGCAATATGGCGCTGGAGGACGGCGAGTGGAGCAAGGCGGATGAGTTCTTTGAGCAGGTACTCAATCAGGACGCCGAGTGCGGCGCGGCATATCTGGGGAAGTTCTTAGCCCACGTGGAGTGCCGTTCGGCAAAGGCCTACGCGGACGCGTATATCGAAAACGTGAAGGCCGACGCGCCCGACGAAAAGAACGCGGATGCGTGCGAACCGGATGAAGCCTTCATCGCGTCGTGTGTGGAAAAATACATAGTACCCGGAATCCTGAGCGAGGACGACATTCGGCGGATGTTGTCGTTTGATTTGAGATACTGCTTAACGTCGGACTACTATGAGCGGGCGGTCGAGGATAGCAGTACACAGCTTGCCGCCGACAAAGAGCTGATGCGTGCCACAAAGTATGCTTCCAGCGAGGCCAAGACGATCACGGAGGATATTCCGCAGACGCTGGACACGCTCCGCGCCGATGCGCAAAAGCGCGAGGACGCGGAAAAAGCCAGAGTTACAGCAGATTACCGCAAATTCCTGACAGAAACCGAAGCCAAGCTGGAAAAAGAGCACCCGCAGCGGCTAAAAGAGGCCGAGGAAGCGGAAAAAGCGGAGATCTACCGCCAGCGAAAAGCAAAAGCCGCTGCGAAAAAGGGTATGGTCATTGCAAGTATTGCAGCGGCTGTGATCGCACTTGTGCTAGTCACTGTAAACGTCATCATTCCGGCTGTGAAGTATTTCAAGGCGGGAAAACTGCTGGCTTCTGGCGATTATGACGGCGCAATCGCGGCATTTGCAGCATTGGGCGATTACAAGGATTCTGATGCTATGCGTGTAGAATCTGCAAATGCGAAGGAATATGCACAGGCGGAGCAGCTTCTGGCACAGGGAGAAAATGTAGAAGCAGCCATAGCGTTTGAAAAGCTTGCTCAATATAAGGACGCACGGGAGCGCAGCTTCGCACTGTGGGACACAATTGCTGTAAGAGAAACGCTTGCAGCAGGAAACTCTCACACCGTCGGCCTGAAAACAGACGGCACGGTCGTGGCGGTGGGGGGGAATTCTGATGGTCGATGCGATGTGTCCGGCTGGACGGACATTGTCGCCGTTGCAGCAGGATGTGATCACACCGTCGGTCTGAAATCAGACGGAACTGTGATTGCCGTTGGCAGCAATCAAAATGACCAGTGCGATGTCTCTGACTGGACGGATATTGTTGCCGTCAGCGCCGGAGACTGGCACACGGTCGGCCTGAAAGCAGACGGAACGGTCGTGGCGGTGGGTGACAATGAGTGGGGTCAGTGCGATGTGTCCGGCTGGAGAGACATTGTCGCCGTTGTAGCAGGAGACTATCACACCGTCGGTCTGAAGGCGGACGGCACGGTTGTGGCGGTGGGTGACAATACGTTGGGTCAGTACGATGTGTCCGGCTGGAGAGACATCAAACTCCCCAACTGATAGAGAAAGAAGGACGAGAAGATGGCGATAATCAAGTGTAAGATGTGCGGCGGGGATATTGAGATCTCTGCGGACAAGACGTTTGGAACGTGCGAATACTGCGGCAGCACGATGACGCTGCCGAAGACGGACGACGACCAGCGGCTGAGCCTGTTCAACCGCGGCACGCATCTGCGGCGCAACGGTGAGTTTGACAAGGCTGCGGCGATCTACGAGCGGCTGATCGGCGAGAACGATGCAGATGCTGAGGCGCACTGGAACCTGCTGCTCTGCCGGTACGGCATCGAGTATGTGCAGGATCCGGCTTCCGGCGAGCGCATCCCGACCTGCCACCGCGCGAGCTTTGACAGTATTCTGAACGACGTGGATTATCAGGCCGCACTCAAATATTCCGACGGCGTGGCACGGAGCCTGTACGAAAAAGAAGCGCTGCGTATTGCCAACCTGCAAAAAGACATTCTGGCGATCTCGCAGAAAGAAACGCCGTTTGACGTGTTCATCTGCTACAAAGAATCCGATGAGAACGGCAAACGGACAAAGGATTCCGCGCTGGCGCAGGATATTTACTACCAGCTCACCGACGCGGGCTATAAGGTCTTCTTCGCGCGCATCACGCTGGAGGACAAACTTGGGCAGGAATACGAGCCGTACATCTTCGCCGCCCTGCACTCGGCCAAGGTCATGGTTGTGGTCGGCACGAAGCCGGAATATCTGAACGCCGTCTGGGTCAAAAATGAATGGAGCCGCTACCTTGCGCTCATGCGCACCGACCGCAGCCGTCTGCTCATCCCCTGTTACCGCGATATGGACCCGTATGATATGCCCGAGGAGCTCAGTATGCTGCAAAGTCAGGATATGGGCAAGATCGGCTTCATTCAGGATCTCATCCGCGGCGTCAAGAAGGTCGTGGACGCGGCAAAGCCGCAGGAGGCTATGACCGAAACGGTCAAGGAAACCGTCGTGGTACATAACGAGGGCGGCAGCAACGTGCAGGCGCTGCTCAAGCGCGGCAGTATGGCGCTGGAGGACGGCGAGTGGAGCAAGGCGGATGAGTTCTTTGAGCAGGTACTCAATCAGGACGCCGAGTGCGGCGCGGCATATCTGGGGAAGTTCTTAGCCCACGTGGAGTGCCGTTCGGCAAAGGCCTACGCGGACGCGTATATCGAAAACGTGAAGGCCGACGCGCCCGACGAAAAGAACGCGGATGCGTGCGAACCGGATGAAGCCTTCATCGCGTCGTGTGTGGAAAAATACATAGTACCCGGAATCCTGAGCGAGGACGACATTCGGCGGATGTTGTCGTTTGATTTGAGATACTGCTTAACGTCGGACTACTATGAGCGGGCGGTCGAGGATAGCAGTACACAGCTTGCCGCCGACAAAGAGCTGATGCGTGCCACAAAGTATGCTTCCAGCGAGGCCAAGACGATCACGGAGGATATTCCGCAGACGCTGGACACGCTCCGCGCCGATGCGCAAAAGCGCGAGGACGCGGACAAAGCCAGAATCACAGCAGATTATCGCAAATTCCTGACAGAAACCGAAGCCAAACTGGAAGAGGAGCACCCGCAGCGGCTGAAAGAGGCGGAGGAAGCGAGGAAAGCCGAAGCCGACCGCCAGCGCAAGGCAAAGGCTGCCGAAAAGAAGATAGCCATTGTTGCGGGCATTGCAACAGCTGTGATTGCGCTTGTTCTGGTCATTGTTAACGTCATCATTCCGGCTGTGAACTATTCCAAGGCTGAGAAACTGCTGGCTGCCGGAGATTATGGCAATGCAATCGCGGCATTTGCGGCGCTTGGCGATTATAAGGACGCAGCGGAGAGGATACCGCAGACGGAGGACGCAAAAATAGAAGCGCAAAAGGCGCAGAACTACGCGGACGCGGAATTGCTGCTGGCTTCCGGAGATTATGACGGTGCTGCGGAAGTGTTTGAAGCGCTTGGCGGATACAAGGATGCGGCAGAGAAGATGGCGCAGGCGGAAATTTCTAATGACTATGTGGACGCAGAACAGCTTCAGGTGCAGGAGAAAAATGTCGAAGCTGCTTTAGCATTTTACAAGCTTAGCGGATATAAGGATGCCCGAGAGCGCAGTCTTGCGCTATGGGATGATATTGCGAAACGGGACTCCATTAGCGCAAGAGACGACCACACCGTCGGGCTGAAAGCAGACGGAACGGTCGCGGCGGTGGGATACAATGAGGATGGTCAGTGCAATGTGTCCGGCTGGACAGACATTGTCGCCGTTGCAGCAGGAGGGAATCATACCGTCGGGCTGAAAGCAGACGGAACGGTCATGGCAGTGGGTAGCAATGGGTATGGTCAGTGCGATGTGTCCGGCTGGAGAGACATTGTCGCCGTTGCAGCAGGAAGCTCTCACACCGTCGGCCTGAAAGCGGACGGAACTGTGGTTGCAGTAGGCAATAATTATCGAGGTCGATGCAATGTTTCGGATTGGACGGATATCGTGGCAATCAGTGCTGGAAATAGACATACAGTTGGTCTGAAGGCAGACGGAACCGTCGTTGCTGTCGGATGGAACAAATACGGTCAATGTAATGTATCTGGCTGGACAGATATTGTGGCAATCAGTGCAGGTAGTGATAGCACAGTTGGCCTGAAAGCGGATGGAACCGTAGTTGCGGTTGGCGACAATGAATACGGTCAATGCGATGTATCTGATTGGACAGATATCGTTGCTATCAGTGTTGACGATCATACAGTTGGCCTAAAAAAAGACGGAACCGTGGTCGCGGTGGGGGAGAACGAATACGGTCAATGTGATGTCTCCGGCTGGACGGATATCAAACTTCCTCAGATAAATGGAACAGACTAAAGGGGATGTGCATTATGGACTTTTCAAAACCTGAAATGGAGCAAGCGTTTCGCATGGTTTCTGCACGATATTTCGAAAGAAACTTCGGAACAATGGCAAAAACGGACTTTGAAACACTACTTTTCAGCATCTATATTGAGCATCTGCTTGACAACAATCAACCATTTGACGATTACACAATGTCCAAGGCATTGGGAATTACGCAAAGTAAAGTACGGACGCTTAAATTGCGGAAGGAACTTCAATATCCCAGAGAGAAGTTTGATTGGACTACGGCTTTTGCAGATGATTTAAAAAGAGCTTCCTTTGATGCAGAAAGCAAAAAAGTTCGAGTTCTCATACCCGATGTTAACGTGCTTACGGAATTACGTTATTTCGTGGAGAAAAATGGTTGGTACGACGAGTACCAATTAAATCCAAGGTTGTTTCAATGTCGTGTTGATTTCTTTTTGAACATTATATCCGAGTTGGCAAAAGAATCGCTGTCGCTTGATGATGAGGCAGAAAAGACGATTAAAGAGATAGAGAAACAGACACCGGATGGAGTTGTGAAAAAAGCATTGAAGGACATATTGAATGGTTCTATAGTCGACGGAACAAAAAAATTGCTGCTATATGCAGGAAAAGAAATCGGAGTAAAGGTGCTGGAAAAGATACCTATAGCTGGGGAGGCTGCTTCAGAAATCGCGGCGGCGCTTATTAACATGATAAGCGAAAAGAATGAAGGGAAAGAATCATGAGTAAATTTGTCATTGAATGTCCCAACTGCGGGAAATTTGCGGAAGCCAAGACAGGCTTCTTTGCGCGAAAGAAGATCGACTGCGCGTGCGGCTATACGATCAACGTGCGCACGGACAAGCTTGCAGGGCGGGAGTGTCCACACTGTGGGAACATGGTCGTGTTCGACCAGTCCAAGGGCGAAAAGGCGCTCTGCCCGGTCTGCCATGAACCGATCAACGCGCTGGCGGAGCAGTCCAACACTGTGGAGTTTTCCTGCGCGCAGTGCGGCGTGCGTCTGCGCACGAATAAGGCGGCGGCGACCTATACCTGCCCTGTCTGCGACTGCGTGAACGACGTGGCCGAGCGGGTCGCGACCGAGAAGATCAAAAAGGACGGGCTAGCGAGCATCATCAAGTATGAGGGCGACAACGAAACGCTCGTCTGGAAGCACCCGATTGAGGACTTCAACTTCGGTTCGCAGCTGATCGTCCACGAGAGCCAGGAGGCCATTTTCTTCCGCGATGGGCAGGCGCTCGACCTCTTTGGCGCGGGGCGCTACACGCTGCAAACGCAGCAGCTGCCGCTGCTGGAGAAAATTTATAAGCTTCCAACCGACACCGAGGGCACGTTCCATTCCGAGGTCTACTTTGTCAACCTCGCCACGCAGATGGGCGTCAAGTGGGGCACGGACAGCAAGGTGCGTCTGTTTGACCCTGCCTCCGGCTTACATATCGAGATCGGCGCGTCGGGCGAATTTAATATTCGCGTGACCGATTCGCGCAAGCTGTTACTCAAGGTTGTCGGCACGACGGGCGGGCTTGGGCAGGAGCAGCTGCTCGGCATCGGAAACGGCAAGGGCTTCTTCCGTTCGATGGTCATGACGCAGGTCAAGAGCTACCTCGCGCAGACGATCAAGGAAAATGCGATCAACATTCTGGAGATCGACGAGCACCTCATGGCACTCTCTGGTGCGCTGCGCGAGCGGATCAATGCCGCGCTGGATGAGTACGGCCTGACGATGCCAGAGTTCTACGTCAGCCGCATCGTAACGCCGGACGACGACCCGAATTTCCGCCGCATGAAGGAGCAGTACGCCGAACAGTATCTGCTTGTCCGGCAGGAGGGGATCCGCAAGGCCGAGGCGGAAGCAGCGGCAGACCGCAAGGCCGTCGAAGCGCAGACGGCGGCGCGGATGAAGATCATCGGCGCACAGGGCGAGGCAGAAGCGCTCAAGATTCAAAAGCAGGCAGAGGCAGAGGCATACCGAATGCAGGCTGAGGCGGAAGCCGCCGAAATGCGTATGAAGGGCTACACCTATCAGCAGGAAACGTCCCGGCAGGTCGGCCTGGAAGCGATGAAAAACGGACTTGGCGGCGGAGCGAACGCCGCGGGCGCGCTGGGCGATCTCGCCGGGCTTGGTGTGAGCCTCGGTGCGATGGGCAGCGTCATCGGCATGACAAAAGATGCTTTGAGCCCCATGACGCAGGACGCCGCGCAGATGGGCGCGGCAGTCGGCACAGCCGTCGCGGGCGGCTGGGATTGCCCGGTGTGCGGTCACAAGAATATCACTACAAACTTCTGCCCTGACTGCGGCGGCAAAAAGCCTGAAGCGAAAACCGGCTGGGACTGCGCACAGTGCGGCACGAAGAACATCCAGAGCAGATTCTGCCCGAATTGCGGTGCAAAAAAGCCGGAGGGATCCAACGGCTGGATCTGCCCGGAATGCGGCACAAAAGATATTCTGAGCAAGTTCTGCCCCAACTGCGGTGCGCGGAAGCCGGAAGAAAAACACGGCTGGAGCTGCCCCGAGTGCGGTACAAAGAATATTATGACGAACTTCTGCCCGAACTGCGGGCGGAAGAAAGATGAGTCTTGCTGATTGGAGGAATGGACGATGAAACTGAGCAAAGGGAAATTTCAGGCGATTCTGATTCTTGCCATTGTGCTGGCTGCATATCTGGCGCTGGCGTTTGTGATCCCGTTCGCAAAGACTGCTGTGTTCTGGCTGGCACTGGTGTTCACGCTGGCGGCGTTTGGTGTGCAGCTATATGTTCTGAAACTGTCGTTTACAAAGGGTAAGGACGCGCGCAGCAAATTCTACGGTTTTCCGATCGCGCGTATCAGTGTTGTGTATTTGATTGTGCAGATCGTGCTGAGTTTTTTGTTCATGGTAATCGCAAAAATCTGTGCAGCATGGATTGCAGCTATTGTTTTTGTACTGTTGTTAGCTGCCGCTGCCGTCGGCGTCATCGCAGCGGATGCAATGCGCGACGAGGTCGAGCGTCAGGATGCGCAGCTCAAAACCGACGTGGCCACCATGCGCGCGCTGCAATCCCGTGCAGCTGCATTGGTTTCTCGCTGTGAGAATGCAGAGTTGAAGGCAGATGCACAAAAGCTTTCCGACGCGTTCCGATACAGTGACCCCGTGACAAATGCCGCAACGAAGGACATCGAGCACGAGCTGTCCGCCTGCATGGACGAGCTGGAGCGGGCTGTTCTCGACAATGACACCGAAAGTGCGAAGGTGCTGATCAAACGCGCAGCAGCGCAGCTGGCAGAGCGGAACCGGCTGTGCAAGCTGAACAAGTGACGTTCCTTACCAGCCCTGATACCAATCATTCTAATAAAAGCAGGAGGCAACCATAAGTTATAGGCTGCCTCCTGCTTTTCGCACATAGAGAATCCATTATTTATCCTCCTCGCTTTCGCAAGGAAGCTTTCCGGACTGTGCAGCCAGTTCCTTTTCCTGCGATTTTACGCGCCGCTCCAGTTTTTTGATGTCTTCTGCGGCAGGTAAATTCTCCGGCTGAATGCCGCGCTGCCCAAGCATATCTCGTACAGACCGATTATTCTGCACATGTTCTCCGGTAATGGCGGATTCGCCTTGAAGGTCCTTCTCCTCGACATTATAGTTGGTCATTTCCGCTGCAAGGTTCTTTGCGGCAATGGAGAGTGTCGGCAGGAAATCAGCCAGCTGGCGATTATCTTTTACACCAAGTCGTTCCTTCATTTCTTGTGTCGTGTAACCACCAAACAGCGCCCGATCACCCTTCGAGCGAATGTGACCAAACCCAGCGTCATCCACGCCGCGCTCATAAATGTTCTGGGAAAGCCGTTTTTCGGATTCTCGCAACCTGCCTCTGGCTTCTGTTCGCTCAATAAGAGAAATGCGTTCTTCAATCAGTTCTGCTTCCGAGTCTGAACGGCAAAGTAGCTTTGCGCAAATGCAATTTCTTCTTTTTTCGGATCTCCATTCTGGGCAATCAAATAGCAGGCATAACGAGTAAGCATATAATCCTTGATTTCCCGCTGAGAGCCGCTTCCTAACCGGACCATTTTCGTGACCTCACGAAAATGGTCTGAAACCTCTATTCCACTGGTTCTGCAGGATTCGACAGCTCGCCCGATTGCCTTATCAAAATTCTCTCATCGTTCATAGCCGAGAAGCGGCATGAGGTCCCGCGCATACCAGAATTCAATATGCGCCTCTTGGTCACTATGTATTACAAGATCAAATTGTTCTTTGATTTGACCGACTCTCTTTTTATCCACTATTTGACCTCCGTTACATTCGCCGTAAGCACTTCGTCCAGCAAATCTCTCACTTTTACAGAAATGGACATACTTTTTTCTGCTTTCGACAGCAAGCAATTTCCATGCGTAGAATGGCAGCTATCGTTTTCTGACCGAAATCGTCGAGTAAGGTCTTTCAGTCGCTCAGGGGATATGGTTCTCATACCTCGTTTTGGATTTCTCTTTCATTGTATTGCTGAGAACGAATTTCGTCAAGGCATTACCAAGAATCAGTTCTATAAATATTACAACCGTATAAATTCCCATAAAAAGCCTTTCGCTTTGCTATTGACGCAGACAATGAAGCGTGATATGTGGTATTCCACGCCCAAATTTGCAGGAACGGAGGTTGGGTATATGAAGGAAAAGACCTTGAGCATGCAGAAACTGTCCTCCCAGTTGAGCACAGAGGGGGACATTTTACTTTCACCAAGGTGCCATCACCCTTAGGTTCCATTGCGTAAGCGTGCAGGTTCAAGTCCTGTCGGGCGCACCAGATAAGGATGATCCGGACCAGGCTTTCCGTATAGGAGCCTGGGGCGGATCATCTGTTTCTTCGAAGAATTTATGACTTGCGGCGGCATATACACCCGCTGTTCTCCTGTATTTGCGGTCTCCCGCTCCGGGGTGGAGCGGGAGACGGTCATTTTTATTTCTTTTCGTAGGTGCCGCAGAGGCCCGCGCCGGAGTTCTCGTTCATGGTCAGGCTGTTGCCGCCCACGGAGAACGTGAACGTCTGTGCGTCGTCCCAGAGCTCGAGCTGGATGGTGACCTGATCGCCGCTGATGGTATAGGTGCCGTCCTGCTTGGAAAAGCCGTTGTCGAATTTGACTTTGCCGCTGCCGTCGAACGTCCAGGTGACGACGCCGTCCGGACCAAGGTCGCCCGTCCAGGTCCCGGCGAGGGTGTCCTTGCTGCCGCAGGCGGTGAGCACGAGGAGCAGCATGGAGACAACGAGGAGCAGAGATACAAATTTTTTCATGATAAAGTTCCTTTCTTATTTTGAAAATAAATGTTTTTATGGACGCGGTGTGCCGCGATATTCGCAGAATTTTCCGGTGTTCGAGCCGCAGGCCGGGCAAGTCCACGGGCCGGAAACGGGGGCTGTCTGCGGCTGTGTAGGCTGTTCAGGCTGCGCGGCAGGTGCTGCATGACCCTTGCCGCGGGCTTTTTCAATGGCTTCGCAGATCTCGTCCGCCTGCTGCTTGTAGCGGCGGTATTCAATATTGTAGGTCGGGTCGATGGGGCGGGTGAGGGAGAAGCCGCGCGGCACTTCGGATTCCAGCGTGACCGGGCGCGGATTGACGCGGAAGGCCATGCTATTCCCACAGGAACCACTCGCCGGTCGAGCCTTTCTGCCGCAGTTTCATGGGGCGGGGCGAATCCGCGCCTGCCGTTTTGAGAAAGACGCGCAGATAACCGGGTTCGAGATCCTGCGGTCTGGGGTCTGCCAGCACGTTGAGCTGGCATGGCGTGCGCGGCTGGTAGCCATTTTCCGGCGTTGCGCCCTCAAAATACACCAGCGGCAAATAGGCCTTGCCGCGCAGCCGGTCGCGCAGGAACTGCGCGTCATACGGCGTCATGGGCCGTGGGCCGCGTAGAAGGTTCATGGCCGCCGTTCCGGCGTCCTTGTCCTTGTCAAACAGCGCCAGCGCGCAGAGAAACAGGGCGCAGAGCTGCTCCGGCCGTTTTCCGGCTGCCGCGAGGGCTTCAAATTCCGAAAGACTTGCGGGAATGCCTGGGATCGTGACTTACATGATGGCTCCTCCTTATCCGTAGGTTTCCGTCAGATACAGCGTCTCGCCCGCAGAGAGCCCGAAGGGGCTGCCGCCTGCGAGCTGCGTGAGTGCCAGCATCCCGTTTCCGGGGAGCAGCGCACAGATGGAAAGCGTTTCACCGCCCGCGTCATCCCAGAAGTCGAGCGCATAGATCATGCCGTCCTCGCTCAGGCCGAGCCGCAGCGGGAAGCCGGTGTAGGACGTGTCGCCGCTCTGTGCATAGATCCCGTCCATCGCGTCAAGGGAGAGACTGCACCATGCACCGTCCGCGCCCTCGCAGCCGAAATCCGTCTGCATCTCATAGGGCAGTCCGTCGGAGAGATAGACGGTCTCCAGCAGGTCGTGCGTCTTACCGCTGCGATCGAGGGCGTAGACCGTGGCGTAGCTGTAATCGGTCTTTTGCTCGATCCCGGCGGAAAGCGCCGTCCCACCGGAAATGCCGTAGAGCAGTCCACCGCAGACATAGGTTTCATATCTGACGCAGCGGAACAGATCGACATATTCCAGCGTCCCGTCCTCCGTCCTCAAGAACAGATACGGTTCAAAGCTCGAGCCGACGTTGCCGATGAAAAGGCCGGTGTAGCAGCCGAAGCAGCCGCGGATGGTGTACGGTGTGTCGAACGCAAAGCCGTAGATGTTCTGATAATCCACACCGGAAAACTCCTCGCCGCGCGCATGGAATTCCACCGTGACCACGCCGTCCGCGTCAACGGCAGCAGTGACAAATTCATAACTTGCAGACAGTGAGACGGCTTTTTCATTCGGGTCAATGACGCACGCCTTCTACATCCAGCCTGCGCCTGCGTAAGTCGCAAGGTTGAGATACACCGTCAGCGTGCCGTCTGTGTTGGGATAGAGCGGCAGCACCGCATCCTGCGCGGCGAGGACAGACTGCGCCCGCAGCGCCAGCGTATCCGCAATGAGATCGTTTGTAAATTCCACATCCTGCGCCTGCATCATCCGGTCATGCTCCCGCGCCGCTGCGCGGACGAGCGCCGGTTTGATTGTCTGCCACGAAAGGCCCATACGGGTCAGAACATCATCCGCCGTCAGGCGTGTTTGGGTTTCAAAATCGAAATAATAGATGTCGTGATAAACTTCGCCGTCCGGCTGGCCTGTCGTCAGCTCCAAGCTCAGAAGACTTCCATCCCAGTGGCTCTCCCAGCCAATGGTGTATTTGATCGTGTCAGCCTCGGGCGCGCGCTTGGCTTCCTCCCCGTAGATGTCCATGATCTCCGCATTCAGCGCCGCTGCGTCGCGGCTGTCGCAGAGCAGCTCCGGGATGCGCACCTCGTAGGAATACGAGCCGCCCCATTCTGTCGCGGCCTCGCCCGCAGCAGCATAGGCGTCTGTGATCAGACTGTCATTGTATTGCGTTTGATCCGGCCCGGCAGCCGGTTTTTGTTTCCCGGGCCGTGCGGGCAGGGCGGGGGAAGCGGCTTCGGCTGTTTTGTCGGTCTTTTCCTGCGCGGCGGTCAGGTTCGCGGCGTGATCGCCCTTGAATTTCTCGCTCGCGCCGCTTTCCGGCTTGCCCGCGCAGGCCGTTGTGCCCAAAATGAGGACCGCGGCCAGAAGCCCGCAGGCCAGCCGGGATACCTTGTGTTTCATGTCACACTCCTCTCGAAGCTCTTGCAGGGCAGGCTTGCGCCTGCCCTGATGTGCTTGCTTTTAATCCAGTCCGGTGACGGAGAAGGCGTTGAGTTCTTCATTGCCGTCGTCCAGCACCTTGAAGGTCACGGTGAGGATCGCGTTTCCTGCCTGCCAGCAGTAGGAGTTTTTCGTGCCGTCGATTTTGTAAGCCTCGCCGTCACAGCCCAGAAGATCACGGACATCCTCATAGTGCAGGTCGTATTTGTTTTCGTCGCCGCGGATCGTCTCCCAGCCGTTCTTGAGCGTATCGAGCGTCACTTCGCCCGTTGCTGCAGCGTTGGATTTGCCGTAGCCGGCGGTGGAAACGCCGGTTTCAGAGCCGGAAACGTCCTCGGTCTGCGGCTCCTGATCTTCGGTCTGCGGCTCGAGGTCTTCATAGACGCTGGGGTCGGGGTCGCCAAAGCGGACAGACATTTTCGTCACGCCGTCCTCGATCATCGGCTTATACCAGTCTTCGTAGCTCCACGGGCGGCTGCTCTCGTCGATGTCCTCCCAGAGCTCGCCCCACTTGCGCATCATCATCTTGAAGTAATAGACATTTCCGTTGTTGTCATCATAGGAGTCGGTGATGATGAGGAAGTTGTCGGATTCGTCCAGACCCGGATCCATGATCCAGTCGGCATGGGAAAGGGTCTTTTCCTCGAACCAGCCGCCCTCGGACATCAGTGTGCCGTGCGCGCCCGTGCCGCTTTCGCTCAAAGACACGTCGACCAGCCCGATGCCGCCCATGTTCTGATACTGCTCGTCGTCCCACAGTTCCATCGTGCCGGTGTAGGTATCGGGGTCAATTTCAATGTGCGCCTCGCAGTCCCAGTAGACACCCTCAAGGTCTTCGTAGCTGCCCTTGCAGCCGTACATGAACCACCAGCCAGACCAGTCGCCGTTCCAGAACTCGAGCAGCGGGTCGGAGATCTCTTCGACCGCAGCCGCGGCGGTCACCTCGGGACGCTCCACAGAGTCGAGCGCAAAGAAAATCGTGCCGCCGAGGTCTTCCTGCGTGATGCCGACGACGCCCGGTTCGTCCTCAAAGAAGCCCATCTGCTCGCCGGACGGGAAGTTCAGCATGCCAAGCTCGTCTTCGAGCGTGAAGGTGTCAGGTTCTTCACCCTCGAATTGCAGTTCACCGGTGTAGCCCGCGGCGGGGTCATAGTCGATGCGCATATAGCTTCCGTCCATCATGTCCATCTCGACGAGCGTGGCGTAGTCATAGCGTTCGCCCGCGACTTCCATCGCGTAGAGCGTGTACATCCCGGCAAGACGACCCTTTTCCGGCGCTGCCGCGACGTCTTTTACCCAGTCGGGCGCTTCCGCGCCCTCTTTGAGGTAGCGCATGACCATTTCGTCATCGTGGATCTCCAGAACACCGTCCTTGAGCGTGCCGGTGATGGGCGCGTCGATGCCGAAGATCTGATAGCTGCCGGAGAAGTTTTCGCTGTCGAGCTTCCATGTCAGTTCAAAGGCGAGGTCGGTGTAAATTTCGCCCTTGCCGCCCTTTTTGAGCTCGACGTATTGGTCATTGTTCTCAGGTGCGGTAAAATTCACGCTGTCCTCGGCAATGGCGATGCAGTTGTACTTGCCGGTCACATCGGCTGTTTCGTCCTTGCCGCAGGCGGCGAGGCTCAGCAGCATAACTGCCGCGAGCAGCAGCGCAAGCAGCTTTTTCACATTCTTGAAATCGTTCTTTTAGAGTGTATCCAGTACCGCGGCCAGATACGTCGGAGAGACCGAGGCGTAGATGAAGTTGTCAATGCGGCCGTCCTTCTTTGCCTGCAGCACATTCGCCGCCAGCGCACGGTCGGCATTTTCATCGACGAGCAGCAGCACTTTGCAGTCCGGGCAAAGACGTCCCACTTCATCGCGCAGCCGCAGCCGCTCCTCCAGCCGCCACGGTGTGTAGCCGGTCACCTCCATGATGAGTGCATAGGCAAGGCTCGACTTGCAGAGCGCCGCCGTTTTGCCGGGCGTATCCGAGCGCACGATACGAAAATCCGGGTCGCAGCGCTCCAACGCCATTGTGATGGCATCGGCAAACATGGCGCATTGCAGATCGAGCACGATTCGTTTCATGGGATCCCTCCTTTCTGCATCCAGCATAACGGAAGAATCAAAAAAGCACACTGTCCAAATGGACAGTGTGCAGAAGAAAATTTTTCGTTACTCATCGGGAAAGTTTGCGGTCAACCGGTTCTCGATTGCCGCGACTGCTAATTGCAGCTTGTTTTCAAAGTTCGTCTTCTGGAGCATATTGCTCACATGGAATTTGACCGTCCGTGCGTCTACGCCGAGTGTCTCCGCTGTCGTTGTGTAGGACATACCCTGCACCAGACAACGCAGCACGCGCATTTCCGCTTCTGTAAACTCGCTGCTTTTCGCTGTGCCGATCTGCGTGACGGGCGGCGCGTCGGGGAAAATGTGTTCTCCCGAGAGCGTCTGGCGCACGATCTCCATGAGCTTCTCCTGGCTGCCGTCCTTGTACCACAGGCAGTCCGTGCCGAGCAGCTTCGCCTGCCGGAGAACTTCGGCATCCAAAAGCGAGGTCACAATGACGATTTTGATCCGCGGATGCTCTTTTTTGATCTGCGCAGCGGCGGACAGACCATTCTCGCGGTTTTCCGTCTGCACGTCCATGAGGATCAGATCGACCGGCTGCTGGCGGCAGAGCTCCGGGGCGAGATTCGCGCCCGGGATCGACGCGGCCAGCGCAAACGCCGGCTCTTTTTCTACATAGGATTCCAACAGCTTTCACACCATCGGCTGATCTTCCACGATCAGAATATACGTCATGCCGATTCCTCCTGTATGGGAAGTTCGATCGTCAGCGCGAAGCGCGGACGGCTTTGAATGTCCATTGTCCCCTGCGCCTGTTCCACCCGGCGGCGAAGGCCGGTCAGACCGCCACCCTCGCAAATGGGTGCTTCCGGGATCATTCCATTGTTGGTGATCGTCAGGACTGCCGCGGTTTGCGTCAGGCGGCAGTCTGCAAAGATCCTCGCGCCGCCCGCGTGACGGATGCAGTTGGACGTGCATTCGCGGATGACGAGAGAAAACAGCTCCCGCGCGGCAGTGCTTTTCGGGAAATCGCCCGTCAGCTCGACTGCCGCGCCAAGTTCCTTTGCCCGCAGCGTTGCGTATTCCAGTGCGTCGATGGGCGCATCCGGCACGTCGGCGTGCAGAAGTCGGATGGTCGTGCGCCACTGTTCGGCAAGTGTATGAAGCTGCTCCATATCCTCGCATTGCCAGTAGGCGCGGCGCACAGACAGAAGCGAGTACCCGATGTCGTCATGGACGCGGATCTTCATGTTCAGGATCTCTTCCTCGCGGACAATGTCCGCCATCTCCTCGCCCAGCTTCCGCAGCGCCTCGTTTGCCGCGTCCAGCCGCGCGTTTTCTGCATCCAGCCGGGTGCGCACGGCCATCAATTCTGAAACGTCTGCGGCAATGACTTCGGTGTAACGCTGTCCGTCACGATCCGTGATCTCATGCTCCGAAAAGCGCAGCGCGCTTCCGTCCGGGAAGTGATAGACGCCGGGCATGGCGGCATCTTTCGTGACGGTTTCCGGGGGATTTTTCAGCACCGCCTGCAGCTCTCCAAGCGTCTGGATACCGCTGCCGAGCAGCATCGCCCCGACCGCAAGCATCCGGCGGTTCATCAGCCGGACCAGCCATTTGGAGGAAAAAATGCAGATGGCGGCGGGCAGATTGTCAAAGCTCTCTTTGATCGCGTTCATGCCGTCACCTCCGGAAGCGTCCATGTCAGGTGCCAGAGCCCGTCCTCGTCGTGCTCGGCGGTCAAGCCGTCAAACCGGCTGCAAAGAACGTCCAGCGATTCCGTGCAGCTCGCGCTGACGCGCGCGCGAAGAACGCCGCCGCTTTGCTCGGCGAAAAGCAGCATCGCGGTCAGGCTCCGTCCGGTGTCCAGCACCGCGCCGAACAGGTCATACAGTGCGATCGCCTGCGCTGCGGAAATGCTTTCGCCGAGCCTCAGCCGCACCATGCAGGAAACCTGGCAGAGCTGCAAGGCCTGCGCCGATTCGTTGAGGCACAAAAGCAGTTCGTTTGCGTCGATAAAGTCTTTCTGCGCTGCCAGAAAGACCAGATTGCTGCGGCGCTTGATGTACGTCATGATGACGGCGATGCGGCCCAGGAGGGGCTTTGCTTCCTCCTGTGACTGTGCATTGGACAGCGCAGACAAAAGTGCTTCCAGCCGCGCGAACTGCGGCGCGGATTCCTGCTCCACAAGATCATAGAGCCGCGTCTGTTCTTCCAGCTTCAGTTTTCGCGCTTTCTGCGCGTTTTCCGCTTTCAGAATATCGCCGGTGTTCGACTGGATGAGCCCGCAGCGGATGCAGCTCTCGATCCCTGCGGCAAGGAGCAAACACTGCACGACGGTCATGTCGCCGGCCAGCAGTTCGATTCAGGGGATCCGGCTGATATAAAGCACGGAATACAGCGCCGCCAGCACGACCGGCACAAATGGCAGCCCCAGCGTGATCTTTGTATGCGGGATGCGGCATTTGAGGAGCATCGTCACGATCACCGTCACCATCCCCAGTGCGATATAGCCCATGACGGCAAAATAGCCCGCGCCATAGCCGTGGTCGGTGTCGAGCCACGCGGCCGCGTCCGCCGGGAAGACAAAGACCAGCTGGTGAAGATCGTTCGTCAGCACCAGCAGCAGAAGCAGCGCTGTGGGGATATAAAGAAAGCTCGTCCATTTTGGCAGCCGGTAATTTTCCGGCTTTCCCAGCGAGAGCGCGACGAACACGCATAGAAGCGGAAGGAACAGCATCGGAAAGTAATAGCCATACCAGAGATATCGGATGGCAGCAGGCGTGGCGGCAAAGAAGAATTTGACGGTGCGGATGGACAGCCAGAATACGCACAGCGCCGCCATCGCCGCCAGATACCGCCGCACCTGCGCCTGGACAATGCGCTGCCAAAGCGAAACGCCCCACCACGTCGTAAGCCCAATATAAATGAAGCTCCGCAGCAGCGACACCGGCAGAAAATACACCGCGCCCCGATGTCCGCGCGTAATGACCCGCGCGGCCACAGCGCAGACGATCAAAAGCGCCGCAAAGCCGCCGGTCAGGATCTCCCGTTTTTTCTGCGCCGTCACAAAATCATCTGTCCGAATGGGTTTCTGTATGCAAAGCATGCCATACGGAGGAAGCGATTGCAAGGAAAGCGGCCATCAGCATCCCGCTGGCGCGTTTTTCCGGGATCGGTATTGCGATGCAGGACCCGATATGGTATGCTGGACAGGAAGAAAACTGGAAAAACAGAGGCTTGGGGAAGGAGTGGGCAGCATGAAGCATCCTGGTCCATGGCGCGACACCATAGATCCGTTCACGTTGCCGTATCGATCGTTCAAGCCGCTGGAGATCCTCGGCTATCCGCACGCCGGGAACGATGTGTTTTATGCGAGAGGGCTCTATCACGGAAGGCAGATCAACGCATATATCAAGGCTGCAAGGCAAAGAGGCACCGACATCGGCAATGAAATTTCAATCCTGTCACAGCTTCGCTCGCCGGTAACGCCGCCTGTTGTAGATTTCTGTCTGGACGGAACGCCGTTTATCGTCACGCAGGCGCTTCCCGGGGAGCGCTTATCCATGATCGTGGGCGAAAATGCTGCGCTGGAATCCCTTTCGTATTTGGAAGAATACGGCGCCGCCCTGGCGAGAATTCACCGGCTGGATGTGCAGGCAGCGCATGTGAAGGACAGAAAATTCTTTCACGCGCCGCCGGATGCGGTATTGGAAGCACTGGAATTTGAGAACCTCAAGGGGCTTTTTCCATCCGCAGAGGAAACTGCCCACATGTGTTTTTGCCACGGCGATTTTCACTATGCGAATATCCTCTGGGCGGAGCACCAGATCAGCGGCATTCTGGATTTTGAGCTTGCCGGATATGGAAATAAGGAATTCGATATCGCCTGGTCGGTGTTCCGGCGGCCGGGACAGAAATTCCTGCGGACCGAGGCCGAGCTGCAGACGTTTTTGAACGACTACCGGCAGTTCGGCACCTGCGATGCCGAGGCAGTCAAAACCTATATGGCGCAATGCTACGTCTATTTCCTCCAATTCTGCGGCGACGACGCCGAATACTGCGCATATGCCCGCGCCTGGCTGCAGGCGTTTGCCAATGAAAAGCTCGGATGACAGGCGGATCAAACCACATAAAGCAGCCCGGCTCTGCGAAGGAGCCGGGGGGCATTCAAAATCGTGGAAATGGCCCCGCCATTTCCACGATTTTGATTATTTGATGAAGCTGACATGTTTGCAGATCTCCTGGACGGCGGCGTCTTTTTTCTGGTTGAAGATGACCTTGTTTTCCTCGAACAGGTTGCGGCCGTCGGCGTCGATGGACACGATCAGAGGACCAAACTCCTTCACGTCGCAGCACCACAGCGTCTCGGGCATGCCGAGCTCGTCCCAGTGGTGCGCGGCGATCCGCTGGACCTCTGTGGCCGCGACGACTGCGCAGCCGGCAGGGAAGACGCAATGGATGGCCTTGAAGGTCTTGCAGGCGTATTCGGTGTTCGGACCCATGCCGCCCTTGCCGACGATGACCTTCACGCCGGTCTGCTCAACAAATTCCTTCTCGAACTTTTCCATACGCATCGAGGTCGTCGGGCCGACGGAAACCATTTCATAGCCGGACGCGGCGGTCTCGGACGGGCGAACGATGGGGCCTGCGTGGAGGATCGCCTTGCCGTGCAGATCGACCGGCAGCTCGCGCTTGCCCTCAATCAGACGGCGGTGCGCCACGTCGCGGCAGGTGACGAGATCGCCGTCGAGATAGACGATATCGCCGATATGGATATCCGCCAGATCCTCTGCGGTGACCGGCGTGATGAGAACCTTCTTTCCGTTTCTGTTTTCAACCATTACAGTGTTACCCCCTTGTGCGAAATCACGGTGGCGTTCAGGTCTCTGTCGAAGCGGACAAGTCCGCGCCGGTGCGACCAGCAGCCGACATTGACGGCAACGCCGATGGTGGACGGATGGCGCGCAGTGTTCTCAATATGGACGCCCATCACGGACGCGCAGCCGCTCATGCCCTGCGGGCCGAGGCCGATGCTGTTGATGCCGTCTTCGAGCAGCTTTTCCATTTCCGCGGCGCGCGCGTTGGGATTGTGCGAGCCGATCGGCCGCATCAGTGCCTTTTTGGACAGCAGCGCGGCAGTCTCCACGCTCGTCGCTACGCCGACGCCGACCAGCAGCGGGGGGTACGCGTTGAGACCGTAGCTCGTCATCTGGTCGAGCACGAAGCGCGTGACGCCCTCATAGCCTGCGCCGGGCATCAGGACCATCGCTTTTCCGGGCAGCGAACAGCCGCCGCCGGCCATATACGTGTAGATCTCGCACGAATCGCTCTCGGGAACGATCTCCCAGAACACGGTGGGTGTGCCCTTGCCGACGTTGCGCTTGGTGTTGTACTCGTCGAAGGTCTCTACGCTGTTGTGGCGCAGGGGTGCGGCGAATGTTGCCTGTACGACGGCTTCCTTCAAAAGCGCTTCCAGCTCGCCGATGAGCGGGAAATATGCGCCGCACCTGACCCAGAACTGCAGAACGCCGGTGTCCTGACAGCAGGGGCGGTCAAGCTCCATGGCGAGCTGCTGGTTTTTTGCCATTGTCTCATAGATCGCCTGCGCCAGCGGCGTTGTTTCCTTCGCGCGCAGCTCGGCAAGCTTTGCTTCCACATCATCGGGCAGCTTTTTGCCTACGATGGCAACAAACTTTGCCATCTTTTCCGTCATCAGCTGGACCTGCTCTGTTTTTGTCATAATAACTCCTTTTCTGTCAAATACATATCTGGCCGTGTAGAATTATCCGGGGAAGAATGGGAAGAGGATCGGCAGCAGCACCATGCAGATCACGAACGACACGCCGATCAGCGGCAGGCCGGCCTTCACATAGTCCCTGAAGGAATATCCGCCGATGCCGACGACCATGGTGTTTGCCGGCATGCCGATGGGCGTCGCGTAGGCGCACGAGCCTGCGATGACCGTTGCAACGACGACTGCGCGCGGATCTGCGCCGAGGCCCTGCGCCAGAGCGACCGCAATGGGGACCATCAGCGCCGTGGTCGCGGTGTTGGACATGAAGTTGGTCAGTGCACAGGTGATGATCCAGATGACGAGCAGCATCAGGAACGGCGAGGGCGTGTCGCCCAGCGCGTGAATGATCGCGTCTGCAACGAGCGTGCCTGCGCCTGTGGTCTCCAGCGCGCTGGCCAGTGCGAGTGAGCCGCCGAAGAGGAAGACGGTCTTGAGATCGATGGAGCGCAGCGCCTCTTTTTCCGAGATGACGCCGGTGAGGATCAGGATGATCGCGCCGACGCTGGCCGAGACGTGCAGTTTGACGCCGATCTGCTTTTCAAAGATCATGGCGAGGATGCTCAGAATGAGGATGACCAGGGAAGCGGTCTGCTTCCAGACGGGGACGCCGGAGAAATCTTTGGCGGCGAACTGGTCGTCGTCCGCGCTGACAAGATCCTTGTTGTCCGGCAGCAGCTTATAGCCGAACACCGCAAAATACAGAATGCCGAAGACGAGCATCGGCAGGCCGACGCCGATGTACTCAAAGAAGCCGGTCTCGATGCCAAGCTCATTGAGCGCATTTGTGCCGATGAGGTTGCCGGGTGCGCCGATGATCGAGAGGTTGCCGCCGAGCGCGGCTGCGAAAACGAGCGGCATGAGGAGCTTTCCGCGCGAGAAGTCGGAGGACGCTGCGATGCCGATGACGACCGGGATCAGCACGGCGGCTGTGCCGGTATTGGACAGGAACCCGCTCATCAGACCCGTGATGAGCATGACGGCGATGATGCACTGGCGCTCCGTTTTGGCAAAGCGTGTGACAAGACTGCCGATCTTGTTCGCCATGCCGGTCTCAAAGAGCGCCTGGCCGACGATGAACATGGCGACACAGAGGATGACGTTGCTGTTGACAAAGCCGGCAAAGGCCGTTTTGGCGTCAAGAACGCCTGTAATGGTCAGGCCGATACAGACGATCATTGCCGTGAGTGCGAGGGGGATCTTTTCCCAGACGAACATCACAACGGCAAAGGCCAGGAACAAAAGGGTGATTGTGCTAGGACTCATAAGGTTCTCCTCTCAATTCAATATAGTCTGCAGAGCGAAGCACCGGTCCTTCCGCTCTGCTATCTGTTTTTTACCATATTCGCCGTTCTGTGCGCTATCCGAAAGTACCGCAGTTTATTGTGCAAAGCGTACAGAGGAGCGCGGGAAAACCATAAGATTTCGGTCTTGTTGCATAACCATGCATGAAAAAATTCCCGCCCCATCCGGACGATTTTCGCCCGTGGAGCGGGAAATTGCGGCTGCCCCGGCAAACGGATATGCCGGAGGGTGTCTGAATATTTTCCATGGGGGAAATGTTCAGAAAGGCAGGATGGAAGAAAAAACTATTGTGACAGCTCCCACAGGATCTTCTCCAGACCGGCGGCGGTCTGCTGAAGACCCTGCGTCAGCTCTTTGAGCCGGAGCGACGTTTCCGCGACGCGCTGCAGGGGCGTATCTGCGCCGGCAGGCGGCTGCTCGGCGGGCTGGCCCGGATCGAGCACGTACTGCAGCAGGATCTGGTTCATCGCCTCGTCTGCGCGCGGCAGAAAATCCCGCTTGAAACGCGGGTCGTATTTTGTGACCGTCTCGTTCAGCTGCCGGCGGTATTCCGTCGGTGTCTTGCTGAAGCGCGCACGGAAGACCGTGTTGAACGATTTGAGGTCGGAAAAGCCGTGGGACAGCGCGATCTCCGACACGCTCTGGTCGGTCTGGCCGAGCGCCAGCGTCGCCTCGCGCAGGCGGATGCGCGTCAGGTAGTCGTGGAAATTGACACCGAGATTGGACTTGAAGAACTGCGAGATGTAGTTGCGGTTATACTTGCTCACCTGCGCCAGATCGTTGAGCGTGATCTTCTGCATATAATTTGCGTCGATATACTGCACGATCTTTTCGACCGCGTCAAAGGTGTTCCGCAGCAGCATTGCCTTGCCCGTGCTCAGGCGCTCAGGCGGGAAGTACAGGCTCAGCGTATGCAGAAGCGCGTACAGCGCGCTCTCGAAGCGCAGCTTTTCCTCGGCGCCCTGCCCCTGGGCGCTCAGCATGAGCGACGCCAGATGCGCGCGGAGCAGCACGAACGGACGCTCGTTCTTCCGTCCGCCTTCGGAGCAGCAGGTGAACTGCAGGGCGTCCATATCGCCGTAGTATTCCCGGAAAAGATCCGGGGCGATATGCAGCACCATCGCGACGCTTTCCGGTTGCCGGGCAAGCGTGGCGTGGCCCTTGTTCGAGCCGATCAGAATGACGTCCGAGTCCCGCAGCAGATGCGATGCGCCGTCGATACAGACCTCCAGCTCGCCGCGCAGGACCGTCATCAGCTCCAGTTCCCTGTGCCAGTTGTAGTGGTAGGAGCCGATATGATAGACGTACTGCTCCAGAAAACAGCCGTTTTTTTCACATTGGTAGAAAAACTGCTCCACATTGCCACAGCCTTTCTCTTTCTTCTATCGTATCGCCCCACCCGCGTTTGTCAATGGCATTTCTTCAGATCTTTGCACGTTTTATTCGGAGATCCGCGTCAGCGGGAGAAAAACGTAAGAAAACCCCGGAGCTGGTCCCTTTGGAACAGCTCCGGGGTCGATCAGAATCACATCGAGATCCAGCCGAGGGCGTTGGCGACGGAGCTCAGGAGGATGATGGCGGCGAAGAAGGGGCAGAGGAAGCGGATCATGGTGTTGAAGACCTTCTTGCGGCGGAACGTGGACTCGCCAAGCAGGACCTCCTGCTCGATCCGACCGACGCCGACGACGCGGGAGACCAGCAGGCAGATGGCGATGGCCGCGATGGGCATCATGACGGAATTCGTCAGGAAATCGAAGAAATCAAGGAACTGCATCCCGATGATCGTCACGCCTGCCAGCGGGCCGTAGCCGAGCGACGAGAGCGTGCCGAGTGCCAGCATGACGACGCCGACAACGGCCGTGGACTTCTTCCGGCCCCAGCCGAGCTCGTCCTGGAAGGTCGAGACGGCGCTTTCTGTCAGCGCGATCGAGCTGGTCAGCGCGGCGAAGAGCACGAGGACGAAGAACAGAATGCCGATGGCCGTGCCGAGGCCCATGGAGTCGAAGACCTTGGGGATGGTGATGAACATCAGTGACGGGCCGGCATTCAGCGCCGCCGGGTCGCCGCCGGAGAAGGCGAAGACCGCCGGGATGATCATCAGGCCCGCCATGATGGCAATGGCCGTATCGAAGACCTCGACGTTGCGGGTAGAGCCCTCAATGGAGAGGTCTTTTTTCATGTAGGAGCCGAAGGTGATCAGGATGCCCATGGCGATGGACAGCGAGTAGAACATCTGCCCCATGGCGGCCACGACGGTCATCCACGAGAAATGCTCGATGTCCGGCACGAGGAAGTATTTGACGCCCGCCAGCGCGCCCGGGCGCGTCACGGAATAGACGGCGATGATGATCGACAGCACGACCAGCACCGGCATCATGAACTTGGATACGCGCTCGATGCCGTTTTCCACGCCCGCGAAGATGACCGCCAGCGTCAGCGCGGCGAAAATGACGAAGCAGAGCTCCGTGGACACGCCGTTCGAGATGAACAAGCCGAAATAGCCGTCAGCCGCGAGCTGGCTGCCGTGGCCGAGGACGTACTCGGCCAGGTATTTGACGACCCAGCCGCCGATGACCGAGTAATACGGCACGATGAGGATGGGGATGATCGCGTTGATCCAGCCGCCGAATTTCAGCCAGCCGGAGCTGCCGAACGTGCTGAACGCGCCGACCGGGCTCTTGCCGGTCATGCGGCCGAGCGAGGTCTCTGCTACGATCATGGTATAGCCGAACGTCATGGCCAGAATGATGTAGACGAGCAGGAAAATACCGCCACCGTATTTGGCGGCCAGATACGGAAAGCGCCAGATGTTGCCGAGGCCGACGGACGCGCCGGCGGCCGAGAGCACAAAGCCGATCTTTCCGGAAAACGTACTTCTTTTGTGTTTTGCGTGGTTCATGGTTGTCTCCTCTCTTCTGCCGCGCTGCGCGCGGCTGTATCAGTGTATCACAGCCGGCGGCAAAAAACAATCCCACCCACGGACAAAAGTCCGGAGAAGAAGGACAGAACGACGAAAAAACAGCGCCCGTCCACAGGACAGGCGCTGTTTTGCTGTTGCCGTGTCAGTTCATCTCTTCGATGTAATAGACGTAGTCGAGGGAGCGGAGGGCTTCGATGATCTCGCCGTGCTTTTTGTACTGCTTGAGCTCGGCGCTGGCCACGGTGAAGGAGACGGTGAAGACGCTGAGGCCGGAATTCAAGTACGCGGGGTTCGACTCGATATCGTCGATGCGTATGCCGAGTGCGCGGACGGTCGAGACGAAATCCGGCAGGTCGGACTTGTTTTTGAGCTCCAGATGGACCTCAAAGTGGTTCGAGCGGTCTTTCAGGTGCGTCTCGAGCGCGGGCAGGCCGGACATGCTGCACAGCAGCGCGAAAAACAGCACCAGCGCCAGCGTATAGAGCCCCGCGCCGAGCGCCAGCCCCACGATCCCGCAGCACCAGAGACCGACTGAGGTCGTCAGGCCCTTGATCTGGTTTTTGGAGCTGAAGAGGATGGAGTTGCCGCTGATGGTCGTCATGCCGATGACGGCGGCCGCGGAGAGGAGCGGAATCGTGATGGGCAGAACGTCCATGAGATACTGGTCGATGAGCATCGTGGCCGTGCCCGCGAGGCTCACAAGGATGAAGGTGCGAAGACCGGCCGAGTGCCGCTTGCTCGAGCGCTCACAGCCGATGATGGCGGCGAGGACCATGCTGATGGCCAGCCGCAGAAAGATGGAGCCGAGCGTCAGCTCCGCGCTCCACGGGCCGAGAAGCCCGGCGATCCAGTCTGTTTTCATGCTCTGTTACCTCCTGAGATAGAAATACCGCCGCTGGGCCTGCGTCTGGGCCAGCTGCTCTTCGGCGGCCTCGGTAAAGGCAGCCTCTTCCTCCGACACGTCGCTCTCCAGCGGCGGAAGCTCCGCCTGGATCTTCCGGATGCGCTCGATGAGCAGCTGTACGTCGGATTTTTGTTCGCCGGTCTCGGTGACCTCCGCCACGACGGCGACGTCCTCGAGCTTGGTGGAATACGATCTGGATAAGTACAGCGCCAGCTTCGCGCAGCCGGGGCCGATGAGCTCATACAGGACGCTCGAGGCGAGGATGATGGTCTGCAGATCGCTGCCCATCGTGCCGCCGAGCGTCCGGGCGCCAAGGGCCGCGAGGCCGATGGCCACGCCCGCCTGCGGGATGAGGGCAAGGCCCAGATAGTTGCGCACCAGCCGGTCCTTTTTCACCAGCCGGCAGCCGAGCCACGCGCCCGCGTATTTGCCGAGGATGCGCACGAGGAAATAGCTCACGCCGATCACCAGCAGCGGCACGCCGTCGAGATTCCCGGACGAGGAGACCAGCGCATCGAGCTGGAACGACATGCCGGAGCGCACGAAGAACAGAAGCAGGATCGGGGGGCTGAAATAGTTGAGCTGCTTGAAGAGCTTGTCGTCGTCCGCGATGTTGGTATAGACCGTGCCCATCATCATGCAGCCGAGCAGGGGAGACAGGTCCAGCAGCGCGCACACGCCGCAGAACGCGAACAAAAGCGCCACGGAGATGATGAGCTTATTGTCTTTTGAACGCTTCTGCGGCATCAGAAGCTTCATAAAAAGCCCAAAGAGGCTGCCGAGCCCGACGACCAGCAGATTCAGCACCACTGGCTTGCCGAGCGTTTCGAATGAGAATCCGCTCGCACCGCTTAAAGAAGCCAGCGCGATGGAGATGGCGACCGAATAGAGGACCAGCCCCACCACATCATCCAGTGCCACGACCTGCAGGAGGGTATCGACAAAATCGCCCTTCGCGCCCGTCTGCCGGATGGTCATCATCGTGGAGGCCGGGGCCGTGGCCGAGGCGAGTGCAGCCAGCACGATCGAGAATGCCAGATCGAGCCGGAGCACGAAATACGTCAGGATAAAAATAAAGACTGAGGCCAGAACGGCCTCCAGGATCGTGATCCAGACGACCTTCATGCCGTTTCTCTTCAGGATGTCGAGCTTGAAGAACTCGCCCGTGGAGAACGCGATGAAGGCCAGCGCGATATCAGAAAGAAAATCCGTGCCGTCGATGATCCGCTGCGGCACGAGGTTCAGAACATAGGGGCCGATGAGGATCCCGGCCAGGATATACGCCGTGACGTTCGGCAGCCGCGCGAGCTTGGTCAGCCGCGTCATCAGAAAGCCGGAAAACAGCATCAGCGCGACAGAGATGATCACACCGGCGACCGGGCCGGCCCCGGCGATCAGCGCAGACAGGTTCGTATCCTCACCTCATTTCATTTTTGGTAAATGCATTGTACCACAGGAGCCGGAAATCTGCAAGCATTCCGGATGCGGCGAAATTTCCGGGCATTTTCCGGGAAGTGCGCAGAAAAGGCTTGCAAACGGGCCGCGGAACCGATACCATATACAATAAGAGTATGCAGGGGAGGGACGGCGTATGATCCGGACGGTCGGGATCGTCAGCTTGTCGAGCGGGATCCTGGGCGAGCCGTTTGTGCAGCATGAGGTCCGGCTCGGCCTTGCGCGCCTGCAGGACTACGGCCTGCAGGTCCGGTTCCTGCCCCATGCCCGCGCGGGGCTCGAGGCGCTGCGTGCACATCCGGAATGGCGGGCGGAGGATCTGCTGCAGGCGTTCCGGGACCCGGAGATCGATCTGATCCTCTGTGCCATCGGCGGCGACGACACCTACCGGCTCGCGCCGTATCTGTTTGAGACCGGTGAACTGCAGCGGGCTGTGACGCAGAAGCCCTTCCTCGGCTTTTCCGACACCACGATCGACCATTTCATGCTCCGCAAAGTCGGGCTGCCGACGTTTTACGGCCAGGCGTTCCTCCCGGACGTCTGCGAGCTGGATCGGACGATGCTGCCCTACACCCGGCAGTATTTTGAGGAGCTGCTGACGAACGGCCGCATCCGCTGCATCCGGCCGAGCGATACCGTGTACGAGAGCCGGAAGAACTTTGGCGAATCGCAGCTCGGCACGCCGCTCGCGGCAAAGAAGCTTGGCGGCTTCCGCCTGCTGCAGGGCAGCGGGCAGTTCTCCGGCGAGATCCTCGGCGGCTGCATCGACAGCATCTTTGACATGTTTGACCCCTCGCGCTATGCGGACATGCCGGAGATCTGCCGGAAATACGGACTGTTCCCACCAAAAGAGGAATGGCGGGGCAGGATCCTGCTGCTCGAGTCGAGCGAGGAACAGATGGCGCCCGCGAAATACAAAAAGGCGCTGGAATACCTGAAGGACGCCGGGGTGTTCGCCGCGGTCAGCGGCGTGCTGGTCGGGCGGCCGATGGACGGCGTATGGCAGGCGGAATATGAGCAGCTGCTGCGGCAGGTGATCGATGATCCGGCGCTGCCGGTCGTGTGCGGGCTGAACGTCGGCCACGCGCTGCCGCGCTGCATCGTGCCGCTCGGGGTCCCGGCGCGGGTGGATGTACAGGCACAGAAGATCGAATTTTTATGAGCTGCCAAGATGGCAGGATAGGAGGCAGTTTTATGTATCAGGATGCACCGAAGCTTGTGATCATGGCCGCCGGGATGGGCAGCCGCTTCGGCGGGCTCAAGCAGATGGAGCCCGTCGATGACGAGGGTCACAGCATCATTGACTTTTCCATGTACGACGCCCGCCGCGCGGGCTTCCGCGATCTGGTCTTCATCATCAAGCGGGAGCATGAGGCGCTGTTCCGCGAGCGGATCGGCGACCGCATGGAGCGGTTTTTCAACGTGGAGTACGTCTATCAGGAGCTGACGGATATCCCCGCGGGCTGTGAGGTCCCGGAGGGGCGGATCAAGCCCTGGGGCACGGGGCAGGCCGTCGCCTGCTGCCGGAACGTGCTGCACGGGCCGTTTGCGGTCATCAATTCGGACGATTTTTATGGCCGCACGGCCTTCAGCGAGATCTATGAGTTCCTCCGCACGAACGAGGATCCGCACCAGTACGCCATGGTCGGCTACCGCGTGCGCAATACCGTGACGAAGTTCGGCTCCGTCGCCCGCGGCGTGTGCGAGGTGCGGGATGGGATGCTCGTCGACATCGTCGAGCGCACGAAGATCTACCAGCGCGGCGAGCACGCCGTCTACACCGAGGACAACGAGACCTTCATCGACCTGCCGGGCGATACCATCGTTTCCATGAACATCTGGGGCTTTACCCAGCCGATGGTCACGGAGCTCTGGCAGCGGCTGGGAACGTTCTTTGCGGAGGATGTGCCGCAGGACCCGCTGAAGCGCGAGTTCTATCTCCCCGTCGCCGTCAACGCCCAGCTGCAGGCGGGCACGGCCCGCGTGCGCGTGCTGCCCTGCGAGGAGGTCTGGCACGGCGTGACCTACCGCGAGGATCTGGCCTCCGTCAAGGACGCCATCCGCGCGCTCAAGGCCGCAGGCGTCTACGAAGAACGCCTCTGGCCGGACACAAAAGATTGAGAGGAAACAACATGCACTATCTTGGGATCGAAGCAGCGCTCAAGAATCAGCCGCTGCTGGACCCTGCGTTCATCCCCTTCGGCGTCTGGCGCAGGGAATATGAAAAAGAGGCGTCGCGCCCGTTCGCCCTCGCGGTCGAGCGCGACCACGGGGCCGTCTCCGTGTTTGAGACGAAGCTGCGCGGCGAGGATTTTGCCGAGGCCAATTACCGCTTTATCGAGCGCTTTGTGAAGCTGCTTCTGTGGAGCGCGGGCGGCCTTCGCGTCTGGCTCTGCGGCGACGATGCGCTGGCAAAGCGCCTGCAGGCGGAATACTGCCCGGACGGGCGGCGTGCGTTCGACGTGGGCTTCATGCAGGACGTGTTTGAGGTCCCGTTCGAGATCGTCATTTGCGACTGGGCGCACCTGCCCAAACCGAACGAAAAGCCCACCGTGCGGGGGCCCAGGCTGGCCGGATCTGGCAGTAGAGCC
>ERZ780167.647-NODE-647-length-34635-cov-7.631781_pt1 | contig 34635 bp, 28 predicted proteins | sample MGYA00510982_ERZ780167 | MGnify/ENA primary metagenome ERZ780167 (study PRJEB29588, sample SAMEA2146107) | human gut metagenome | biome: human gut; feature: human-associated habitat; material: faeces | place: Denmark | collected 2008/2010 ... | reverse complement strand
CAGCGGTTTCCCGCCTCGATCATATCCTTGCGCTTACAGTGCCGACCGCATGGGGCATTGCACCCCTTTCCTTTTAGGCAATCACCTGACCGTTTCCGGCTCGGATGACCGCCGTGCAGCATCATCGGACTCGCATATTTTGTTTTCGAGAATCAACTTGGTCTTTGTTGGGGATGATAGAATAGGAATCCGGGACATAAGCCTTCGTAAATCTAACCCATTTGCGATACCGAAGTCCACCTAATCGCCTATATTATATCGACACTTCCCGCAAAAGTCAATGACCGTATTGCCGGAATTTAGCAAAATTTCATGCAAATTACAAATGCGTGTGATAGTGATACTCCGTTTCAGCACATTTGTGTTGAATTGTATCGGTCGAAACAGCAGATGCAAGTAAAATACGCCGTCAAAAACATCGTCAAGGAGGGGCCTATATGCCAAAACGTGGAGAAAATATTTACAAGCGCAAGGATGGGCGCTGGGAGGGACGGTATATCCGGGGCCACTCGCCCTCCGGCCGGGCCGAGTACGGCTATGTTTATGCCAGCAGCTATCGGGAGTGCCGCACAAAACGGCAGAAATGCCTGGATGCTTGTCAAAAAGCGCCGATGAAAGCTTCCTCACTCACGCTGGATCAAGCTGCGGAGCGGTTTCTTGCGGACAAGCAGGATAAGTTGAAGCAGTCCACGCTTGCCCGGTATGCCTACATGCTGGAACACTATATTTTGCCCGCTTTTGGGGCCATTCTTATCTGCCAACTGACGGCGAATCAGATTTCTGATTTTCTTCTCCGCCTGCAAAAAGGCGGTCTTTCCGGAAAAAGCGCCAGAGACGTGGGTGTACTTTTGAAGTCCATCCTGAGATATAGCGCCAAAAAGCTGGACTGCACCAGTCCGGGGTTGGCCGTGGAGCTGCCTGCATATCGACGAAAGCAGATCGACATCTTCTATCCGGATGAAATTCAGCGTTTGGCGCAGAAGATCATGGACAAGCCGACGACCGCCGGTATCGGCATTTTGCTGACGCTGAATACAGGATTACGTCTTGGGGAACTGTGCGCCTTACAATATAAAGATATTGACCTGCGAAATGGTGTGCTCCATGTCAGCAAAACCGTACAGCGTATTCGCAGCGGGGACCGTACTTGCTTGATGGTGCTGCCACCCAAAAGTGACAGCGCTCGGCGTACGATCCCCCTGCCAGGGGACATGGCGGCCCTCTTAAAAAAGATCATCCAGTCCCATCCTAACGGAGAAAACTATCTCCTGACCGGGAAAAGTGCGCCGATGGAGCCACGGACGATGCAGTATCAATATCGGGTCTGGCTGAAAGCCGCAGGTGTCCCATACCGAAATTTTCATGTGCTGCGGCACACATACGCCTCCCGCTGCGTGGAGCGTGGGGTAGATGTCAAGAGCCTGAGTGAGATGCTGGGCCATGCGGATGTCCGCACCACGCTTCAAGTCTATGTCCACTCGTCGCTTGAACACAAAATGCGGGTGATCCAGAGCATTTGCTTCCTTGTACCGGCGCTTGCCACAGAAGTTGCGCCGTCACCGTCTCCGTCAGTTTTTCCGGAAACGCCCCAATACCAACAGCTTTTGGCGGCTCTATCGCAAATGGGTTAGATTTACGAAATGTCCGTATCATTTCCGTCCCCAATAATTGATGTCAAGTCCATTATAGCGTTTGATGCGTTATCGTCAATTCGTTTGCTGCGTTGCTTTTGATAAAAATGGTGTCACCCAGTGGGGTGACACCATTTTCTTTTTTACGGTTACGGGCGCAGAACACCGTAGCCCATAATTTCATACTGTCCCACAGAATAGCGGTTCACCCGACAGAGATTTCCGGAATTACCCTCGACGGTGTAGATGATTCCGTTCTCCACCTTCTGGACGATACCCACATGGTCCGCCTCTCCGTCCTGGGGACCGGAGCCGCCCTTGTTGTCCCAATCGAAGAAGATAATCATGCCGGGAACAGGCTCGGCGGAGCCATCCAGCCATTGTCCACGCTCCTGAAACCACTGCACGCCATTTCCGCAACCGGCAAATTTCGGGCAGACACCCGTGTCGATATAGCCGCACTGGTCGGCGCACCAGCTGACAAAGCAGGCACACCATTCCACACGGCTTCCAAATCCATACCACGACCAGTACGGTTCCCCGCCTATATTTCCGACCTGCGATAGCGCCACGGTGACGATGGTATCGTCACCAGAATAGATGCCGTAGAGAACGGACGACCACAACTTACGGTTTTCTTCGTCAAGCAGTTCGGAAAGCTGCTGCCGCTGGTCGGCGTTAAAGCTGAAACGGTCTGCCATTTCCACGGCGGTCTTGTGACTGACCGTAATATAAAGGTAGGTGCGTGTGGCCGTCGTAGTGGTTTCCACAATGTTCCCATGACCGTCGTCGGTTTCTGTGATGACTTCCTCGGTTTTGCTCTCCGTGCGGGAAGATATTTCGTTCATCTGCCAGAAAATATCCTTGAGGATGGCTTTCTTGGCATCGTCCACCGTGGCGACCTCCTGCGGATCGTCGGGGTCGGTAGTGGTTTTTACCGCATATACAGCCAGTACCTCCGGCCACACCGCACGGGAGCCGGACATTTCCAGTTCGTCATAGGTGCTGCCTGCCTTTGTGGTGTCGATTTGCGACTGATAATCGACGTTGATCTCCTGCACGGCCTGCCGCATGGTCTGTCCCGTGCCGCTGTCCTCGCCGGAGAAGAAGATGCCGAAGCAGGAACTGGCAATCAGCCCAATCACGCAGAGAACGAGGATAATTGCCACCGCTGCCCATCCGCCCACTGTGATAGCGGCGATGACAGCCTTTGTCCCGGCGATAGCCGCTTTTGCGGCGGAGACTGTCGCCCTGGCAGTGCTCTGGACAGCGGCCCTTGCGGCAGCCTTGACCGTCTGCACCGCCTTTGGTGCCGTCTTTGCGGCACCCTTGGCCACCTGCGCCGCTCCGGAACCGACAGGTGGCTTTATGACGATGCGGCCGGTCCGCTGCATGGGGCGAGCACCTGTCCGCACCGTTTTTGCGGGCTTGGGCGTATGAGGAGCCTGCACCGCTTTCTTCGACTTGTTTTCTCCCAGTACGTCCCTGCATTTTTGCATTTGTGCCCTTGCCTTGTCCGCATTTCGCCGTGCATCAGAAAAGCCACGGCGCCCCCGCTTCCGGAATTGAAAGTCCAACTCGGAAACTGTGTTTTGCGCCGTGCGCTCCAGCTTCTGAGCGCCGTACTCCTGCGAAGAAGTCTCCGCAGGAGTAGCGCTGCGCTCGGCAGCATTCTTTGTGCGGACAGCGGCAGACTTCAGGCGCTCAGCGGCAACCGCCGCACGGTCAATGGTCTTAACAGTTCCCTTAACGGCCTTTCTTGTTTTCAGGTCTGCCATTGCGCCCCCTTACCGAATCGGTTCAGCGGGAGCAGGGAAATCCTCCCCGTACTTTTTCTCCGCTTGCAGGTCCCGAAGCGCTTCTTTGACGGAGTGGCGGGAATCCGGCGTTTCCCGCTCAGAAGTCAGCCGGTCCACCAGCTGCGCTGTCCGGGCAGCCATACTTGAAAGACTGTTACGCATCCGCCCTATAACGGTCTGAGCCTTGCCAAGCAGTCCTCTATTTTGCTCATACTCGGCATCTTCTGGCTCCGGCCTTCCGAGCAGCGTGCGGCCCGCCCGTTGTATATGCGCTCCGGCCTCCTGCAATTCCGATTGAATGCCGCCCAGCCGCTCGGCTGTTATTTGGGCGCTTGCAGCCTGTCGCTCCAACATATCTTGCAGCAGGGCCAGCGTGCTGGGAATCTTCATAGCAAAGACCGCACGGCGCAGGGCCGCCTTGCCCTTTACCTTAAAAGTGTCAGCAGCATTTCTCGCCATACAAAGGCAGTTATCCTTGACCGTACTAATGGCTGTTGCTGCCTGCCGAAGCTGTTTTTCTGCACCGGAAATCAGCTTTTCGCACCGAACTTTCAGGGAACTGTCCCGAATGGTGCTGATCTCCCGGTGCATCTGTATCAGTTCCTCATTCATGGCGGATAACTGACCTTCCATCTCGTCAATATAGGCAGCAAGGATTTGCACCTCGTCCTGCTCTTTGTGAAGACCGTTCTGTTCCAATACCGAAAGCAGCTCCGTGATCTCCGGATGCTGCGTCAGTTTCAACTCGCTCATTTCGTCTTACCTCCCACAATAATGCTCTCGTCCGGTTTCGTGGTCATCAGGCGGTACAGCTCTGTGTCCTTCGGAAACTGATTCTTGAAGGGCACCAGTGCGCCGCCGTAGCGCAGCAGGCCGCAGCCTGCCGGTGCGTTGGTGATATAGCTGGTCTGCTCCGGAGAGATGTTCAGAAGCGCCGCCAGCTTCTCCCGGTCGCTGGGTGCCTGATTCAGCAGAATCAGCATTTCGGAGTTGGAGAGCATGGTGCTGGCCTGCACGCTGTCCAGCAGATACTCCACATTCTGCGTAATGGCGGTGGGATAGGCCCCACGTTTGCGGAAGCGCCGCCATGCGGAATCAAAGAAATCCGCACTGTACGGATTCTGAAAGACCACATGGAACTCATCTATAAAAAGGTGTGTCCGCTTGCCCTTGCGCCAGTTCTCCGTCACACGGTTCAGCATGGCATCCGTGATGATCAGCAGCCCCATTGTTTTCAGCTGCCGCCCCAGGTCCATAATGTCATAGATAACGATGCGGTTTTGCGTGTCCACGTTCGTCTCATGGGCAAAGGCGTCCAGACTGCCGGTAGTGAACAGCTCCAGCGCCAACGCCAGATCACGGGCTTCCTCCTCCGGCTGCTCCAGCAGCTTCTCCCGCAGAACACACAGCGTCGGGACCGGGCCGCCCCGCTTATAGGCCGCATACACGGCGTCCACGCAACGGTCAATGATGCTCTTTTGCAGAGGGCCGATGCCGCCCCGGTCCAGCTGCTCAAAGAGGGACAGAATAAACTCGGATTTGTCCACCACGGGATTGCCGCCGTCGCCGTAGCCCTCCACCATATCCATAGCGTTGATATGGTCGGGGCTTCCCGCCGCAATGCGGATGACCTCGCCGCCAAGCGCTTGCCCCAGCGCATAATACTCCCGCTCCGGGTCGCAGACGAGAATATCGTCCTGCGTGGCCAGCGCAAGGAACGTGATCAGTTCCTTTGCCGAAAAGGATTTGCCGCTGCCGGGGACGCCGGTAATAATGGTGGATTGGTTCAGCAGATTGGCCCGGTTGCACAGCAGCAGATTTCCGGAGATTGCATTCTCTCCGTAATAGATGCCGCCCGGCTCCATGATCTCCTGCACCCGGAAGGGCATCAGCGCCGCCAGAGATTCCGAGGTGAAGGTACGCAGAATATCCAGCTTCTGCACACCGATGGGCAGCGCCGTATTCAGTCCGTCCATCTGCTGGAAGCGCAGCGTTGCCATCTGGCACATTCGCCCGGTGGCGGCGTTCATAATATAATCGGTGTCGGCATCCAACTGCTCTTTGCTGTCCGCCGTATGCACCAGCGTCAGCATCCCCAGCATCATCCGCTGGTCACGGATGGTCAGGTCATCCAGAAATTCCTTCATCTCCGCTCTCTGCTTCTCCATATCATAGGGAACCGTTCCGGAGAAATTGTTGTTGGCTTGCTGCTTCCGCAGGAAATCCACAATGTTCCGCTCCACGCCCAGCAGACGGCTCTCACTGTCCCGGATGGCCTTGTCCATAGGAATGGGCACCACATCAATGGAGAGGATCATGGGCCGGTCGATGCCGGAAAGCTCCGAGAGAATATCGTCCCGCAGATAGGCGGCGTAGTCCTTCAAAAATAGCACCCGGCCATAGCGGTCGCCCATACGGAAATGGTCCCGGTCAAATTCAAAGCTGTCCGGGCAGATATAGTCCTGAAAGCTGTGGCCCAGCTTCATGGACAGCGCCGGGTCAAAGTGGAAGTCCGCCTCCTCACCGCGGCGATAAAAGCCGTGCAGGACACGCAGGCGGTCCATCATGTCCAGTTCTGTGCAGCGGGAGCCAAGACGGGATAGTGCCAGTGTAAACTCCGCTCCGGCACGGACAAAATAGTTCTCTGCGTCTTTATAGCTTTTGCGAGTGATTGTCACGGTGATATACAGATCCCGGATCATCCCGCTGGCATGAGACGCTTTTTCCAGCAGCATGGCGTTGTATTCCCTGCGGTAGTGGTCGTGTCCGTCGTTTGCGTAGGGAATCATGATGTAGTCCTCGAAATCACGGCGGTTGAGCTTCCGGGTGACAACGCTGAATTTTGTGGACGCATTGCTGTCGCAGAGATTCAGAAGGCCGCTGTACCCCAGCAGCATGGATTTCTGATCCTCCTCACCGGCCAGCGCATAATTGATGTCGGAAAACTGCCATGTGCGGCTGTACCGGTTCGGCCCCACGAGGAAGATACCGCTTTTCCAGACCGTGCGGATGGGGATCACCTCCTGCACGCTGCGGGGAATACGGAACTGCTCCGGGTCCCTGCGAAGCAGCTCTTTCAACTTTTTCAGCATTTCTTGCTGCACCTCCTTTTTGCTCCATGTGCTGTTGTAAACTTCGGGACAAATGCGCCGAAGCTTACAGCGGAGCGCTTCTTTTCCTGCTTCCGCTGTTCCCGCATAGCTTCCCAATACAAATTGGTCGGTCGGAAGGTCAGCCGCTTAGGGACGAGAAATTCCGACCGCAGCCATACAGCAAAGAACTTTTCCGCCGTCATGCCGTGGTATTTCACAAAGCCCATAGCGGCAAAGGGCGCTGCACCGAGGATGCACAGCCAGCTGACCGTTTCCGTCCCCAGCGCATCCCGCAGGCCCAAATAGATGCCTACTGCCACCCCGCAGGCCAGCAGCGAAAAAATGAGCTGCCGCAGCGACAGCCCGAAGAAGATATTCTCCTTGTAGTCCCGTATCTCCCGGTTGATTTTGATTTCCATAGACGTCATCCTCTCTCCGGTGCATTTTTCACCGGTCGCTTGGGCTGGATGGCCGTGGGGCTTTCGCCGCTCTCCGGGCGCAGAAAGTCTATCCGTGCGGCGGCATAAATGGCATTGTCGTTGAGCTGGCGCTGCCATGCGCCTACGGACGGTGCCCACTTGAATCCGTTGCATTTCAGCTTGCTGCGCTGCTCCTCCGAGGGCTTTTCGTCAAAATACAGCCGCAGACGGTTGTCCTCCTTGTCTGCTTCGGCACGGCCGCCCGGAAAGTCCCAGCCCACATATTCGGTGCTTTGCGTCCGGGATACCTCCTCAATGCGCTGCCGGAGCCGCCGCATCTCCGCTGTGTTGCCGCTGAGGACGTAGGATGGATACGGCTGCTTTTCCCACGAATATCCCTCCTGCACACGCCTGTCCAACTTGGCAGCATCCTCATCCGAAAGGCCGGGACAGCCCAGCGCCGTGGCGTGCTTGCGGAAATAGGCGTTGATCTCCTTCATGCGGGCGTGCATTGCGGTCAGCTTGTCGAGCTTGGCCTGCAGCTTCTCCACTGCCTGTGGATCGTCACTATAAATCACATGGTTCTGCATCATTGTATTTTCTCCTTTTCAAATTAAAGTCCCATCATCTCTCGTACCACACGGTCTGCCATTTTCACCGTTCCGACCAGCACCAGAAGATTGAAAATCAGCTCTCCTACATACGTCCACACTTGCGTGACTGCCGCCGCATTGGGATCAACGGCGGGCGGGCTGGATGCAAACAGGGAGAAGATGATGCAGGCCAGCACGATAATGGCTCCCTCCAGACACACGGCGGCATAGGATTTCAAAAAACTCCTGCCGATTTGTTGACTCGGTTCCCCCGCAAAGGTCGAAAGGGGAATTGGGGCAATGGCCGTGTAGATATACAGGCGGAAGAAGCGTCCATATACCGTGAGGACCATGACAAAAGACAAGATCGTGATAAAAAGACCACCGATCAGCGCCACCGCCCAGAGGGGGATGCTCTCCCAAAAGCCGCAACTTTCAATGGCGGTCACGATTTCAGAAGGCAGCACCGTCTCCTGCGCTGCACCCATCCCGGCTGCCGACATGATGGAGGAAATGACACCCTGCACAATGGTGAACAGGGCCATCATCAGTTCCAGTCCGTAGGTCACAACGGCTTTGGCCAGTGCAAAGCGGATAAAGAGCTTTACCGCCGCCTCCGGACGCTTGATCTCTGCGAAGGAGCCACAGGTTTTCACGACGCCCACCACAAAAAACAGCACCAGCAGCGCAAGGCCAATGGCCTGCATCGTGTCGTGGATGAGCAGGACCACGTTCCAGATGGTGCCGCCCTTGAAGGTTTCCGGCGATTGCGTGATGAGCTGCCAGATCTCCGCCAGCTTTTCGTTCCAAGTCGCAAGGGCGTTCTCCAGATTCTGAACGACCCAGTTGTCACTCATATTGCGTTCTCCTTTCCCGGCAGCAAGAGACAGGCTTTGCGCCTGCCTCTTGCTGCCATTTTTATCGGGTACGGTCTGCCGGGGACTTGCGAACGATCCCGTACACATCGTCCACAAAGAACTTCCCGACAAACGGATTGAAAATCGCATGGCATCTTACGCCGTTGTATTCCGCCAGATAGTCGTTGTCGCCCAAGCGCTTGATGATCCTTGCTTCCCCCAGAACGTGCTTTTCGCCCTGCTTCAGGGAATGGATATAGCACTCGCATTTTCCCATGATGTTCCTCCTTTTCCTCAGCCCGTGATAAGCGACAGAATCTCTTTGGCAAATGTCACGATCACGCCGCCAGCGAGTGTCAAAAAGCCGTTGCTGCGCTGGGACGGGTCGTGACTCTGGAAGGACAGACCGATCTGGACAATGCCCCAGCCGAGAAGGATCAGCCCCACCGCACGGATCACGCCGAAAATAAAATCGGACAGGTTGTTGATGACCGTCAGTGGATCGCCTGCAGCAGAGGCCGTCACAGGCATACAGCACACGCAGAGGACAGCGGCGGAATAGACCGCCAGAAATACCCTGCTCTTTTTCCCCATCGGCAGGGGCCGGGTTTGCAGATGTTTTCTTTTATCAGGATGCTTCATCATAATTTCCCTCCATAAAAATCGCTTCCAGTTCTTCACTGGACAGCAGTTCAAACTTTTGTTCGGATAGATCGGCCGCAGGAATTTCCTCGTCGGGTCCCCACTGCCAGCCGTCCACACGGATGGACGCAACGGCCTGCTCCGTTCCGCCGTGGACATAGGGCAGGCCGCCGCCATCCGGTGTGCGGGACACCAGCGGGTGGGTCAGGATGTCAAATTTGTCGTCGCAGACCGGCAATTCACCACGGATGAACAGCAGCGCCTTGCGATTATCCAGCATCCGCACCTCGTCCGGTGTCATCAGCTCCCGACCCGTGATCTGATAATTTGTGCTGTAATTTCCATTGCGCCCGGACGATTTTCCGTAGGTGTTGGTGTCAATCGTGGCTTTACCCAGCAGTTCCGAGATATACTTGTGCGACCCCTGTTCGTTGCCGCCGAGATACAGCAGTTCGTCGCAATTCCCCAGCACACTTTCCCATTGCTTTTCAAACAGCGCCTTCAGCTGGGCTATATTCTGCAGGATGATGGACACAAACACATTGCGGGAACGCATGGTGGACAGCTTGATCTCGAAGTCGTTTGGCAGACTGATATTGGCAAACTCGTCCATCAGGAAATGGACCGGGACCGGCAGGCTGCCGCCATGCTTGTGGTCGGCGCTGTCAAACAGCTGCTGGAAAAGCTGCTGATACAGAATCGACACCAAAAAGTTGAAGCTGGTGTCGCTGTCGGGGATCAGCGCAAACAGCGCCACCCGTTTTTCACCCATGTCCTGCAAATGCAGTTCATCCGTGGCCGTCAGGGCAATGAGGGAATCCAGATTGAACTTCTCCATGTGGGACGCCAATGTGATTTGAATGCTTTTCAGCGTTTTGGCGCTGCCGGAGCGGTACTGCTTGTAATACTTCACGGCGATATGCTCCGAATCCCGCATTTCCAGCCGTTCAAAGAGCACATCCAGCGGAGAGAGATAGCTGTCGTCGTCCTCCCGGACCTCTCCGGCCCGAAGCATCTCCATAACCATTGGGAAATTCTGTTCCTCCGGTGGGGCCTCGTGATAGAGATAATAGACCAGCGCCGAGAGAAGAATGGATGCGGTGGAATCCCAGAAGGGGTCCTGCGACTGTGCGCCCTTGGGCGTTGTCGCCTTAAAGAGATTCGTCACCAGCATCTGCACCTCATTGTCGTTGGTCAGATAGACGAAGGGGTTATAGCAGTGGCTTTTCTCCATGTGCAGCAGATCCAGCACCCGGACATCATAGCCCGATTCCCGCAGCAGTCCTCCGGAATCCCGCAGCAGCTCGCCCTTGGGGTCAAGGCAGACAAAGGACGGCCCCTTCGGAGACAGGCACGCTTCATACAGGCAGGGCTTTGCATAGCAGCGGGTCTTGCCTGCGCCGCTGCCGCCGACTACGACCGTGTTCAGGTTGCGCCGGTGCTTCCGTCCGTCCAGCCCCATGCGGATATGCTGGGTGAACACCTTGTTCGGCTCCGGTGGCTTGGCGCAGTATTTCCGGTTCAGCCGCTCCGGGCTGCCCCATTTTGCGGAGCCGTGTTCCACGCCACGCCGGTAGCTGCGCCGGGTGGACAGCACCACTCCCACCAGCAGGCCATAGGCGGCGACAAAAAAGAGGACAGCCTTTCCGCTGTCCTCGCACCAAATAATATGAAACGGATGCTGCATTGCTGCAGGGAACTGCCGGATGATCCCGAAAAGTCCACCGGATGCGGCCGGGGCCACCAGCAGCCCCAGCCACACCGCAGGAAGCAGGCCCAGCAGATACCACACGCTCTTGGCTTTACCGTTCATCTCTGCACTTGCCCTTCCGGGACTTGCTCGGCGCATCAATGGTCTTGACAAGCACCTCGTCCACAATATCCGTCGGGCGCTGCTCGTGGATTAAATCGTTTCGCAGTTCATTGAGCGCATGAATGACCACTCCATGCTGGTACGAATCGAGGGTCAGCACCCGCTTACTCGGTTTCTCCATCGCTTACCGCTCCTTTCTGGCGTTTTTCTGTGCGGACGCACGGCTCTGCTCCAGCGCCCGCCCCATTCTGCCGGTCATGGCCTGGAGTGTATCTCGGATATCGGTCAGTTCACTGCGGATGGTCTGCGAATCAGCATCCCGCAGCGATTCCGGCAGGCGGCTGAAATCGTATCCACGGGCATCTACCCCATATTTGCGGCAGAGCATATAGGAGACGCAATAGCCCCGGAACGCATCCGCCTGCGGGTCGGCGTGCTCCGCCTGATCCAGCTCCGCACGGGCCATTGCCAGCGACACACAGCGAAACAGATCCTGTCCATCCATGCCACGCTGGACAACAACGGTTCTGCGGTCGTAGTCATAGGCCGCACCGTTGGGGACGTTCTCCGCCATTTCAATGGGCACCGGGCGCTTGGAGATCAAAGCCGAGAGCAGCAGGCGGTCATCATAATGGACCTGCGGCTGGCGCTTGGCATCCGTTTGAGCAATGTCAAAGACCTTTTTCACATTGTAATAATATCCCGTGCGGCCGTCCTCGGTCACATAGCTATCCCCGGCCTCCAAAATGGAGATGCCCGTCTCATGCCTGCGGACATATACGCCCTGCTTCTTCCAGCCGTCAAAGTCCCGTAGACGGGTGGCCTTGTCATTCTGTGCGTAGATCAGCAGGGCATTGGTAGGCGAGTAGCGGTCAAAGCGTGCCTGCACATCCAGAAAGCCCCGGAAGGCGTCTCCGTCCTGCATGATCTCATGCGCCATTTCATCCGCCAGCGCATACAGGTCGTCCCGCTCGGCCTTTTTCTTGGCGGCGTATTCCTCCTTTGTCAGCTGCGGCGGGGCGCTGGGCGACTCCGGGGCAGCGGGGGTAGTAAACAGATCGTCAAAATTTGCCATCGTTATCTCTCCTTACTTTTTCTGCTCCGCTTCTTCTGCGGAGGTTGCTTGTGCCGGATGGGCTGCTGCGGCCTTTTCTCCTGCTCCGGCTCATTCCGCTGGGTGGGGATGGTGCCGTCCTCCTGTCCACGCCGGATCTCCCGCAGCTCCTCCCGGACAGAAGGGCGGTCCTCCTTAGACGCCCCTTCGGAGTTCTCTCTGGTTTTGGAAGAAGGCTCGGACGGATGGGAGGGCTCCGTGCGAGCCGCCGTAGGGTTTTCACGAAGCGTCTCCTGCCGGTCGGCGGGACCCGAAAGCATCTCGTCCAGCAGGCGGTCATCCTCGCTTTGCTGGGGATGTGTCTGCTCCGGAACCGGCTGGCCAGGACCCTCTTTCTCCTTGCCGGACAAGTTCTCCCGGATGGTCTCCGGGTCGGATACCGTGGCGATTTTGATATTCTCCACGATGCGGTTGATTTTAGCGGCATCCTCGGCACGCACCATGATCTCACTGATGCCCTGTGGATTGTCCTTCGCCTCCCGCAGCACACAGTAGACCACGCCGTAGCGCTTGGCGTCGGCCACAAAACGGGCCATGTCCTGATTTTTGACGGTAAAGATGGTTAATTCCTTGCCGCTGCGGAGCATGGCGGTCAGGCGCTGCCGCCCCTTGACCTTGTTCTTGTCCCGGTTTTTCAGGGCGGCAATCAGCAGCGCCGATACCTCCTTGGCCGCACTGCCTGTAATCTTGGCTGCCACCTCCACGCCCTCCAGACTGAGCCGGACGACCTGTTCGGCGGCGTCACCGGATGTGTTCATGTTGCTGTTCCTCCTTCTGTTGATTTTTCTCGTCCTCCCGGACGGCTTTCAGTTTCTCCGCCATCACGTCGGAGCGCTCTGCAATGTCGTCGCACAGATGCACCTCCCGGCGCAGCGCTTTGAGCCGTTCAGACAACTCCCTGATCTGCGCCCTGTGTGCATCGGCCTGTTCCGGGCTATCCCGGACGGGCTTGGTACGCAGCGCCTTCTGCAGCGCCCGACGCTGGGCGGAAAGGGTCGTGATCTGCACCTCCTGTTCCTTTTGATATAAAGCAAGCTGCTCGGCGGTATCAATGTGATGCCGTGCGAGCAGCCGTACTTCCTGTGAGATATTATTCAGTTTTATCAGATCCTCCCGGAGAAGAAAATGGAGCCGTGCCCGGTTCTGCGGGCGGCGCTTTGGAAATACACCGAGTTTATAGCAGTAATACAGATACAGCGCCCGGAAGCCGGTTATCTTGCGCATCTTCTGCCACTTGCCCATAGAATAGACCTTCTTCCGCTCTTTCGGAGCCTCTGGATGGGGAACCTGCGGCAGGGGCTGGGACAAAATACGCCGCCGTATCCCATCTTCGGTGTATGCCGCCCCAAAGTTCCGGGCAAGGCGCACAAAGCGCTCCTTTCCGGGCGGTCGCACGGAGATGTCCTTGCCGAACTTCACCGCATAGCCCTTCTGGCGCAGCAGGTAATAAAACTGCTTTTCGCTGACGCTTTCCCGGATCAGCTCGTCGATTTCGCTGCGGATCAGGCCACGCCATGTGGGGCGCTGCTCCTGCTCGGCCCGCCATTCCCCGTAGTGTTTCGACTTTCCCAGCTGGGGCTTCTCCACCACGGACAGGCCGTATTCCCGGCAAAGTTCGTCGGAGACTGTCCGCATTTCGTAGTAGTCTTTCCCGGTACGGTGGTAGCGGATGCCATCCACAAAGGATACGGTGTTCACCACAAAATGACTATGCAGGTGGTTTTCCTTATCCAAATGGGTGGAGACCAGCACCTGATATTTCTCGCCCCACAGCTTCCGGGCCAGCTTTACGCCGATCTCATGGGCCAGTTCCGGTGTAGCCTCGCCGGGGGCAAAGGACTGATACCCATGATAGGCGACGACACCGTCCTCCTTGCCGAAGCGCTTCTTGACTGCCAGCATCTCATCCCGTGCCGTTGCGGGCAGACAGTTGATGCCGCTGACCAGCTGTCGCAGTACGGAGACGCTTTCGCTGTCCAGCGCCTCCATCGTTTTATCCAGGCGGGCGGCGTAGTCAATGACATCCGATAAATTTTGCACCTGCACATCGGTCATATTCTTTTGCCGGTAGAACTGCGGATTTTCCGTCTTTTCCGGGTTCTCGATATAGAGCACCACTTTGCCCAGCCATCCCTTCACGGCCCAAATGGAAGTTGTTGCCATAGCGCTACTCCCGTTTTGCCGGAAGGATGACTGCCGCCGTGACCTCCCGGATAAAGGCTTCCCACTGCTTGCTGCCCTCATCGTACCGTTTGACATCTATGACATTCAGCACATGGGCCTTCTGTGCGATCTGGTTGAGAAGGTTGCCCACGTAATGCAGCTCCCGCATGAAGGCAAAGTATTCCGGCGGCGGGGCCTCACGGGGCACCACTCCGGCAATCAGGTGCCGCAGGTAGGCTTCACGGGGCAGGCGGCATTTCTCCACCTGACGGTTCAGGTGCTCCGCCTCCTTCTCATTCAGCCGCACCTTGATCTCTATCTCTCGCTTGGTCATTACCGTTCCTCCAAAGGTCAAAATTGCCGCATCTGGCGGCGGGGGGTTACAGGGGATGCCCCTGTCAAGCTGCCTTTTGTCCCCAAAAGGCGTTGCTTGCTGGTATAGTACATTCCTGCACGCCCTGCGGGCGTGCGTCCGGGGGTACCTGCTGATAAGAACATCCGTTATGGAAAATCAAGCGTGAATCCCGGCACACAATATACCGCAAGCCCCCTCTGTTTTTCATTTAAGGTTATACCGTGAAGTATTATAATTTCGGGTATAATTTTGAGTGTTACTTTATCGTCCTCGCTCCCTGCCTCGCTCCGGAAGGGTCATCACCCGGTCGTAGTCCTCCCGGAGCATATAGCAGCGCTCTACGCTCCACCCACGTTCTCCGCCGTATTCCGCAGCCATATACTGCTCCAGTCGGACGCAGGGGTCCGTCCCGTCCAGACAGCGGGCGTAAATGGAATAACCGCCCATGTTGGGCTGAAATGCCTTGTTATCGCTGGATACCGCATAGGTGCGGGAGCGCTCGCTGTATGCTGTAGAAAAGCTGTCTGCACGGAAGGTGATATACCCGCTCACATGGATGCCGCCTCGCTCTGCTTTGCGAAACAGCTCCCGCAGCTTTCCGTAGGACAATTCGACTTGCTGCTCCGGATACTGTGCTGAAAAAGAGACGCCATCAGAATCCGCCGATACAAGAGCGTATTCGCCATTTTTATACTGGCAGCGCACGGTTTCTTCCGCCTCCTCCCGGCTCTCGGCATCTACCGTAACTGCCCGCTTCCATGTCTCCGTAATAAGAACCTTATATTCGCTCATCGTGCCATACTCCTCTCTGGTTTTGATACTGTTCTGGTGATTGGCAGCCCCTTCCGCAGGCAGAGCCAATCATTATAATCCTTGCCCTGGCAAGGAAAGCCGTCCAGCACAACATACCTGCCTGCCAGCTGCTGCCGGATCGCATCGGCGGCGCTGCGGCCCGCAAGGTCGTTGTCGAGACACAGGTAAATGGTTTGGATTTCCCGGTGGTCCCGAAGATACTGAGACAGAGCCAGCGGCAGATGCCGCTCCGTCAAGTTCTTCTTAGGCTGGTACACACCGGCCAGAGACAACAGGTGCTGCGACCTCCACGGCAGTCTGTCCTCCTGCGCCATCGCCGCAAAGGAAAGCAGGTCGATGGCCGATTCAAACAGATACAGCACCTGTGACGACTCCTCGGCGGGGATGGAAAAGGAAAATCGCTTATCGCTGCCCGTCGCTTCCCCTTTGAAGTCTGTTCCGATTCCCCGCAGGCAGGCATAGCGGGGCTGACCGTCTTTATCCTTGCCGACAAATACGGCATTGTGGTGGGGATAGCTCTCATAGAGCCGACCGGTTCGGATGCAGAAATCAATCAGTTCATAGTCGATTCCTCGGCTGTGCAAATACTCGACGGCATGGGCGGCGCAGCGGCTGACCTGCGGCAAAAGTAGTGTCTTTGTCTGCTCCGGCTGCTGGCGGGTACAAGAAATGGGCGGCTGCCCAGCCGCCCGTCCCACGATCCGCTCCACCGCCTCGGTAAAGGGAATCTCTTTCACTTTGATCAGATAATCCAGTGCCGTCCTGCCGCCAATCCCACGGGAAAACCAGCACCACTTCCCGTTGGAAATTTTCAGGCTGTCGTGCTCACGGGTGCAGTAGGTGCTGCCGCCAAAATGCATCAGCTCCTGCGGCTCATAGGTCTGGAGATAGGTCAGTAGGTCCATTTCCTTCGCCCGGTCGATCATCTCTCTTGTCACATAGCCCATCGTTTCATCATCTCCTTGATATAAAAATAAGCCGGACGGTTTTCACATGAATGAAAGCCGTCCGGCTATGTAACGTTTTGCACCCCATTTTTCTGACCCACCAATCCTTCGTGGAAGATTGATGGGGAAACCTTCATTGCGAAATGGCGATAAATTTCTGCGTCTCTCCATCGAGACAACTTTTTCAAGGGACTTTTGCTCAGGATTGTCAACTTTTTCAAGGGACTTTTCTCGGCAAGCTGCAACTTTTTCAAACGACTTTTACGACAAGGTGCAACTTTTTGGCACAACGGTGTAGTTTGGATATGCTTTTCAGATGTCCCCATTATGATAAATTAATTTATGATAATCTCGTTTATATTATAAGCGGGGGACGCAGAGCAGTCGAGCCATTATCGGATATTTTCTCTATCAATTTTCCTGCGGCTAAATTATATCTATTGCCGCTTGAAGCAATTTTATCGCCAGAATTTGCGTTATTTCTGCGAAATCGAGATATAAATATTGACGCAGGCGATTTTAACTGCTATAATATGGGCGAAGAATGGAGAGACTATACTGTGAATGGAGGTATCCGCTTATGCTTATTCAATTTTCGATTGAAAACCATCGCTCAATCAAAGATAGTGCAGTCATCAGCTTTGCAGCATCAAAGGATAAGTCCCTGGAGTCTTATCTGCTGCACCCAGATGAAAAAAGGGCGCTTTTACCTGCTATTGCTATTTACGGAGCGAACGCTGCCGGTAAAAGTAATGTGCTGCACGCACTGATGACGATGAAGGATATGGTTGTCGGAGAAGCAGCCAAAATATCCAAAGGACAAAAATTGCCGTGGGAACCGTTTGGAGGCACCACAACGCCTACATCTTTTGAGATCGTATTCATCTATCATGGCATTCGTTACGCTTACGGCTATTCTTTCGATGCTAAGAAGATCTATACGGAGTATTTGTACCACTGGCCCAATGGGCGTGAGGCGCTGATTTTCTCAAGAGAAAACGGCGTATATGAATTCCGAGAGAATATCAATGAGCAAATCACACTCAGCAACCGCACGCCGGATAATAAGCTGTATCTGGTTTCCTCAAACGACTGGAATCTGCCGCAAACGGAAAACGCCTACAAGTGGTTCTTGGAAAAGCTGACATTCTTGATGGAGGAAGCACCTGCCGCTTCGGAAACAGTCGCACAGATCGTCAGCGGCAATGAGAAGAAGGCTCGTATCCTGAAGGAGCTGCTGCTTGCCGACCTCGGCATTTCTGATGTGACCATCAAGAACATTTCCGGCAAGGCCCCGGTCATTACGACCACCCACCGTGTCATCGGTGCGGATGGCAGCGTGGAACACTTCCAGCTTCTTATGGATCAGGAGTCCTCCGGAACGCAACGGTTCTTCTCCCGTATCGGCGGCTGGCTGCAAGCGCTGGAGGACGGCGCACTGCTTGTCGTTGACGAGATCGAGGACAGTCTGCATCCGCTCCTGACAAAGCGGCTGATAGAGATGGTTCAGGATAATACGATCAACACAGAGGGAGCGCAGCTTCTGTTTACGACGCATGATGCGATGCTGCTTGATCTTACCTTCTTCCGCAGAGATCAGATCTGGTTTGCAGAAAAGGACGAGCGGTCCTGTGCAACTGAGCTGTATTCGCTGGCGTCCTTCTCTCCGAGAAAGGGAGAGAACATCCGCAAGGGGTATTTGCAAGGGCGCTTCGGTGCGATCCCGTTTATCGGAGGTGACGGCTTATGGCAGGAATGAGGAAAGAATACGACCCAAATAAAGCAGGCCGTCGCAAACGTAGGCCCATCATTTATATAATCTGTGAGGGAAAAGAAACGGAGATCAAATATTTCAAGCATTTCCGTTCCCGCAACTGCCTGGTAGATATTGTGCCGATTTCTTCCAAGCACAAGGCTGCAGAGCATTTGGTGAAGCACGCAAAAGGGCTGCTTTCTCAATCGGATTATTTTCCAAAGGACGGAGACCAACTGTGGTGCGTTTTCGATTGCGATGATAACAAGAACTCCGAATTGAAAAATGCCGCCGACTACGCTGAGAAACACGGGTATAAAATTGCCTATTCCAATCCTTGCTTTGAGTACTGGTATCTGCTTCATTTTGTAAAGCAGAACAGCTACTTAAACGGGGCCGAAGAAGTTCTGCACCAACTGCAAAGCAAAGGACGGCTTGAAAAATACGAAAAGAATCTGGATGTTTTTGCCGACCTGTTACCTCATCAATCAGAGGCAATGCAGCGTGCCAGGGAACGCTTGGATAGCCTTTACAAGGACAATGTAGTTATTCTCAGCCGAGATAGTAACCCGGTCACAACGGTTTGCGAGCTGGTTGAGTATCTGAACAGCCAGCAATCTTAAAGCAGCGCCCACAACCGCAAAGTGAAAACTTGCGAAAATATGCAACTTTTTGGAGTGTCGGAGAGAGCAAGGCAGCAGGCCGAAACAGCCTGCTGCCTTGTTCTCTTCCTCGACCGGTAAAAGCAGAAGGATGCAGATCACCGTTCCCGGTCTGCCGTTCTCGGCCGGGGGCTGCCGCCCTCGTCCGGCTCCTCCGACATAACGACACGATCCGGCTCATTGAGATTCAGCAGCACATTCAGTTCATTCAGCCGCCGTGTTTTTTCGGCCAGTTCTGCCTCCCTCGGAAAGGGGGCAGTCATCTCTGTGCGGGCGTTTTCAAGCTGCTCGGTGGCATGGGCAAGCTGTGACCGAGCGTTTTCCAAACGCTCATTGATTTTCTCCAACGCATTGTCGATGCGGGTCACATTGCCGCCTGCGTCTGCCCCCAGTACAGCCGTATGGGAGAGACTTCCTTTCAGCGTCATGTGAAATTCGTTGGTTTTGCTGTCATAGCTGAGCGCCATATCAAATCCACGGTAGCTGCCAACAGGGACAGTCCCCGCTCCGTTCATGTGGGTGCAGACATGGATGATGGCCTTTCCGGCATCCTCACGCTCTGCGTAGGTGACGCCATTTAAGATCATCGGTGCAATGCCCTCAGCGGGCTTCGGATGCTCGGCCAGCCGTGCGTTGTCCTGCTCATATCCGGCGATGCGTTCGTTTAGTTCCTTGATCTCTGCCGGATACTTCCGCAGCACCAACTCCTCCAGCGCATACCGCTGGCTCAGATGGCTGGCACGGAGCATATTCAGCTTGCTGACCTCCATATCCAGATTGCACTTTTCAATGATTTGTGGGTTTCCTGTGGCCAGCGCCTTGATCTCGGCATAGGAAAGCGCCGTTTCGTCCACATCCTCTGCCGCACGGGCTGGCAGTTTGGAGGTCATGATCTGGGCAATGAACCGCTGCTTGGATTCCACCAGCTGATAAAGATAGGCGTCGAATGTACCCTCGGTCACATAACGGAAGATCTCCACCTCCGGGTTTTGGTTGCCCTGCCGCACGATGCGTCCAAGGCGCTGCTGGAGGTCGCTGGGCCGCCAGGGACAATCGAGATCATGCAGGGCAATAAGCCGGTCCTGGACATTGGTGCCTGCGCCCATTTTGGCCGTGCTGCCCATGAGGATGCGCACCTCGCCTCCACGCACTTTGGCAAACAGCTCCTTTTTCTTTTGCTCGGTTTTGGCATCATGGATAAAGGCAATTTCCTCCTCCGGAATACCCTCTGCCACGAGCTTCTTTTTCAGGTCGTTATACACATCCGTAAACTGATCCGGTATCATTTCATAGATCCCTTCTGCATTTTTCTGCATTTCAATCGGCGTATTCTTGTTAGGCGTAGACAGGTCGCAGAAAACCAGCTGGGTGCTGCGCTGATCTTTGGTCTGCGCCCAGATACGGGCGACATTGCGGGCGCAGGTTGCGACCTTGCCGTTGGGGTCATCGGCGGCCAGCGGGTTGATAAGGCGCATATCCAGCGCCAGCTTCCGTCCATCGTTGGTGATGCGGAGCATATTGTCCGTGCTGGGATCGACCGCACGGGCACGGACACGCTCGGCTCGTTCCGCCAGTTCCGCTACCACCGCCCGCTGCAATTCGTTCGGCTGGATGACCTCGGTGTGAAAATTGGCTTTCGGGACCGGCAGGTTCAGCATATCCGCCGTCTGCACATCGGCCACCATTTTGAAGGTCGCCATCAGTTCCGGCAGATTGAAAAATTTTGCAAAGCGGGTTTTCGGGCGGTAGCCGCTGCCTTCGGGGGCCAGTTCGATGGCTGTCACCGTCTCTCCAAAGTCGCTGGCCCAATCGTCGAAGTGGACAAGGCCCATCTCCTGCAGCGTCCCATACTGCAAGTACCGCTGGATCGTATATAACTCCACCATGCTGTTGGAAATGGGGGTGCCGGTGGCGAAGATAACGCCGTGGCTGTTGGTCAGCTCGTCCAGATACTGGCACTTGGCAAAGAGGTCCGAGGATTTCTGCGCCTCCGTCTGTGCGATGCCGCCGACGTTCCGCATTTTCGTCATCAGGAACAGGTTCTTGAAATTGTGGCTCTCGTCGATGAACAGTCGGTCGATGCCTAATTCTTCAAAAGTCACCGTGTCGTCTTTGGTGCTCTGGTCGTTGAGCTTTTCCAACCGTGTCTCCAGCGACTTGCGGGTGCGCTCCATCTGCTTGATGGTGAAGTTCTCCGCCCTCTGCCGCTTGGCGTCGCTGATGGCCAGCAGCACCTCGTTGATCTGCCGCTGCAGAATCTCCCGCTGCCGCTCACGGGACAGGGGGATCTTCATCAGCTGACTGTGGCCGATGATAACAGCGTCATAATCGCCGGTGGCGATGCGGGCGCATAGCCTGCGGCGGTTGTGCTTTTCAAAGTCCCGCTCGGTGGCCACCAGAATGTTGGCAGCCGGGTAAAGCTGGAGCCATTCTGCTGCCCACTGCTCCGTGATATGGTTCGGCACCACGACCAGCGACTTGGTGCATAGCCCTAACCGCTTCATCTCCATAGCGGCGGCAACAATTTCGTAAGTTTTCCCTGCCCCTACTTCGTGGGCCAGCAGCGTGTTGCCGCCGTAGATCACATGGGCGATGGCGTTCACCTGATGCTTCCGCAGGGTGATCTCCGGATTCATGCCGGAAAAGTTGATGTGGCTGCCGTCATATTCACGGGGCCGGTTGCTGTTGAACAGAATATTGTACGCCTTGCAGATTTTCTCCCGTCGCTCCGGGTCTTTCCATATCCACTCGGCAAACGCCTCCTTCAACAGCTCCTGCTTGCCCTGTGCGATGGCGGTCTCCCTCTTGTTGAGCACCGCCACACGCCGCCCGTCCGTATCATATTGATAGTCGAAAATGCGGACGTCTTTCAGATTCAGACTGCTCTCAATGATCTCATAGGCACTGGCCCGCAGCGTGCCATAGGTGTTGAAAGCCTTGATATTGCTCTTATCCTTGCTCTTGCCCTCGATGCGCCACTCGCCGGTGATCTGGGAGTAATGCACCTTGATATCCCACCGTGCACGGCGGGATGTGTCCAGCGTCTCAAAGATGAACTGCCGGATATACTCCGGATTCAGCCATGTGGCACCCAGCCGCACGGAGATCTCACTGGCGGTCAGGTCTACGGGCTGCACCTTTTCCAGTGCTTCTACATTGGGCAGATACTGCGGCTCCGTTTCCGCCTTTGCTCTCACCTCCGCCAGCTTCCGGCGCACGTTGCCGGACAGATACTCGTCGGCGGGCAGATATTTCTCGCCGCCCTTTTCCGCGTAGTCAGGGTTCAAAAAGACGACGCCCTGCAAATCCGTGAACAAGGTGTCCTCGTCCTTGCCGGTGAGCTGTCCCATATACGCCATATCCACGCGGGCCTTTTCCCCGATGGACAGCGCCAGCGCCTCCACCGCCGTATCTACTCTTTCGGCAGGCCGGTGGCTGCGGATGGTACGTTTGGTGAACAGGTCTGCTTTCCGCTTCAGGCCGCCCTCCTCGTTCAGCACCTCCAGCGAACACAGCAGGAAATAGGAGCTATCCTGGTCAAAGGCAATGGCGTTGCCGCGGGAGTTGATCAGCCCGTAGTCGTGGGTAAATCGGTCATAGAGGTCGTTCAGCTCGGCCTGCTGCTCCCGTATCATGCTCTCCGGATAGTCCTCCGTCTGGTACTCCAGCAGCGTCCGCACACAGTCCCGCAGGCCGATCATGCCGCGGATACGGCTCTCGGCGGTCTTGGAAACCTCCACCGGATTCATGCGGCTGTTCTCGCGGTAATAGAGCTTTCCTTCCACCAGCGTGTAGGAGAAATTGCGGACGGTAGGGTCTGCCTCGATGGACTGATCCTCGCCCTCCAGTTCCTCCTCACGCTCATAGGCACTGATCTCGCCGTGGATATTCTGCACGGCATTGGAAAGCAGGCTGTCCAGCGGCTGATCCGGAAACGGCGCGCAGGTGGGCTCCGGGCCATACGGCCCCGACACCATTTTCATCTCGCCCAGCACCATATCCGGATGGTCGAGGAAATAGCGGTTCATCTGAATACCGTCATCGGTTGCCCCCAGTTGTACCCACTCTGGCTCGATGTCCACCATACGGTCGCGCTTTTGCAGGAACAGAACGTCCGACACCACCTCTGTACCCGCTGCCGCCCTGAAAGTATCGTTGGGCAGGCGGATCGCGCCCAGCAGTTCTGCACGCTGCGCGATGTACTTCCGCACGTTGCCGGTGCGCTTGTCCATGGTATAGCTGGAGGTGACGAACGCCACCACGCCGCCCGGTCTCACCTTATCCAGCGTCTTGGCAAAGAAATACTCATGGATGGACAGATTCAGCCGGTCATAGCGGCGATCCTGCACCTTGAACTGGCCAAAGGGAACGTTGCCCACAGCCACGTCAAAGAAGTTGTCGGGGAAGTCCATCTTTTCATAGCCGCGAACGGAAATACTGCTGCGTGGGTACAACTGACGGGCGATGCGTCCTGAAACGTCATCCAGCTCCACGCCGTAGACCTTGCTCTCCGCCATGCCCTCCGGCAGCATACCGAGGAAATGACCGACGCCGCAGGCAGGCTCCAGCACGTTGCCCTGCCGGAAGCCCATCTGCCCCAGCGCGGCGTAGATGCTACGGATCACCACAGGCGGCGTATAGAAGGCGGTCAGTGTGGATTCCCGCGCTGCGGCGTACTCCGTTTCGGACAACAGCCCTTTCAGTTCCTCGTACCGGCTGTGCTTGGGGTCAAAGCAGTCGGCAAGGCCGCCCCAGCCCACATACTTGGCTAAAATCTCCTGTTCCTCCGGCGTGGCGGCACGGTTCTCCGTCTCCAACTGCTTCAAAAGCCGGATGGCCGTCACGTTGTTGGCATAGCGCTGGCTGGGCGGCGCTGCGCCCAGGGCGTCGTCGGTGATGCGGTAGTTGACGCCGTCCACTGGCAACGGGGCGTCCGTTTCCAGCCGTTCTTTTTTTCTCGGCATGGTAAACGCAGGCGGCAACACCGCCTGCGTCGGTTCCTCCGGTGACGGAGCTTCCTGCTCCTGTGCCGGTTCTGCTGGCGCAAGCTCCTCCGTGGGCACTACTTCCTGCTGCGGCTCCGGCAACTCATGGTCATGCCGGTGGTCGAACAGGCTGAACGTGCCGTTGACATATTCCGAAAGCTGCTCCTTCGCCTGCTGGCAGGAATCATAGTGTCGGTCACCCTCGTCCATGCCATCCAGATAGGCAGTCAGGGCTTCCAGCATCTCCGCCGCTTTTGCCTTATCCGCCAACTGCTCCTCAATGGCGGGAACGGCGTCATAGTAGTCCGCGCCCTTGGGGTACGGTCGCGGCGTATCGTCCGGTGCATCCGAAAATCCGAAATATACTGTCTGCGCCAACCGCTTCCGCTCATACTGCGGTATTTTTGCCACGGCATTCTCGCCGGGGAAACGCTTCTGCGCGATGAGCCTTTCATACGCCTTGACCACATTGGGAATGCTCAGCTTGACTTCATCATACTGTTTCCCGGCATATTCCCGCTGATAGGTCAGTCCCTTATAGGTTTTCGTATAGTCATATCCATCGCGCCCGCCGCCGCTGTACTCACCAAAACGGCTTTTGATGAATTTCTGCTGTTCCTCTTTTGCGCGGGGATAGCAGAAAAAGGCATACACGTCCAAGCGGCTGTCCACAGACTCCGCCAGGAAGAACTGGTCGATCTCATCCTGCGTGATGAACATTTTGCACCGGCGCAGGAAATCCGGCTGTGCGGCAAAGTGGCGCTCCGGATAATTCAGGCCGTCCAGCACAGTCTCAATCCGATGGGTGCAATACCCCGACAATCGGAAACGCATAATACTGTGATCCTGTTCATACGCGCTCAGAAAAGCGTGGTATTCCTCGGCCAGCGCCGCAAGGCCGCCCTCACTCTTGGCAAAGGCCGCCATATCCTCGTCCAGCTCCGGATAGCCCTTGCGCTGGTCGTGGATGGCCAGCGTCTGAGAGAACAAACCCTGCGTGCGGCCCTCCTCGGTCAGATCGCGGGCAGTCATCAGCAGGGCATCGCCCATCTCAAACAGCACCTTGTCCCGCGCCTGCTCCAGCTCTGACGCTGAAAGGTATGTTCCGGCTTCCAGCAGCTCCAGTATCCGCGCCGACGCCTGCTCCCACGTCACCGTGGTACGGCAGTGACCGGTACGGACACTGTCGCCCTGCGCCAGATGGATACCGCCCTCCATAAACCACACGGCGTATTTCTGACCGTCATACTCAATGCCGCGTCCGTTCTCTGTGCCGAACTCACGGCGCAGGAATGCAACACATTCCGCTTCCGGACGCTGGCGCATATAGAACACCGTGATTCGCTCCGCGCTGCTGCGGCTGTTGCCCGCCGTATACAGTGCCTGATCGATGACCGCCTGCGGCACCGGGCGGGTAGGGAACAAGTCGCCTGTCCGCTGCGGTTCCGGCACCTCGTAGACCGCTGCACCGCCGCCCATGTCGAAGAAGGAAAGCTGATCCGCCATTACCGGTGCGTTCTGCAAGCCCAGCTTGATCTTGTACTCGCCCCGCTCAATAAGGCCCTCGGTCATTTCCGTAACCACGCCCCATGAAAAAACGGACTCCGATGCACGGGAGAGGTAGCTGCCCTCCCACATCAGGAGCCCGTCCTGCTGGGCGTGGTAGCCCACCCGAATCTTGTCCACACCGGCCAGGACTTCCACCCATATATCGTTGTAGCTGTTTTTCAGAAATTCCGTGCGTGTCGCAATATCCCTATTGGTCTGAAAAAACGCAAAAATCTCCTGCCGCGTGTGCTTGCGCCCGCCGTCGTCCAACAGTATCGCTTCAATGAGGTGTTCATCCAAAAACGCCGGGAGCTCTGCATCTCTATCGTGCTCCGCAGCATAGATCGCGGCCTGTGTCTGTGCCTTTTCGTCCGGATAGTCCCCGTAAACACGAAGGCATACGTTCGTATCGGCGTCATAAACAGCGGCCCCATCATAGGCAAAGCCGTCCGCTTCCATCGTTCCGGCCACATAGCCCTGCGCCGCAGCCTCCGCTTCTTCCAACGTGGGATAGTCCAGCTTATCATCAAAGCCGTTTTCAAAGTGATGATAGGCGGCAACATAATATAAGTTAGCCCTGTCATCAGCAAGGGCGGGAAGTGCATCACTTCCCGCCCTTGCCGGTTCTTCACTTATTAGCTGTAGATCAGGTCGTTCAGCACCGCTTCCTCCGCGCTGTGCTTCAGGTTGTTCATCAGCCCTGTCCAGCGCTGGGGATCGGCGGCTTTCAGTTCCTCCGTCACGCCCTCGGCCTTCGCCATCTGCGCCATGGCCTGCGTCACCATCCTCTGTGCCGTCTCCTCGATCTCCGCCAGATGCGCTGCCAGTTGGCCGCTGGTCTTGAGATTGGTATACAGCACTCGGCGGTGCTGCATCAGATACTGCCTCCGCAGCTCCGCGTACTTGCCCAGATGCGTCTCCGGCTCCTGCGGCATCAGCAGGTTCGGCAGGCGATAGCCCTCCTGCACTCTGTAGGTCACTTCCATGTTCTGCGCTCCTTTCTTTTTCGGCGTTGTTTTGCTCTTTGACAGCATCATAGCCGATTTGTGTATCCTTTGCAAAAAATTGCTCCCGCCGCGCCTGCATCACCGTCCGGCTGATCTCCCGCAGGCCCATCTCCGCAATATCGCTGGTGGCGATACCCAAAGCGTTGATGGTGCTGGGCGTATCAAAGGAATAGATACCCTCGAAGTCCTCCGGCAGCAGGTAGGCCATGGCAGGCAGTGAAAGACGGGTCATCAGCATATAGGCGACGCTGCTCTCCAGCGCCCGACGGTATGTGACTTCCACATTCAGCGCGTCCAGCTCCTCCAGCATACTACCATCCCGGCAGTCCAGCAGATCCCGCAAATAGTCCGGCATATTATCCGCCACCGCGTTGCGGCTGGCGGACAGTATGGCGTCCGGCAAATTATCCTTTTCGGCCAGTATGCCGAAGGTGGCCTCCAGCGTCTCAATGACCGGCTCCGTGTAGACCGGTTCCATCGACCAGATGGGAACAGGCCGCGAGATGCGGGTAGCGTGGGTGTCCGTGATGTCAAAGTAGTGCTTCAGCCGCCCCTTACCGTGGGCTTCGTCAATGACAGCAATGCCGGTAGCCCCGGCATTGACCCACCGGCCAAACTGCCGGTTCCACTTCTCCAGTTCCAACACCGCCGTGGCGTTGGGGCGCTGGGCATAGATCAGGACTTGCTCGTCGAATGGGCATTTATAGTTATAGCAGGCCGAGCGCAGAAAACCCGTCCAGCTCTCATAATCGCCGGTCAGCCTTGTCAGTGTGCGGCTATATAACTCCGTAATGAATTGAAATTTACTTGCCAAAGCATTGCCTCCTGAAATGATCCTATACTCTTAATAAGTCCAAAACACACATCGTTTTGGACTTATTCTCCATGCGGTTGGACGTATTGTTTTTCAACTACCGTGCTTCGCCCCGTTCTTTCAGTCTTTGCAGTCCCTTCAAAAAGCTCGGCACCTCCTGAAAGCCCACAGCATCCACATAGTAAGCATTTCTCTTGCTGCCGCGCTTGACCACGATCACATCGCTCTCAGATAGAGAGCGCATTTGTCGGTAGAAAGGCCGCGTATCCGCACTGTGCTTCCGATATAACTCCTCCAGCGTCATGTTGGGGGCCAACACACCGGCAAAGGCTTTGCGGTAATGGGCAGTGCGCAGCTTGCCTTTAGCGTTCTCATATCGCATAAAGGCGTAGTCCACCTTGGCCACGTTGTCGATCTGATATATCTCATAATAGCCAGCCTCCGCAGGCAGCTGCTTTGGATCAAGTGGCTCGTACACCGTGCCTGCCCGCTGCGCTGCCTCCGCAAACTCGCAAATATGATAGACATTACTGCCGACCACCGTGTGGTAGTCGTCGATATAGGTACAAAGCCGTATCACGCTGCCGCCATCCAGCCGCGTCATGACGATGCTGGCGCCATCCGGAATATAAAACAGCGTATTGTACTCCGCATCAATAAAGCGAATCCGGCGTTTGCTCTTATCCGGCTCTGGAAAGGCGATAACGCCCATGATATTTACCGGCTCACGGTCTGTCATCTTTCTTCACCTCGTTCCTTTTTTTGTGCAGTACGGTGTTGCTCCCGTTGTACCCGCCGCTCTTTTTGCTCCTGATACTCGCTTCCTGCCCTTTCACAGAAGTCCTCGATCATCGCCGCACGGTCTGCTCCGTAATGCCCCCAGAAGAAGTTGGGCGGCCCATCTCCGTCGTTCTTGCAATTACGCTGCCAGGTAACAAACGGGGAGGGCGCTTTCGGGTGTTCACCTAAAACAAACTCGGCGTTTCCCACACGCACCCGCGCCGTGATCTTATAGTCTGCGTTGATGATCTCACCAATGACGTAGCTGCCGCTTTCCAGCTCCACGGTGTAGCTGCCGTTCTGTGCCTGCTGCGCTTTCACCGGCATGGCAGGTACACCACAGACCGTATCCGGCTGCATGACAAACTGCGACTTCGCACCCAGCAGTTCCTTCGGAAGCGCCGATACCGGCAGATACATTTTCGCTTCCCCCAAGACCTCATACCGCAGCAGGAAATCGTCCACCGGATAGTAGATACTCATAACAGGGTCTTTGATATGCCCCTTCGCCGTCGTCGCGTTCACATATCTGGCGTTGTCCAAATACCACTGCGGGTCTGCTCCCGGCGTATGCCAACCGAACATAGACCCGGCACTCATGGCAGCTGCCTGTATGTCAGAAATACCCCGCTGCCGATTATGCTCTCGAGCGATGTTCTGATTTTCTTCCCGATTTCCGGTGTCCCACTCGGAAGCGTAATAGCCGCGCTCACCCTTCTTGAGAATGATAAGCTGTCCCGTAGAGGGTATCGTGGAAAAGCAGAAATCGGGCAATTCATTTCTTCTCATCATGGGCCTCCTCATCGTCCCTGCTCCTGCTGCCTTCTCCGGTGCCAGCCCTCCAGCAGCTTGACGATGACCTCCTCCATCTGCTTAGGGGTATAGCTGGGCGGAAAGTATTTTTGCAGGCGGTCGTTCCGCAGCGTCACCTTCCGCTCCAGCGGCTTTTCCTCCCGCATGATGAGGTCGATGATGTTGTTCTCCAGCTTCCCCTCCGCGCTGATCTGCTTGAGCCGCTGGGCCTGATCCACGGAGGGCGATACCTCGTCCCGCTCCATGAGGAACTGGAGGTAGGTCTGTTCTTTCTCGGTCAGGTGGGAGATGTAGTCGGCTGCCGGAACGAATTTCAGCTTTCCCGCGTCCACCGCCTCCATCAGCGGCGGAATCAGGTTTGTCAGGCGGATATAGCGTTGGATTGCAGTTACGTTGTCCTCCGCTTGTTCAGCCAAAATCTTTACAGATGTCATGCGATTTAACTTCTCTCCATTTTGGAGAGAAGTTAAATCCGTTCGCGCCCCTTGCCTTTTCATAGCGTCCAGCTTCAGCTTGTATGCCTTTGCTTTCTCGCTGGGCAACAGGTTTTCCCGGTTGATGTTGTAGTCCACCACCAGAATGTCCGCGTCCTCGTCGCTGTAATTGCGCACGATGACCGGGCGGGTGTCCAGCCCCACCACCTTGGCACAGTAGTCGCGCCGATGGCCGGATATAATCTCATACCCTCCCTCGCTGCGGGGGCGGACGATCAGCGGCTCGGCAATGCCGGTGCGCTCGATGCTGTCCATCAGCCGCACCAGATCGGCACTGGGCCGGTCTACGGAGTACGGCTGCCGCGCATAGGGGAATACCTGCTCCGCCGGCACGATCTGTACCCTCTCCTGCTGGTCGGCCTCCCGCTCCGCGTCCGTCTTGAACAGGTCATCGTACTTGACCAATTCGATGCCGTTTAATTTGCGGGCCAAGCTGCAACACCTCCTTCGTCAGCGCGGCATACGCCTGTGCCGCTTTCCCCTCTGGGTCATGCTCATAAATGCTGGTTCCTGTGACGCTGATCTCCGCCACGCGGATAGAACGGGGTATCTCGCTGGCGAATACCCGGCTGCCGTAGTTCCTGCGCAGCTGCTCACTAATTTCCTTAGCCAGCGTGGTACGGCTGTCCATCATGGTCAGCAGGATACCGTCCACCGTCAGGTGGGGATTGATCTGCCGTTTGACGCGGGCAATGGTACGCATGAGCTGTTCCAGCCCTTTGGCGGCCAGATACTGCCCCTGCACCGGAATGATAACGCTGTCCGCCGCGGTCAGTGCGTTGATGGTCAGCATTCCCAGCGAGGGCATACAGTCGATGATAGCGTAGTCGTAGGCCGGTGTCAGCGTGGACAGATACTGCCGCAGTACCGTTTCACGGCTCATGATATTCACCAGCGTTACCTCCAGACCCGACAGCTCAATGTTGGCGGGAACAAGATCGACGCCGGACCCATGGTGCAGGATACCCTCGCCGGGTGCGATGGGTTCCTCGTTGACGGTCTTGGTCATCAGGTCGGCCAGCGTGGGAGAGAGTTCATCCGGCTGCCGCCACCCCAACATCTGCGTGAGATTACCCTGGGCATCAGCGTCCACCAACAGGACTTTCTTGCCCTGCTGGGCAAGACCGACACCCAAGCTGGCGGCTGTGGTGGTTTTCCCCACACCGCCCTTCTGATTTGCCAATGCGATGGTTTTCAAAAGCATACCTCCATTTCGTGCAACAAAAAAAGAGCCTTCCGGCTCTTGTACTTCACTGTGGTTTTATTTTTAAGTGGGAAAAAATCATGCTTCTACATATTTTTCTTGACTTAATGTTCTGCAAAAGCTAAACTGTCAATGAGGTGATCTGCATGAAACGCAAAGTCGAAGCGCAGCTTATAGCGTGGAAAAACAAGTCCTCTGAGCGCCAGCCCCTATTGGTCAACGGGGCCAGACAGGTAGGCAAAACATATATCCTTCGCAAATTCGGCGAGGAACAATTCAAGAACGTGGTCTATGTCAACCTGGAGACAAACCTGACCATCGCCTCCTACTTCAACGATAATATTGCCCCTGAGCGTCTGCTGCGCTATTTGGAGGCCTCCACCGGCGAACGCATTATCGCAGGAGAAACACTTATCTTCTTTGATGAGATTCAGTCCTGTGAACGTGCGCTGACATCGCTGAAGTATTTTTGTGAGGAAACTCCGGAATTTCACATTGCAGCGGCGGGCAGCCTATTGGGTGTCGCCATCAACAGACAGCACTATTCTTTTCCCGTGGGAAAGGTTGAAACGATCACCATGTATCCTCTGGATTTTGAGGAATACCTATGGGCTCGTGGTAAGGAGTTCCTTGCTTCTGAAATACGTTCCGCCTTTGAGACGATGACCGCCCTGCCTGACGCGCTCCACACGGAGGCGACTGAGCTGTATCGTGAGTATCTGCTGATCGGCGGTATGCCCGCCAGCATCAACGCCTTTCTCAGAAGTGGCAGCTTTTTGGATGTCTCTCTGGTGCAGAATGAAATACTGGACAACTACATCGCAGATATGGCTAAGTACGCCACTAACACCGACAGCGTGAAGATCCGCGCCTGCTACAATTCCATTCCAGCGCAGTTGGCAAAGGACAACCGCAAGTTCCAGTACAAGGTCGTACAAAAAGGCGGCAGTGCCTCCCTGTTCGGTGCATCCATCGAATGGCTGTATCTGGCGGGGGTCGTGCTGAAATGTCAGCGCATCAGTCAGGCATTTGAACCCATCTCTGTATATGCGGACTTGTCGGCTTTTAAGCTATACATGGGAGACGTGGGCCTTTTGACCGCAAAGTCCGGACTTTCCCAACAGACCGTTTTATCCGGCGAAGGGAACACCTTCATGGGCGCTGTCACGGAAAACTATGTGGCGCAGCAGTTGGCCGCAAATGGGCATGATCTCTACTATTGGGAAAGCAACAACACCGCCGAACTGGATTTCGTCCTGCAAAGGGGAAATCAAGTCATGGCCATTGAGGTCAAGAAGGGCGAACACGTCCGTTCCCGCAGTCTCAATCTGTTCATCGGCACCTATCATCCCTCCTGCGCGATACGCCTGTCCCTCAAGAACTTCGGGGAAAAGGATGGTCTGAAGTCTGTCCCTCTGTACGCAGCCTTCTGCATTTGACGCTCATCCAAACCAAATCATTACGAAAATAGCTGTTCGGTAATTTGTGCCGGACAGCTATTTCTCTACCCGCTCCCACCACTGAGATTATGGCCTACCATCAGCGCGTAATGATTATCCATGGTCAGCGGTGCATTATACAGCGCGGTCAGCAGATATGGCTTCACATGGCGCACCTCGGTGGTATTCTCGTTGACCCGATCCAGCACATACAGCAGATGCGCGCCGGTCAGCTTCAGCAGTCTTGAACGTACTACCTCCGCTGGCAGTTCTTCTCCCGCCACGCGGATGGTGGGCTTGGTGGAACACACGGTATCCAGCATCAGCCCCACCAACTCGTCCAGCCGCCCGCAGTCTACCTCGGTGTAGCCCACAAGATAGTTATAGTCCACATTGGTCATGATCTGTGCTCGGTATGTTTCCCGCCGCTCCATTCCGTTTTCCTGTATAGGCTTACCCTCATGAGGAAAGGAAGGGAAGGACTTAGTAGAATCCGTACTTAGTATTTCTTTACTTTGTTCTTGTATATTTAATTGCGCGGGATTTTCCTGTTCAGGTTTTCCCAAGACAGGTTTTACCTGTTCAGGAAAAGCCCGTTTAGGTGCGTCAGCGGTATTTTCCACCTGAACGGGATTTTCCCGTTTAGGTGGTTCCGGCTCTCTGGGCTGCTCCAGAATGGTATATTCGATGCCGCCCAGCGTACCGTCCGCGTGGCGCTCCCGCGCCCGCACGATGTACCCCGCGCCCTCCAGTTCCCGCACCGTGGCGCAGATACTGTCCACACCATCCTTGCAGATGTAGGCCAGTCCTTTGGTGGTGTAGTCCCACTCCTCCGGCAGTGACAGTATCAGTGACAGCAGCCCCTTTGCCTTCAGCGACAAGGACTTGTCCCGCAGATGATGATTTGACATAACGGTGTAGTTCCGCGTTTTCTCCACCCTGAATACGGCCATGGGCGTTCCTCCTTTCTTATTTTGTGGCTTGGCTTTTGTGGTTTGTTTCTTAAAATCCTTAATATATGAGTGCTTTTTCAAACTTTTCTTTCTCAACAACAATCACGGATTGATAAGTAAATTATAACTGTGATATAATGGTAAAGCAGTAGGGTTTACCATGAATTGAACGTTGATTACAATCATCGACTTTGTCGATGATTGTAATCAATGATATTAGTACATTTCTATTCCATGTAAAGGTGTTGACCATATGAAAAAGGAATTATGGAGCATCGAGGATGATCTAGCGCTCCTTTCCAAAACCAGCATCCACGAAAAGCGTCCGCTTCATCCCATCATAATTGTTCTTCTTTTATGTGTACTGTTAGTGCTATTAGGAGCCTGCTTCGTGATGGATGAAAACTTCTCTATCAATCAAATGTCTTTCCTTGGCATTTTCGGAGCAAGCATCATTTCTGTTTTTACAATCCCCATTACCCTGAACCACGAAAACAGATCTCGCTACGTTACAGCACGAAGAAGTGCCCTTATGCTGACGCAAATTCTTGATTCAGTGCATTTCCAGGTTGAACGCATTAATAATGGATCCAATCTTATGGTTGCCTACCCCAGTGACTGGATTCGGTATTATGAAAATTGTTGTACTTATCTCAAGTATAATTATCTTCCCTACCTGCTTCGTGAATTTGATATCATTGAAAAGATAAATGACTGTGTCAAAAGAAATGATTCATCTGGTATAAAAAGGCTCATAGAATACAGAAATAAGGGGATTACTGACTGGACTCTAAATTTTAATATTCTTTCTGTAAAAACAAATTTATCCTCATTTTCCGCTGGTTGGCCAGAAGCAGCACCATGGAAACAACAGAAAAAATATAAAGATTTTAAGGAGTATATCTCAAATAACTATAGCGACAAGATCAAGCAACTAACCATCTCCTACTTGAATGACCACAACGGGCGAGTAGATTCTAATGACGCTGAGTATTTTGTTATGGAGCAACTCAAATTAGAAGAAGGTCTGCAAGCAGAGCCGTACCGCTATGTTGCTATGGAAAATAGAGCTTTGCTGAACGCTATACGTTCTGTTTATCTTTCGCGAAAGCCAGAAGATATGTTCGAGTTGTGCTGGGGTGAGCTATCTTTAAAAACTCACAAAGTCATCCCTAACAAATAGCCACACATTGGTTTTACTAAATTTAGCCGTATCGCCATCCCAATACATTTAAAGCCCGGACAAGCCATCGCTTTGGCTTTCCGGGCTTCGCTGTATTCCTGTTATGTACTACTCTGCTTGTCCCCTATGCCAATAGAAGATACGTCTGATACACAATGTCCAGATGCCGGTTATAGCTGTCCACTCTCAGACTGCCGGACAGCAGTTGTCCCGCATTTGGTGGCGCAATTCTTACGGAAGATGTACGCCACCAATCCTCCGTCGGGTTTTCTTCAGCCCTGTATTTTTCCGCGTTCCGGCTTTCCGATTGGCATTTTGGACTACATCTTTTTGATAATATGCGCCACAAGGCGCAGGTTGCGCTCTACCAGCACGTTGCGGGCGTCCAGATCGCCCTTGGCGCACAGCTCCAGATACTGCCGCTCCTCCTCCGCTGTCAGCGGCCGGGGAAACGAACCGCTGCCGCCTGCCAGATGCAGCGACCAGAACATGCTCTGGCACAACAGCAGCAGCGCCGCGTTCAACATAACCACCCCTCCTCTCCCTGTCAGGCTATGCGGCCACGGGAAGTCCCTATACCAAAAGCGGAGACGCGCTGCGTCTCCGCTTTTGGTATAAGGGGGAAGTATCATGTTGTATGACAACGCCGCGGAGCCGCCCCACAGGTGTGGAGAAGGGTCGTGGAGCACTCCGAACGTTATGAATGAGGTGCGGCGAACGGGGTCGGGGCGTTAAGAAAACATGCCGGTGTCGACACGTTAA
>ERZ780167.636-NODE-636-length-35028-cov-6.221371_pt1 | contig 35028 bp, 30 predicted proteins | sample MGYA00510982_ERZ780167 | MGnify/ENA primary metagenome ERZ780167 (study PRJEB29588, sample SAMEA2146107) | human gut metagenome | biome: human gut; feature: human-associated habitat; material: faeces | place: Denmark | collected 2008/2010 ... | reverse complement strand
ATCTTGCTGTACCGCATCCTCTACAACATTTTCTCCAAGAACACGCACTACCCGGTCATATCTATCAGAAACATCCTGCAATTGTTGTTTTTCATCAAATAACTGCTCTTTTTCTTCACGCACTGCATCTAACTCTCTTTGTATTTGGTTATATGCTTGCTTTGTTTTCTGATATTTGTGTTTCCATTTTTCTACTTCTTCGGCAAGTTCTTTAACCTGTGCAGCCATCGCAGCAATTTTATTTTTCACCTGAGTAAACAGTGGTTTTATTTTCTTATCCCGGTAGGTTGTTGCACGTTCCAATGCACCAGCTTCTGGAAGTAGAGTTTTCACTGTTCCATATTCCTTTATTTCTTTGCTGACATTATCCATAACAGGCTGCAATCGTTCTCTGCGTTCTTCCAGGCTATGCAGATCTTTCTCGGCTTTTTCCGCACACTTCTCAGCTTCCTCTTTATCTTTAACTGCCTGCTCCTTGTCATCTTTTAAAAGCTGGATATTGTGGTAACAATCCGTCTGAAACTGCAATATCATCGTGATCCGGAACGTGCTGAACAGATCAAACAGATCAAAGGCTGGTAAAAAAATTACTCCTGTGAATAGCAAACATTCGCAGGAGTTTCTTTTTGGCACCGTTTTGGCACCGCTGGTCTTATTTTTCAATTATAAATTTATCTGTATTTCATCTTGCTGATAAATGTTTCACTATTACTAACCTGATAAATTTACGAATAATTCTTTTCTTAGAGTACAGAAAAACCCCGGAAACCTTGCGGTTCCGGGGTATCTTACGTTTGGACACAACGTTATCTTACGATAACAAATCTATATTCAGATTGTATTACTCGATAATTGTAGCAACACGTCCTGATCCTACAGTACGTCCACCTTCACGGATAGCGAATGTAAGACCCTGGCTCATAGCGATCGGATGAATCAGCTCGATTGTCATCTCGATGTTATCTCCAGGCATGCACATCTCTGTTCCCTCTGGAAGGTTGCAAACACCTGTTACGTCTGTTGTTCTGAAATAGAACTGCGGACGATAGTTGTTGAAGAATGGTGTATGACGGCCACCCTCGTCTTTAGTCAGAACGTAAACCTGAGCTGTGAATTTTGTATGGCATGTAAGTGTTCCTGGTTTAGCAAGAACCTGTCCACGCTCGATCTCGTTTCTCTGAACACCACGAAGAAGTGCTCCGATGTTATCACCAGCCTGAGCCTCATCAAGAAGTTTACGGAACATCTCGATACCAGTTACAACAACTTTACGAGTCTCCTCTTTGATACCAACGATCTCAACTTCCTCAGATACGTGAAGAACACCAGCCTCAACTCTACCAGTTGCAACTGTACCACGTCCTGTGATGGAGAATACGTCCTCTACAGGCATTACGAACGGTTTATCTGTGTCACGCTGTGGGTCCGGAATGTACTCATCAACAGCATCCATAAGCTCCATGATCTTGTCTCCCCATGGGCCAGCCGGATCCTCAAGAGCTTTAAGAGCAGAACCCTGGATAACCGGAATGTCATCTCCTGGGAAGTCATACTCGGAAAGAAGATCACGGATCTCCATCTCAACGAGCTCAAGAAGCTCCTCATCGTCTACCATATCACATTTGTTCATGAATACAACGATGTAAGGAACACCTACCTGACGGGAAAGAAGGATATGCTCTTTAGTCTGAGCCATAACACCGTCTGTAGCAGCAACAACAAGGATAGCACCATCCATCTGAGCTGCACCTGTGATCATGTTCTTAACGTAGTCAGCATGTCCTGGGCAGTCAACGTGTGCGTAATGTCTACGCTCTGTCTGATACTCAACGTGAGCTGTAGAAATTGTGATACCACGCTCTCTTTCCTCTGGAGCTTTATCGATATCCTCAAAGTTCTCTACTACGTTTCCTGGAACTCTCTCTGCAAGAACTTTAGTGATAGCTGCTGTTAATGTTGTTTTACCATGGTCAACGTGTCCGATGGTACCAATGTTACAATGCGGTTTTGTTCTCTCAAACTTAGCCTTTGCCATTTTAAAATGTCCTCCTTAAAACTTGGCTCTATCAAAATTAGAGCATTTTTTCAGATTTAAACTTGCTAACCTTGATTATATTGCAAACCAAGGTTATTTGCAAGCATTTTATTATTTTATATCAGATCAGTCCTTTTTGGAAAGGATCTTCTCCTGTACAGACTTCGGAACCTGCTCATATTTCTCGAAGAACATAGAGTAGTTACCACGTCCCTGTGTTCTGGAACGAAGGTCTGTAGCATATCCGAACATCTCGGAAAGCGGAACATATCCACGGATCATCTTACCACCACCGATATCTTCCATACCCTCGATACGTCCACGACGGGAGTTGATATCACCGATAACGTCACCCATGTAATCCTCTGGTGTAGTAACTTCGACCTTCATGATTGGCTCAAGAAGAACCGGAGCTGCTTTCTGCATAGCATCCTTGAATGCAAGAGAACCTGCAATGTGGAATGCCATCTCAGAAGAATCGACTTCATGGTAAGAACCATCGTATACATTTGCATGTACACCAACTACCGGGAATCCTCCGAGGATACCAGCTTTCATAGCTTCCTCGATACCTTCACCAACTGCCGGGATGTATTCCTTCGGAATAGCACCACCAACAACTGTGGACTCGAACTTGTACAGCTCTTCTCCGTTGGCATCCATAGGCTCGAATTTAACTTTACAGTGACCATACTGTCCACGACCACCAGACTGTTTAGCATACTTGCTGTCTACATCAACAGATTTGGTGATTGTCTCTTTGTAAGCAACCTGAGGTGCACCAACGTTAGCCTCAACCTTGAACTCACGAAGAAGACGGTCAACGATGATATCCAGGTGAAGCTCACCCATACCAGCGATAATGGTCTGTCCTGTTTCCTGATCTGTATGAGCACGGAATGTCGGGTCCTCCTCAGCAAGCTTAGCAAGTGCCTCACCAAGTTTGCCCTGTCCAGCTTTTGTCTTAGGCTCGATAGCGAGCTCGATAACTGGCTCCGGGAACTCCATGGACTCAAGGATTACCGGATGCTGCTCGTCACAGATTGTATCACCTGTTGTAGTGAATTTGAATCCGATCGCTGCAGCGATATCACCGGAGTAAACCTTATCCAGCTCCATACGTTTGTTAGCGTGCATCTGAAGGATACGTCCAACACGCTCTTTTTTATCTTTTGTGGCATTCAGTACATAAGAACCGGAGTTCATTGTTCCTGAATAAACACGGAAATAAGCAAGTTTTCCTACAAATGGGTCAGTCATGATCTTGAATGCAAGAGCGGAGAATGGCTCATCATCAGATGAATGTCTCTCAACTTCGTTGCCGTCAAGGTCAACACCCTTGATAGCCGGGATATCTGTAGGAGCCGGCATGTACTCAAGGATTGCATCCAGAAGTTTCTGAACACCTTTGTTTCTGTAAGCGGAACCGCAGCAAACCGGTACTGCTGTACACTCACAGGTAGCTTTTCTGAGGACAGCTTTCATTCTGTCTACAGAAGGCTCTTCTCCCTCAAGGTACTCCATCATGAGGTCATCATCCAGCTCGCAGATCTTCTCGATCAGCTCTGTATGATAAAGCTCAGCATCTTCCTTCATATCCTCAGGAATATCTGTGATGGAAATGTCATCACCCTTCTCATCATTGTAGATGTAAGCTTTCATCTCGAAAAGATCGATGATTCCTTTGAACTCATCCTCTTTTCCGATTGGAAGCTGCAGGCAGATAGCGTTTTTACCAAGACGAGTCTTGATCTGCTCTACTGCACCGTAGAAGTTTGCACCAAGGATATCCATCTTGTTGATGAATGCCATACGAGGTACATTGTAGGTATCAGCCTGACGCCATACGTTCTCAGACTGTGGCTCAACACCACCCTTAGCACAGAAAACGCCGACAGCACCATCAAGTACACGAAGGGAACGCTCAACCTCAACAGTGAAGTCTACGTGTCCTGGTGTATCAATGATGTTGATACGATGCTCAAGAGCACCTGGCTTTGGCTTGCAGTTCTCCTCAAGAGTCCAGTGACATGTTGTAGCTGCGGATGTGATTGTGATACCACGCTCCTGCTCCTGCTCCATCCAGTCCATTGTCGCTGTACCTTCATGAGTATCACCGATCTTGTAGTTAACACCTGTATAATAAAGAATACGCTCTGTAAGAGTTGTTTTACCAGCATCGATATGCGCCATGATACCGATATTTCTGGTTCTCTCTAATGGATATTCTCTTCCTTCTTTTCCAGCCAATGAATTTTCCTCCTCGAATTAGAAGCGATAGTGAGCAAATGCTTTATTTGCCTCAGCCATCTTGTGCATGTCTTCTTTTCTCTTAACGGATGCACCTGTGTTGTTCATTGCGTCCAGAAGCTCATTAGCCAGTCTTTCTTCCATTGTCTTCTCGCCTCTCTTACGTGAGAACATTGTAAGCCAACGAAGAGCAAGTGCCTGACGTCTGTCTGCTCTTACCTCGATCGGAACCTGATAAGTAGCACCACCGATACGTCTTGCTTTTACCTCGAGAACTGGCATGATGTTGTTCATAGCCTCTTCAAATACTTCAATTGCTGGTTTACCAGCTTTTTCCTCTACTCTGGCAAATGCGCCGTATACAATTTTCTGAGCAACACCTTTCTTACCGTCTAACATGATGTTATTGATAAGTTTGGTAACCACTTTGTTATTGTACATCGGGTCAGCCAGAACGTCTCTTTTCTGAGTATGTCCTTTACGTGGCACGTTACTTCCCTCCTTAATCATATTGATTATATCATCGGTACTCACGCAGTAAAACTATTGCATGTTCGCACTGGTAAGGTCCTATATTTAACCCGCAACCGACAGGGTATATGGAATACCGTACAAATCCTTATAGTCTTCCGCTGTAATACATTAGATGAATAATATCTTTGTAATCCTCCTGATTATCTGCAATCAGGAAGCGGCGTAGATTTCTGATCTACTTAAATTATTTTTTAGCTTTAGGTCTCTTAGCTCCGTATTTGGAACGAGCCTGTTTTCTGTTAGCGACACCTGCGGTATCAAGAGTACCTCTGATGATGTGGTATCTTGTACCAGGTAAGTCCTTAACTCTTCCTCCACGGATAAGAACAACGCTATGCTCCTGAAGGTTGTGACCCTCTCCTGGAATATAACTTGTTACCTCGATACCGTTGGAAAGACGAACTCTGGCGATCTTTCTAAGAGCTGAGTTAGGCTTTTTAGGAGTAGCTGTTTTAACAGCAGTACAAACACCACGTTTCTGTGGAGCAGCCTGATCAACTGCTTTCTTTCTTAAAGAGTTGTATGTTTTCTGCAGAGCCGGTGCTGTAGATTTCTTAACAGCTGTCTGACGGCCCTTTCTTACTAACTGGTTGAATGTTGGCATTCCATTTCACCTCCCGATTTATTTCTCCATGGGCTTTCCCATGGGGCCTTGCGGTTGCTATTTACAAATTACGGCATGCGAAAATATAACGTTTCATTCGCACGCTTGCTCATTATAGACCGTAAATACAGAGCTTGTCAAGGTGTTTTATAAAGAATTTTTGCTGATTTTACAGGGGTTTTACACGGTTTTCTCCATAGATGTCACAACCTGCCGGAAATACCCATTTTTCTTCTGCTGATATACCAGAGTATTCCCAGTATTCCTGCTATTAATATAGAAAGAACTGCTCCCGCCTGCAGCCCCGGAGTCCGATATTTCATAGTAACCGTATGTGTCCCGGCCGAAAGCTTTACACCGGTAAGCCCCTGGATGCTTTTCCCATTGACCTTTTTCCCATCTACATAAATCTGCATATCAGGATCATAAAATATGCTGAGAAGGAGCATTCCATCCTTTGCTGCAGCTATGGTACCCTTTCCATTCTTCAGATCCATCTGCCGGGAAGAAAGCATTTCATAGATCTCATCCAGGTCCGATTCCCGGTAAGTTCCCAGAACCGCTTCCTGTATTCCGGTTTCCGCAGTTACATGCACAACCGTATCCGTATCATAAGTGCCAAGATCCAGGAAATTATTATTCCAGTAATCGGATTTCTGCTCCTGGCCGTTGATCGTTACAGTTTCCGGCTCTGTTCCCGGGATATAAAGATACCCATGCTCTCCTTCTTTCAGCGAAATATCAAAATCCACAGTCCCGGCCCATACTGCTTCTGAAGACACCGTCTGCATTTTGTACAGTCTTTTTCCCGCAATACCGCTAAGCAGCCGGTTCTGAACCTCAAGTGGATCTGTTCCTTCCATTGCATAGTCCAGTACGGAATCACTGACCATATATCCTGCTTTCAGTGCTCTCGAATTCTCATAGAGATCAAAGGACTGGCTTTCTCCGATTTTTTTATAAACAGTATGAAGCTTTCTTGTATTCCTGCAAAACAGATATCGTATTCCCAGAAGCATATCCGTCACTTCCGTGGATCCTGCATACTGAAAACGATTTTCCAGATTTTCAAAGCCCATGTTTTTTACAAAATCCCACATTACCTCTGTATTAGTAGAGGAATACATAGATATCCCGTTCAGCTGATACAGCATCTCTTCATTTCTCACAAGAGGATTTACAATAGCGGCACGGTAATCCACCTGATCCACACCGGCAGACTCCAGTAATCCACAAACCTCCTGCTCACTTTCCACATAAATATCACGGTTTGCGGTTCCATTATCTGTAATACTGACAATTCCGTGAATTCCTGTCTCTGCAAGGATCAGCACTGCCAGCACCAGACATCCCAGCTTTCGGATCTCCACACAGCAGAAGGCATGACCGGACAGTTTTCCACAGATACACCGTTCCGTCCACATAACCAGAAAGAATACTGCAAGAACCCCTGCTGTAAGCAGAAGTCCCCAGATATTTCCGCTTTTGATCCCCACAACGATACAGAAGCCCTCTGCAGCGATCAGTCCGGCAAAAATTCTTCCTGTGCTTTCATTTTCCACATTTCCCCATGCATCACAAGACATTTTCAACAGCAGAAATATCAGGATGAACACAAAACGATTGGGGATTCCCACAGGTTTATGCAATCCGTGAAAAAGCAGATTCAGCGCTGTGATATGGATCCCCGCAAAATACAAAACGATCAATGTACCTGTTACGATTTTTTCTGCTGTGCGGATTTCTTTATTTAGAAAATAAATTCCGGCAAAAAGCAGCACTGCACAGCCACAGTAAAGGTTCACATCTCCCTGGTCGCCGGATTTTACAAAGGACAGGGAATCCTCGAATAATGCGCCCAGCTGTTTCCAGATATCTCCGTACACTCCCGAAAGTCCGGTGCCTGCCTCTTCCGCCGCTGCAGTTCTGGATACCGCAGCAATTCCGGGGATCAGTGTGATTCCTGCAAGTCCGGCTCCGGCAACAGACGCCCCGGCAAATTTCAATAATGAAAAACGGATTTTCTCCGGCCGTCGACCGGATTCTGCCGCAGCCAGCTCTGCCAGATAATAAAAAGCAGCAAATGTGCATAACATAAATCCCATATAATAGCTGGTTAAAATACAGTACCCCAGCACCAGACAATACCCTCGCCATTTTCCGGTATGCACCAGCTGTTCAATAAGATATGCAAGCACCGGAAGAAGCATGATACAGTCCAGCCACATCACATTGCTGTAATAGCCTATAAGAAAATCAGACAATGCGTACATACAGCCAAGAGAAACTGCCATACTTCCTCTGCCCGGATATTTTTTCCCGGAATACCATGCCATGGATACGCTGCAAAGCCCTGCCTTGATCAGGATCACCGCAGTGACAGCCTCGTTTACATACATGAATTTCATAAACAGCAGTATTAGGAAGCTGAACGGACTGCAGAGATAATAGCAAAACAATCCGTAAAAATTATATCCCATGGCATGTGCGGACCAGGTCCAGCCCGCTCCCTTTCCAAGCTGCTCTGAAAGTTCCCTGTAAAAGGCTGTATACTGATGGACTCCATCTACCACCAGCGCTGAATTTTCTCCAAAAGGATAAACACCCTTCAATGCAAAGCCCAGCGTAAAGATCAGCACCGGAAACAGAAACGCCAGGAGATAGATCCACCCTCTGTTTCCCTGTTTTTTGTTTTTTTCTGCTTTCTGTATTCTTATTGGTCTCATTTCATTTCCTCGTCTGTCTGCAGCAATTCCAGGCCGTTCTGTTCTGGACAGCTGAATTATCTATCGGCTGTTATTTTCTGAAATACTGTTATTTCTTTTCCGTCGTTTTTTCCTACTGTATCATGTTTTTGTGAAATTACTGCGAATTTTTTCAGAGCAAAAGAAAAAAGCTGTCACATCATTGGAGACACAGAAAACTCCGCCGACGTAACAGCTTCTTTCTGAAGGAATCTGTGTACGCTGATCCACAGATCTATTCATGGGTGTAATTATTAACTTTATGTGATGAGTTTTTTAGTTCCCGGCCTGTATGATACGGATATTCACATATCCTGAGGTGGCTGTTTACAGGTTAAGAACTATTATGGATATATGATAGCATGGCCATATACATTTGTAAAATTGATATTTTGTGTTTATAATATAGAATATTTTAATATTTATCAAACGGATAAAAGCCTCTACCACACGGTAAAATCCTGTTTTTATAAAACGGTATAGCCTCTGGATTTCAGGCAGGATCTCACTTCCATGATATCCTCGGTATGGAATACCATGATCGGCTTGCCGGAATCACGGTTAAAGGAGAGGTACAGATAATCCACGCTCACATTACTGTCCTTCAGTGTAAGAAGCAGATCATTCAGATTTCCAGTCTTATCCTCAACCTCCACTCCGATCACCTCGATCACGTGGCAGAGATATCCTGCAGCGATCAGAGCCTCCATTGCCTTATCCGGCTCCGAAACTACCATTCGTACGATTCCGTACTCTGCGCTGTCATTAGTCACAGAGCCCAGAATGTTGATATCCTCGTTCTTCAGGATACCGGTAATGTTCTGCATAACACCCTTTTTATTTTCTGCATAGATGGATAACTGTTTCAGCATGATAAAATCCTCTCTTTCCTATGTGCTTTATTTTGCTGTTCTATCGTATGATAAATCTTCGCACATCTTATCAGGTATGTCAACCAGAGCAAGCCGGATAATAACACAGACATTCATATTTTAGTTTACCCGGCTCCATAAACACTGATATTTTATGATCAGCATTTAACCCGGCCCGCCTGTTCACCGCATGTGAGCATGGAGATATTTTTCCCGGGTAGCGATACCTCCCCGGATATGTCGCTCCTGCTTGTTTACATCCAGTACCTTGCGAACTTCTATGGCCAGAGCCGGATTGATCACTTTCAGGCGTTCTACGCAATCCTTATGTTTGGTTGTCACTAATTAGAACGGTTTCATCTAAGCCTAAATCACCGAAGATTCGTAAGTAAATATCTACGTTACCATCCTTGTCTACTTCAATTTTCTGGATAATCCGTTTAAGCTGTGCATTGGTCATCTGGTGAACATCGGAAATATCTTCAATCTCTTTAAACGTGCGATTCAAGATTATTTCCAGTTGTTCACCTTTTGTCAGGTGATAAGCAACCATTTTCAACTCATTCTCCAGACGCTCGATTTCCTGTTTTGTGCCGCCGATTTTTTCATTCAGTTCCTCACGTGTAATGAGGTCATCGGTGTACATATCCATGTATTTCTGACGCATTTTTTGAAGCTTGTGAAGCTGTGCGTTCAATTCCTTTTCGTAATTCAGGTTCTCATCCTTGGCTTTGTAAACCCTCTGGAATTCGCCTGTTACGTGACGAATTACATTTTTCTTTGCTTTCAGCAGCTCGGAAAAGTATTCGGACAGAACTTCAATCAACTCTTCCTCGTCCACTGTCTGAGCATTCGGGCAGCTATCCGCCCCACGTCCATTATGACCGGAACATACCCAGCGAATATAAGTATTCTTATAAGTACGAACAGTTCGTCGAAATGACCAGCCACATTCCTTACATTTAATCAGAGTAGAAAACAAATACTTATTGCTCTGCCGTTCCTTTGTTAATTTAAAAGTCTTGCTTCTGCACTCCAAAATCTCCTGTGCCTTTTCATACATTTCCGGCTCAATAATCCGCAGTTCCGGACGTTCTGTTACCATCCACTCCGTCTCGTCTTTTTCCGTTCTCTGTCCAGTCAGGAAGTCAGCTACTTCCTGCTTGCCGTTGATAATTTTTCCGGTATAAAGTTCATTCGTTAAAATCCGGCACGTCGCATTCTGGCTCCACTGACAATTACGCTTTGTTCGGATACCTTTCGCATTCAGCATGTTTGCAATCTTGGCGGCACCATATCCTTCTTCGATATACCATTTATAAATCTGCCTGATAACAGCTGCTTCTTCCTCGTTGATTGCCAAATTAAAGTAATCTCCAATGGTTTTATCATATCCGTACACAATATTCGGAACTCGTCCTTTTTCAGCATTCATTTTCTTGCCGAATTTCACACGCTTTGAAGTATTGGCACTTTCTTCCTGCGCCAATGCACCGAAGATTGTCAGAACAAATTCACTGTTTCCCATGCTGGTCATGTTGGCCGTCAAAAACTGTGTCTCGATTCCTAATGCTTTCAGTTTGCGGACATTCTGCAGAAGGTCTACAGTATTTCTGGCAAAGCGAGAGATGTCCTTTACTACTACCATATCAAATAGTCCATGTTCAGCATCAGCCATCATGCGTAAAAATTCTTTTCGATTTTTTATTTTCGTGCCTGAAATACCCTCATCTGCATATAATCTAACTAAGTTGTCACCAGTACGCTGGGTGTACTCAGAGAAAAATTGCTTTTGAGCTTCCAGACTGTTGAGCTGATCAGCTTTATCAGTGGAGACACGACAATAAGCAGCTATATTCATATCTAATACCTTTCTGTTATATTTAAGTCGTTCTGTTACAACTTTATTGTACCATCTAAAATATAATTGTAAATAGCAAAATAAGGAATACCCTTTCTTCAGAATATTCCTTATATGCATTACTCTTCGATAAAAAAATTTTCTAACAATAGCATAATGGATTGTTCATCAACATTACCTGGTTCTTTTAAATTTTTTTTCTTTTTATTCAATAACAAATATGTATCTGTAAAAACATCTTGTATCGTCCCAAGGCATTTATCTTTTGCTAATTTAACCATCAACTCAAGAATTACACGATCCACATAGATATGCAAATGTTCTCCTAACATTTGTATTCGTTTATGGCTTTCCCCTGCATGAACAATAGCATTTCTAAGCCTATATAAGCGATAAAGATGCCATTCAATTCTTTGACAATACTTTTCGGAAAGATGCCATAATTTTTCGCGATTTTCTCTTTGCTCATATAAGTTATATATTTTATAACGTATATTGGGATAATACTTAAGCTCATTCGCAAAATAATCTTCTCGATATTTCTCATATTTTTCAAGAAATATAAAGCCTGCGATTTTACAAATCTCTTTATCGAATTCTGTTATATCTTTAAGCAACAAACTTACTTTTCGATTACCTAAATTATTTTTCAAATCGTCAAGTATATTAGAAAATATGCATTCGAAATAGTCATTTTGTAGAATGGAAACTATATTATCAGTAACGCTTTCAATTTTGGATTTTGAACTATCTGTAACACTTGCAACCTCCAACGCTGACCACAAATTAAGAAATGCATCATTTAAGTCTTGTTGATTTAATGCCGCATTATGCAAATCAACAATCTTATTAAGCTGAGAATAAGTTTCCTTTCCTTTTTCTTGGCATCCCAAAACAATTGTATCTATTTCAGTTTTAAAATTTTCTCGTGGCTCAGGCTTGATACTTTTATACCCAAACGCTTTTACGGGAAGAATTATTCCCTCTTGGGTATCTTGTCGAATTACCAATCCGTTTTTACCTATTACACTGATATTATCATTCAAAAAAACTTCTAAATATCTCAAAAAAATTTCTAATGCAGAATACGCTCGTTTCATTGCTGAATAATTATCATATGCCTTTGTTTCCATAATCCCTATAAAGGACTTTTGCTTTCTTTTAATCTGTTTAAAGCAACCATCATCTTCAAACGAAATATGCAATCTTTCATTTAACAACTTTTGATATGGCTTTAATTTTTCATAAAAAACAAAGTACACTTTGTATTTACCAATTTCAAAATCAAACCTATTCAAAAAAATCTGTGCTTTTTTTTCTGGATCATTTATACTTTCCTCAAATATATTTCTCAGGAATCTATATATATATTCCGATGAATATCCATGCCATAGCAAAAAAGCAAGCCAAGCACGAAGTCCTTTTTCAATTTCTGTTTTACGGTTTGATTCCGACAAATTTTCTTTCAAGTATTTACAACATATTTCATAGTACTTTTTCTTTGGTATCTTATTGAATATATAATGTACCGCTGTTCTTTGATCTTTATCTAAAAATTTTGCCATCTCTTCAATAACTTCATATTTATACAACTCTCGAACAATAACGTCTGTCATTAAACTCGACTTAATCTCTTTTGCAATTATATCTAATTGATATTGCTTAATACTCCCTTTCACCACATCTTTTTCAGTATCAACATATTCTTCTAATAATGTTTGTGTATTATGAACAGGCGCTTTAACAATATCATCTGAATAATGAAACAACATTTCTTGTAGTCTTTGAACAAAAAATAAATATCCATCCTTAGTAGATGTCCAATCTTGTGTAATATATTTCATTTTTCATCCCCCTCGCATTTTTGTAAATCAATCATTTTTTTATCAAGTACCACTTTGCATACCTATTAGTTCCTGTTGTAACAACAATTCCATCCTTTTTCATTGCCTGTAACAAATTAGAAACCTTCTTCGATTTCTGTTCATCGCTAAGTACTTCTGGCAATGCTTTTTCCAGTACTTCCATTAAATCTCTTTTGCTGGCTTCTCCCATTGACTGAAGTGCTTTTATAATTAACTGCTTGCAAATATCATCATCTAACCCTTTATTTCGAACATAAGCAGCTTTCTGTCCGACAATATCTGCCACCTTGAAAGATACAAAAACATTAGGATAACGTCCTTCCACAAGACCTTTTTTCTTCAAATCCTTAAAGCTTTCTTTAGAAACTACTTCCTGTTTCTGAACTTTATCCAACAAAAATACAGTTCTCATATCTAAATCTTCATTGGAATATAAAAGCTGAGTATAATTCTTATCCAATATCTTTCCGTACACAGTCACTGTAACTCTATTAATTGTGTTCAAATCATATGTCGGCAATGGGAAGCATTTATCACGCTGTATCTGATACATCATTGGTATTCCCATTGAATTTGTATCAATCATATACAGATTTACCATTGCGTTACACAAAAACACATTTCGATAATACGGTGGTTTATATCCCGGTTCCAGTGCTTGTTCAATAGTTTCTGGTATAAAAGCCCCCTCATTGATAAATACCAGTCTGTCCTCAAATTCCTCTACGTTGATTTTTCCACGCAAGCGATAGTCCTGATGAGCAATACAGTTATTAATAATCTCTTTGATCAGCTCTGGTTCATATTGATCTACTTCATCCGGAAACAAAGTCTGCTGTCCGGCAATATAGCGATACTTTACATTTCTGATCCTGGAATATACCTTATCCACTGCCATTAACATCGGTATATCAAAATGTTCATAAGCTTTTACCGAATTATCTGCATTATAAAGTGTCCAGGTAATTCTAGGAATAAAGCCATCAAAGAAATATTTAGCCTCACTTTTTCCTAATAACAATAACGCCGTTCTGGTTATTTTTCCTTTTATTGTAATACCAGCTTTATTTAAAACCTCAATATCAGACAGTTTCTTTAAAACTTCCTGTGCTTTTTTTCGATCACTCTGACGTTTTGAGAAAAGTTCTCTTGCTCTTTTAATCGCTTCTTCATCCAAATCTTCTATGGTAGCATCTTCTACAATTTCTTTTGACCAATCCATTCCTATCTGATTTCTAAGTAGATCTACTTTATTCATCGGAAGCGGCGATACAGATTCATGCTCTCTGGCATACGCTGCCCCTTGCCATGTTGTCGGAATCCCCCTAATAGCTGGAGGAATTTGAAATGCTATCACTCGACATTTTTCCATTGTCAGTTCGTATATCTCCAGAAATGTCAATCGTTCATTGGTTCCATTTACGATTTCCTTTTTCAAACTTTGCAGACTTCCCTGTTTCCGAAATTCCGTTCCTACATATCGTTTATCATCCGAAATTCCGAAAATCAGCCACGCCTCCTGTAATCCCCGAAGATTTGCTTCATTGCTAAGTGCAGAAAAATATTTACCAATGTCATTAAACGAATAATTTGTGCGTGCTTCTTTAAATTCTACAACTTCATTTTCAAAGGATTCTATCATGCGAACAATCTTTTCTTTTAATTGGCTATCCGTATATATCATATTCTTCCGCCTTTCAAAATTTTCTATGACTAAATTCTATGACTAATCTATGACTTTCTAGAACTAATTTTAACTGATTTTCAGACAGAACACAAGCAATAGCAAAAAAATAAAAGGCATCCCACGCGCTACGCAGGACACCCTCCATCATGTTTTGGTTCATTGGGAAGCTCATCCGCTGCTTCTTGTATTGCCTGTTCCACCTTACTTGCATTTGCTTCAATCAATATCTTTAACAGATAGTCGGCGGTTACTTCCGCAGTGTTTGGATTATGGAATCGATAATTAAGTTTTCTCTTTTTCATAGCGGAATTCCCACCTCCTCCCGTATATCCTTGTCCATAACTATGAAAATGTTCTTTGAAATAGTCCTGCTAAATGTCATTCCTGTTCAACTTAAATAGATGCCAGTCAAAGGGGCATCCCTGTTGTAAACCACCGCTGTAAACAAACTCCAAAAAATCTAATTCTTTTTGTTTTTTCAGTTTTCTTTCCTCAATACCAAATTACTCTTATATATCTGTTTACTGTTTACAAATTCTACAACTCAAAGCAATAACCATAGATAAAAGCGTAAACAACACGCCAACTACCGTAAACCTGACTGGCATTTTACTGGAAGGATAACTCCATCTGCCGGGCTTCCTCCTCAGTAACCGGATGCCAGTCATTTTCATTTTTTAAGTCTTTTGCGTCTCGTTTACAGTTTTCGTTTACACATACCCACGAACGCTGTGTACCGTAATCCTTGAATCTTGTCATCGTCCCCTGTTTCCAACCCACAATGCTTGTATTCATGATTTCACAGATGCGGTCTGTCTCCGCCTTCTTCGGCTTTACATAAGGATTGTCCAGTGCCTCTTTAAAAAGCATCAATGAACAGACTTTTCTGTCTTCATGTTCATCCAGCCATGCCTGTATCATTCCGGCTTCCGTATCATCCGCCATGAACTCCTGCCGCAGTTTATCAAGCTGTGTTTCTGTTTCCTTTGAAAACGCCAGTTTAAAATTCCCATTACGGTACAACATCATTGCTTCCGCCCACACCTGATCAATATACTGTCTGGATTCCTTCTCATTTTCGAGGATATGAACCTCCATCTCTGCCCGGTTCGTCTGAACCGGAACGAATCTTCGATTTCCGGTACGGTCAAACGGCAGGAATCGCTTAATATTGGATGTTCCTCCAAATACACATTGTCTCGGACGATCAAGAGCATATACTGCATAAGAATCCCGATAAGTCTCTTTCTGCCTGCTCAGAAAGCTCTTTGTTTCCTCAATACTCTTGGAACGTGCCGTTGCAACCATTTCAGACATTTCAATCATCCAGTGACCGCGAAGCTGACAATAAACTTTTTCTGAATCCAGCTTGCCAATGTCATCAGTGAACCAGTCATCCTTTACTGCCATGAAACGAAAAAATGTAGATTTTCCCACGCCCTGACCCCCGACCAGACAGAGCATATATTCAAACTTAATTCCGGGGCGGAACGCACGGGCAATAGCTCCCAGCAAAAACATTTTCATACTTTCATAGGTCAACTCATCCACAGGTGCACCAAGAAAATGATGCAGCACATAGCGGATACGTTCCTGCCCATCCCATTGCAGACTGTTCAAATAATCCCGGACAGGGTGATATTTGTTCCGATCTGCCTGATGGACAATACTTTTCTGCACAATCTTATCCATCGTCAAACCGTAAGTCTCTTCCAAATAAAGCATAATATAGTTCAAATCCATATCTGTGAATGCCGGGCTTATCCGTTCCCACCACACGGGTTTTACAATGTCTGTCTGCTCAGTCAAAATATTGTGCCGGAATACATCTTTTAACAGAGGATCATGTTCTAAAATTAGCTTACAGTTATGCCGATTGTTTTTCACAGCACCCTTCTGTGTCATTTCCAGTTGTTCTCTGATTTCCTCTACTGTCAACTCCGTTTCCATTATATCCATTACTTCGCACAATTCCTGTCGTGTCTGTGGTGATAAAATCTGAAATTCTCTGTTCAATCGCTGTCACCTCCTTCCCATGAGCCACCACTACGGCAACTCGTTCTTCTAATGTGCCTGATAATAATGTATCCAACAGGTACTCTGTTTCTGATATTTTTTCCAATGCCTCCATAAACAGCGGATGCCAGACATCTTCCACCTGTTTCGGAGCACACTCTTCTTTCCACTGTTTCAACAAATGCAGGTAATCTGCCAGTGCACGGAAATATCTATTTTCTGCCTGCAGATACCTCTGTTCCTGTGTTAGCTGTCGTTTGATTTGTTTTCTCTGTGGCGGGCTGTGCCCCATGTTCTCATAATGTATAGAAAAATCTCTTGCCAATTTCTCTGCCGCCTCTTTTGGTTTTAAATTGTACAAGTGTGCCGTAAAATCAATCACATCCCCATCTGCCTGACATCCGAAACAATGAAAACGCCTGTCCACTTTCATGCTTGGATTCTTGTCACGGTGAAATGGACAGACCGCCATTCCATTCTTGTTTACCCGTATTCCATAGCTTTCTGCAGCCTGCCAGGTAGTCACAGACTGTTTAACTGCTTCAAATATATTCATCCTTTTCCTCTTTTCTTTACATCACAACTCCATATCGTTCCTTCCCAATTTAGTTCTTCCTTCGTGTTCCCATCGCTCTCGGTTCTCCTGTTCCGCAGTAATTTTTGCTTTTGCCAGCCTATCCAGAATGGAACTTCTGGCTTTTTTCTTAATCTGTTCGGTATTCACCTTTTTGACTTCCGGTTTTATCAGCGTGGTCTGGATTGTTTTAACTGCTGTCTGCATAGCTTTTGTAATTTTGGTAATTACTCCGTCCAATCGACTTACAGCATAAGTTCTTTCTTTTTGGGAAGCCTTGCGCTCAGGGGAAAGCACCCACGCCTTTGACTGTTCTACCAGACGAATGTCTTCTTTATGGGTTTCCACTCTGACCTCATCCGTCACAACCTCCACAGCTTTGTCGTAAGCAATATCTGAAACTTCATCGATCAAAGCTTCTACTTCTTCAATTTTCAGAGTAAGTGTATCCAGTATTTCTGTCTGGTTTTTCATCTGTTCCTTTTGCTTAAACAGGATATAATCCTGCTTTTCAAGATAATCTCGCCCTCCATAAGACGGTTCTTCTTCCAGATGCAACCCGTATTTTCGAGTTATATCAAAAAGCATTGTCCGGCAAATAGCATCAAAAGTCTGCTTTCGATTATTATTGCGGCCTTTAGGTTTATCCGGTTTTGGAAGTGCAATCCCTAATTCTTCCAGTGCTTTTTCCTGCTGGGGACAGATTTCCCCGTACTTATTCTCACAATCAAAAACATGACGTTCATGAATGTGCGGCGTTCCTTCGTCCAAATGCAGTGCCCAGTCCAGAATATGGACATGAGAACCGAACCGATTTGTGAACTGCTTTGTAAAGTCCTGTACGACCGCAAGTAATATTTCATAGGAAACAGATTCTTCTACTGTTCCTATTTGAAAAATAGTTTCCTCTGGACAGGTTTTATTGTTCTTTAGTAAATCTTCCACAGATCGGTTACGCTCTGTATGACGGGTTCTTGCATTTCTTTCATTCTGCGCTTCTATATATTTTCCATAATGTTCCTGATAAAAAGTACATTCAATTTTCTCAAAACTGATATCCTGAGAATCTTCTTCCCTGTTCTGCATTGTGGTATAGCCACGGTAACAGTCCCAGTAAATATTTTCTCTGACTCTTCCAGCATCAATATGTTCACTGTTTTCCAAGTCGAAACGGCGATCATTATGCCTGGGATTATAAGTGCCATTTTTCCCGGAGCGTCCATTGTGTCTTGTTGCTTTCAATAATTTTCTTGCCCTCCTTTTTCACGTTTTTCCAAATTAAATAAGGCAGCGAAGCTGCAAACCTGCGTGAATTTGCGTCAGGTAATACCCAGTACGAGTAGACGCACGCATCAACTCACTGGGCAATGGCTGCCGCCCTTAACCTGCACAAAAGACTTCGCTCTCCGCTCTGCTCCAGATTTAGTTACTATTCTCTGGCACCCTTCCATTCCCCTTTGCCATCCATTCGAAAAAAGCAATTTTACTAACCTTAATTAATCTGCCGCTTCGAAATGCCGGAAAACCGGGTGTATGAACCAGTTCATAAGCCGTTACTCTGGAAATCCCCATAATCCGCTGAATATCAGCCACATCCAGTACAAGAGGCAGTTCATCATAATTGTTTAATCTCTTATTTTCACTCATGTTGTTCCTCCATTTTTGATCTCATTTTTTAGCTTCTCATTGCCGTTTTATCTTTCCTGTTTCCTGAGTCATACTGCTGTCAAGGCATACAACACGTCATCCATTCGGATGCGCTCACTTCTTTTATCGAAGGTCATGGCGGTTTATCTCAGGTTAGACGGTCATAAAGTTGTCAAAGTACACTGCATAGTACGAAATTACCATGCAATCGTATCTTATCAATCTCATCTTGACTTTTCAATACTTTCGCGATACCATAAATGTAACTAATATTATATTTTTTAAAATTACCATACTAAACAGGAGCAAATAGAAATGGCTTATCAATTTATAAGGCAAGAACCTTGCTACGACCACATCCTCTTCGTTCTGGCATTGGATAGAGACAAAATGAAGGAGCGAATTTTAATCGGAACGGAACAGCAAATCCGTTTTCGACTGGACGGAAATAAAGATAACGATGTCATATATGATATAACACGTCCTCTAGGACGTTTTCTGATAGATTTTGAATATGATAAAGAAAAGAACTGGAATATATATGGACTTGCTCCCCTACGTGATGCATTGCACACTAACCGTTGGAAACAGCCTGCACTGGAACAGACTGCTGGTGATTTTCTGGCAAAAAAATATCTCACCGGTGATCCGGTGAGAATGTATGCTACATTCCGTATTTGGAATGAATATCTTGTTACAAGGGAATATCGTGACCGTAATACTGCCTGTGATCGTTTTATAGAAAAAATCCAAATTTTGACTCAGGCATTCCAAACAGAAAATGTCATGAATTTTAATTCTGATACCGGAAAACCAGAACGTTTTCATACTGGCAGTCTTTATTTCCGCAACACTCCTGCTGAAATCACTCGACTTGAACTTTGGTTTCCGGATAATAGGCGCAGAACAGAATGCGTAGCTGCCTACAGCTCTTTTTATCCGCTTATCACTTATTACTTGAATCGGCTGAATGACTGGGGCCTTTGTTTCCGTCAGTGCAAAGTCTGTGGAAAATATTTTCTGGCAAAAAACCAGCGTTATGAACTATGCAGTGATAAGTGCCGTAAAGCACAGGCACTTCAAAATAAAAGGGAATTTGATGAACGAGCCAGAGAAAATAACTATGATTTGCTTTATAAAAATGAATGCCAGAATTGGCGTAATAAAATCAATAAATCCAAAAAAACTGCTGATTTTCCGATTGAACGTCTGGAAGAAATGAAAACTGCGTTTGACCTTTTTAAGAAAGAAGCTCTGCGGCGTAAGAAAGCTGTAAAGGCAGGAACAACCAAGCCAACGGAATTCACGGACTGGCTGTATCAGCAGAGCAATATTATCTTGAAACTCAGCGAAATCTGAATCCATCCCTGTAAAGGAAAGGCAGCGAATTTACTCGCTGCCTGCCCTCTCATTAAACTTGTATCCTACACCCCAGACGGTTTGAATATATACCGGGTTGCCCGGATCATCTTCTATCTTCTCACGAATATGGCTGATATGACTCATGACAATATTGTAATCGCCAGAATAGGCTTCTTTCCAGACTACATCATAAATCTGCTCCTTACTAAATACCCTTCCTGGATTTTGTGCTAATAACTGCAGGATTTCAAACTCAGTGTAAGTTAATTCTATTTTTCTATTATCACGAACAACTTCCCTCCGTTTCAAATCAATCGCTATACCCTTATGCCTTATTTTCGATTGAAGTTGTATTTCCTGAAAAAGGAATTTTTCTCTGCCGGAATCTAACACGGAAATAACAGAATTTACCAACTCTTCCTCATCTCCCTCGAATGATACCAGCAATATTTTTCCCACTTAATCATCCTCGTTTCATTTAGCACTAACTTAATGCTTCGCCTCTGAATTATATTCCGCAAATGTTTCCGTTTCCGGATTAAATTCAGTAAATAATTCCTGCATTCTATTTTTGCTTACTTTTTGAAAGCTGCTAATCTTTCCACTTTTGTCTCTCGTTACTTCAATGTACATAGTGCCGTTGCTGTTAGAAAAGATTCCCCTTCCCTCATCATATAAATCTGCTATAATCTTACCATTATAAACCCAGTTTCCTTGAGCATCACAGGATACTCCATAATCAGCATACTCCTGTGGAACAGCAATATTAAGACCTTTTCCCTCTTCACTGCTATATTCGCCCATGTCATCAGCCGCTATGTTCTCACTTCCTCCTTCTTCAAAAACAGATCCTTTCATTTCATCTGCAGTTACAGCTTCTCCGCCGGAACTTTCAACCAATGCCGCCGGTTCTGACCAAAAATCATCTGATAACGGTTCTGCCTTTACGTCTGTGATGGTGCCATAGTTTTCCCTTTGCACTTCAACTCGAAGCGTACCTCCACGTTTGGAACTTATTGTATAAGTACCCGGCTTAAACTCATCCCGGAAATATCCAATGGTCTTTCCATCATACATCAGAAATCCTGTTTCTTTCTGGTAAGTTATTCCCGCTTTTGCATATTCAGAAAGCTGTTCTTCGCTGAATACATTTTCATTACTGTCTTTATTTTCGGTGACCGTTTCTGCTTCCTGCTTCGCATATTCTATATTTTCCGGAGAATATGCCATTGTAATTCCCACTGCATCATCAGATGATTTCGACAACTTCATCCCATCTTTTATTTTTTGAAGATTATCCTCATAAAGTGCAATCGTCTCATCTACCTTTTCCTGTGTCCATACAAACCATCCGTCGCCGCCTGTATAAGCTTTTTCACCAATCATAGACTGCAGAACTTCTTTTTCCTCGTCCAGCCATTTCGCATACTCTTCTGCTGTCCACCATTCCACATCCGAACTTGAAAGTGGTTCATCTTCCCGGATATTCACTTCGTTTAAAGCAACTGTTGTTTCACCGTTTTCCTGCGCTGTCTCTGTATTTTTCTCCAAGGATGATGCGGAAGTTGCAAATCCACCTGTCACGCCAATTACCAATACTGCACTTATCATTACTGCAAACTTAGATGTCTTCTTTATCTTCATAATTGCTCTTATCCTTTCTTCAATCGCATTTTTACTGAAACTGTTACATAATGGTGTCAGTCCGCTCTTTTTTTCTTCCATAGATATTAAAGCAGTTGCATATACCGACTTTATATCCATTCCAAATCTGCGGACTACGGTTTCGTCACAGGATAATTCCAAATCTCTGTTAAAAAGAATATACATTACCCACACAAGCGGATTAAACCAATGAATGCATACTGCAGCAATCATTATCAGCTTTGTAAGCATATCAAGCCGTCTGATATGCACATATTCATGTTCCAACACATAACGAAGCTGATAAATATTTTTCCATTCTGTATTTTTTGGCATTAAAATAACTGGGCGAATCACACCATAAGAAAGTGGTGCAGCTATGGTTTCTGTCTGCCGGATGGATAGACTCCTTTTTAGTGGATGTTTTTCCTTCCATGCTTCCAAAATATCATTTTCAACAGGCAGCGAAAATCGAAATTCCCGATAGCATTTTATATAGGAAACCGCAAAAAATCCAAAACAAAGTAACAGACCTGCCAGCCATATTACACTCAAAATCGAAATGGATTCTGTTCTCTGTACCATAGCCTCTGATAATCCATTTGCTATCTCAGGCATATTCCCATGAATGGGTAAAAATGTTGTCGTTTGCGCCGTTCTCACTGGGTTTATATCAGAATAAATACTCTGCAACAGAGAATAAATACTTGTGACTGATTTTATGGAAAATGGAACTAATAACCGTATTAATGCAATCCACCATAAAATCAAAAATGTTTTCTTCGGTAATCTGTTGATAAGCACAGCCCTTAATACCACAATAAGTAAAATAATAACCGTTCCCAGAAAACTCATTTGCAGCAGGCTCATATACATCACCTCATTCCAATTCACTGACGATCTGCTTCAGGTTCTTAATCTGCTCCATAGAAAGTTTTTTTCTGCCAAGAAGTGCCGCAAACAACTTGTCAACAGATCCATCATATATCTTATCAATAAGTTCATCTGTTTCCAGATCCTGTACCTGTTCTTTTGCTATAAGCGCATGGCACATAAATCCCGGTTCCGTTCGTTCAATCGCGCCTTTATTGATACACCGCTTAATCAATGTATACGTTGTGTTTTTATTCCAGCCGACTTCTCTGTTTAAAGTATCTGCAACATATTTCGCTGGCACGTCACCATCCTTCCACAGAACATCCATTACCTTTAATTCCGAATCAAAAAGTTTGATATTTTCCTCTGTCACTTGTTTCGCCTCCTATAAGACTACAGTAGTCTGTTCTTGTTTTCAGACTACCACAGTCTTATAGCATTGTCAATCATTTTCTGTCGCTAGGAAAAGAAAAACAGCCAGCCTTTCGGCTGACTGCTCCATACTAAATATAAACCATTTCATTCAGTACAATTTCTTCTGCTCTGTTTCTAATATTATTACACCGTTGTACCCAAAGCATAGCATCTTTCCGCTTCAATTCCTCCGTCACTCCCTCAGCCGCTTTCATCTGATCAACAATACACGTAAACCGTTCCTCCGCTTGTTCGTCCAAATCCTCCAGATAGCTCCAAAGTTTTCCGGTCAGCAGTAAACTGGAATATCTACCGTAGCACTGCTCTTTCAGATACTCCCTATGCATCTGTCCGTACTTACCGATAGGTCGGTTTTCCTCCGGCAACTTCAAATCCGGGATGTAATAGTCCCCGACAAGCACATATTCGATGCCATTCTCTGTAATTCTTGGTTTCAGTTCCTTCATGGTTCGTTCCTCCTTGATTTTGTTTAATATATTGCCCAAACGAACCGTTCTATTTTGTTACTTCTATATGTACCGTACTCTTACTGATTCCGAATTTCTTAGCTGCCTGCCGCACCGTAGCCTTTGTTTCAACAATATATCCTGCGATCTCAACTGCACGTTCTTCAATATAATCCTTCACTGCCAAGCCCCCGAAGACGCTTTTTTACAGTGTATGCGGAGGCTTTTTCAGGTATGAGCCCTATTCTGTGCAAAGCTCCTTATAATAATTTAATTCTTTTTCGCCTGCTTATAAAGCACAAGACAGACGATCACAAACACAACCGTAACCGCTACGGTAAGCGGAAGGATCATAGAAGAGCCCGCCCCGAGCAGAAGGCCAAATCCCTGTCTCAGCGTCAGGATTCCAAAGATGGAAAAAATAACAAATGCAACTGTATTGAGGATTCCCTCCGGTGCCTTGCTTTTCAGAAGATATCCGATCAGAAGTCCGATCACATCCGCTGCAAAAAGTCCCAGTGAACAGGCAAGCCATACCACAACCGCTGAACTCAGTCCCTCATTGGCACCAAATGTAATTGCGGTAAGCTGTGTCTTATCCCCCAGCTCCGCAACAAAAAATGTACAGAATACAGACAGCGGTGCAAATTTGATCTTACGATCCTTAACATTCTCCTCCTCATCATCGTCACCCTTCAGTGTTGTCACCGCAAAAAACAGGAACGCTGCACCTGCGATCAGACGGATCAGCCAGGTAGGGACCACGGTACTGATAATACCTCCTGCAAGCACTGCCAGTCCGTTGAGCACCAGGACAGCAACACCGGTTCCAAGCAAAATATCCTTCAGCTTGAACCTGGAAGTCATTGCCACCAGCATCAGCTGTGTTTTGTCACCCATTTCCGCAATAAACTGGGTAAAAAGCACTTTCATAAATAACAGCATTTTTCTTCTCCTTTGCATATTCATCCGCTCTGGAGCCATAAAAAAGACCCACGTATACTCTATCTCTGTAACAGAAATAAAATATACATGAGTCTCATTCTTTAAGATTTGCCAGGTGCATGCACCAGTATGTTGACAAACCACGTCTACACGCGAATTACTCCCTCACGGAATTGATTTTCGTCATTGTAGCAAAGTTGAGAAATTTTGTCAAGAGCATTAGAAAGCTCCGCCTGTGCTGTACAAGAGAACCGGCGATTCATGCCGGCACCACTAGAAATCCCTGCCTGCACCGCCACCGCCGAAGCTTCCTCCGTCTCCCGAGCTTCCGCTGTCGTAGCTGTCATAATCATCATCTCTGTCATCGTCATTACCGGAACTTCCGCCGCTGCTTTTTCCCCCTCTTCCAAGGAGCCAGCTCAGCGGAAACAGGGAATTAAAGAGCCGGTGCAGTACACTCATACGGCTGAAATTCTTTTTCCAGTAGTCTGCGGTATCCTTTCCCGACAATTTCATTATCAGGCCCTTCAGAACCAGAACCATAGTTACGATAAGAAATACAGGCAGCATCACGCACAGCAGATATGCGCCCACCATGAGTAAAACGATCATCACAAGCCCCAGCGCGATCTCCCAGACAGTTCCCTCATCCTCATCGTCGTCCACATCCTGCTGCACCTTCTCATACCTGGGAGCTGTTACCTTCTCCAGGCCGTATTCCTCACGGATCTCATTTAACAGTGCATAATAAAGCTCCACGGTACCTTTTTCAAACTGATTGTCTTTATAGGAAGGAACTGCATATTCATCCAGAAGTCGTCCGGTCTTTGAATCAGGCAGCTTTCCCTCAAGACCGTAGCCGACAGATACCCAGACTTTACGGTCCGAAACCGAAAGGACGATCAGGACACCATTATTTTTCTTCTTTGAACCAATTCCCCATTTGCGGCCGGTTTCCACTGCATAATCACTGATGTCTTCCCCATCGGTGGTATCCACGGTAAGGACAACCAGCTGCGCTGTGGTATCCTCATACAGCTGCTCACCAGCCTTGCAAAGCTCTTCCTTCCAGGTATCGCTGAAAACCCCTGCATAATCATTAACATAGAATTCTTTTGTGGCAGACGGGATCTTCCCGAAAGCTGCCAGCGTACTTCCGGACAGCGTCAATACAAAAGCCAGCAGCACAGCCATCCGTCCGATCCATTTTTTCATAGGATATTCTCCCTCTATCCATTCTTTCATTTCATCAGAACAATAGTCTGATCTTATCACTCTGCCAGCATATCCCCTACATCCGGCGTATCTGCTGCTGAATCATCAGCCTCAAAATATGACGCCTTCTCAAAGCCAAGCATGGAACCAAATACATTCCCTGGGAATTTCACAAGCCTTGTGTTATAAGCTTTCACAGCCTCATTATAATCTTTTCTCGCTACAGAAATCCGGTTTTCGCTTCCGGACAGTTCATCCATCAGGCCCACATAAGTAGTATTGCTTTTCAGTTCCGGATAATTTTCCACCACAACCTTCAGACCGGAAAGTGCACTGTCCATCTGCTGATCTGCCTCAGATTTCTCTTCCACGGTATCTGCATTCATCAGCTGGTCCCGCGCCTCCAGAACCCTGTCAACAACCCCCGTCTCATGCTTCGTGTAACTTTTTACCGTGCTGACAAGATTCGGGATCAGATCTGCACGTCTCTGCAGCATGGTATCCACATCAGCCTCTGCAGTTTCCACAGCTTCTTTACTTCCAGCAAGCCCGTTGTAACTGAGCATAAGTCCTCCGGCAAGGGCCACGATCACTGCAATAACAGCAAAAAATACTTTCTTCATCTCTTTTCCTCCCTTCCGATATCACAGATAACCTTTCAGCCTGCAATACAGGATTTTTTATATTCCCATTGTACCAGAGCATACAGGATTCCACCAGAAAAACTCACCTTTTCGGTCAGAATTTTTCTGCCATTTCCATAAGTCCCTGATATATTTTTTCGGAAAGCGGAATGGAAACACCAAGTCTCTTCGCTTCTTTCACAATATAGCCGCTGAAGGTTTCCAGCTCCGTCTGTTTTCTCCGGATGCGAAAATCTCTCTGCAGGGAGCTGGTTGCATTATCTGCATGTACATAACGGAATTTATGGATTACCTCATTGATGTGCTCATCCGTCAACGCAACCCCCTTGGCCTGACCTACACTGGCAGCTTCCCATACAAGCTTCTCATACTGCTGCGCTTTCACCGGATCTCTGCGGAGCTCCCCGATGGTATTATCATAAAAAGCAGTCATCACATTAAAGGCACAGTTGAGGATATACTTTCTCCAGATTTCCACCTCGATATCCCCCTGATCCTTATAGTCAATATCCGCACCTTTCAGGATCCCTGCCACTTCTGCAACTTTCTTCTGCTGCCGTTCATCCGCATCTTTTATTCCAATACAAAGCCACGTAAACGTATCCTGCTGGGAAATGGAAAAATCCTCATTGGCAAAAGCCACCGTATAGATCAGCGAATCCACAACCGTTCCCTTACCAACCAGACGGCGGATGTTTTCTCCCGGGTCCACACCATTCATCACCGGAATGATCACTGTATCATCCGTGACCATGTCCCGGATACTTTCGCACACCTCCGCCAGTGAATAATTTTTTACACAGATAAAAATATAATCCTGCTGTCCCATATCCTGAATTGGAACTACCCGCTCTGGCTTTGCCACGATCTCACCCTTATAATCACTGTGAAGCACCAGGCCTTTTTTCCGGATGCTCTCTGCCCTGGCGCCACGTGCAACCATCGTCACATGAGGATACGCCTTCGCCAGCAGCCCGGCTATGTAACCACCAACACCACCAATTCCGATCACTGCGATCTTTTTCTCTTCTGTATTCATATTTTCTGTTTCCTTTCCTGCTGTTTCTCCCTGAAAACTTACCCGCCCCGGAAAAAATGTGGATATTCGCGGTCCGCATTAACAAACAGCATGGATATTCACAATCTACATTCGCTACCTGCTCATTGTATCAAATATTCCCATACATTTCCAGAAAGCAATTTTCAGTAATATCCTATTCGAAAAAAATACAGAAACTTTTTATCCCGTCTTTTTTTGTCCCGGATTCTGGTGTATACTGGATATAAATTTTTTACGAAAAAAATAAAAATGTGAGGTGACAAAAATGGATACCAAACCCGTTTTTCACGGAAGTGATATAGAAAAGATCTGCAACTACTACAATCTGAAAAAAGAAAACATCGTCAAATTCGGTGCAAATGTCAATCCTCTGGGACTTTCCCCAAAAGCCGGCAGAGCCATTGCAGAACACGTGGATATCCTTTCCTCCTACCCGGACAGAGAATACACATCCCTTCGGAATACGATTTCCAGCTACTGCAATATTCCCGCTGATTTCATCCTTCCGGGAAACGGCTCCAGTGAGCTGATCTCCCTTCTGATCCAGGAGCGTGCCCCGAAGCACACTCTGATCCTTGGACCTACCTATTCTGAATACTCCAGAGAGCTCTCTTTCTCCGGAAGTACCCAGGAATACTACCACCTTCAGGAAAGCAATGATTTCGAGCCGGACATTCCGGATCTCTGCCGGAAGCTGGAGCAGGGCTATGATTTTCTCATCCTCTGCAACCCCAACAATCCGACCTCCTCTGCCATCACCCTGGAAGAGCTTCGCAGACTTATCGGTTTCTGTGCTGAAAAAAATATCTTCGTGATGATTGACGAAACCTACGTGGAATTTGCCCCGGATATCAACGCCATCACCGCAGTTCCGCTGACACGGGAATTCACCAATCTCATGGTACTCCGCGGCGTATCCAAATTCTTCGCTGCTCCCGGAATGCGCCTGGGCTACGGCATCACCGGAAATATGGAATTTCTTGCAAAAATGCGCGAAAAACAGACACCATGGTCACTTAACAGCCTTGGTGCCTTTGCAGGAGAGATCATGCTGCAGGATGAAGATTATATTAAAGAAACCAGAAATCTGATCCTTTCCGAACGCAACCGGATGATCCGAGAACTGAGGGATACAGACACCTACAAAATCTATCCCGCCTATGCAAACTTCATCCTGCTCCGGATCATGAAAAACGGACTGACCTCCTATGACGTATTTGAAGCCTGCATCAGACAAGGCATGATGATCCGTGACTGTTCTTCCTTCCAGTGCCTGGACGGGGAATTTGTACGATTCTGTATTATGATGCCGGAGGATAATTCACGGCTTGTTAAAGTGCTGAAATCGCTGTAAAAGCTGTACAATACGATCCGGGATTTCCGGATCCCCTGTTTTATGCCTCCTGTGCCTGACAGACTCGGCTCTACCTCAGTGATGGGATACATGACAGATTCCACATCAACGTAATAGCAGTTTTCATCGATCTTCCGCCCCGCCTGTCTGGCAAGCTCCGTCCCTTCCGTTTCAAGGCAGTCCACCAGCCTGCAGAAAGCATCCCTTTCTACCCAGTCATCACTGTCCAGGATCTTCACATACTCACCGGACGCCATCATAAGACCTGTGTTGATCGCTGAACCATGACCACCATTCGCCTTATAAATGATCCGGAAGGTATCCGGATACTGCTCCACAAACTCATACGCGATCTCCGCAGAACCATCCAACACCACCAGCACCTCGATCCGGTCCAGCGCCTCCCCGATCACCAGAGATTCCAGACACTGCCGGATATATTTTTCCATATTGTAGACAGGTACGATCACCGTCAGAACTTTGTCCATACTGCTATCCATCTCTCTTCCCTTACACGAACTCTGATATATGAGCTCTGATCTGTCAGCCAGCTTCTTCAGATTCAGATCTCATCAACTCCTGAAACTGCTTTATCTGCGTATATTATCGGGATGGAAAAATTGGAATACAATGGACTTTGCGAAGGTTTAACGTGGGGTTAACATTAAGGGGGGAAATGGGGAAGAATGCCTATGTAAAAAATTGTTCTTGATCTTTGACACTCCATAATGTTTCTATTAATACTAGCCGGAACACTCAAGACAGGTCAAAGTAATCCCGACTTTACATTCCACAATGTTTCTATTAATACGCAAAGAAAAATCCACCTGTAGATGGTCTACTGACTTTACATTCCACAATGTTTCTATTAATACCTGTCCAATCTTCCATGCGGTCGTAGTTTTCGATCTTTACATTCCACAATGTTTCTATTAATACGGTTTGGCCTTCCAGTTGTACCGTTGAGAGAAAATGACTTTACATTCCACAATGTTTCTATTAATACCGAGAGCAAAACGTAAGAATTTCGAAACCTTTTCTGACTTTACATTCCACAATGTTTCTATTAATACACGGATCTTGATCTGTTCCGCAGACTGATTGATCCTTTACATTCCACAATGTTTCTATTAATACCAAAATAACTTTTGCAGAAAACTGTGTGAAATATATCTTTACATTCCACAATGTTTCTATTAATACGTCTGCGCATGTGGATATACCGGTGTATAACCCTGCTTTACATTCCACAATGTTTCTATTAATACTGACCTGTGATAGAATATACTCAGAAGTGTTACTACTTTACATTCCACAATGTTTCTATTAATACCATAACCTGCATTTTCAACTTTGCGCTCTCGTTTTTCTTTACATTCCACAATGTTTCTATTAATACACATATAATTCCCTCAAAGTTTTCCAGAAAAATGTCTTTACATTCCACAATGTTTCTATTAATACGGCAGTCGGGATAAAGTTTGCCTCATTGATATCCATCTTTACATTCCACAATGTTTCTATTAATACGAAAATGAGCTGGCAAACACTTATATTTCTGAAGTCTTTACATTCCACAATGTTTCTATTAATACTTATTTGTAATTCCAACTTCATAGATATTATTTAACTTTACATTCCACAATGTTTCTATTAATACAAGGAAACATAAATTGGAAAGCCGTAGCTAATTACTTTACATTCCACAATGTTTCTATTAATACGGGTTAGGAACCGTAGTCGAGAATGGATTTCAGTCTTTACATTCCACAATGTTTCTATTAATACGACAAGGTATATTTCCAGATTCGGCACTGGGTAGAATACTTTACATTCCACAATGTTTCTATTAATACCAAATCCGACTGGGAAAAAATGACTGAAACGCTCAAAACTTTACATTCCACAATGTTTCTATTAATACGGGAAAAAGGCCGGACATATGTCTTAAACGAGAGATACTTTACATTCCACAATGTTTCTATTAATACCTATCTGGTAGCACCAGGGACAAGTGTTTTGCTAACTTTACATTCCACAATGTTTCTATTAATACAGAGTATAGCCGCTAACCCAATATCTTAATAGTTACTTTACATTCCACAATGTTTCTATTAATACAGAATCATTCTATGTCGGAAGGGGGACGTTTTCCTCTTTACATTCCACAATGTTTCTATTAATACCCTTGCTCCACATTCGCCTATAATACACCGTTTATTTTACCATTTTCTGTCGACCTTGTCATTTACAATTATTCTATACACAAAATAGATATTATAACACTCTATAAAACTTCCATTTGCCTTATAAATAAAGGATTTGTCAACCTCCTGGGATTTTTTCCGTATCATAGGTTGACAATTACAGAATAAAACTGGTTGCATCATCTTTCCGTCCCCAGAATTCCTTATCCAACCATTTTTCCTGCCTTGATTTAAAAATAATCACAGAGTCCAATTCTTTATCTATATAGAACTTAAGTTCCTGTTGTAACTGTGCCAACTGTGCCTTAGAAATTTCACCTTCAAAAACAGAATTCTGGATATGCGTTAAATATCTTTTGCAAATCTTAAAAATCCTCGACCAACGCTTCGAACCATTTTCCTGCTGACTCACATCATAAACCAAAACTACATACATAATTCACCACCATATCCTGAAACCTTCATATTCTTTTTCACCAAGCAGATGCTTTATCAACTTATAGCACTCCAACCGAAGTAAATACTGATAAGAAACCTGCCTTCCCAAATTCTTGTGCATCACAGTTTTTTTAAGATTCTTTTCAAGTTCAGATACAATCAGTTTAGAAGCATCTTTTTTCAAATGAAGAAAATTTAGTTCCTTCGTAAAACTATCCTCCGTAATCTGATTTCGATTCAACAACGAGAAAATCAACCTGTCACCAATCAATGGTTTAAACACTTCCGCAATATCCAGACTCAATGAAAACCGTCTTGCTCCAGGTTCATGCAGATAACTGATCGTAGGATTCAACTGTGTATGATAAATCTCGCCAAGCACTTTCGTATAAATTAGTGTATTTACAAAAGAAATCAAAGAATTGATCATGTTATCTGGTGGATGCATTACACGCTTTTCAAACTGAATCTCCTGATTAACAATCACATTCCACGCAGCATAATATCTTCTCCTGATGTTCCCCTCAATTCCCATCAGCTCTTCAATCGTTGTCACACTACTTAGCTGTTTACGAAGAGAATCCACATCTCTGAGATATTCCGACACATCTTTTCCCCGACCATTATAATACCGAAGATTCCGATAAATACTATCTGCTGCCGCCTCTATAAATTTTCTTGCAAGAACCAGCCTTTTCTCATAATCTGTATAATAGCTGACCTGCTTCACCAACAGCTGGCCCGCTAGCAGACTTTCTCTCGGATAATAACTTCCCATATAAAAATTATAATAATTGAAAAAATGCATCGGAATCCCATACTGAGATATGTAATCAATAAACTTCGTATTAAACGACATCTCAGACATAACATAAATATCTGAAATCCGCTCAATAGGAATATCCCGCTTTTCACCATCATAATTTGTAAACTGAAGCGTATTATCTTTCCGTTTCAAATCCCCGTTATTATAAACATAAAAACTTTGCTTCATGCTTTTCCCCCTATACAAATCCAAAGTTTATATAGTACATAAATCATAATAAGCACATTTTTTGCATAATTTACTATTACCAGAAACCGGCAGAATCTCCTGATGTTTAATATCTGTAATCTCAATAATAATCCGCTCCAGAATTTCCACATCTTTTTCTGACAATTCAACAATTACCGACTTCTTCAGCAACGGATAATCAATCTTCCCTTTAAGTCCGCTCACCCCTCGTTTCTGCAAATAATAAAGATAATACTTCACCTGCCAGATTCCAGCATCTTCCACAGCCTTACTCTTCTTAATCTCATGCAGTTCCTTATGCTCACTGATAAAATCAATATTTATAATATCATCGATATTTACATGTTTATCCTTTTTCTTATAACTACTCTCATCCAGAATCTTACCAAGCATTACATCTTCATTCTCCGTTTCCATCCGAATATCATGACAAAAATACCATAATTTCCGCTTACAAACGAAATAATAGTAAATCATCACACCAGTGATTCTCTCATCCATACATTTTCTCCTACATAAAATATCCACACTGCTCAAGAATCTCAGATGTCAACAATCCCTGACCTTTTCCTGTTCTGGGATCAAATTCATATTTATATTCTGTACGATGAATATCTGTAACTTTTTTGCAATCTTTAAAACCAACAGAAACTCTGTCTACATTTTCTGGAAATTTATTATTATAAATACTCAAATTTAATGTCATATCCTCCAGTTTAGATCTTATAAGACTTTTCGTTTCTTTACTTATATTAGATTTCCGCAGAAAATCTGTTCCATATTCAAACAAATCCATTTTCTCCTGATAAATGTCTTCCGGTACAACTGTTACACTATCAATTTTTCGTATTTCAGCTTCTTTCAGTTTATAATCTACAGGATGAATTTTTGAAAGTCTTTGCAGACAATCTTCTATTTCTTCATAATAGCTCGTTTTTTTTATTTTGTCCGGATCATAAACCTGATTCATATATGTCGTTTTCATTCTTTCTACAAACTCTAAATTTTCATACTGAGCAAGCAAGTCCAACGAACGATCATACATAACCGGATCATAAATGCAATTTTTCCCAACACCATTTCTATTATCATATATAAAAATATTTGCTTCTTCCGGAAAATACCTTCCTTTTCTGTTACAACGTCCCATTCTCTGCAAAAGGCTGTCTGCTGTACACATTTCAGTATGTAGTATATCAAAATCTATATCCAGACTCGCTTCCACAATCTGCGTTGTTATCCATATTCCGTTTTCTTCTGACTCAGCAAAATCCATAATCTGTTTTTCCAGAAAAGCTCTGTCTCTTCTTATGTAACGCGAATGCAACAAATAAACATTTTCTGATTTCTCTTGCATTTCTTTATAAATTTTTTGTGCCCGGGAAACTGTATTACAGATAATCAAAACCTTTTTATTTCTGCCCTGCTCTAATATTTCATCAATATCCATTTCTGATTTTCTAATCTGAATCTTATGCCTTGCGACCTGATTTGTTGAGTATTCCTCTCCTGTAAAATCCTTAAAAAGATACTGTTTATTTTCTATCAGGCCATTTTCTTCCATAAAATGTTTGAGAACGGGCGGAAATGTTGCCGTAATAATTGCAAAACGCCCGCCCATTTCCTGGATTGTTTTCAATCCATATATAATAATCGCAATAACTGAAGGTTCATAGGATTGAATTTCATCTAATATTAATTTAGAATATTTCAAAGTTGCTGCAAAAATTTCCGTTCCCAGTGCTTTATATACAAATTTAAATAGCTGATCAACCGTACAAACAGTTAATGGCTGCGCCAGCATTTTTGCACGATCATATTTTACATTGATATCCAGTTCATTTTCTTCAAACTCTTTTAAATACATTGACATGCTATCAGAATGTAACAATGCAACATTTTCATAAGAATAATTATTTTTAATACGAGAATAAATCGCATTAGAAGATACCTTCAGGGGAAGTGTATAGAATCCCTTTTCTCCATCAAGCCATAACAATGCAGCTTCTGTTTTTCCGGAACCTGTAGGTGCTACAACAACCAGATTTTCATTTTTATGTTCCATCATAAATTTCTGTGCAGGCCGCAACTCTTTGTTCTGAAGATAAGTTTCTATATTTTTCCTTAATTTTTTCTCACGCAGATCCGGCTCAATTTCTGCCCTCTCATACCCTGCACTTACTGTGTAATCAAATTTATTAAGCAAGCCTTTGATCAAAAGATACTCTTCCCAAACTTTAGGTTCAATTGGTTCTCGGCGGGCATAAGAATTATTGCGATACAATAATTTAGACTGGTTACTGCAATATAATTTCTTGATATCTCTTTTCAAATATTTCCTTATCTGTTCTATATAATACTTTTCTGCATATTTCCGAATATCATCTCCCTCATAAACATCTTCCCGATCGTGATGATGATATATTGCTGTAATAAACGGTCTGAAATCTTTTTCTGATAATAATTCTGATAATTTTTTAAATTCCTTTCCTGATATAGTAACTGCACTTAAAAATCCATGAGGAATTTGTGTAATCCGGCTTATATGCGAATATGTATCTTTTACCTGAACTGAATTTACTAATCCCTGAAAAACCAGATTTGCTTTCCCCCAGTCATGCATTCTGCAAGCTTCTATAACCAGATGTTTTTCTTTTTGAATATTACGGTGCGGCAGAGCCGCCAGTCCGGTGTGGCG
>ERZ780167.632-NODE-632-length-35112-cov-8.297801_pt1 | contig 35112 bp, 32 predicted proteins | sample MGYA00510982_ERZ780167 | MGnify/ENA primary metagenome ERZ780167 (study PRJEB29588, sample SAMEA2146107) | human gut metagenome | biome: human gut; feature: human-associated habitat; material: faeces | place: Denmark | collected 2008/2010 ... | reverse complement strand
GAAAAAGCCCACGACATCCACTACACCCTCCAGCTCGACGCGAGAGAGTTCTGAGCAAATTTGCTACATGTAAGTGCCATTATCTAGGCAATAAAACTTTTTATCAATCATAACGATAACGCTTCTGGTTCGCTATATAAAAAACGGCAGAACTGGGAGCCTATCGCTACGGCCACAAGGGCTTCATTTCCGCCGGAAATGGAGTCCTTATGTGTTATATGGGAGATTGGAAGCAGATAGGCTGCTTCTTGCGGTGACCAGCGAACCGGCACGTCGCAGCACGTCCTTCAAACAAATGGTGCAGCCTGTGTTATAGCCACGGTGCGGCATATTTCAGGCATGCACTGATAGACGGTAATTCTTGCAGCTATCGGTGTGCATCTGTCCAAAACGGCAGGCGCATACCGATAGCCGTTTTTTGTATCCATTCCCGTGCGCCTCCGCTTTTGAAATTTTGATTTTCTCAAAATTTCAAAAGAACGGAGGAAACGCCATGTCAAGGCGCAGAACAAAAGCAGAGGAAATCCGCAATCCGGAACATTATTTCAATCGCTATATTGCCTGTGAGCGTAAAAAGGAGCAGGAGGAAGATACAGAATACTACAACCTGCATGAGTCACTGGATTCGATGATTCTTTATGCGGCGGGTAAGCTCAAGCGGAACACTTCTGAGACAAGTGCTGTGTCCTCCAAAACCAGCAAAATTCAGCCACCGACAAAAACACAGCAAGCCGATGCGCTTGGCGTCTCATTTTCGCCGGAAGCGCAGCAGCTTTATCAGCATCTTGCGGACCAATACACCCGAATCGTAAACAATGGTTGTTTCGGGTCGCTGGCACAGATTGAGGAAAAAATGGATCGCTGCAAGTGCTTCCTAGAACAATGGATGGAAGCACTCTGTAATAAGGACTTTGTGACGCTGCTTAAAAGCAAAGCAAAGTACAATCAATATGTCGATTGCTTTGGTAAAGCCTACATTGACGGCATTGGAGATTATCTTCTTTTTACATTAGCGTATCGCTGGATATCAAAAATTGTCTGTTGTGCAAATCCCCATGGAAGGAAAAATAATTATCTTTGGAAGTGATATGGTGTGAGCTTAGCCAGATATAATGATTCCTTGACTTTAGAGCAGTTAATAGTGGCACATAATAAGATCAAAGCAAATGCAGCAAGTCTGTACAATGAAGCTCAACTTTTATTTGAAAATGAAATGTATGCTCGGAGTTATTTTCTTCTTTGCATTGCAAGTGAAGAGCTCGGAAAAAGCATCATTGTTATTAGCGCAATCGTTGATTTAATGGCTGAAGAAATTAACTGGCGCTCATTTTGGAAAAAGCTGCGTAATCATAAAGACAAGACAGGAACAATCGAATTCTTTGAAAACGCCGTTGTGTCGTCAGATGATAATTTTACTCCATGGAGGACAGTTGCTGAACAAATCTCCGATTTTGAAGAAATTAAAATGGCAAGCCTCTATGCAGATATATTCCAAGTAGATTTCTTCACTCCCAATGAAATTATATCAGCAGAGATGACTAAAGCTATACTTGAATTGGTCAAGCATCGGTTAGAATTTATAAATTCTATTTCACCTTCTGACGATACAATTCGCGCAGTAAAAAAAGAGGATATTAGATTGTATAGGGAAAAATTGAGAAAACTCGGACTAAATATCTATGGGAAAGCTAAAAGAACGGTTGATCCATAGTGTTCTGAAAACACAAAAATCCCAGACGTCGTCCGATGTCTGGGATTTTTCGCGCTCCATAAGTCGGAATCAATCCATGTGAAGCTGGCGCGGCGGTGAGATGTAGAAGGTTATGATGTCTCGGCTGCATCTTACAAAAAAGCGGGCGAGAACTTGTAAGAGTGTACAAAAAATAATAAAAACTCGTTTTTTCGTTGACAATCATGAGATTTTACTGTATTTTAGTTTCATAGACATCATATCATCTTCTGAGCGGCTTGCCGCGGGAAAGGAATCCGGATTGAACGAGCAGGTTGAACGCAGACAGCTTTCCAAATGCGATTATGTCGCGCAGGAACTGAAGACGCAGATCATTGCCGGAAAATATCGCTCCGGAGATCAGCTTCCGCCGGAACCGGCGCTTTGTGAAATGTTCTCGGTCAGCCGCATTACGGTGCGGGAAGCGCTGAAAAAGCTCAGCATGATGGGCCTGGTGGAGATCAAGCAGGGGAAAGGCACGTTTGTCAAATCCGTGGATCTTGGCCTTTTTATGAAGCCCATGCTGCAGCTTGTCGATTTTGATGAGATCGATATCGAGACGATCTACTCTGCCCGCGAATATATCGAGGGTGGGATCGCCTATCTGGCCGCGCAGCAGCGCACCGACGGCGAGCTGGCCATTCTGGAGAGCATCCTCGGCAAGCTGAAAGCTGCCATCCAGGCCGGTGATATCCTGTCCATTTTTGAATACGACCGCGCGTTCCATGATGATCTTGCCCGCGCGGCGCATAACCCGATCCTGTTCGCCTGCCTGCAGACCATTGAGGAGATCAATGAGGCCTGCGTCAAGCGGTATGATAAGTTCCTGATCATGCTCGATGACTGCTACAACGAGCACTTTCAGATCTTCACGGCAGTGGCCAATCAGCAGCCGGAAAAAGCGCAGGCTGCCATGGCGCAGCATGCCAGAAGCTCCAAAAAAATTCTGCTCTGAGAGCGGATCGCCCACGTTTGTCTGAAAAACAGAAAATCCGTGCTTCGCGATCCGCGTTCTTCTTTCCCCGTAAACAGCATATCATCATATGTTTTGGAAGGGGATAATAAGATGCGCCTGAACCATCAAGACTGCCTGCTCAAAGGATATCCCAACGATCCGCTGATCCCCCAGCGCGGTGTGCAGCAGTACGTCTATCCGCGCGGGATCCACAACGCGATCTGGGGACAGCAATGCCGGCCCTGACGGCAAGCTCTGGTATGGCCTTGCGACGGAGCTCTCCAGCAGCGGCTATGTCCGGCTTTGCTCATACGACTGCAAAACGGGGCAGGTGCAGGAGCATTTTCGGGTGGAGGATGTTATCCTTCCGCACGACCGCCAGATCCGCGCGAGCAAATTTCATTCCTCCATCTGCTTTATGCCGGACGGCCGGCTGATCATGACGACGCATACCACCGATAAGAGCCCTTGTCATCCGACATGGATGCCCATCGCCTACTATCACCATCTCTGGGAAGGCTTTGCGGGCGGCCACATCCTGATCTATGATCCGCAGACCGGGCATGTGGAGAATCTGGGCTGTCCGGCTCCGCACGAGTCCATCTACGGGGCCTGCTATGATCCGACTACCGACAGCCTGTTCTTTACGGGCTGGATCCGGGGCCATCTGTATTGCTTCCGTCTGCAGGAGCGGCACGTGCATGATCTCGGAAAGGTCAGCGAAAACAATGCCTTCCGTCTCGTGCGGGCAAAGGATGGAAGGATCTACGGCTCCTCACGGACCGGGTACCTTTACCGGGTCGATCCGAAGACCCTGCGGATCGAGGATATGGATTTCCAGTTCCCGCACGAGACGTATGATCACCATTGCCGCTATAATGAACTCTCCATTGCGCGGACCGGTCCGGACGGCAGGCTCTATATGGCCGGCATGTATAGCCGGGATTTCTTTGCGCTGGATACCGGGACCGGCAAGATCGAAAACCTCGGTCATTATCTGCCGGCTACGCGCTACAGTCCGGATGAAAACCGCAACGGCGTATTCGGGATGGACTTTGATTCAAACGGCGTTCTGTGGTATGTGGTGACGTCACTCAATAATTATGAGGAAAATCTTGAGTTCGGGATCCCCGCAGGCCTGTTCCGCTGGGACATTACGCGGGGCGGAAAACCGGAATTTATGGGCGCGGCGGGCAGGCCGGAGCGCGTTCGCGGCTGGAACAGCGAAGTTGTCTGCACGAAGGACGATATCCTTTATATCACCGGCAGCAACCATTCTCTGGACGGGCCGGAGCTTACCGCCATTGATCTGAAGACGTTTGACACGGCGCACCCCTGCTCCGGCGGGCGGACGCACGATGCGTATTTTGATCCCGAAAACGAGTTCTATCAGGACTGCGCACGGCAGCTGCATGAGCAGGAAGCCCTGCTCGCGGCGAATCCGACGGATATCCAGCTGCCGTTGGCTGAGGCGCCTGTGCGTCTGTGGCGGGCGCTGGCCCCGGACCAGATCGAAAACAGCGCGGTCAAGCGGCTGTTCTGGCAGGGGGAAACGCTCTGCGGTGTCTGCGGCGATGAAACACCCTATGCATTCCAGATCAAAAATGGGACGATCACAGAGCTTCGTGCACTCTCTGAGCTGGATGAAGACAGCCGCGCGCAGTACCTGCGAGCTCCCGACCTGCAGGAGATCCCCGGGCTTCCCCATAAGCCGGGGCGGCAGTATCTGTCGCAGGCCAGCGCACAGGCCGCGATGGCGGACGGAAGGCTGCTGATCGGTACACGGGACGGACTGCTGGCGCTCAAAGACGGCGAACGCCTGTTCAGCCTCGGCGCACCCGCGCCCAATGGCCCGGTCCATGCGCTCAGCGCGACGCCGGACGGGGAAACTGTCTACGGTGTCTGCGGCGACGAGCTGGATCTGTGTTCCCTGTTCCGGTTCAGTCTGAAGGACGGGCTGCAGGAGCTCGGCTATTTCGGTACCGGTGCAGGCAGCATGCATGTAGAGGCGCTCAGCTTCTGCACATACGTCCGGACCTGCGCGATCAGCCCGGATGGACGATATCTGGCCGTCGGCGCGGATGAGCGGCTCGGAACGGTCCTGATCTACAGCCTGGAACATCTGTAATTTATGCGGCTCGATCCGTGTAAAAATACAAAATAAAACCAAAAGGAGAATGTATCATGAAAAAGACTCTTGCCCTCCTCCTGGCGCTTCTGATGCTGGCGGCTTGCCTGGCAGGCTGTGCGGCGAAGCAGGAAACCCCCGCCGCTGCGGAAACGACGGCCGCAGAGACCTCCAACCAGCCGGTAAGTGAAGAAACCTACTATTACATCTGCCCGCTTGCGAACCTCGAATACTGGCTGGCCCATAAGGCCGGTCTGGAAGACGCCTGCCGTGAGCTGAATGTCACGCCGAAGTTCGTCGGCGACGACGGTCTGGATGTTGACGCCATGTGTGCGGTTATCGAAACTGCGCTCAACGACCCGAACTGTGCAGGCATCGTCATGCAGGCAAACTTTGCCGACGCCTATGAGCCGTATGTCCAGCAGGCCTATGAGAAGGGGATCCCGGTCTGCTATCAGACGGTCGACGGTGTGGACGGCTCCAAGCGCCTGTGTTTCCTCGGCACCGACTATGTTGAATACGGCAAGATCATGATGCGTCAGGCGGCGGAAGCTACCGGCGGCAAGGGCAGCGTGATCTATTCCAATGCACTGTCCGCAGGTTCTGCAGCTGTTGAGGATGTTACCATCGGCATCAAGGAAGAGATCCAGAACTGGCCGGATATGAAGCTTGTTGCGGAACTTGACGACAGCTCCGACGCAGCCGTCGCTGCGACCAAGGTCGGCGCAGCGCTGCTGGCCAACGACAATGTCACGGTCGTGATCGGCGGCCAGTCCACCTCCGCCATCGGCGCTGTGACGGCGATCAAGGAAGCGGGCATGCTCGATCAGGTCAAGGTCATCTCCATCGATCGTGACGCCGCTACGCTCGAGGCCATCCAGAATGGCGAGATCTATTCCACCGTCGCAGGCAAGCAGTACACCGAGGTCTACTACGGCGTCAAGCTCTGCTATGACTACAACCACGGCGCAAAGAATGCGTTCTCTGACGACGACGCGGCCGCCGGTCTTGTGATCGCACCCTCCTTCGTGGATACCGGTGCGCTGATCATCAACAAGGATAACGTTGACAAGTTCGCCAGCTTCTCCTACGCGACCCGCTGATGCAAACCATATGGGAACGCCGCAGCGCGCGGCGTTCCCCCTTCAACTGGAAAGAAAGAAGGGAAACGCAATTTGGCAGACCATGTTCTTGAATTAAAAGAGATCACAAAGACCTTTCCGGGCGTCAAGGCACTGGACCGCATGCAGTTCCAGCTTCGCCGCGGCAGCATTCATGCGCTGATCGGCGAAAACGGCGCCGGAAAATCCACACTGATGAAGGTCATTTCCGGCATTTATACGCCGGACAGCGGGCAGATCCTGCTCGATGGAGCGCAGATCCACGTCACAAGCCCGCTCGACGCAGAGCGGAAGGGTATCAGCATCGTGCATCAGGAGCTGTCTGTGTTCAATACCTCCTCCGTTGCTGAAAACATTTTTACGATCCACGCACCCAAAAACCAGCTTGGTATGATCGATTACAAGCGCATGTACCGGGACGCCAGACAGATCCTGGACCAATACGGCTTCCAGGACGTCGGGGAGAAGGCGACCATGCGCAACCTGAGTGTCGGCCGTCAGCAGATCGTGGAGATCCTGCGCGCGGTCAAGCAGAACGCGAAGGTCCTGATTTTGGATGAGCCGACTTCGGCCTTGACGGAAAAAGAGACCGAGGTCTTAATGCAGATCATGCGCACCCTGCATAACGGGGGCGTATCCATCATTTATATTTCGCACCGTCTGGAGGAAATCTTCCAGATCTGCGATACGGTCACGATCATGCGTGACGGCCAGTACATCAAAACGCTGCAGGTATCGCAGACCAGCAAGGAAGAGTTGGTCAAATATATGGTCGGGCGCGACGTCGTGTATCAGTACGGCGCCGGCACCAGCCAGATCGGAGAAGAGGTCCTTCGGCTGGAAAACATCTGCTATAAAAACTACGTCAAAGACGTATCGCTGTGTCTGCATGCCGGTGAGGTGCTCGGCCTGGCAGGCCTGGAAGGCGCGGGCCGCACGGAGCTTCTCGAATGCATCTTCGGTGTACACCGCCCGGAGAGCGGGAAGCTGTATCTGGACGGAAAAGAGGTCCATATTCACTCCACCGGCAGCGCCAAGCGGCAGAAGCTGGCCTACATCACGAAGGACCGGAAGAACAAGGGGCTGTTTCTGCGGATGTCGATCGCGGACAATATGCTGGCTGCCAACGTCGACCGTCTGACGCGGCACGGCTTTATGCAGTTCAGGGAGGGCCGGCAGGACGCGGCAGAATACCGGGAGAAATTCGAGATCAAAACGCCGGACGTCAACAAGCTTGTCAAGCAGCTCTCCGGCGGCAATCAGCAGAAGGTGCTTCTGTCCATGTGGATCAGCCGCCACCCCAGGATCCTCCTGATCGACGAGCCGACGCGCGGCATCGACGTCGGCACCAAGGAATCCATCCACAATCTTATCCGGAGCTACGCCAGGCAGGGAATGGCGGTGCTGATGGTTTCGTCTGATATGCCGGAACTGATCGGCGCATCCGACCGGATCGTCGCCATGTACGAAGGACGCGTTTCCGGCGAATTGCCGCTGGACCAGATCTCAGAGGAACGGATCATGGCCCTGACCTCCGGCATGAAAATCGATACAAAGGAGTACGCGTTATGAAGCAGCCAATCCGTTATGACCGGAAACAAGAATCCGGTATCCGGCATATTCTGAAAAAAATATTTGCCATCCGTGAAATTGTGATCCTGCTGCTGGTCCTGGTCCTCGGCGTCTTCATGGCCCTGAACTCCAGACAGTTCCTGACGACCGCGAACTTCAAGACCATCGGCAATTATATGGCAAACGACATGATCATCGGCGCCTTTCTGACGATCTCGCTGATCGCCGGCAACACGGACTTCTCGGTCGGCTCCAATATGGGCTGCTCCGCGTTTGTCTGCGGTCTGCTGCTCAATGCGGGGCTCCCGGTCTGGGTCTGCATTCTGGTCGGACTGTGCGTGGGTGTTGCGATCGGCGCGCTGAATGCATTCTGCATCGTGCAGCTGAAGGTCGTCCCCATGATCGCCACGATGGGCACCTGGATGGCGTTTAAGGGCGCGGGCCTTATGATCATCAATTCCTCCACGCTTTCCAACTTCCCGGCTTCGTTCAAGGCCATCGTACAGGACTGGAATCTGTTCGGCGTTTCGACGCTGATCGTGGTCATGTTGATCGTCGCGGTGGTCGCCGCGCTGCTTTTGAAGTATGTTTCGTTTTTCCATCAGGCGTATTTTATCGGTTCTAACCCGGAATCTGCGCGCCTGTCCGGCATCAACGTCACCAAGTTCGTGTACGTGCTTTATATGATCATCGGCTTTTTCGCGGCGCTGGCCGGTATCCTCGCTACCTCGCGCTACGGCTCCGCGCCGGCTTCTCTGGGGCAGGGCGTTGAGTTCCGTGTCATCTCCGCGCTGCTGATCGGCGGCGTCAGCCTCTCCGGCGGCGAAGGCTCTATCCTCGGTACGTTCCTCGGCATTCTGCTGATGGCCCTCATCTCGAATGCCCTGACGCTGTTCGCAATCGACTCGAACCTGCAGAACGTGCTGATCGGCAGCATCATGGTCATCTCTGTCGCGATCGACGAGGCAAACCGCCGCCGCCAAAAGTAACAGACGTATCCGGCTTGAACGGCCGGAAGAAAGAAGCGCAACCATCATATGCAACAAAACGGCAAACCGAAGACAAAAGGAGTATAAATATGGGACTTTATGACGAATTCAGATTCAGACCGGCGTCGTGGCTGCCGCACAGCGAGCTGCCGCTGGAGGAGCTGGAGCGCGTGCGCAATATCAGACGCGAGGACATGGAATACACGAACGAGAACGGATATTCCGTGCGCGTGGTCCTGGATCCGACGCTCTGCATGGTGCAGGATATGTTCTACCGCATCGTAAAGAGCGATCTGGAGGATAAGCCCTTCTCCATGATCTGCCCGAACCAGTGGCCGGCGGCCTATTCGGCAGTCGCGGAGATGATCAACAAGTTCAATATCAACTGCCGCAACGTCCATGCTTTTGCCATGGACGAGTGGGCTGACGAGAACGGCAATGTCGCGCCGCTGACCTATGGCGCGGGCCTGGGCTACAGCTTCCTGAACCACTTCTATTACCGGATCCGGGAAGACCTGCGTCCGGCGCGCGACCACTGGCACACCTTCACGAACGAGCTCCGGGCGAACGATGCATATTCCAACGTCATCGACGAAGTGACGGGCGGCGGCGCGGACGTGATCTACACGGCGACGGGCTGGCCCGGCCACACGGCGTTCATCGATCCGCGCAGTGAAGAGTTCAAGGCTGCCTCCATGGAAGAATTCCTGCAGCTGGGCTCCCGCATCACGACGGAGGTCCCGCTGACGGTCTGTGAGAACTCGCTGTTCGGGCCCATGGGCGCGTCCGGCGACGTGTGGGCCGTGCCGCCGAAGTCCGCGACGATCGGTCCGCGCGACGTGATGCACGCGAAGGAGGTCGTGGAGCTGCACAATTTCGCCAATGCGGACGGCAGCTCGTGGCAGCGCATGGTCTCCCGGCTCGAGCTGTACGGCCCAATCAGCATGGAGTGCCCGGCATCCATCTACCGTCTCAAGAAGGGCGTGTGCTACGTGTCCGAAGCCATCGCCAAGCCCTTCGGCAGCTGGTATAACGGCATCGCGGACAAGGATATCTGAGAAAACGCTGCAGTGACGGAAGCAGCGGCGTTCTGAAATGCTATACTGCCGCCGGCAGGAAGGGCGGCTGTTATAGAGGATCCCGTATCCCGCAGGGAACCCTGCGGGATATCCCGCGTTACAAAGGAGAAATGACATGCAGGCAATTATCAACACAAAGCTGATCCTGGAAGACAGCTATGTCTGGGACGGTGCGGTCACGTTTGAAAACGGGCGCATCGTGCAGTGCGGAAAGCGCGCGGAGGTAGACATCCCGGCGGACGCGGAGCTGATCGACGCACAAGGACTATATACCGCGCCGGGACTGGTCGATATCCATAACCACGGCACGGTCCGGGAACACTTTTATGCCGCGCCGCGCGCATGCGCGGACTTTTTCCTCTCGCACGGCGAGACGACGGTCCTGCCGGCCTTTTACTGCAATCTGACGCTGCAGCAGATGCTGCAGGGACTGGAAAACGTAAAGACCGCCATTGCGCAGGGGGCGGGGAACCTCGGCGGCCTCTATATGGAAGGGCCGTATATGAGCGGCGAGGGCAGCAACCAGAACTCGATCCTCTGGCGCGGGGAGATCCGGCCGGAGGAATACCGGCCGCTGATCGATGCGATGCGCGGCTTTGCGCGCATCTGGGCGATCGACCCGGCCAGACCGGGGATCGAACGGTTCATGCAGGACGTGCGCCGGGCGGATCCGAACGCGATTTTTGCGCTGGGCCATTCGCACGCGACCGCCGCGCAGTGCCGCCGGGTGCGCGGCTGCGGGGTAAAGGTACAGACGCACCACGGCGATTCCGGCAAGGCACCGGGTTTTGCACAGGGGACCATCGGCGCCGGTTGTGACGAATATACGCTGTATGATCCGGATATGTACGCGGAGCTCATCTGCGACGAGACGGGGATCCACGTCGACCCGGACATGCTGAAGATGGTCGTGCGGACGAAGGGCGTGGAGAAGATCATCCTGATCACCGACTCCATGCCAGCCGACGGCGATTATAAGAATAACGAGGCAGACGGCATCGCCTGGGGCCCGGACCTCAATTACGACTACGAAGGGCATCTGGCCGGCAGCCACCTGACACTGGACAGCGCGTGCCGGAACCTCATGGCGCACACCGGCTACGGCCTGTGCCACGCGATCCGCATGGCGAGCCTGAACCCGGCAAAGCTCCTGGGCCTGGACCGCGAACTTGGCTCCATCGCCCCCGGAAAAAAAGCCAACCTGCTCCTCATCGACGATCTCGTCCACGTGAAAAAAGTCTTCCTCGCCGGACGCGAGGTCTCAGAACCGCGGCCGTAAGGCGCACGCTCCTATATGAAGCTAATGATCCGCGCCGGGGCACCCGCCCCGGCGCTTTCAACGCCTTCCTCAACCGCCTCGCTGAACCCATTACGCAAATCAAAGAGCGACCCGGTATTCTGTCTTTCAGCGCAGAATGTACGATGCAGATCTTCTGCTATGGGGATTTCGAGTCAAAACGGAGTTCACCATTTTAAAAGCATCTACGGAAACTATTTATTCAAAGCAGGAATCCCGAAAGAAATTGCTTCAAATTTTGAAACGCTACTGCAGACATACTGTAATTTCATGAACGGCTATGCAAAGCACCACGATAAGACGGAATTGAATGTACTGGAATACCTGATGTACCAAACGGGAAATATCATCCGTCTGCTGATCACGCTGAAACAGGCCGAACCCGCTCCAGATAATTGAGTTAAACCTATGGGCAGCGGCACCAATTGGGGTCAAAATGGGGTCAAAGCAAGTTTTGTGGAATTGCAAAATGATGCGAAAAGTTAGAAAAACCACCATATTTCGAGTGAAATACGGTGGTTTTATGGCAAGCTAAACCTTTTTAGATTCCATATAATTTGTAGTATACCAGCTATCCTCTTGTTTGAAAAAATGCCAAGACTTCATTAATATCCGAAAGCTAAGGTAGGCAATGTTTGACATCAAAATGAATTCGTGTATAATTAATATTGATATAGTTCTTTTTGTAAGGAGAAGTTTTATGGGTTCCAATAAAACAATTCGTGATCCCATGTATGGCTACATCAAAATCGATTATCCTTTCACAGTGCTTATTGATACTGAAGAATTCCAGCGGCTGAGAAATATCCGACAAACTGGCTATCAGTCGCTATATCCTAGTGCATTGCATAATCGCTTTGTGCACTCCCTTGGTGTATTTCATTTAGGGAGAGAAGCTTTCCATTATTTTTCACGAAACGTTAAAGCGAGCCTTGAAGAAGAATGGAATTCTATTGACAACCAAATGGAGATCATTAAAAATACTTTCTATGCGGCATGCTTACTGCATGACGTTGGTCATTCTCCATTTTCACATACAGGTGAAACTTATTATACTAAGGGTTGTGATTTTCGTACAGAATATCAGCAAGTATTTAAATTAACAGACGAACGTAGCACTCCTGAGGAGAATCTTCTTCCGACGCGATTCTTTGAGGATTTAGATAACAGCAAAGATAGTTATGGAAAACCTCATGAAGCGATGAGTTCTTTAATCGGACTAGAGCTTTGTAGTAAGTTTAACATTCCAATAGATAATGATCTATTTGTGCGGGCTATAATTGGATTGAAGTATAAATCGAATTATTCACCAAGTAATTTTGCCACCGTTTTCAAGAATTCCATTATTGGTCTTCTTAATGGTGATCTAATCGATGTCGATAAACTCGATTATGTTGTTCGCGATGCATACGTCACAGGTTACAACAGCCTTACACTAGATATTGAACGTCTGCTCTCGGGATATACTATAGCTAAACCTGGGGCTGACGAGTATGAGGTTGCATTTAAAAAGGGTGCACTTAGCGTAATAGAGAATGTGATTTTTGCCAACGATTTGGAGAGACGTTGGATTCAAAGCCACCCTTCTATCTTATACGACTGCTGGTTAGTGGATGGTCTGTTAGTCCAGTTTGATGAATACATGCGGAACGTTGCACCTATGACACCAGATGGTAACAAACCCGCACAAAAGCCTTCTACTGTCTTTACAAAAGATGCTTTATCTTCACAAGGAGTACAGGGCCTTGTTGCGCCATTGAGGTTACTATGTGACGACGACATAATTTGTTATGCCAAAAATATAGATAACAGTTTTTATGGCAAGCAATATTTTTCGAGGAAAGATCGGTTTAAGCCTCTCTGGAAGACTGAAGCATCTTATGAAAATCTGACGAATGGTGTTTTTGGAGATCGCTTTCTTAGCGAAATTACCAGCTCATTGAGATGCCTCATTTCTCCGCAGGCTGAAGGTGTTCTAATCAATCAGAACTTCATCGATTCCATAAATAAACAATTAGAGAAAGCGGAAAAAGCTGAACTAAGCACAGCATCTTATACCACGTCGCTTGGGATTTGTGATATTTTCAAAAAATTCAAAGAAGAGAACTCTTTACCCGATTTTGAGTTTGTTGTGCTATTTACTCGTAAATTTCAGTCAGCGTATAAAAAGGATGGATTGAATCAGATGAAACTCGAATTGGAAACAGGGCTCGTTCCAATAAAAGATGTTTTGTCTGTTCAAGCAAAAGAAGCAAGTCAGCAAACAAACTCAAATCTGTTTTACGTTTATACAACAGAATCCAATTTGCGTAGACAATCGGATTTAGGAAAGAATTTTATCGATTGTTTGCGGCGACAATACAAGCGGCAATTATAATCAAGTGTATTTAAGCCCAACAAGTAATGTTCTTGTTACTTGTTGGGCTTGTAAGTAATATTCACTTATGCAACTAACTTTTGAATTTCATTTACCAGAATACTTAATACATCTATTGGTAAATACCCAACAAACCGCTTCTGTAAATCGATAATTGTTGTATTTTTTTGAATTAAAATAGCGGGCTCGCCATTAACTTCTCTGTACTGAAAATAATCCGAAAAATCATATATTGCGGAAGAAATACTGTCACCGAATGTAAGAATGATTGCATCCACTCCATTGGTATTACAGAGATTTTGAATTTCAAATCCAATCTCACGTAATTTGCTAAAAGTAATGTAGTCAATGCCTTTCTTTTTTAATGCAATTAATGAATTTGCAATCACATATTCTGCACCAACGAATGTGTTCATGGCATGATCATCCTCCTAATGGATATTTATATCACTTAATTTAATATTATCAAAGATTATTCGAACAGAAGAATCAAAGAACTTTCCGTCATCAATTAAAATGGTTAAAATAGTAACATGGAATTCTAGTTCACGCAGGCATCTGTAAATTATCACAATATGAAACAACGTTTTTGTGTATTATTACTATAATTATACCAGTCTCATCGTTAAAGTCTATTGTGAGTAGCCCCAAAAGTTCCTGCTTTAAATTATGCACAATTTAAGAAGTTTGTATACTTAAACACCACTAATTAGTTGAAAGGCATGCTTAGCTACTCTGATCAAGAACATGGTATCACAGTCATATTTGTGAAACTGACATAAATCTGACATATCCTCTATTTAAGCACCTTTCCTTCGTTGAAACTATAATCTAATATATCCTTGGCATGTGCAAAACCATCCTAGCTAATGATTCGCGGCAGTTCGCTGCTCGTTTAAATGCTTTGAATTCGGTGCAGTCTGCGGCGGCCTTTTCCTCTCAGATGAATTTTGGATGCTTCACTCTCCGGAAGCCCGGAAATCTTCTCGTTTCATGCGGTTGCGGTCATAAACTTTCCCACTCGGTACGCTGCGCGTCACGGGCGATATCCCGTACCAGCTTCCGCGCCGCGTGCTGTGAAATTCCTTCTGCGCCCGTTTACTCTGTTTCTTTAACGGTACTGTATTGGTCATACTTCATCCCCCCTTTAGTTTTACATTTGCATTACAAACCGCGTTTTCGTCTTGCGTCCGGTTGTCATCTCTGATATTTTGTAATATCACAATCTTAAAGGAGGCAAGCAAAATGGACTTGAAGACATTCCCCGTGATCGACCCTGTCGCCACGGGAAACAACATCCGCCGTCTGCGTATGGAGCGCGGCCTGACTGTCCGGGAGCTGCAAAGCTACTTTGGCTTTGAAGAACCACGCGCGATCTACAAGTGGCAGAAGGGCGAGAGCCTGCCAACGGTAGACAATCTCTACGCGCTCGGAGCGCTCTTTGAGGTTCCGATGGATCAGATTCTGGTTCCTGTTATAAAACTGCATATCGTCAGTGAGCAGCAGGCTGAGCCCTGCTGCTCAAATTTGTTTTTCCCCGGCTATTTTGGATACGGCAAGCGTCCGATGCAGCTTCCACCATTTGCTCCGTTCGCGCGGCTTACTGCGTGACAAGTCACACATTCAGCTTGGCGCACGGAAAGATCCGAATTTGATCGTGATTGATCTCGTAATCAGCGAGTAGGCTTGCTTGCCTTACATATGGAGATGTCAGTTTGGATGCAGGAAAGCGTGTGATATAGAAAAAACGGTTTTTACGTAAGAGCGTCTGGTGAGGATGGAGAAGCAGAACGCTTCTTTTTTCATTCCATAGAAGCTCGTAGGGTGAGCCAAGCCAGAATATCTTTCTAAAAGCGTGCAGCATTATCGTTCATCTGCACCTGAACCGGTATCCGCGTTCTCTTGGCTTGCCGCATCCAAAATAGCCGCGTACGCCGGGGCGTTATGCCCCGGCGGTTTCTGTGTACGTCTCGAATGCTTCGGCAAAGCTGGCGTTCACATCAAAGGGCGGCGCATAGTCCACCTTCGACGTGACAAGGCACAGGTCGATTCTGGTGGAAGTCTCATCCGCCTGCTGATTGAGCTTGCCGAGTGCAGCACAGATGACCTTGCGGTCGTAGTTGATAGTCCTGCCGGGATTCGTCGATATAAGGCCGCATTACACAGAACACTGTAAATGCAACGGGCGTCAGATCCGCAGCATCAATATCTTCGCCGTCGAAATATCGGAATGCAGCCTTGAGGCCGATTCCTGCATCTTCGTCAGATACAGATTCGATCACGGCTCGCTGGTGGTAGAACATCTTCCACCATGTTGCACGTTTTTCTTTCGTCATTGCCGCCCCCTCACGCCACAGTGAACCGGCGGCTGGTGCTGGACTTGGTGAAGCGCTCGGCCAGCTCCGGCATGGCCTTCTTGAATGCCGTGCTGTCAAAGCGGCTGCTCGTCACAGCCTTCCAGGTGATCCTGTAATCCGTGCCCGTCAGCGTGTCGGTGTCGATGGTGGTCATGTGCGCCTTGATCGCGTCCTGGATGCTCTCGATCTCGGCTGTCAGCTCGTCGGCCATGCGGCGAAGTTCGCGAAGCTCATTGACCTTGCTCTGAATTTCTGTGTTGCTCATGTGGAAACCCCTTTCCTTTTTCGGCGGGCTGTGCTATACTGCAAGCAGCCCTTTTCGGCTGCGCTTCCGGTTTGCTTTCCACGGCCTCCGGGAGCGCTTTTCTTTGTCTTGGGGAACTCCGGCGGCTGGGGGCTTTCAACTGATCTCGTGAGCTTTGCTGCACTTTGCTGTTCCTTCCCAACTCTTGTAGATGTTCTTCACCCATCTTCTGCCGGTGTCTGAACTGTTTTCGTTTGTTCCCCTTGACTGCCATTATGATATCATATCTACCGGTAGATAGCAATAGGCGATATCCACAAATATCTACCGGTAGATTTGTACATTATGTATCTACCGGTAGATTCTCTTTTGATGTATAATATGCTTATAAAAGCGAAAGGAGTTAGATATGCCAGAGAAAACAGAGGCACAAAAACGCGCACAGAAAAACTACATGGACAAATTCGTTCGTGTTGAGATTCGTATGACAGCAGAACAGCGCGAAGAAGTACAGGCCCACGCCGAAGCGCAGGGCGAAAGCACGAACGGCTTTATCAACCGCGCGATCTCGGAGACGATGGAACGGGACGGGAAGCCGAAAACGGATTGACAACGGTGGGAAACGCCGTATAATGGGAACATGAGGTGAAGCAAGATGTTAGACGAAAAAGATTTGCAGGCTATCCGGGAAATGATTCAGGAATCCGAGCAGCGTATGACTGCGAAGATGGAGGAATCCGAGCAGCGCATGAGCGCGAAGGTGGAGGAATCCGCAAGCCAGACCCTGAAGGATGCGATGCAGGGCGCTTCGGTTCTGATGGAATCTTATTTCGGGCCGAAGTTCAAGCTGCTGTTTGAGAATCAGCAGACCATGATGGAAACACTTGCACCGAAGAGCCGGGTTGACGAGCTGGAGGAAGAGGTTGCATTCCTGCGATCGATCATCCGCCAGCACAGCCGGGAAATCGAAGAGCTGAAACACGCATGATACAGAAGACCGCGGGGAATGCCCGGCGGTCTTTTTGCGTATATGCCGCTGTGAGGCCGTACAAGCCCCGCGGTGGCGTTTTTACGTTTCCTATATAAACGAAGCGGGTACGACGCTTCTGCGGCTGCGTGCGGCGTTATAACAGGTACAGAGCAAACAGGCGTTTGCTTGTCGAAACTTGATGTGCATGAAATGATACTGATAGGCCCCGGCTGCGCACCGTGCCTGCTGCGCGTACGTGCACCAGTAAGCCCAGGCTGCAGGCCATTAAGGCCCCGCGCTGCGCGTGTGCGCAGGCTCAGCCGACTACCCCTCCATCAAATCAAGGGGGGCATAGGGGGAGGGTGGCGGAAAAACACCCGGGTGGTTTTAATCTTACGTATATATTACATCGAACACCCGCGTACATCCCGCCTCAAAGTGAGAAGTTGACATAACTGCACTCGTATGCCATACTGGGGGTACCAGAAAAACAGGGGGCACTCTTTCGGAATGGCAACACGGAAAAAATCAAAAACGAAGAAAAAGAGCCGGAGCGCAGAAGATGACCGGTCTGTAACCTACGAAGAAGCTATGTATAATCTGCTTTGCAAGGTCTATGGCCCGCCGACATCGCTGATCCAGAAGCCCAAGACAGCCGCACAGAAAAAGCGGGAGCAGGCGGCCTGGAAGAAAGCCATGGACGATCGGAAGCTGGAACACTGGCGCGTCAGCGAACTTTTCTGAATCAAGCAGCAGCGCAGCGGCCCGGTATGGACTGCTGCGCTGTTTTCTTGCTGGATTTGATTGACACGATCAGACGCCTGTGGTACATTGGTGCTGAAAGATGCAGCTGATGAGACACCGGTCGAAAGGGGCGAATCGCCCGAGCGCCCACCGTCCAAGGCTGCATTTGCGCTCCTACGGTCCCGGTAACCCCGCTTTCAGCGGTGACCCCGGTCTTGATTGCCGTAGGAGCGTTTTTCTATGCCCGCAGGCTTATTTGAGTCTCGACCAGATTTTATCCTTTGTTTTCTGCGAATCCGTACCGGACATGATAAGCGCGACCTGATATTTCTGCTCCTGCGTCAGGTCTGTAGTGTTCAGATAGTCGCAGAACCATGTCCACGTGTTTTTGTAGCCAGCAGCCTTGCGTTCTTCTTCGCTTGGCCGGTCTTCATACTCGACGATCGCGTCAATGTAATCCGCCATCTTCGCGCCAGTGTCCCGAACGTTTTTCGACCAGCCTGCCTGATACGAAGTTGTAAGCTCGCTCTTGGCGTCGGCTGTTTTGATGTTGCCCTTGCGAAGCTGGTCTGCCAGATAGCTGTAGGTCTTGACACTGTCAGAGTAGAAGCCCATGCGGACAGCAGATTTCTGATCGTCCGTCCAGCTCTGTTTGTCGAGCCATGCGTCGAACTGGTCCTGCGCGCTGCTTGTGACCTTGCCGTCCTCGTCCTTGACATCCTTCATCCCGGCATGAGCGTTTGCCGCCTGCAGCGCCATTTCCGGCGTTACCTTCGCGCTCCGGCCGAAGCGATCGTATGCCATGACCTCCTTGTCGCTCAGAACAGCCAGCGCCATTGCATCGTTGAGCTCGCCATGCCGGTATGCCTTCAGATACTCGTCGGCTTTCGTCCCGCTCTTGTTCGTGTCGGTATAGCGGGATTCGATAGCTTTGTCCATGAAGTACCGCGCCATCTCCTTGCTGTTCTTGTCCGCAAGCTCCTTCTGCGTCTCGGTCAGCTCGCCGCCATACTTGGCAGCCTCGACCGCCGAGAAGTAGGTGTTCGCCTTTTCCTTCGCAGAGTTGAAAAGCTCGTCAGACAAGCCGACATAGTCAGCGCCGCCGAACTGCCGGTCGACGTCAGAAAGCTGTTTCTGCGTCTCCGGAGACAAATAGTGCTGCGCTTTGACGGCGGCGGAGATTAGCGCGTTGTTGCGCTCCGCGCCGGGCTTCTCCAAGATCTTCTGTGCAGAGGATTTCACTTCATACCCGATGCCGAGGCTGTCCCGCGCCTGCTCTGTAGCGGTGTCCTTCGCCTGCTGCAGGATCTCGGCTTTCATGCTGTCCGGCATGGCCTTGTAGTTCTTGTCGTTCATGAGCGAGGTCACGGCGGCGGAATACGCGTCGCCGTAGGCTTTCTGATACATGCTGCGCTGCTCGAACGTCAGGCTGACAGCCTCGCCGTCGACCTTCAAAGAGCGCGGGGCAGTGCGGTCAGGATACAGAGAGGTGTTCGTCGCCTCGCTGATTTTCTCGATCTCGGAGGATACCGCGTCCGGCTTGTACGTTGTGACGTTGCCGGGATTGATATTCCGGTTCATGAAGTTGCGGATGCCGCCTTCGTTCTTGACCGGATTTCCCCAGACGTCCGTCTTCGCCGGAAGCGTCTCCCGCAGGCCGGGGATGGACGCTTTCGCGTTGTCGACTGCCTGCTGCCAGACGTTATCCGAGGAATAGGCGTTCCGCTCCGTATCGTCGAGGCCCTGCGCAATACCGCGCAGCGAATTCGGAATGACGCTGGAAAGCTGGTTCGCCGCGTATTTCTGCGCCGCGTCCATCATCTTCCCACCCGGCGTGCTGGCTCCGCTGTACTCATAGTTCGTCGCCACGTCCTGGAACGTGGACATAACGGGCGTGTCCAAAACAGACTGCAGCGCGCCGGAAAGCGAGTTTCCGAGCACACGCCCGGCCGTCACGCCAGCCTCACTGCGGATATCGTCTGCAATGAGTGCGCCGGTCGTGAGCTGCGCGTTGAGCGGGTCGAGGAAGCCAATGGAAAGCAGCTGGTCGCCCGCCTGCCATTGCGCGCTTTCCCCGCGCAGATCCCGCAAAGCCGCGCTGATATTGAGCTGTGTGCCGTCAAGGCCGTGCGTCTTGCCGAGCGCGTCCTTGTTCTTGTCGTCATCGTCGCCGGTGACTTTCAACCAGCCGCGCAGCGCGCCTGCCGCCGCAATGGCGATCATGACGGAGCCGGTCAGCGCGCGGCCTACGCCCTGCACGGCTTTTGCCTGCTGCGCCGCTGTAAACTCGCCCTTCCGGGCAGAGTCGATCATGTTGATAAAATCCGCAGCTGCCACGCCGAGGCCCGCCGGGGAATACTCGATCGCCCGCGCGCCGAGGTTCGACGGGACCTGCGCAAACGGGAGCATGATGTCGCCCGCGCCAATGTCGCCGATATGCGCCTTGTTGAGCGCGTTCCTGACGCCGATCGCGGCGTCGAACAGAACCGTCTTGTCCTGGAACGTGCGGTAAAGCGCTTCCTGCTCGCCCGCGTTGCGGAGCGAGTCGTCGGTGATCTTGCCCCTCTCGTAGAGCCGGTCAATTCCCTTCTGGACGCTGGCCTCGATACCGCCCTTCTGGAATTCGTCGGTCGCGTTCAGGGTGTAGCCCTGATACGCTTCCCATACGGACATGAGCTTGGAGAAGACGCCGCCGGACATCTTGAAGGTCCGGTTGGACGTATTTTCGTACTTTCCGGCCGTGCCAGAAGCGTCGACGTCGAGGCCGACTTCCATACACGCCCGTGCGAGGCCGTCCATAGACCCCTTGCGCTTCGCCGCCGAGAACCACGACGCATCGCCCGCGACGCTGCGCGTGCCGGTGATCGTAGATACCAGCATGTCGAGCGGGACAGAGACGTTTCGTGCAATACTGTCAATGGGATCGAAAACGTTGTTCGAAACAAGGTTCCGCATGACTGTCGACACTTTGGACAGCATGCCCATGCGTCGGACCGTCTTGACCTGCTCCCCGGCGGATACCGCCCGCGTATCAGCGGCGATGTTGTAGATGCTGTCTGCCGCGAACGTCCGGAGGAAATCAAGGTTTTCCCCGCCGCCCGCCTGCGCTTCCGCCCGGGCGTAGTTCGCAATGCGGTTCATGGCCCAGTTGACAATGGGCGGGGTCTTGTTGCCGATGAGCGTACCGGTCTGGCGGGCCGTGCTGGCGCTCTTGATGATGTCGACCAGATCGTTGACGTTGACCTTCGCGTTCTCCTGCCCGGTGCCGACTGCTGCGTCGTACTGCTGCGCAAGCGCGCTGACACGGTTCATGATCTCGGCCTTGTTGGTCTTCTTCGCCGCGCGTTCCAGCGCCGCCGAAGCGTCCGCGACGATACCGCCGCCCGTCTGCCTGGAGTATTTGGCATACGCCTGCAGTGCCTGACCGGCTGCCGTGCCGTGCGCGGAGACCTCTTTGCGCCAGTTGGAATATTCCGTCCAGTCGCCGGTCTGCTCTGCTGCCCGGCGGTAGTTGTCGAGGATCGTCATGCCCATGTCGACCTCTTCGCCGCTCCAATTATGCTTCCCGCGCAGCTCTGCCATCTCCCCGGCGTAGTCCTGCGCCAGCCGCAGCCGGGCATTGTCAAGGCTCTTCGCCTCGGAGATCGTGTCATACATGATGGGCGTTCGCTGCGCCTCCGGCACGTCCCAGTCGGTTTCCATGCTATTGATGGTATTGCTCTGCGTCTGGGACTGCTTCGGCACAGATTCAAACTGGCTGCGCATCGCGCCCATATCATTTGCCGAAACATTCTGATTGACAGAATTCCCCGGTTGTGCTATAGTGAGATTGTAGCTAGTGTTATACGGGGCGTCTGGGGCGTGGTTGCCGGGGGGGCTTTGGCCTGTTGATCCGCTTCGAGCGGGCACATCGGTATCGTCGGAAACACTAGCTACTTCCGTATATTTTTTCAGGAAGCTAGGCTTGCTGTTTTCGCCGGTAACCACCATCTGCTTTGTCCCGAGCACACCATCGGACATAACTTCCTCAACGTAAAACGTCCGGTTTCCCATCCGCTTCTCATAGACGACTGTCGGATTTCCAAATCGCGTATCAAACCCGCGATACAGAACATCGTAGTTGTCAATGACGTTTTGGACGTCCCCAAGCATGTCCGCCGTGACCTTGTACTTGTCGTTCGACTGCGAGCCGTGCGAGCTTTCCACGTGCCGGATATCGTTGTCGCGGAGGGCATGCGCATACCCATCAACATTGATTCCAGCTGCACGCAGCGTTTCTGCCAGCTCCGGCGAAACGTCGGAGATCTTTAGATACTGGAACTGGTTCTGCTTATTGAACGCATTCTGAATAAACCTTGTGATCTGCTCTTTCGTTGCATTGAGCAGATTTTTCACGTTCTGCGGCTTATTCGTTGCAACGTCGGAAGAAATGCCGCTCACTGCCTCGGTAAACGTGCTGCGCATGGCCTCGTCCAATGCAGACGCCTCATTGCCTGTTATAACGCCCTCTGCGCCGCGTTCCGCCGTGCCCTGCGTCGTTTGCTGGGTGGTCTGGTTCGCGGCCTGTACCGGGCCTGTAAGCGTCTCACCGCGGTTCGTTGCCTGCATGGCTGCGTCAAGCAGTTCATCTTGTGTCAGCTGGGTGTTCTGCGCCTGATTCTGGCTGCGCGAACCGAGCGCGCGATTCAGCGCAAAGTTCCCCGCGCCGAGGATGCCGCCAACTGCTGCGCCGGTTGCAAATTCCTCGGCTGACTGATACGGATTGAAAACAGCGTCCCGGCCCTGCGCCGTATTGTCGAGCGACAGCCACTCCCGATCTCCGTCATAGACAAGCTTCTGCATGGCGCGGCTGATCGGGTTCTGAATGAGTTCTTCGCCGCCCTCTTCGATCGCGCCCTTGATCAGATTTTTCGCCTTGCTGAGCGCAGAAAGCGTGCCGTCGTTCATCCAGTTGTTGTTTTCCAGACCGCCGCCGACTTCGATCGCGGCATTTGCAAGGCCGGCTATCGTAGCAGCCAGAATGGCCTGCTCGTCTGTCGCTCCGGCCCCCTTTGCCTCTGCAAAGTTACCGCCGGTTTCCTGCATAAATGAAAGCCAATACGACGGGTCGCTGGAGATCCGCCGCATAACGGTTTCGATGCTGCCTGCAAGGCCGGAGCTGGTCTGCGTCAGCGTTCCTGCGCTCGAAGTGCCGAGCGTCAAAAGCGCAAGCGCAGCCTGCGGCAGCGCTGCAATGACACCGGTTCCGATCGTGTTTGCAACGCTGCCCGCTTTCGTATCGCTCCAGTTTGCTGCGGAGCGTTCGTTCAGCGAATCGGACGTGCTCTGGGTGTACTTTGCCCAATCATGGATCGGCTGCAAAAGGGAACTTGTGAACGCCGAATCTCCTTTTGCAAACTTCCCGTCCTTTGTAAACCCGCCGTTTAAATAACCTTCTACTGTTTCGACCGCCGTCGCTGCGGCGTCGGCAAAGTTGGCAATAGAAGCGTTGAACTGCCCGAGGCCTGCGCCAAGCATGGTGAAAAGCTTTCCGCCGATCCCCTTGTCGGTCTGCGGCTGGGCTGCGCTCTGCCGCTGCGCAATCGCTTGCTGCATGAGGCTGTCCGTCTGAGACGGGATGTTGAACCGTCCGGAATCCTGTACCGTCGGCAGGCTCCGCCATGCGTCCTTCTGCAGCTCCTTGACAGCTCTGGCGATCTGCTGCTGTTCTGCGCCGCGCATCCGGCCGGTGGTCACATTGTCGATGCTGGAAAAGCGCTCCGAGTCCCGCACGGTTGGGAGACTCTTCCATGCGTCCTTCCGCTCCGCCGCCTGCTGCGTCGCCAGCTCCATCAGCGTCTGCCGCTGGCTGAACTGCTCCTGCCGCGCGCCGGAGGTCGAAAGCTGCTGCGGGGCTTGGATCTGCGTGTTTGCCGCATCGTACCGGGCTTTCGCCTCGTTGTACTTTGCCTGCAGGGCGGACGTGTCCTTGCCGCGGATCTTCGCGACGGAGATCTGCCGGGCGAGGTCGCCCATCTCCTTCTGCGCCGTCGCGGCCTGCTTGCGCAGGGACGCGCGGTCGGTGCCGGTGGCCGTGGCCGTCGGCGTCTTCTGCGTGCCCGTGGAAGCCGCCGGGAACGTGTATGTACCGGAGCCGCCGGAAGAAGCGCTTCCGGAAGAGGATTTCCTGGGAGATTTCTTCCCGCTGCCGGTCTCCGCCGCGGCGGGGGCCGGGGCGGTCAGGATGGCCCACTGCGGGTCCTGCTTCGCTGCCGCGCGGTCGATATTGGCCTTGTAGGTCCTGTCACCTTTGCGGACGGAGATACTGCCGTCTGCCTCGCGCCGCCATGTGGAGCCGTCCGAGGCTTCCGCCATATCGCCCGCCATGCGCAGCTCATCAGCGAGCAATACGCCCTGCGCGGAGCTGATCTTGTACTCCGGGGTGGACGCCTGCTGGATGGCCTGATTCAAAAGCTCGTCGCTGGAAGACTGGTCGAGACCGGCCGTGACCTTCTCGGTCGCGGCCTTTGCCTTTTCAGAGGCAAGGCGGGCCTGCGCCTGCTCCTGGTCTCGCTGTTCCTGCGCGCTGCCGGTATAATCTGCGGCGGTGGTCTGCTGCGAGCTGCCGCCGGTCGCGGCGTCGAGTGTCGGCGTCTCGACTGTCGGGGAGGCGTCGAACGACGGCGCTTCCGACACAGCGGGCGCGGACACGCCCACCCTGCCGGTCATGGTCTGGCCGTTCTTCCATACCGTGACGCTGCCGTCGGCTTCCTTCCGCCACGTCGAGCCGTCGGAGGCTTCCGCCATATCGCCCGCTTTCAGGCTGCCCGCAAGCTGTTTGCCGTAGTCGGAATTGATATAATAATCTGCCATTCGCAATCCCCCCTGTCAGTACGGTTTGATTGACTGAAGAATTTCAATCAGCCGGTCAATCACGTCCGGCTTGTTGTGCAGCGCTGCAAGGTCGAGGCCGGTTCCCTTGCCCATGCGGTAGCAGCCGTCGCGTTCGCTCCAATAATCGCGCAGATGCACGACAAGGCGCTGGGCCTTTGGATAGTAGCGGAGCGTGTTGAAGCGTGTTTCCATGATTTCCGGCTGTTCCAGCTCCCAGAACTTTGCGGATTGGTTGGATGCTTTTAATTCGTCTTTTGTGGTCATGTGTACCTCCATGTGTTGTAATATACCGATGTTGCACAAGAAGAAAAAACACGCATCAATGCGCATAGAATGATGCGCGTATCAACAGAAAATGTGAAGAAATCCGGATTTTCTCTGCATTTTTGTGCTATACCCTGAACTGTCCTGCCGCAAGCCTGCACACCTCGTCGCGGTGCTCGGTCGTGACATATGGCAAGACGTGGTTGGTGAATGCGGAGTATGCGGCCCAGCGGTCGCGCTTCCGGCGTGGGACGTGCGTATGCAGGAGCAGCCTGCGAACGTCCGCTGGCTTGTAATGCTGTGCCTGCGTCATACCCCGCCTCCCACCTCAAGCCTGTGCTCCTTGATAATGCCAGAACTGCCCCAGAAGTCGAAATCCAAGCGTCCGGTATTTCCGTGACGGTTTTTTGCGACGATTGCGGTCAGCGTCTGCGCCTCCCATGGCTTCTGCTGCACATTTTCGTACATGGCCGGACGGTGAAGCAAAATCACTGCATCCGCGTCCTGCTCGATTGCACCGGAATCCCGCAGGTCGGCCATGCTGGGCTGTTTATCTGTCCGCTGCTCCGAGGCACGATTCAGCTGGCAAAGGCAGAGAATCGGCACGTTCAGTGAGCGGGCAAGGGCTTTCAGGGCGGCGCTGTTCTTGGTCACGCGCTCATAGATTGACAGTCCACGCTCATCACTGCGCACGAGGCCGAGGTAATCAACGACCACAAGCCGAAGGTTCTTCGCCAGGTGCGCAGCCTGCGCAATGTCCGAGACAGATGCACCCGGCGCACGGTTCAGGCGGAAATCATGCGTGGACAGAAGCGACGCGGCGTTTGCAAGCTTGCCTTGCTCTTCATCCAAGAGACCTCTGCCGACCATCAACCGGCCGATGGATAAGCCAGATTCCGCAGCAATCCGACGCGCCGTAATTTGTTCGGCGGACATTTCGAGGGAGAAAAAGAGGCAAGCACCGTTTTTCGCGGCGTGCTCCGCGATTTTCAGGCTCAGCGTCGTTTTGCCGCAGCCGGGCCGAGCTGCAAGGATATACAAGCCCTGCGCAAGCATCCCACCGCCCAACAGCTTGTCAAGGCCGGGGTATCCCGTGCCGACTGTGACAGCCCGCCCGGATTCCAGCTGTGCCCGGTAGTCGAGGAACGCTGACAGCGTGTCTGGCGAAGTTCTCATACCAGTCTGCGGCGCTGTGTCGGCAGTTTCCAGCGCGGACATAGCCTCCGTGATAATACCCGCTGGGGTATTTGTTTGATCTTCGCAGGCATCCATAAGCCGTACGCCGATATCGGACAAGCGACGCCGGACGGCTTCGGCGTGGACAGTGGCGGCGTAGTTTGTGGCATTGGCGGCAGTCGGCGTGACCTTCATCAGCGTTGCCGCGTATTCGTCCGAGATATCTGCCCCGTGCTTCCGCGCATTCTGCACGATGGTCACGACATCAATGGCCTGTCCCGCGTCCGCGAGACGGCAGGCGGCCTCGAAAATCGCGCGATCTGCGGCAACCTCAAAATCGTCTGCGCGCACCTGCTGCCGCACCGCTAGAAGGCAGGCAGCGTCAATCAGTAGGCTGCCCGCTACGCTCTGAGACGCAAGGCTCACGGCTTCACCCCCACGGGCCTATAAATACCATCCGGCCCCGGTACCCACGTCGATTGATCCGCCCACTCCGGGTGCAGCACAGACCAATCTTCGGCAGGCCCCGCATCCTTTTCCGGTTGAGCAGGCGGCTCGTCTTCCCAACGTCGCTGATTCAGCCACGTTGCCGGGTACGGAATGTACTGCCCGCCGTCACGGTTCCATTGGTCGCTGCGCTTCTGGGCCTCCAAGGCTGACAGAAGAATATCCAGAGAAACCCTGACCTTTGCAAAGGCTTTCTGCGCCGCACCCTTCCCCGCTTTTCGCGGATATGCGTTCCAGAATGCAGAGAAAGAAGCATCATTTCCCTTGTCCGTGCTCTGAGCCGTAGGCGAAGGTATTATACTTTTCTTGACTATACTATACTGGGTTAACCGCTGGTTAACCGTCTGGTTGCCAAAATCGCTGTTTTGGTTGCCACATGGTAAACCAGCGCCTGCTTTTTGTTCAAGCAGCCCCAAAGAAACCAGCGAATCATGATAGATGCTTGGGCGGTATCGATCCTTGCGAATTTGATTATTTACCCGCCAGTCGAGGATGACAACCACAAGATCATCATTCAGCACTCGAACGAAGTTTTTGCTGACAAGAACGCGAAGATCGTCCTCCGACGCCCCGGTCGAGCGCATGACAGTGAACGCTTCGACCACACCGTCGTCATCAGCAGCAACGCCAAGGTCGTAATAGAGCAGCCGGGACGACGCGGGCATTCGCAGGAAACGCGCAGAACCGACGATCGCACGGGCGAACATACGGCGTTCTGCCATTCAGCAAGCCCCCTTCTGCGCCGCCTCTGCGCTCTCCTTGTCGAGCTGCTCTGCCAGTAGGCGCATATTCACCTTGAAGCGATTCCCGGAGTAGATTCCGGGGAGTTTGCCTTGTGCAAGAAGCAGGCGGAGATGGTGTTCGGATAAAACCCCAGCGGCAGCCACTTGCCGGATTGAACGGAATTCGGAAAAATTATGCTCAGTCATTGTTGACCTCCTTTGTACGTTTTTGCGCGAATGGTTGCGTTTCTGCGGATATTGTACCTTGACTTCTTGTATTTGACCATGCTACAATAACGTCAGAAACTCATATTTTAAGAAAAGAGGGTGCGTTTTTAACGCATGGGCAAAAAAGAAGCACTGGCCATAGACAAAACGCCCGCTCGAATCTGTGAGCAGCGAAGAAGAATGAACTGGACACAGGCGAAGCTTGCGGAAGAAATTTCGAGGGTTGAAAACGATGGCAAACAGATCAAAGATCGAACTGTTGCAGATTGGGAAAAGGGCAAGACGACCCCGCCATTGCAGAGAATACAAATCATGTCAGAACTATTCGACTGCGATGTTGCCTATTTGATCGGAGACGGAGAGAACGGAGCGCGAAAACGCGTTTCAACCGATATTGTCGCGCTTACGGGGCTTTCCCTTGAAGCGGCGGAAAAGATTGCAGCAATCAAACGCGCAGGCTTGTCGGGGCAGTTGTCAAGCCTGCTGGAATGGAATGATTTCATCAGTCTGCTGAGGAAGGTGAACAGCGCGATTGCTTTTGTCGCTGGGATGAATTTGAGAGAATATGACCTGGAATTATATAAAGCCAGCGCGGACGAACCGGAAAGAGCAACCGAGTTTTTTGCAAACATTTCAACTCCCGTGCGCGTAGACAGCAAAGAATACGAAAACCAGAAATTGATTACGGACGATCTGGAAATCAGTGAAGCTTTCTCCACCGACGAATATGGAGACATGATGAAAGCCAGAGCCATACGAGAATTTGAACGGTATCTGGATTCCACGCTTGTATCGCTTGATTTAATGCTTGAAAGGCAGATGAAAGAAGCATGGCTAACATCCAAGAACGCCGCGACAAAACCGGGCGGTTGATCTCCTATTCCATCCGTGTCCATCGCGGGCGGGGGGCGGATGGGAAGCAGCTGAAGCCGTGGGCGGCTACGTTCGAGGTTTCACCGACTTGGACGGAAAAGAGCGCAAGAAAAAAGGCCGAGGCGTTTGCCGCGACCTTTGAGAAGGAATGCAGAGCGGGCGTTACCACTGACAGCCGCCAGAAGTTTGAGCCGTACTGCGAATATGTAATTGCCATGAAGGAGCAGCGCGGAGCAAAGCACTCCACGATCGTCCGCTACAAGGAGCTGACCGAGCGCATCTATCCGGCTATCGGTCATATCAAGCTGAAAGACCTCCGTGCAGACCATCTGAACAGCTTCTATACGGCGCTCGGCAAGCCGGGGCAGAACAAGCGCACCGGTTCCGGACTGTCCGCGAAAACCATTCTGGAGCATCACCGGCTGATTTCTACGGTGCTTGACCAAGCAGAGAAGGAAGGCCAGGTTCCCTTCAACGTTGCAGCAAAGGCCACGCTTCCGAAGGTTGCCAAGAGGGAAGTGAACTACTTCCAGCCGGAGCAGATCGCAGCCATCCGCGACGCACTCAAGCAGGAGCCGTTAAAATGGGAAACGCTGACGCACCTGTTTCTGCTGACCGGCGCACGGCGCGGGGAGCTGCTGGGCCTGAAATGGAGCGCCGTTGACTTTGAGAAGAACCGCGTCCATATCTGCAACAACGTTCTGTATGCCCCGGATCGCGGAATTTACGAGGACACCCCGAAGACGGCCACGTCTGACCGCTATATTACGCTCCCAGCAGAGACAATGCAGCTTCTCCGCACTTATCGCGCATGGCAGAACACCGAGCGGCTGCGGCTGGGTGAATTCTACGAGAATCAGGGCTTTGTCTTCTCGCAGGAGAACGGCAGCCCCATGCACCCGGACAGCGTGACAGACTGGATGGGCAAATTCAGCAAGCGCCACGGCCTGCCGCATATCAATCCCCATGCGTTCCGGCACACAATGGCGTCTATGCTCTATTTTAACGGCGTGGATTCCGTTTCGATCTCCAAGCGGCTTGGACACGCGCAGGTGAGCACAACGGCAAATATTTACGCGCACGTCGTCGAGGAAGCGGACAGGAAGAATGCAGAAATCCTCTCAGATATTTTCCTGAAAAAAGCGTGATTTTGAAAGCAAGTTGAATTAAAGTTGAATTCTTCTCTTGCCCGCTCTGCTCATTTTTCTGAAAAAGTATAGAAAAACAGCCGGTTTCGATGTGAAATCGGCTGTTTTTATGGTTGCGGGAGAGGGATTTGAACCCCCGACCTCCGGGTTATGAGCTACCCTTAATGTAGCTCTTAATCTAGAGGTCGGGGGTCCATTTTTTCGTTGAGGCTACAACGGAAATACAGATTATTTGCAAATAAGCCCTGAACCGGACTACTTCACGTTTTTTCTTATTCTTTTTGAAGTTTTATTATCCTATTTGCAAACGAATTGCAAACGGAGATTTGCACAACAAGCCTAGGAAGCTGACTCGAATATTTTTTACTGGAGCTTACTATGAATACGGTTTTGGCAATCACCAATCAAAAAGGCGGCGTCGGCAAGACGACTACCGCGCTGAACCTTGCATCCGCGCTGGCGGACGAAAACAAGCGCGTACTTCTCATCGACAATGACCCGCAGGGCAATCTCACTGCATCTATGGGGTACACCCCAGCCGAGCAGAAATATACGCTGGCAAATCTTCTGCTGGCGGCAATCGACTATCCAGAAGATCTGGAGCTGCATCTGCCGCGCTGCATTTTGCACACAGACGGCAAGCCGGATCTCATTCCCGCAAATCGACGCTTATCGGATGCAGCGGCGCGGCTTCAGGTCATGCAGCTCTCGCAGTACAGCGCGGCAAACGATTCCGGGCGCTGCGCAGAGCAAATGCTGGCGCCGGTACTTGCGCCGCTGCAAGAGGATCATGACTATATCATTATTGACTGCGGACTCAAGCAGGAGCTTCTGACGGTCAACGCGTTGAGCGCATCGGATTACTGCATCATCCCCGTGCAATCCCACTTCCTCGCATCCGAGGGCATCCCGGATGTGCTGGACATGGTGCGTTCCGTACAGAAGCATTTCAATCCGGATTTGAAGATCGCAGGCATTTTGCTGACGATGTACCAGTCCCGGCCGCAACTCTGCAAGAGCGTGCAGCAGAGTGTCCGGGAAATCTACGGTGATGACTTGCACGTCTTTGACCGCCCCATCGAGTACACCATCCGTATTGCGGAATGCCCCATGGCCGGCATGAGTATTCTGGACTACGAGCCGGGCAACCCGGCAGCGGAATCCTATCGGCAGCTTGCCGCGGAGGTGCTGCAGCTTGGCTAGAACGAATATGAACGAGCTGCTGCGAAAGCGAATGGCAGCAACACAGCAGGCGTCTGAGCAGCAGACCGGCGACGCAGCGTATGAGCAGATTTTTCAGATGCCCGTACCGCAGACGGAAGCACAATTTCGTGACGTACCAATCTGCAAACTGCGCCCGTTCTTTACCGCTGACATTGGCTTTCATCCCTATCCTCGCGCCAAATTGGAAGCCTTTGCGGAAGAATTAAAAGAGAACGGCTTGTATGAGCGGATTCTGATTCGTCCCATCGCAGGAACGGATGAATTTGAGATCCTGGCTGGGCATAACCGCACAGCAGCAGCAAAGCTAGCAGGCTGGACGGATATCCCCACAACGGTCATGGCCGTCAACGACCAGCGTGCCATCAGCATCGCGATTGCAACAAATCTTCTGCGTCGGCAGGATCTGACGATCATCGAGCGAGGCAAGGCATATAAAGCATTGCTGGATGCAAGAAACCGCTGCGGACAGCGAAATGCGGCAGTTGAAACCTTTGGCGACAATCGCCAAAGGTACAACGCGCGAAAAATCGTAGCTGAGTTTTTCGGTGTGACGGAGTATGAAATCCGCAAAGCTGTCAAGCTGGCACAGCTGATCCCGCCGCTTGCTGAAATCGTAGAGAATGAGCCAAAGAAGCTGAATCTGGCCTGTGCCGACTTGATTGCAGATTACGATGAGGCGGCGCAGACGGCGTTCATCGAGATGTGCCAGATCAATGGCTATGCGCTAAACAAGCGGACCGTCGCGTTTATTCAGGCACAATGCCCGCCGCCGTCAGCGGATCAGCATGCAATTTACGCCGCATGGCGAGAGGCACGGGCAAAAGAAGCGCAGCGAGCAGCCGCACCGCCGAAAAAACTGAGCTTTGACCGAAAGCGTTTCGCCCCGTACCTGAGCAAGTTCAAAAGCGACAAAGAAATCGAAGACCTGTTTCTGGAGTTTCTCAGACAGCGTGCCGGATGAGGCGCGGCTAACTTCATAAAAAACACGACTTTTTCAAGGTCGTGTTTTTTTATACCCAAATTCAGACGGAGGAGGTATCGAATTGCCCGGAAATCAGATTCCATGCACAGCAGACGACCTGTATCGCCTGCTGTGCCGCTACCGTATCCCGCCGTAGGTGGCCTGATCTAAATTTCATATAATAGGAGTTTTTAAGATGTACGAAGTATATCAGGATCATCCCAAACAGGCAAAAGGCAGCATTCGTGTTGTGCTTGCCGTCGCATTTCTCGTCTGTGCCATCGGTGCGGGCATCTTTCTTATCACCCGTCTGGTCAGCAAGCCGCTGTCCAAGGAAGAAGCACGCGCCAAAGCAGGCATCGTCTACGATTCCAGCGCCGTCGAAGGTGGCTGGGATAATCTCAGCCCGGAAGAAATTGCGGAGCGCCTGAATCAGAAAGTCGAGGAGGGCATGATCAACATTTCTGCCAACACTGCTCCCATTTTTGAAGATGGGGCATCGGAGGGAAATTTGATGCTCGTAAATGAAAGCATCAATAACTATCCGCAAAAAGTCCAGATTGTTCGCAATGACACGGGCGAACAGATTTACGAATCCGGTGCTATCGCCATCGGCAGTAAAATCGAACGTGCGAAGTTGGACGTTGACCTGCCCGCCGGTACATACGAATGTACCGCGTATTTTCACAATTTGAACCCCGAAACCGGCGATATTATCGGCACGGCCGGAGCCATCATTACAATTACTGTTAAAAACTAATTCTAATTACACAAGGAGATTTTACCATGAAGAACACTAAGAAAATCGTATCCCTCGTTCTCGCGATTTGTATGCTCGCGTCTCTCGCCATTTCCGCTTCCGCTGCCAACACCGTCGATGTTGCAGGCGGCACGGGCACGTCTTCCGTTACTCTGTCCAGCACGGCCGATGGCAGCCTTGACGGCGATCCGGCGGCCACCAAAATGAGCGTCAGCGTCCCGACCGTGTTGCCCATCGCTGTTGGTACGGATGGCACGGTCAGCACCGCTTCTGATGCGAAGATCATCAACAACAGCTATGGTGCAGTTAAGGTCGCAAATGTCTCCATTGAGGCCGCACAGGGTTGGCATCTGACCGCGTTCGGCGACAAGGCGACTCTGGCTCGCGAGAAAGTCGATTCCAACAAGTTTGGCTTCCAGCTTTCCATCGGCGGCGGCGCTGCAGCGGAAACGGACAACAAGGACGCTTCCAAGCAGGCGCTTCTGACGGATGCCATTGAGGGCTGCTATATGTCCGGCGTGGGTGACCCTTCTGCTAACACGGCTATCATCACCTATGACGCCATTGTGACCCCGGTTTCTGAGGCTGTTACCAACGTTTCCATCGCAAGCGTACTCTTCATTATCGCGTGGGACACCGCCGAGTATCGATAAGCACAATCCATTCATTCAAAGGGGAAGGCACAGCCTTCCCCTTGTCTTACAAGGAGGACTTCAAATGAAACGCAAAAGAATCCTCGCAATGATTCTCACTGTTGCATCGTGTCTGTCACTGGCAGTTTCCGTATCCGCGGCAAACACCACGGCGCGGAAAGCTACGGATTTTAAGGACTACGATGCAAAATCGTGGTACGCTGAGGCGGTCAGCGCGGCCGTGAATAATGGCTTGCTTTACGGTAAATCCAGCACGACGCTTGATCCGAACGGCGACATGACCCGTGCGGAGATGGCGGCGATCATCAACCGCTCGTTCGGGTGCTACAAAGCGGCAGACATCAGCCAGTACAAGGACGTATCCAATAGCAAGTGGTACTACAAGGATGTAGCCCTCGCCGTGCAAATGGGGACGTATGTTGGCCGCAGTTCTTCTGCAATGGCCCCGGATGCGCCAATTTCGCGGCAGGAAGCTATGACGGTCGTTGCTCGCGCACTGGAACTGGACTACGATTCGTATTCCAAAACGGATCTGTCCGCGTTTTCCGACCGCAGCGAGATTTCCAACTGGGCGATGCCCTATGTGCGCGCGATGGTCGGTGCAGACTACATTCACGGCCGTGGCAAAGTTCTTGCGCCGCTGGACAACATCACGCGCGCGGAATTTGCGCAGATTTTCCATAACATCATCGGCACTTACGTTGTATCCAAGGGCACTTATGACAAGGACATTAAAGGCAGCGTCCTGATCCGCACCGACGATGTAGAGCTGAAAAACCTGACCGTGGATGGCGACCTCATCATCGGCTGCGGCGCAGCAGATGGAAAAATTGTGCTGGACAATGTTCAAGTTACCGGGCGTCTGCTCGTTTGGGGCGGCGGTACAAAAGCCGTCTATTGCAATAACGGAACACGGATGCCGGAAGTCGTGGTTGCGCGTGTAGATGATGCCGTGAAAGTCATTTATGATCGGGACAGTACGCTGGCCGTCATTGATACAATCAAGGCCAGAATCACCGAACGCGCAAAGCAGAACAAAGAAACCGAAATCATTTTTTACGACGTTTCCGGACTGCGCGAAGCCCAGAAACAGCTCAACGCCATCGTCGCGGACAATCAGATTGCTCTTACTGCTCCTGCTCATCTATATGCTCTGGTCGGAGAACAATCCGTAAAGGCTGAGTTCGTCAACAACAGCAAATCGGACACCTACAAAATTGAGATTCGCCGCAACAAGGACAATACACTGATTGCCGACGCTTTTGAGCTTGCTGCCGGAAAATCTATCTCGACGCTTACGCTTCTCGAAATTCCGGAGTTCGGCAATGTGGATTGCACGGTCATGATCACAGCATTCCGCGACGGCAAGCAGATTGGAACGCTGAACACAGAGCTGACCTTGCACACAGCGTATTTGTGGCCCAAGGAGGTGCGCTGATGAACAATGTTAAAAAAGCAGCGGCGCTGCTTCTGGCGCTGGCGCTCATTTTCGCACTTCCTGTGCCTGCGTCGGCAGCGGAAACGACCGAAGCACGCGTGCCGGTGACGCTTACCGTGGTCAATACGGTTTCTCCGATTTCGTGTACGGTTCCGGCTTGCTTGCCTGTATCGCTGGTAGATGGCTACGTCGTTTGTGCAAATAACGCTGCTATCACAAATACTGGAAAGAACGGTGCAATTAAAGTCACAAAGGTTGACGTGCAGGCAGGTACGTTTGAAATCGGTAATTTTGACGATTTTACGGCAAGCAAAAACAGCATTGCTTTGTCCATCAATGGCTGCGCGACCAAGGGCGCGGGCAATCTGACGCTTGTCGATGGTGCGTTCCCGGTGATTGCAGCCGAGAAAAATCTCGCCATCCGCTATAAAGCCAAGGTGTCCGCAAGCGAGGCCGTCACAAACATCAACGCAGCGACCGTAATCTTCACGATTGCCGCTGTAAACGAAAAGGAGGCTGCATAATGAAGAATTTTAAGAAATTCGCTGCATTTGTGCTGGCTCTTTGTATGCTGTTTTCGCTGTCCGTCGCGGCATTTGCCGCCGAAGTGGACGAGCACACGGTCTATGACAGCGCGCCCGACGAAGAAACCGTGGTTTCCAACGAAGCTGCCACCTCTGGCACGATCCAGAACAGCGGCATTCGCTGGTCGCTGGATGAAAA
>ERZ780167.626-NODE-626-length-35557-cov-14.238578_pt1 | contig 35557 bp, 29 predicted proteins | sample MGYA00510982_ERZ780167 | MGnify/ENA primary metagenome ERZ780167 (study PRJEB29588, sample SAMEA2146107) | human gut metagenome | biome: human gut; feature: human-associated habitat; material: faeces | place: Denmark | collected 2008/2010 ... | reverse complement strand
CCTTCCAGAGGAAGGGGCGAGAGGATGCGCCTCTGCGATGTCCGTTCGAGACTTTGGAAGGCAGAGGTCAGCGGTCAGAAGTCAGAAGTCTAAAGTCTGATGTGTGATGTCTGATGTCTCCTAGTCTCCCGGTCTCCTAGTCTAATCCCTAATCCCTAGCTACCCCTCTCTGCTTTCAAACTTCGGGGTTAGCCCACAGGGCGTGCTGTCCCATTGACTACAGGCGAAAGAGAGGGAGCGGGTTCTATGGGGTCTATGGGGTCAGTGGGTTCAACGAGGTCGGGAGTCTCTTTGCGAACTCTCGTCTCCAAGGGCCGACTCGTATCACATGCAAGCTGCCGTAGCCCTGAATCCTTGAACCCCTTACAAAAAAGAGTCGGCTTGCGCCAGCTCTTTTTTAAAAGATCTTATCCTGATGTCCGACTTTCTTTTTATTACCTTTCTTCTCGTCGCGTTCTTCGAGTTTGCTCATGATGTCGTAGAGGTCGACGCCAGAGTTTTCCCACATCACAAACAGATGATAGAGGAGGTCACAGGACTCGTCGATGATCTCTTCTTTGTCTTGATGCTGGTCGGCGATGATGACTTCAGAGGCTTCTTCGCCGATCTTCTTGTCGATCTTGTTTTTGCCTTCGCTCTGCAGGTAATTGGTGTAGGACTTATCCAGCGGATGGGCGCGGCGATCTTTGATTTCTTCAAAAAGGGTATGAAGGATCGCAAGGCTTCCTGTTTCTTCCCTATTTTCCCACTCTGTAAGGCTTCTGAAGAAGCAGGTGGGGTTGTTTGTATGGCAGGCAGGGCCATCGGGAATGACCTGCACGATGAGGGTGTCCGCATCGCAGTCCACGAAGATCTTTTTTACATGCTGGAAGTGGGCCGATTCTTCTCCTTTGTGCCAGAGCTTCTGACGGCTTCTGGAGAAGAACCAAGTCTCTCCTGTCTCGATGGTTTTCTGCAAGGATTCCTGATTCATATAAGCCATCATGAGGATCTCGCCGCTTCTGGCGTCCTGCACAATGGCAGGCACAAGGCCTTTTTCATTGAAAGAAATGTTTTTTATGTCTACTGTTTCCATAATGTTGCCTTTCGCATTTTGTAACATTGGGATGGAAAATCGGGTGCAGGGTTGTGGAACGGCTTCGCCACAAATTTTATATGGCGGCGAAGCTGCTCTTCCCCCTTGAGCCTTGAACCATTTATACTCTTATTTCTACTCCGTTCTGTGCGAGGTAGTGTTTGAGGTCGGGAATCGCGATCTCTCCGAAGTGGAAGACGGAAGCAGCCAGTGCTGCATCAGCGCCTGCTTCGAAGGCTTTGAGAAAGTCTTCTTTCTTTCCCGCGCCGCCGGAGGCGATGACGGGGATGGAGAGTTCTTCTGCGAGGACGCGCATGAGCTCCAGGTCATAGCCATCTTTTTCACCGTCTGCATCGATGGAATTCATGCAGATCTCTCCTGCGCCGAGCTCCATGCCTTTTCTGGCCCAGTCTACGACGGACAGTCCTGTATTCTTGCGTCCGCCTTCGACGAAGACGTCCCAGCCGCCTTTGGCGTTCCGCTTGCCGTCGATGGAAAGGACGACACACTGATTGCCGAAGCGCTGGGCACTTTCGCGGATGATTTCAGGATGCATCACAGCGGCAGAATTGACGGAGACTTTGTCGGCTCCTGCCAGCAGCATGGTACGGAAATCGTCTGCTTTGCGTATCCCGCCTCCTACAGTGAAGGGGATGGTGAGCTCTTCTGCGATGGCACGGACGGTATCAACGAAGGTCTCGCGTCCTTCGTGAGTGGCAGTGATGTCATAGAAAACGAGCTCGTCCGCGCCGGATTCGGAGTAGTATTTTCCCAGTGTCACCGGATCGTCAACGTCCTGAAGATTGTGAAATTTTTTGCCTTTGACAACGCGCCCGTGGTTCACGTCCAGGCAGGGAATGATTCGTTTGGCTAGCATAATGTTGCGTCCTTTGCGGGTGTACTCAAATGTGGTGGATCAAGAAGGCTTGTGGTCAGCCCGAGGGGCGTGCTGTCCCTTGATTGCATGCGAAAGAGGTTCAGCAGGTTCTATAGGTTCAAGAGGTTCAACGGGGATGGTGCGGCGCATAATACTACGGAAGCGCCGCGAAGTAATATAGAGCGATGCCCAAAAGTCGTATTCAAGTCACCAGTCACTAGTCACTCGAGGCACCTAATCCCTAGCCACTCATCCCTAATCCCTGCTTTTAAACTTGTGGTGCGGCGCAGCCGCCACATCAACCTTGCCCCCGTCAGCCTGAACCCTTTACTTCTCCTGAATCTCCACAATTTCTTCCATGGTGACTTTTTCTTCGTAGAGGGCTTTGCCGGTGATTGCACCGTAGAGTCCCATGTCAGAGAGCTTCCGCAGGTCGTCTACACAGGAAACGCCGCCGGAAGCGATGAGGTGGATCCCGGGAAGTGCCTGCAGCTTTTCCATCATCTCGAAATTCGGTCCTGTCAGCATACCGTCACGGCTGATGTCGGTGTAAACGATGGTATTGACGCCATTCTCCAGAAGCGTCTTGACGAAGGGCAGGACCTTCTGGCGACTGCCGTCGACCCAACCGTGGGTAGCGACGGTGTCGCCGTGGGCATCGACGGAGACGGCGATATGGTCAGCGCCGTATTTCTTAGCGGCCTGGATCGCAAAGTACGGAGAGGCGACCGCTTTCGAGCCGATGATGACGCGCCAAACGCCGTTCTCGATATGCTGCTTGATGGCCTGCTCTGTGCGGATGCCGCCGCCGACTTCGACGGGAATCTTCACCGCCTGACAGATGCGATGGATCACCTCGGTATTCACGCCATTTCCTTTGAAAGCACCATCAAGGTCGACGACGTGGAGGTATTTCGCCCCGAGGGATTCCCACTTGAGTGCCATTTTCACCGGATCATCGCCATAGACGGTGAGGTCCTGAATTTTGCCCTGTTTCAGACGGACGCAGTGCCCGTCTTCTATATCAATTGCTGGAAATATTTTCATTTTTGTAACCATTCTGCTAAATTCTTCCAGATCTTAAGTCCGATGGGCCCGGATTTTTCTGGATGAAACTGGAATCCCAATACATTGTCTTTCCCGACGACGGCAGGCACGGTGACACCGTAGTCTGCGGAAGCGATGATGTCTTCGCTGTCCCCAGGCGTCTTATAGTAGGAATGCACAAAGTAGACGTAGCTCTTCTCGGGGAGACCGGCAAGCACTTCATGCGGCCGGTGCATCACGAGCTCATTCCATCCCATGTGCGGGACTTTGAGATCGCCTGGCGGAAAATGAGCAATGCGCCCCGGAAGAAGTCCAAGAGCCGGCACTTCGCCGCCCTCTTCGGAGACTTCATAGAGTGCCTGCATGCCGAGACAGATACCGGCGAGTTTCTTGCCCTTTCTGACTTCTTCGCGGATGATCTCTGTCAGTCCATAGCCGGAGAGGTGATCCATAGCATCCTTCATCGCACCGACACCAGGAAGGATCATAGCTTTCGCCTCGCGGATCTCTTCCGGATCGCGGGTGACGACGACATCAAGACCGGCCCGGGTGGCTGCGCGCACGACATTTGCCAAATTTCCTGCATCGTAATCAATGATGGCTATTTTCATCAGAGCACTCCTTTGGTGGATAATACCGTGTCGCCTTCGATGGTGACAGCCTCCTTCAGCGCGTGGCCGATGCCTTTGAAAAGAGACTCGACGATGTGATGCCCGTTCACGCCATAGAGTGTCGACATGTGAAGATTCATCTTCGCGTTGTTTGCAAAAGCGAGGAAGAATTCCCGCGTCATTTCCGTCTCGAAGCTGCCGATCCTCTCGACAGGGATATCGACATCAAAGACGAGATACGACCGACCGGATAGATCGAGCACGATGCGGGAAAGTGTCTCATCCATCGGGCAGAAGAAGCAGCCATAGCGATGGATCCCCTTCTTATCCCCCAGTGCTTTTTCGAATACCTCTCCCAGCGTGATCCCGATGTCTTCGATGGTATGGTGATTGTCTATATCGAGGTCACCCTGACAGGTCAGGGAAATGTCCATGCCGCTGTGACGGGCCAGAAGGTGCAGCATATGGTCAAAGAATCCGATGCCGCTAGTCCCTTCAAAACGTCCTGTCCCATCGACAGTCAGACTGATGGAAATATCCGTCTCGCCTGTCGTGCGGCGAAGTGTGGCTTTTCTCATGCGAGTGCCTCCCGGAATACGGAAATCAGCACATCATCGACATCTTTCGTGGTAACGGAAATGCGGAAACCATTCGGGATGTCTTGGCTGTTTCTATAAATCTTGACAAGGATATCTTTCCTGCGAAGCGCTTCGAAGATCTCCTCCTGCTTTTTATCCACCTGAATGAGGAGGAAATTGGTGCAGGATGGGTAGACCGTGACGCCCGGGATCTCCTTCATGGCCGCGTAGAGACGCTCTCTTTCCACGCAGATGGCATCGCGTACTTTGAAAATATCCTCTCTGTGACGGATGACGATCGGCGCAAAGAGCTGGGTGAAAGCGTTCAGATTGTACGGTGCCTTGATTTTCGCGATGGCTTCGATCAGAGCTTCATCGGCAGCGAGGTAGCCGCAGCGCATGCCGGCCAGAGCAAAGGCTTTCGAGAGCGTGCGGAGGACAATGAGATTCGGGTATGTATCGATAAGATCTATGACGCTTTCCTTCTGGGCGAACTCCATGTATGCTTCATCGACGAAGACGATATTGTCAGCGGCCTTCAGCACTTCCTCGATGAATGCGCGCGGGAGCAGATCGCCTGTCGGATTGTTCGGATTGCAGATGACGGTCACCTTCGGCTGGTATCGCCTGACAGCGTCCAGAAGTCCTTTCTGGTCGCGCCGGTATCCGGGAAGATCCTTGACCTTGATGGCAGAGGCACCCAGCGTTTCCGCGCCAAGCTCATACATGTCGAAGGTCGGGCTGTGGATCAGGATCTGATCGCCCGGATCAAGGAAGGTCCCCAGAAGATAGCTGATCATTTCATCGCCGCCATTGCCTACGATGAAGTTCTCCGGCTTCGCGCCGATGTAGTCCGCCAGCGCTTCCCGAATGTCATCGGACATCGGCTTCGGGTAGATCTGCGGGCGGAAGGTATCAAGAGCCTGGATAAGCTCTTCTTTCACGCCGGGGATGGTCAGGACATTCAGGTAATTTTCATTCGCATTGATGACATGCTTTTCTGCGATCGGCGCTACGAAGTACGGATCAAAGTCAGCGATCGTTTTTCTGAGCCATTCAGTCTTCATTACGCACCTCCATCGCATGAGCGTGAGCCGTCAAGCCTTCTGCTTTGGCGAAAATCTGGACCTTCTTGGAAATCTTCTGGAAGGCTTCTTTATTATACATTTCTACACTGCTGTGCTTGACGAAATCATAAACACCGAGCGGCGAGGAGAAAGCAGCGGTACCGGAAGTCGGAAGCGTGTGGTTCGGACCAGCCATATAGTCACCCAGCGGTTCGGAGGTGTATTTTCCGAGGAAAATTGCACCTGCATTATAAATGAGCGGCAGATACTGCTTCGGATCCGGCAGCTCGACTTCCAGATGCTCCGGCGCGATCTTATTCACGATGTCGAAGCACTGCGCCGCATCCTTGCAGAGGAAGGCCTTCGCATAGTCATCGACGGAGCTCTTCATGATCTCATAGCGGGAGAGCTCTTTCATCTGGCGCTCCATCTCCGCTTCGACCTTCTTGCCAAAGTCTGCATCCGGCGTGATGAGGAAAACAGCCGCCCGCGGGTCATGCTCCGCCTGCGACAAGAGGTCTGCTGCGATCCATGTCGGATCCGCGCTGGCATCTGCCACGCAGCACACCTCGGATGGGCCTGCGATCATGTCGATGCCGACCGTACCGAAGACGAGACGTTTCGCCATAGCGACGAACGCATTGCCCGGTCCTACGATCTTGAAGACCGGCTCGACAGACTCCGTGCCGTATGCCAGCATCGCGATGCCCTGCGCACCGCCGACCTTATAGATCTCCTTTACGCCAGCCACGTAAGCAGCCGCCAGGATATTCGGATTCACCTTGCCATCCTTCCCTGGCGGTGTCGTCATAGCGACCGAAGGGCAGCCCGCCACAAGCGCCGGTACCGTATCCATGAGTACGGTCGACGGATAGGCCGCGCGGCCGCCAGGTACATAGACACCGACACGCTGAATGGGAAGGAACTGTTCACCGAGCTCCACGCCATCTCTGAAATTCTTCGTCCATGACTTTCTCACCTGTTCCTTGTGGAATGTCTCGATATTCGCTTTCGCTTCTTTCAGGACTTCCAGAAATTCCGGCGTCACCTGCGCGAGGGCTTCCTGCATCTCTTCTTCCGTCACGCGGAAATCAGAGAGCTCTACCCCGTCGAATTTCTTCGTCAGCTCACGGATGGCAGCATCTCCCCCATCTCTGACCTTTTCCAGAATGGCAGAGACGGATTTCTCCAGCTCTTCCGACAAATTTACATTGCGGCTCGTCAATGTACGTACTTCTCTCAAAGTAAAACCTTTTTCAGGTACTGTGATCCATTCCATGATGTGATTATCCTTCTTTCAGTATATAAGTTTGCGGGTTCAGGGTTCAGGGTGAGCCCCCGGGCGGGATGCCCTTTGATTGCGTGAGAAAGAGGGGCAGGTTCAGTAGGTTCTACGGGTTCAAAGGGGTTGGTGCGGCGCAAATAATAATGAAGCGCCGCGAGTTTTGATAGCGCTTCGCGCTGTCGTCATTTCGAGCGTAGCCGAGAAATCTATATGGCAGAACGCTCATTGCCTGATGTGAGGCAGCACCAAGACATCGTTTCCCCTCAGCGCATACACGCTGATTTCCGCAGTGCAGTAGAGATCCCTCGGCTACGCTCGGGATGACGATACCGGAGAATCCCAGTCACCAGTCGCTAGTCACTCCTAATCCCCAATTCCTAATCCCTAGCTACTAGTCCCTAGCCACCAGTCACTTATTTATTTAACCAACGCCATAAATTCTGCGATCTCCTTCTGCTTCATCTTATACGATACCTTATTACAGATGAGGCGGGCGGAGAAATCCATGAAGTAATCATAGGCTTCAAGGCCATTCTCACGAAGCGTCGTCCCCGTTTCCACGATATCGACGATGACATCCGAGAGACCGACGAGCGGTGCCAGCTCGACCGAGCCATTCAGCTTGATGATATCAATGGGCTGGAAGCGATCTGCGAAATATTTTCGCGCGATGGACGGGTACTTCGAAGCCACCGTCAGGATCCGCTTCTGCATGACCTTCTGATTTCCCTTGATACCGGACACCGCCATGCGACAGCGGCCGATCCCAAGATCCAGCACCTCATAGACATCCTCTTCCCCGTCCTCCATGAGGACATCCTTCCCGACGATGCCGGCATCAGCTGCCCCGCGGCGCACATACACCGCCACATCCGGGCTCTTCACCAGCGTCACGCGGATACGCTCCTCATCATCGGTGAAAATGAGCTTGCGGCTCTCATCCGAATAATCAGAAAAATGGAAGCCCCCCTCCGCCAGCCGTTTCATGACCGTCTTCGCGATGCGCCCTTTCGCCAGTGCAATATGCAGCATACTAGAGACCTCCCAATTTTTCTTCCAGCTCTTCCTTCGTGAGCGCCGCCCCCTCTAAAAGGAAACGCCCCTCTTTATAAGAAACGATCAATTTATAATCACCTCTGGCGATCGCATTCGTACTCGCGACCCCCATCACCGAGTAGCCCTTCTTGCGCCAAGCCATGAGCGTCACGATGAGATCTCGATCCGCCTTCTCATAGACCACCGCCAGATCGCACGAGGGTACCATCTCTTCCAAAAGATTCGAGTCCGCCATCACTTCATAAAGCAGATTCATATTCATCCCGAAGCCGCACGCCGGACGCGGCACCTGGAACTGCGCCGCCAGCGAATCATACCGCCCGCCGGAAATCAGCGAGTACAGCGCGCCATCCGCATAAATGCGGAAAACCAAGTCCGTATAGTATCCCATGTGCGACGTGAAGCCGAAGTCCAGCTGCACGCGATCCGCATAGCCCGCGACCGCCAGATACTCATACACCTTCTCAAGGCGGGCGAGGGCATCCGCCATCTTATGATTCAGACAAAGACCTTCCGCGCGCTTCAGCGTCTCTTCATAGCTGCCAAAGAGCCGCGGCAGCTCCAAGAGCACATCCCGCTGGATCTTCGTGATCGACAGCCGGTCAGCCAGCTTCTCAAAGGAAACGAGATTTCTCTTCTCCAGGAACTCCCTCACCTGCGACAGCTCTTCCTTCGAGAGACGCAGCTCTTCAAAAAGCGCATCCATGTACGCCACGCTTCCGAGATCGATACGCATATCATGGATGCCCACCGACTCCAGGAATTCCGCCGCCATCACCATGACCTCGCCATCGCACTCCGGCGTCTCATCCCCCAGGACCTCGACCCCGCTCTGCAGGAAATACTTCCCGTGCGTCGACTTGCCATAGTATTCGCGGAAGACCATCGACACGTAGCCGAATTTCAAAAGCTGCCGCGCATCCGGATACTCGCGCGACGCCGTCTTCACGAGCGGCACCGTCACATCCGGCCGCATGACCAGCACCTCCCCCTCACTGCTGATGGTCTTGATCATCTCGCGCTGCAGCTGCGGGAAATAGGTGCCATATGTATCGTAATCCTCAAAAGTCGGCGTCTGGATGATCTTACATCCGTGCCGCCGCATGACGGAAACCACCGCACTCTCGATGCGGTCATAATTCTTCATTTCCTCTTCATGCACCATTTTTAAATCATCTATTGCATGAGCCATACGAGCCCTCCTCTTTCTTTGTTATGGTTATACTTTATCACGATAAAGAGAAAAAGTAAAGACTTTTTTCATAAGTTTTACAATGCCTTCTCCGCATTTTCCTGCCTGACACCGGCAAGGCAAAAGATATTCCCGATTGGCTGACGCTTAAGCTCCATCTATTCTGCCTCCTCGATCATTTGCTTTTATTACATAGCAGGGAACATGCCAAAACAGAGCCATTACAAAATGGACTTTGCCTGCGTTTCATGCACTGCCTTGCCCATCAGCAAAAACCGCCGGACGGTGATCCACAATGGATCCCCTTCCGGCGGTTTTATGACAGGCACAAAGTGCTACAGGATGTAATTCGAAATATCAATATTTTCCGTGACATCGCCGAGCTTATTTCTCACATAGCTCTCGTCGATGGTGACGTGCTTGTCTTCGAGGTCCGGCGCATCGAAGGAGAGGTCTTCCAAGACGCGCTCCAAGATCGTATAGAGGCGGCGGGCGCCAATGTCTTCGGTCTCTATATTCACACGGGAGGCAATATCTGCGATGGCGGAGAGGGCGTCCTCGGTGAAGGTGATGTCTTGTCCTGCTTGCATCAGGAGTACACCTTCTTTTTCTTAGCCACCGTGGTATTTCTCGCTTTATCTTATCTCACTGGTTCGACATTGATATAATATTTTAGCCGGCCATCTTCCGTATACTTCTCCTTTGTTCCATAATTCTCTAAGTTAAAGGTAATTTCTAATATATATCCATTTTTTGACCACGTATAAGTTTGAGACATAAGTACATTTGTATCATGTCGATGATACTCACTCATGCCTTCATTTTTCCAACCATCCTTTTCTAGCTGCTTACTATAATAATTTAAAATATCGGTTCTGCTAGCATAACTTGCAAACTGCTTTCTGAGACGATAGTTTTTTGGTGTACACCAAATTGCATGAAGCTGTTTATCCAAAGTTTCATTTGTATCTAACTCGTAAAGTGCAGCTACTTGTGGTTGAAGTTCCGCCGCTATCTCGCTAGTCCCGATACTATCCATAAAATAGAATAGAATAAAAGGAACTATCAAGAAAACTATCCAAGATAACAGATTTCGAATAACAGTATGTTTTTTTAGTTTAGTTATCAAATTCCATAATTTGTTTTCATATATAGGCTTTGACTTTGAGGAATCAACAATATTTATAAAAAGACATACAAGTAGTTTTATCATTTTACTATTTCCCTCTTAGTAAATATCTAATCGAAATAGGCACGCTTTCCTCTGGTGTTTCTTCAGCTACATCACACCCAATTCCAACCTGTGGTGTTCCGACACCATATTTAAAAACTAGTACTTTCCCTAAATATTCTCCACTAACAGGAATAGAATTTATACCTCATTTTAGCTAACTGGTTTGACATTAATATAATATTCTAATCTACCGTCTTCAGTATAGTTTTCTTTTGTTCCCAAATCTTCCAAATCAAAAATAATTTCAAATTTATATTTACCTTTAGCCCATGAATAAGTCTGCGAAAGGAGCACCTTATCTTTATAGCCATTTTCATACCCATAAAATTCACTCATGCCTTCACTTTTCCACCCATTTTTTTCTAGCTCTATACCATAGTACGTTAAAATGGTTTCCCTATCCGCATAACTTGCAAATTGTCTCATTAAATGATATCTTTGGGGCGTACGCCAAATAACATCCAGCTGTTTATCCAAGGATTCTTGTGTATTTAATTCATGAATAGCAACTACTTGAGGTTGAAGTTCTGCTGCCGTTTCTTTGATTCCTATACTATCCATAAAATTAAACAAAACGTATGGAACAACTAAGAAAATCCCCCAAGAAACTAAATTTTGGACAATGCTATTTTTCTTCAACTTAAAAATTAAATCCCACACCCTTTTTCCACACACAGACTTTTCTTTCTGGGGATCTATAACGTTTATCAAAAGAGAAATAAGTGATTTTATCATTTTACTTTTTCTCCTTCAATAAATATCTTATCAAGGCAGGAACACGTTCTTCCGATGTTTCCTCTGCTACATCCCATCCACCTCGTAGAAGCCATCATATCTTCCAAAAAGGAGAACTTTTCCAGATTGTCATCTACCACGATCTCTCGCACGAAAAAAGCAGTAGAAGAAAGATCTTGAATCGAAGGATCTACTTCTACTGCTTGTTCAAAGGCGATAGACTTCGTCAGCTGAGCCGTGCTCCGGCTCGCACTGATGGCATGCTGGATCTTTTGCTCCTGCAACTGTTCCTGACGAAGAAATGGCGTATCTGCATAAGCGATGGAGGTCACGCAAAAAGCAAAACTAATGCCGGTAGCGGTAATGAACAAATTGCTTCTTTTCATTTCTCCACCTCTGCCTATAATCTAAAGGGTAATTTATTATTTATGCAAACATGTTAGCATATATTTTTTTGATCGACAAGTACTTTTATGGGATTTTAGCTATTATTGAATTTATAATCTTCCATTAAAACTGATAAAAACATCAAAAGTTTGATATTTTTATCAATCGTGCTTGCAACAATCAGACTTGAGTCCCAGCCAGCCATGACAATGAAACGAATGTAGCGCAACTATCATAGCGTATACGTCCTCTCTCCTCAAAAGCATACAAAATCAGACGCTGCACCACCGAGCGAAAAATCGCCATCAAAAAACCGCCGGAAAGTGATCCACAAGGGATCCTCCTTCCGGCGGTTTTATCCTGTACGCAAAGGGTTACAGGATGTAATTCGAAATATCTATATTTTCCGTGACGTCACCGAGCTTATTTCTCACATAGCTCTCGTCGATGGTGACGTGCTTATCTTCGAGGTCCGGCGCATCGAAGGAGAGGTCTTCTAAGACGCGCTCCAAGATCGTATAGAGGCGACGGGCGCCGATGTCTTCGGTCTCGGTATTCACGCGGGAGGCGATATCGGCGATGGCGGAGAGGGCGTCTTCGGTGAAGGTGATGTCGACACCTTCGGTCTCGAGGAGCGCGGTGTACTGGCGGATGAGGGCCTGCCGCGGCTCGGTCAGAATGCTGCGGAGGTCATCCTTGGTAAGGCTTGAAAGCTCGACGCGGATCGGGAAGCGTCCCTGGAGCTCGGGGATGAGGTCGCTGGGCTTGGAGACGTGGAAGGCACCGGCGGCCATGAAGAGGATGTGGTCGGTCTTCATCTGGCCGTACTTGGTCTTGACAGTCGCGCCTTCGACGATCGGAAGGATGTCGCGCTGCACGCCTTCTCGGGAAACGTCGGGACCGCCGGAGGAGCGGCCGCCTGCGATCTTGTCGATCTCATCGATGAAGATGATGCCGCGTTCTTCGGCGTAGTGGATGGCTTTGTCTTTGACGACTTCCATATCGACCATCTCATCGGCAGCGGCTTCTGCGAGGATTCTCTTCGCGTCGCGGACGGTGACTTTCTTCTTTTTCATTTTCTTCGGCATCATGGAGGAGAGCATCATGGAAATCTGGTTCGCCTGTTCGTTGTCGGTGTTCCCCGGATTTCCTTTCTCTTCCACTTCGATCTCGATCACACGGTCGTCAAGGTCGCCGTTTCGGATGCGCGTCTCGAGGTCCTTTCTTCGCTCCTTCTCGCCTTCATCCATCGGCGTCTCTTTCTTTGCTTCGCCGAAGATGATGTCCATAGGGCTTCGTGTCTCGACTTTCTTGGAGGGCCACATGGCTTCCGCGATGCGGTGGATCGCTTCTTCGTCCGCATCCTTGCCGTGGCGGGCGCTCTCTTCTTTCTTCACAAGGCGGACGGCTTCTTCGGCAAGGTCGCGAATCATGGACTCGACGTCGCGGCCGACGTAGCCGACTTCGGTGTACTTGGTCGCTTCAACCTTGACGAAGGGGGCGCAGGTGAGGGTCGCGATGCGGCGGGCGATCTCTGTCTTGCCGACACCGGTCGGCCCGATGAGGAGAATATTCTTCGGGCTCACCTCTTTCGCCATTTCCGGCGTGAGGCGGCTGGCACGCCAGCGGTTTCGGAGGGCGACGGCTACGGATCTCTTCGCATCGGTCTGCCCGATGATGTACTGGTCCAGATATTCCACGATTTTTCGCGGGGTCAGGTTTGTATTTTCGTTCATCAGATTTCCTCCACGATGACATTGTGATTCGTATAGACGCAGATGTCGGCGGCGATGTGCAGGGATCTCTCCGCGATATCACGGGCGGAGAGATCGGTCGCGGAGACCAGAGCACGCGCGGCGGCAAGGGCGTAGTTTCCGCCGCTGCCGATGGCGAGGATGCCGTCATCCGGCTCGATGACTTCGCCGTTCCCGGAAACCAGGAAGAGGTGCTCCCCATCAGTCATGATGAGAAGGGCTTCGAGCTTCTGCAGCACTCGGTCGCGACGCCACTCCTTGGCAAATTCGACGGCTGCGCGGACAAGATTGCCATTGCAGTCGGAGAGGCGCGCCTCGAATTTATCAAAGAGGGCAAAGGCATCTGCAACAGAGCCTGCAAATCCGGCAATGACGCGGCCGTGGTAGAGGCGGCGCACTTTGCGGGCGGTATTCTTCATGATGACCGCATTGCCCATGGTCACCTGTCCGTCGCCGGCGACGGCGGTGTGTCCATCCTTCTTGACCGCGAGGATGGTGGTGGCGTGAAATAGAGAGTCTTGGGACATGGGGTGTTCTCCTTTATCATATTGGCTAAGGGAAATAGTGTTCAGGGTTAGCCCCTCGGGGCGTTGCCGTCCTTTGATTGCGTGCGAAAGAGGTTCAGCGGGTTCTACAGGTTCAGAGGGTTCAACAGGGTTGGTGCGGCGCATAAAAATCAAAAACGCCGCGAGTATATATGAGGCAATGCCCGCATTCCAAATTCTCCCTCCTTCCTCTGAAAGGAGGGAGTACTATCGCGATCCGCTTCCTCTAAAAGAGGAAAACCCGCGCAGAGGAAGGGGCTGGCATTTTTATTTGCGTCGCTTTGCAACGCCTCGACTTATCTAAAACTCACGGCACCTACTTATTTTATGCGCCGCTCCGCAACCTTGAACCTGTCAACCTGAACCCGTCGCGCCAGCGACTAGACTAGAACGCAAAGAGGCTCATCTGTTCTTCTTCCGGCAATCCTTTGAGGACGCCCATGGAGTCTAAGGTATCGATGATGGACTGGCTGACCTTGCCTCGCTTCTTGAGGTCCTCCTTCGAGGTGAAGGGATGATCCTGTCTGGCAAGGACGATCTCCTTGGCCACCGCATCACCCAGAGCAGGGATGCAGTTGAATGGCGGCAGGAGTTTCCCATCGACCATGAGGAATTGCGAAGCGTCAGATTTTTCCAAATCAATCGGCAGGAAGGAGAGGCCGCGCAGGTACATTTCAGCGGCGACTTCGATGACGGTCGCATTTCCTTTTTCCACGGCTGTCGGCTTGTCGAGTGCTGCGATGCGGGCCAGCTCCTGCTTCATGGACGCAAGACCGCGCAGGATGACGGGTGCATTGAAGGAGCCTTCGGCACGGATGGTGAAATAGGCTGCATAGTAGGCCAGCGGCTGATAGACCTTGAACCACGCGATGCGGAAGGCCATCATGACATAGGCGACGGCATGGGCCCTAGGGAAGAGGTAGCCGATCTTGAGGCAGGAGTCGATGAACCACTGCGGCACGTGTGCGGCGTCAAGCTCGGCGCGGTTATTCGAGCCGCCTTTTTCGAGACCCTTGCCTTTACGGACATTTTCCATGACTTTGAAGGATGTCAGAGGCTTCACGCCATGCTGGATGAGGTAGTTCATGACGTCGTCTCGGGTAGAGATCGCATCCTCCAGTTTGACGACGCCGTTCTTGATGAGGTCCTGGGCATTGTTCAGCCATACGTCAGTGCCGTGGGAGAAGCCGGAAATACGGACCAGCTCCGAGAAATTCTTCGGACGCGTATCTTCGAGCATGCCGCGGACGAAGGGCGTCCCGTATTCCGGCAGGCCGAGGGCTCCGACGGTGACGCCTTTATTTCCGATCGCACTCGCAAGCTCATCCGGCGTCAGGCCCAGCGCCTCGGGCGAGCTGAAGAGGGACAGTGTCTTCTGGTCGTCGAAGGGAATCTTCAGCGGGTCGATACCGGTGATGTCCTGCAGCATACGGATGACCTTCGGATCATCGTGACCGAGAATATCCAGCTTCAGCATACGGCCGGAGATGGAGTGGTAATCGAAGTGTGTGGTGATGGTCCCGGGGATCTGCTTGCCATTCTCATCCTTCAGGTATTTTTTATTTGCGGCGTACTGGAGCGGCGTGAAATTGTGAATATCCATATCACGCGGGCAGACCATGATGCCTGCCGGATGCTGGCCGGTCGTGCGCTTCACCCCGGCTACACCAGCGGAGAGTTTTTCGATGAAAATATCATTGAATGTCAGCCCGCGATTCTCCGCGTATTTCTTGACGAAGCCATACGCTGTTTTATCCTGAATGCCTGCAATGGTGCCGGCACGGAAGACATTGTCGCGGCCGAAAAGCTCTTCGGTATATTTGTGCGCGACGCCCTGATCGTCTCCCGAGGAGAAATTCAGGTCGATATCCGGTACCTTGTCTCCGTCGAATCCGAGAAAAACGGCGAACGGGATGTCATGCCCGTTCTTTGCGAGGTCGCTCCCGCACTTCGGGCATTTCTTATCCGGCAGGTCAAAGCCGCCGCCGACAGAGCCGTCTTCGAAGAAATGGGTCCAGTGGCACTTCGGGCAGACGTAGTGCGGCGGGAGGGGATTCACCTCTGTGATGCCTGACATCGTCGCGACGAAGGAGGAGCCGACAGAGCCTCGCGAGCCGACAAGGTAGCCTCGATCATTCGAGTGTTTGACGAGCTTGTGCGCGATGTAGTAAAGGACGCCGTAGCCGTGATTGATGATCGGCGTGAGCTCGAGCGTCAGGCGGTCCTGTACGACCTTTGGGAGCGGGTCGCCGTAGATGGCCTTCGCATTGTCGTAGCACATCTTGACCAGCTTCTCATCTGCGCCTGCGATTTTCGGGTTGTAGGATTTCCACTCTTCGGCGAGTGGCTTTAAGACTTCGCACTGCTCTGCGATCCTTCTTGTATTCGTGACGACGATCTCGATGGCCTTTTCTTTGGGAAGGTAGCTGAATTCGTCAAGCATTTCCTGTGTGGTACGGATGTAAACGGGCGGATGGGACTCGATCTTCCCCGGTTTCTCCCAGTTCGAGAGGAGAATGTCACGATTTCTCTGGTCTTCTGCAAACATGTAATGGGCGTCGGATGTCGCGCAGCAGGGCATGCCTGCCTTGTCGGCGATCTCGATGACCTTGCGGTTCAGATCCTCTAAGTCCTTCTTCGTATTGATCTTGCCATACTTGTCGTCATTGATGAGGAATTCATTGTTCCCGAGCGGCTGGACTTCGAGGTAATCGTAAAACTTGGCTTTTTGTATGAGTTCTTCATCACTCTCCCCCGCAAGGACCGCACGGAAGAATTCTCCCATGACGCAGGCGGAGCCGTAGATCAAGCCTTCGTGAAGCTCTTCCAGAATGGGCTTGGGGATGAGCGGACGTTTTCTGTAAAATTTGAGGTGCGACAGTGTCACCATGCGGTACAGGTTGCGCAGGCCGGTGATGTTCTTCGCAAGGATGATGATATGACCGTACTGCTGGCGGTCGGCGTCCGGATCTGCCGGGATCTCATCGATCATGTACCCCTCCATGCCATAGATGACCTTCTGGTGATACTTATCTGCGAGATCCTGAATCTTCGGGAATGCCTGAATGACGCCATGGTCTGTGATCGCGACCGCAGGATGATGCCACTTGGCTGCCGTCTTGATGATCTCTTCATTGTCGATAAGACCATCGAGGCTCATTTTCGTATGCAGATGGAGCTCGACGCGCGGCGTCTCGTAATTGTCCTCGTGGTCAATCTTGACTGTCTCTCCCTTTTCCATCTGAGACAGCTCTAGCACAAGCCCGCCGGAGTACTTGTCGAAGCGCACATTGCCGCGCACCTTGACCGTCGTCCCCGGTTTCAAAGACTCGACAGCTTCTGCCTCCTCGGGGCGGTCGAAAAATTTCTTGCACGGGATGCCATTCGTTTCATCGGCGAGATTCATGAGAAGGAGCTTCTTTTTGCTGCGAAGCTCGCGGACTTCGATAGAGATCACCGTGCCGACAAAAATGACACCATCCTTCTCTTCATTCACGGTGCGGATCTCGATGGCCTCTCCCGTGATATGCTTCCTGCCAAGGTATATGCCATTCACTGCGCCGCTTTTTTTGGCAGCGGGCGAAGGCACTATGAAAGCACTCTTCGGCAGGACGCTCGAAAGAGATGGCAGACTGCTCGGCATGGAAATCCCCGGCATTGGTGTCTCTTCTGCCATTGCCGGCATCGCCATTTCCGCTTCCTGCGCCGCGGCTATGTCGTCAGCGGTCGGGAAGACAGGGATATCCGGCGCAAGGCTGTAGCTCTCCATGGGCTCTTCCGGCGGCGGGAAATCCACCGGCGGCATATCCGGATCCATCATAGGCGCAGGCGCAAAAACCACACTCGACACATCATCGCCATTGATATAGATCGTTTCCACGCATGCCAAAGCCGGCCCCATATCTTTGAGCGCCTTCAATGCGGCTTCTTTATGGTCGGCCTTGATGTACCATGCGCGGCTCTCTGTGTCAATCTCCATCAAAGTGATGACGGATCCCGCCTGTCGGGACTTCAGACGATACTTTCCCATAGGATCTCCTTTCGAGGTATAGATAACACACGTGGTGGCATTTCGACTTTATAGGATGAGACATTAGAAATTAGGGATTAGGGATTAGGGATTAGAAATCCCAATTGACTAGTGACTGGTGACTGGTGACTGGTGACTAGTGACTAAATGCCACCGTCAGGCATTGCCATGATTTACGCTCCGCGGCGCTTCTATATTTTGATGCGCCGCTCCACCATTTCTCATTTCTAATTTCTCATTTCTCATCACTTCATGCTCCCTTCTTCACTGCCTTAGGGGAGGGCGGCTCGGATAGCTGGGGAGGATCATCCGGTTTCACCTTATAGGTGATGACAGTATCGACAGGTTCATAGTCAGAGAAGAAACTGTCGTGGTAGATGCGGCCGTCAGCCCACTTGACAGACTGCGTGACGAGGACATTGTGTCCTTCGTGGCCTTCCTCGACCTTTTCATCCTCTTCCTGCGAAGGGTCGACACGGATCACGGTCTTAAAAGGCAGGATTTCATCGCTCTTCCTTGCGATCTCTACGAAAGAGGGTTTGTCTTCCTGATTTCCTAAGATGCGCACGGTCACAGCACCCGGTTCGTAGACCGCATAAATGTAGACGCCATGCTTCAAATGGTTCAGGAAGCAGAAATCTAGAGAACCTTCCGCGACGGTCGCATCGCGCCCGATCGGCGCATAGGGCGCCGGCGAATAGTGACAGGTACGCTCTGTCACGGCAAGTCCTGACAGGATGACGGCATTGAAGAGCGTCGTGCTCACCTGACAGACGCCGCCGCCTGTCCCCGGCTCGACCTTGCCATTGATAATGACAGGGGCTTCGAGATAGCCATTCGCGCTGGAACGGGAGCCTGTCGCCTGGTTATAGGAAAAAGAGACGCCCGGTGCGATGTACCTGCCGCTGATACTGTTTGCAGCGATCTCGATATTTCTGCTGCGGTTGCCCCCGGCATAAAAGGTGGTCGTGTATTCGGCAAGGACCGCATTGATTTCCTTGGCAGCCTCCTTTGTCATATTCGGCTTCTGGATGTCTGTGGCCGGGATCTCCACCTCTCCGCCTTCGCCCTTTTTGAGTTGAAGCGCGGCTGCTTCTTCCAGTGCCGCCTTGTCGATTTTCATGGAGGGCCTGCCTTCATCGAAGGAAACGGATCCGTCTTTCCCAAACCGGGGCTTCGCATTGACAGGAGGCTTTGCATACTTGGTGGCCAGCTGGGCAATATCCTCGGTGAGGTGCTTCTCATCAAAAGAAGCATCGATGGCCGCACTATGCCCGGTGAAGAGGATCCGCCAGCGATCGTACCAGCGCTGGAAGAGCCCGCCTGTCCGACCAAGCGCCATGGCTTTCTCTATGGCCTTCTCGTCATAGCGGACAGAAAGCGACTGAAAAGATATCTCTTCGTGAGCATCCTCCTTTGTAAGTACCAACCTTCCATGCAAAAGATCCGCATTTTTCACGGAAAAAAGCTCCTTGAGCTCATCCTCCGTCGCGCCGCCTGCCTTTGTCCCATGGATGGTGACGCCGGGGATGACCCTGCCGTCACTCACCCAGAGAAACGGCGCGCTTCCGATGCCGATAACAGCCAGTGTGAAAACCAGTCCGAATATCCGCTTCCAGCGGTATCGTCTTTTACTCAATGATAGTCCCTTCGTTTCGTATATGACATTGGAGTGTAAGGTGTATGGGTTCAGGATTAGCCCTTTGATTAGGGATGAAAGCCCCGCTTGAATGAGGAAGGAGAAATGAAGGTGCCAGCTTCGCCGCGAATGACAAAGATTTCTCGCTGACGCTCGAAATGACGATACGAGAGTCTGATGTCTCCCAGTCGCTTAGTCTTATCCCTAGCCGCCAATCACCAGTCACTTATTTCCTCAAGCAATACTTCAAGAGCAGATCTTTGAGTTCGAGCTCCGAGGCGCCTTGGCGGGAAGCGAGCTGGAACTTCATGATCTCCAGAAGAAACCACTCCGCCTCTTCTTCCGTGACCTTCCTTGCCTCGGCCTGCACGGCCCGCCACTGCCAGGAGGATCTCACCCCCAGCGCCTGCTGGATACGGGTGGGCGGCACGTGATTCCTTTCCATTTCCTTCAAGATCTTGATCTTCCTGAATTTGGAAGAAAGAAGTCCGAGATTTTTGATCGTGGTGGTCATATCCGTGAAGACGCGGTCCGCACTCTCTAAGACCAGCTGTGACTTTTTGTCCAGAAGAGCATCGACGAATTTGAAGATCCCCTGATTCATGTAGTCGGGAAGTGCAAGCTCCAAAAGCTCCTTCGTCACGACGGATTTTTCCCCGCACATCAGTACCATCTTATCACATTCCGTCTGCAAAAGGGGAAGGGAAATCGTATCCCACGAGGAGAGTACATCCTCCAAATACGTCCGTGCGGAGAAATCGACACGCTTGCCCGCTGCTGACAGGAGACGTATCATCGCACCTGCCGCATCACGCGGCAAAAGGAGCGAAAGCTCTTCACTGTAGCAGACAGACAGCAGCCCTTTCACGATCTTCGTTCGCTTGTCCGGCTTTCCATCAAGCTGGATCAGGCAGAAAATATCAGGAGGCAGTCCTTCGAGCCTCTCCACAAAGCGGAGGGCCGCCTTTTCTTCTTTCTCTGCTTTCGAAATGCGCTTCAGGAAGGGGGGATTGTGTATCACGACCGCCGTCGCACTGGAAAAAAGTGACTGTCCCGAGAGGGCATTCTCATACTCTTCCAGACTTCCCTCTCCATCGAACAGAACGGGATCCGGCGGATCTCCCTCAAAATAGGCCTTGAGCAGACCCTCCCGACGAAGGGCAAGGGATACCAGATCTTCACCATAGAGAAAGCAGCAGTTCTTTTTATTTAACTTTTTGGCAGGCATAAGTGATCGTCCTTGTATAAATGTAAACAGGAATCGGGAGTGACTTGGGCTGGTGTCTAGGGATTAGGGATTAGGGATTAGACATAAAGACTGAAAAACTAAGAGACTGGGACGTCTGATGTCTGATGTCTGATGTCTGATGTCTGACTTCTCACCCAGTCCAGAAGCTGACAAATCGAAATACCAGTCACCAGTCACTAGTCACCAACTTCCACCCATTCTTGTACACGATCTCCTGCATCCCCTTCTGATACAGGTTCACGGACGGGATGTCTTTGAAATCGAAAAGCTCCATATCTTCATAGGCATGGACGAGACGGGTCCCGCCGTAGATGACCAGCTCGGGCGCCATGGTCTCCGCGTCTTTTTCCGTATATTCTTGAAAGCCATGGCTGCCGGTGATCCACAGGGTATGAGGAGACGCTTTCGGCATGGGTCTTCGTCCGGAAAGGAAGATGTCCTTCTCCCCCATCACCATCTGCCAGCTGCTGCCATTGGTGATAAAGCGCAGCTCATCCAAAGAAAGTGCGGTCTTTCCCAGACATCGCACGCGCGCTGTCTGTCCCGATAGAAGCTGCGTCGCCCATTTCCGCGGATCGCCGCCCGTCACCCAGATCTCCCTGACAGGTATCCCCATCACGAGAGGGAGCGGCTTATCGACATCCTCCAGATCCAGAATGAGTACATCTGCCTCCTCTACCCCTTCATAGGCGAGGATGGAATTCCACTCCCAGGCAGCGGTGCGTGAGGAGATGCGGCTTGCCTTATAGTATAAGATGTTTCGCCCGTCATTGACAAGAAGGATTCCGCGGTCACCGCCAAGATCCGGGCAGATGACGCGGGTCGAAGGCGCCAGGAGCTGAGCCGTCGCTATGGCAAGAAAAAGAAGCGACAGCATGCCTCCGGCAGCCATGCGAGAGCGACCGGAAAGCCGCTTTCTGAAATACACCACCGCAAGAAGCGCATAGTAAAAGGCTATTTCTAAAGAAGAAAGACCGCCTGTCACAAGCTGCGCTCCCCTGGCCGAGGAGAGGAGAAGATTCAGACGCAGGGCTAAAAAGACCGCATAGTCTGCCGCATAGAGAAGCCCTGCCATCAGCGGACGGCAAAGAAGGGAGACGAGTGCTGCGATAAGCCCCGCGATAATGACCCATTCCAGAAACGGCGTGACGAAAAGATTCGCAAAGATGAAATACACCGGAAAGCGATGGAAATCATAGAGCATGATCGGTATCGTGAGAAGCTGTGCCGCTGAAGACAGCGCGATCCCTTCCTTCACCCATTTCGGCAGCTTTGGGAAAGGGCTCATCCAGCGGAGGATCGGACGGTAAAAGAGGAGGATCCCTGCGGATGCGCCGACTGAGAGCTGGAAGCTCACATCGTACACATAGTAAGGATCCCAGAGCAGCATGCCAAAGACCGCCGCCCCCAGAAGATTCAGCGTCGCCCTCTCCCGGTCAAGGAAAATCCCAACGACAGAGAGGATCCCCATGACCGCCGCACGGATGACGGGCGGCACAAGCCCTGAGAGCACCGCGTAAAACAGCACAAGCAGGATGGCTGGCAGGATCACAAGGCGTCGCGGCAGCGAGAGCCAGCGTCCCAAAAGGTACAGGAAGCCAAAGAGCAGCGCCACATGCGAGCCCGAGACAGAGAGAATGTGGATGATGCCCGTCGCGGAGAATGACGTCATGACCTCTTCCGGAATATCATTATAATTTCCACCGAAGAGGAGCGTCATCAGAATCGAGAGGCGCACCGGATCCATGTAAGGCGCAAAGGTCTCTTTCAGCGACTGCTTCATCTCCGAAGAGAATCTCTCTATGCGATATGCGCCACTCTCACCGGCAAAAGCGGGATGCATGCCTTCCTTGAGATACAGCCTTCCAAGGAGATGGCGGCTCCGATAGCGTCCCGTGAGATCGATCTTTCCCGGATTCTGATACAGGCGGATCGGGCTCATTTCTCCTTCGGCGTAAAGGCGGTCCCCGGGATGGAAATGCCGGGTCTCCTTCTGATCATAGAGGTAGCACGTCCCCGAGAGCGGCTGGAGCGTCCCATCGGCGTATCGGATGGAAACGAGCGCAAGCGCATATCTCGCATAGCCCTCCTCCCCTTTTTGTACCAGCGGCTCCTCCATGACGATACCTTCATAGGTGCCTGCGCTTCGGCTCGCCCAGTGTGACTGCTCCTGCCACAGGGCATCAGAGAGCGCCATGCGGAAAGCGCCGATCGTCAGAAGAGAAAGCGCCGCTCCCAAAAGGACAAGGGAAAAGCGGCAGCGGAAATGACCATAGAGAAGGAAAATCACACCGGAAAGGAGCAGCAAGGCATATCCATAAGGCAGCAGAAAAGGCGGAAGCTCCTCAAAAAGAAAAACTCCCGCTGCCAGCAAAAGCGCACTCCAGAAAAGCCCCAGCCGGATCATCATAGGGTGATCTTATCCGCCATCTTCTTGTAACGACTCTCACCGATAGAGGGCACCTGTTTGAGCTCCTCCTTCGAGGAAAAGCGGCCATGCTCCTCGCGGTAACGGATGATCTTCTCCGCCGTCACCTGACCGACGCCCGGGAGTGCTTCGAGCTCTTTCGCGCTGGCGGCATTGATAGAGATGAGCCCGCTCCCCCGTGCATCCACCTGCTCCGGATCAAGCGGGATATGGATCTTCATCCCGTCAGAAAGCGGCTCGGCCATATTGATATCTTCCATAACCGCATACGGCAGCACATCACCCGCAGCCTTCACCGCATCGAAGAAGCGACTTCCCTCAGGAAGCTCATAGACACCCGGCCGCCTCACGGCACCTGTCACATAGACGAGGAGAGTCCGGGAAGACTCCTTGCCGGAAAGCTCGACCACAGGAAGCGGCTCCTCTTTCGTCTCCCCTGCGGTATGCCACAGAAAAAAGGCCGCTCCCAGAGCCAGAAGAGCCGCCGCAAAACAGATCACAAGGATCCGTCGGCTTTCCTCTTCTCGTCCCATGGGAATGGCCTCCTGTATGCTTCATTCAAAACCGGAATATCACGTATCCTCTTCCCCAAAAGAGGAATGAGAAATAAGGAATGAAGGTGCGCCCTGAAGCATCATCCATCAATCTGATGACGCCGGCGAAACGTAACATGCGCTCCGTCTTCGCATGAAAATATGCCGCAGAATGCAACGGACTCATTGGGGGGAGCGGCTGCTGATCCCCAAACTCCGCCCCTCATCACTTGTTCTCTTTTTCCTGCTGACGGGCAGCGGCGGAATTGGAATCGATCAGGCTCTGACGGTTCTTTTTCAGGCTGTCTAAGACATTTTCCATATTTGTTTCCACATACTTCAGGACATCTGTCGCATAGGTGACAGAGCTGGTGCGGAGCTCATCAGCGGATTTATTGGCCGAAGAGATCACTTCATTGGCACGCTCCTGCGCCTGCTTGACAAGTTCGCTTTCTTCCGTGATGCGGGCGATATAATCCTTCGCCTGCGCCACTGTGTCCTCTGCTTTTTTTTCTGCGTCGAGCATGATACGCTCTTTGTCCGCGACGATGCGGCGTGCGCTCTCGAGTTCATTTGGGAGCGACTGGTTGATGGCATCGATCAGTCGTTCGATCTCATCCTTATCCACCAATTTCTTATTGGTGAGCGGTACTTCACTCGCGTTATTGATGACATTTTCTAATTCTTCTAAGAGTTTTCTTGTGTCCATAATTGCAAGCCTCATTTCTTTTTCGAAGTTTGAGAAAAAAGCCGATGGCGATCAGCGATTCTCTACCTTTTTCTTGATCATTTCCTGTACATAGGGCGGGACCATCCGAGTAATATCACCATCAAAATGGGCCAGCTCACGAACGCCGGTAGACGACAGATAAGAATAGCGTCCATCCGTCATGAAGAATGCGGTCTCCAGCGTGGGATCGATCTGTTTAATCATGAGCGCCCGCTGAAATTCGTATTCAAAATCACTGAACGCACGAAGTCCGCGAATCAGAAGATGGCAATTCTTCTTCGCTGCGTATTCATTCAAAAGACCATCAAAAGCATCCACTTCGACATTGGGAATGTCTTTGGTCGTCTCACGAAGCATATCCAACCGTTCTTCCGTAGTAAACATATAATGCTTAGTCGGATTTAAAAAAGCTGCCACAATCAGTTTATCGACCAGACAAGCGCTTCTTCTGATGATATCCAGATGACCATAGGTCACCGGGTCGAAACTTCCTGGGCAAATCGCTATTTTCATTGCACTTCTCCCTCTGTAGATCTGCATAGCAGATAGGTAACAACAATGGCCCCCACTTTTTTCTCTTTCCAGACTTCACACCGGTCAGCAAAGAGTGATACATCCGGGGGTTCTGATATAGAATGTTCTGCAATAATGATCGCATGATCAGCAGGAAGGCCGCAGTCGAAAACCATCGCCAGTACTTCATTGATATAGCCCTTCCGATACGGAGGGTCCATGAAAATATAATCAAAGGTCCTGCCCTGAAGAGACTTCAGCGCAGCCCCTACATCTCTCGATATGATCTGTACCTGATCTTCTACATGACACTTCTTCGCATTTTCGCGGATGATGCGGCCCGTTGTCTTGTCGATAAAGACCGCAGACGATGCATACCGGCTGAGCGCCTCAAGCCCCATCGCGCCTGTCCCGGCGAAAATATCAAGGACATCCGTCTCAACGAGCCCCACATTGGCAAGTACATTGAAAATGCTTTCCCGTACCCGTCCCAGCGTCGGTCTCGTCGTATTTCTTCCTACGGGTGCCAAAAGGTTCGTGCCTTTGGCTTTTCCACCAATAATTTTCATATCTGTTTCCTCATCGTGATTTCAGCAGGAAACCTACTGATTACACTCATAGTCATTATAGCATAAATGAAGGAAATTGGAATTAGAAATTTGTGATCGGCAGCTAGGGATTAGGGACCTCGAGTGACTGGGAGACTGGGAGACATCAGACATCAGACGCCAGACATCTGACTTCTATCCTCAAGACTACGGGCATCGCCCCGTTTCGTCATCCTGAGCGGCGAGAAACGTCGTATGTGAGATAACGAATGCCAGAACAGCTGCGACCTGAGTCGAAGGATCGCGGCAAAGCCGCACCTTCATTCCTAATTCCTCATTCAAGAGAGACTTTCATTCCCCATCAAGAGGGCAGCTCCCCACAGGCTAACCTCAAACCAAAAGAGCCACAGAAATGCAGCGCATTTCTGTGGCTCTTTCCTCTCTTAGCAGTACGCGAGTGCTGCTAAGAGTCTATCCATGGTCTTTTCTCTTCCGAAAAGTTCCATCATTTCAAACATGCCCGGGCCCTGGGTCACACCGGTCAAAGCGATACGGGTCGGTTCGTAAGCAGCTTTGCCCTTGATGCCCTGTGCTTTCATGCATGCATTGAAGCATTTCTTGATCTCTGCCTGATCGAAGGTCTCAAGTGCTTTCAGATCTTCGATGAAGGCTTTAAGGAGCTTGCCGCTGGTTTCTTCCTTCATGACAGCAAGGACATCTTCGTCGGTGATCTTTGGCATATCTTCGAAGAAGAATCTCAGCTCATCGGCTGCCTGACCTGCGAAGTAGATGTGATCTTTCATGAACCAGATGACCTTCTTCAGCCAGTCTTTCTTTTCTTCACTGACAGCAGCATCCACATAGCCGGCTTTCACAAGGAACGGGAAAATCAGGTCATAGAGCTGGTCTGCGTCCAGCTTCTTCATGTACTGGAAATTGATCCAGTTCAGCTTATTGATATCGAAGACAGCATCATTCGAGGAGACACGCTTCATGGAGAACTGCTTGATGAGCTCTTCTTCCGTGAAGATTTCCTGTTCGCCCTTCGGAGTCCAGCCGAGGAGCGCCAGATAGTTCACGACCGCTTCCGGCAGGTAGCCCATATTTCTGTATTCGGTGACGGAGGTCGCGCCATGACGCTTGCTCATCTTCTTATGATCTTCACCGAGGATCAGGGAGATATGACCAAATTTCGGAGGTTTATAGCCAAGCGCTTCATAGATGGCAAGCTGGCGCGGGGTATTCGAAAGATGTTCTTCCGCGCGGATGACATGGGTGACTTCCATGAAAGCGTCATCGATCACGACAGCGAAATTATAGACCGGGATACCGTCGGATTTCATGATGATGAAATCACCGACACCGGCCGCCTGGAATTCGACATGACCGCGAACCATGTCATCAAAAGCGAAGACGCCGTCTTTTCTGACCTTGAGGCGGACGACCGGTTTTCTGCCTTCGGCTTCGTACTTGGCTTTTTCTTCTTCGGTGAGGTGGCGGCAGTGTTCATCATAGATCGGAGTCTTGCCGGCATCGAGCTGCGCCTTGCGGCTTTTTTCCAGCTCTTCTGCGCTGCAGTAGCAGTAGTACGCTTTGCCTTCATCGAGAAGTCTCTGTACTTCCTTCTTGTAGAGATCGAGGCGTTCGGTCTGGCGGTACGGACCATGCGGGCCGCCTACGTCGATGCCTTCATCCCAGTTCATGCCGAGCCATTTCAGAGAATCTTTGATATTCTCTTCGGATTCCTTGGTGGAACGCTTCAGATCCGTATCTTCGATGCGGACGAGGAAGGTGCCGTCAGCGTGACGAGCAACCAGCCAGTTGAAGAGCGCGGAGCGCGCACCGCCGATATGAAATGGGCCTGTCGGGCTCGGGGCAAAACGAACTTTCAATTTCTTTTCCATCTGTTAAAACTCCTTCTTATTTTCTATAAATGATAACGGATGCCAGAGCTGCCATACCTTCCCTGCGGCCCACCGCACCCAATTTTTCATTCGTTGTGGCTTTCACACCCACCTGATTCTCGGAAATCCCGAGAAGATGCGCGATCGATGCTTTCATTTCCGCAATATGCGACGCAAGCTTCGGCTTCTCCGCGATGACCGTGCTGTCGATATTTCCAGCCTGCCAGCCTTCTTCGGAAAGAACGCGCGCGACTTCGAGCATGAGCTTTTTGCTGTCCGCTCCCTCATAGCGAGGATCGGTATCGGGGAAATAGTGCCCGATATCGGGAAGACCTGCTGCGCCTAGGAGCGCATCCATAATGGCATGCAGCAACACATCCGCATCCGAGTGACCCAAAAGGCCGCCTGTCTTTGCGATCTCTACACCGCCAAGCATGAGCGGACGGCTTTCATCGTATCGATGTATATCATACCCCTGTCCGATACGGAAGGGCAAGCCCTCTTTTTCAATCATTTTTGTAAACCGGCTCCAATCTCCCGGTGTCGTTACCTTGAAAAACTGTTCTTTCCCGGGCAGCACCGTGACCGGCACGCCCGCTTTTTCCAGGATCGAAGCGTCATCCGTGATCCCTTCTTCGGAGGAAAGAGCCTCCATCGACGCTTTGAGCAGCTTCGAAAATGCCCCCTGCGGCGTCTGTGCGCGGAAAAGGCGGCTCCGATCCAGCGTCCTCTGCACCAATTCTCCATCGACCTCCTTGATGGTATCCACGCAGGGGATACCGACCACGACGGCCGGATGTGCCTCGCTGATGGCAGCAAAGGCCTCATCGATGGTCTTCCCATCGACGAAAGGACGCGCCCCATCATGCACGAGGACTTTTACCGAATCCTTCGCAAGACAGGAAAGTCCATTCTTCACCGACTGGGTGCGCGTCGCTCCGCCCGGTGCGAAGCGGACAGGGATATGGTGCTCGATCCCTTTCAATATGTCAGCAAAAATCGGCTGTTCCTCGACCCTTGCGACGATGATGAGCTCTTCCAGAAAGCGGCTCTGAAAAACATGCCTTAGCGTATAAGAAATCAGCGAATGGCCCCGATGCTTCAAGAGAAGTTTATTCACCGGAGCCCCCATGCGGCTGCCCTGACCGGCAGCCACCAGTATGAGACTGTTCATAAATACATGTACTCCTAAATGGGTTTGAGTGTTCAAGGTGTAAGGTTAGCCCTTTGGGCGTGCTGCCCCTTAATTGCGTGCGAAAGAGGGGGAGCGAGTTCTATGGGTTCAGTGGGTTCAGCGGGGGTGGTGCGGCGCATAAAAATCAGAAGCGCCGCGGAGGTTTGAAACTAGGGAAACGCTGATTCAATCGCAGCATCAGTGTTTTCCTAACGGTTTTCTCATATCGCAAACCCAATCCCTAGCTACGCATCCCTGTTTTCAAACTTCAAGGTTCCAACGATACAAAGGGGGCGATGCCCGAAAGTCTCTTGGATAGCAGGTTTCCCGTTTGGAATTTCCAAACATTGACCGCCAAACCGCGAATGACAAAGATTTCTCGCTTGCGCTCGAAATGACGAAACGAGAGAATCTGATATCTCTTGGTCTTCGAGTCCCCAGTCACCAGCTACCAGTCACCCTATTTTTCGAGCTTCGCAAAGATCATCTTCCCTGCCGAGGTCTGGAGGACGGAGGTAATGATGACGGCGACTTCCTTACCGATGCTTTTGCTGCCGTCTTCGACCACGATCATCGTGCCGTCATCAAGGTAGGCGACTCCCTGGCCTTCTTCCTTGCCATTCTTCACGAGCTGGACGAAGATCTGCTCGCCGGGAATGACGGCCGGCTTCACAGCGATGGCGAGGTCATTCACATTGAGGACAGCGACGCCCTGCAGCTCCGCCACTTTATTCAGATTGTAGTCATTGGTGATGATCTTGTAGCCCTTTTCACGGGCGAGCTTAATGAGCTTGGAGTCCACCTCACTGATCTCCTCGAAATCATCGGTGATGATCTTGATGTCATCGCGGTTCTTCTTGCGCATATGGTTCAGGATATCCAGTCCGCGGCGGCCGCGATTCCTCTTCAGTACGTCCGAGCTGTCAGCGATCTTCTGCAATTCTTCCAGCACAAAGACAGGCACCACGATAGGGCCTTCCAAAAATCCAGTCTGGAAAATATCTGCCACACGTCCATCGATGATGATATTCGTATCCAACAGCTTACCGATGCGCTGTTTTTCCTTTGATTTCTTTTTCTCGCTCTTTTCTTCCGCATGCAGCTTAAACCAGCCGACCATCTCCGGCTTCTTGCTGACTGCGAGATGCATCCCCAGGTACCCGAGCACGATGGACAGTACGACAGAGACATACGGCCCGATGAACGGCACCGAGCTGAAAGCAAGTCCGACCAGATTTGCAATGATGAGCCCCAGAAAGAGCCCGAGCGTCCCTGCGATGAGATCCTGCGTACTCATGGCAGACAGCGACTTTTCCATCCGCGATGTCAATGCGAAAAGGCGGGAAATCAGGTAGGGCGATACAGCGCAGCCCACGACAGCTCCTAAAATACCACCCAGAAGCATCGTGGCCAGAGACATGAAGGTGATCCCCAGAATGGTCTCCGTCAGGACAGAGCTCGGGAGCAGTGCTGTCAGCACTGACTCGCCCTGCCGCGAAAGCACGACGCCAAGAACGGTAAAGAGCAGGATGAATATCAATCGTAATACTTTTTCCGGCATCTTGAATCCTCTTTGATTACACTATGTTTTTGTAGAAAACAACTTTTTCAGATAGTAAGTCCATTTTTACATTTTAAGTATCATCTTATTATAGCAAACTTTCGCTCTCATTTATACCGGAAATGAAAAATTTTGTTGATGGCTGACAGGTTGCGGTTGGCAGGTTCAGCGGGTTCTATACGTTCAGAAGGTTCAAAGGGGGTTGGTGCAGCGCTTCATCCTATAGAAACACCGCACCAACCCCTGAAATTTGAAAGCAGGGATGAGTAGCTAGGGATTAGGGATTAGGGAAACGCTGATTAAATACCATCTTCGGGCATCGCCTCATATATACTTTATACTTGCGGCAAAACCGCCACCTTCATTCCTCATTCAAACAGAGCTTTCATCCCCCAATCAAGGAGCAGCACGCCCCGTGGACTCCCCCCTACTTCACCGCTTCCATCAAGTCTTTCAGATTTCTGACGAATACGGTATGTTCTCTGACCTCGTCCAAATGATGCGCTTCATAATAGGCTAGGACTTCTTTTTTATTGCGTTCCGACAGGATGAAGTGGGTAAATTTCATCTTGAGCGCTTCTTTGAGACGAAGAGTGACACGGGAAACAGGCATGATCTCTCCGGTGAGACCGATCTCTCCGAGTGCCATGAGGTTCTGCGGGATAGGGGCGTCGCCTCTGACAGAGATCAGTGAGAGCGCGACAGCCAGGTCGGCGGCAGTTTCCTTCACACGGAAACCGCCCGCCACATTGAGGTACACATCTTCGGTCGAGAAAGGGATGCGTCCGCGGCGTTCCAGGACGGCAAGGAGAATGATCATGCGGTTGTAGTCATAGCCCGCCGCGATGCGGCGCGGGATGGCAAGGACCGAGTGGACGGTGAGTGCCTGGATCTCTACAAGGACAGGGCGCAGTCCCTCCATGCAGGCGACGACAGCCTGACCCGGCGTCTGGCTCGTGCGGTCACGAAGCAGGTATTTCGACGGGTCTTCGATCCCTTTGAGCCCCTGCCCCTCCATGACGAAGAGCCCGGACTCTGCGGTGGAGCCGAAACGGTTCTTCACCGTCCTCAGCACACGGAACTGGTAGCTGCGATCGCCTTCCAAGTAGAAGACCACGTCGACCATGTGCTCCAAGATACGCGGCCCCGCGAGATTTCCTTCCTTCGTCACGTGACCGATGATCATGACAGCGATATTCTCACTTTTCGCGAGGCGCACGAGTACGGCGGTGCAGTCGCGGATCTGCGCCGGACTTCCCATCGGGGATTCATTGGCCGACAGATACATCGTCTGGATGGAGTCGATGACCAGCATGGATGGCTTTTCTTTCTCAGCCTCAGAAACGATGGCATCCAGATTGCCTCCGGAATAGACGAAGAGATCGTCATCAGCAGCGCCGAGTCTTTCGGCGCGCATCTTGATCTGCGCTTCGGACTCTTCCCCGCTCGCATAGAGGACGCTCCGTCCCGCCTTTGCCATGGCATGGCAGACCTGGAGAATCAGTGTCGACTTGCCGATCCCCGGTTCTCCGCCCCAAAGGATGACGGAACCGGGTACGACGCCGCCTCCGAGCGGACGATCGACCTCGGGCATCGAAAGCTGCATGCGTTCATGGTTTTCCAGATTCACGTCCGAGAGTTTCTGTGGACGCTTGCCGCTGACCACCTCATGCGTCGTCCGCAGCTGCTTGGGGAGGACTTCCTCCACCGTCTCCTCGAGTGTATTCCATGAGCCGCACTGCGGGCATCGCCCCATCCATCTCACAGTCTCTGCCCCGCAGTTCGAGCAGACGAATTTGGTTCGGTTCTTGGCCATGGACGTATCTCCTTTATCATCATATCGTTCATCAGTACACTATACAAATTCTCAAAGTTAGGAGTGAGGAGTGAGAAGTGAGGAGTGGTGGTGGCGGCTTCGCCGCAATTTTATCATTCGGCGCTTCGCGCCGCACCTTCCCCGTTGAACCTTCAGACACCAGAGACCCCGTTGAACCCCTAAAAACACAAAAAGAGTGCAACGGGAAATGTCTACTACATTCCCATTGCACTCTTATTATATCATCTGCCTAAAGGCGATGGCATCATTCCGCGTGGAAAGTCAGCTTGCCATCCTTGGCATCCATATGGAGGACTTTCTTCTTTTCGAGACCCTCCTGCAGAATGAGCTCGGAGATCGGGTCTTCGACTTCTTTCTGGATGGTGCGACGCAGCGGACGAGCGCCGTATTCCACATCGGTACCATGATCGATGAGGAGCTTTTTCGCTTCTTCGCTGGCATCGAGCTTCACTTCGAAGTGCGCGAGCTTCTCGCCGACCTTGGCAAGCATCAGGTTCACGATAGAGGAAAGATCTGTAGCGGTGAGCGGATGGAAGACGATGATCTCATCGATACGGTTGATGAATTCCGGACGGAGCGTGTGTTTCACTTCATCCATCATCAGCTTCTTCACATCCTCGAAGGTTTCCTCCTTCTCACCTTTGTCCTCTGCTTTGAATCCCAGTTTCTTCATCTGGTTTTTCAAGAGGGCAGAGCCAAGGTTACTGGTCATGATGATGACAGCATTCGTGAAATCCACGGTGCGGCCCTGACCATCGGTCAGACGACCATCATCGAGTACCTGCAGAAGGATATTGAAGAAATCCGGATGCGCCTTTTCGACTTCATCGAAGAGGATGACGCTGTACGGCGTCTTTCTCACGGCATCGGTCAGCTGGCCGCCTTCTTCATAGCCGACATATCCTGGAGGCGCACCGACGAGACGGGACACTTCGTGTTTCTCCATGTATTCCGACATATCAAAACGAATCATATTCTTCTCACTGCCAAACATGCATTCAGCGAGCGCTCTGGCCAGCTCGGTCTTGCCGACACCGGTCGAGCCGAGGAAGAGGAAGGAACCGATCGGACGTTTCGGATCCTTCATGCCGGCACGCGCACGACGGATCGCCGTGGCAACGGCATGGACAGCCTCATCCTGACCGACCACTCTCTTATGCAGCTCTTCTTCCAGATGAAGCAGGCGCTCAGAGTCGCTCTTCTTCAGATTCTGCAGCGGTACCCCCGTCCATTTAGCGACGACTTCTGCCACATCTTCTTCCGTGACTTTAAGATCATCATGATCCGCGCCCTTCCAGTCCTTCTTCATGAGGGCGATCTCACTCTGCATCTTCTTGGCAGCATCACGATACTCGGCGGCTTTTTCAAAATCCTGCGAAGCCACAGCCGCTTCCTTTTCTTTCAAAAGGGAGGCCAGCTTTTCTTCCTTCTCTTTCAGCGCATCCGGTGTCGAAGACGCTTCCATGCGGACCTTAGCGGCGGCTTCATCGATGACATCGATGGCTTTATCAGGCTGGAAACGATCCGTGATGTAACGGCCGGAAAGTTCGACAGCCGCTTTCATTGCTTCATCGGTGATCTTCGCTTTATGGAAGGCCTCGTAGCGATCACGCAGACCCTTCAAGATCTTCAGCGTATCTTCCGGTGTCGGTTCACCGACTTTGACTGGCTGGAACCGACGTTCCAAAGCGGCATCCTTTTCGATATATTTCTTGTATTCTTTCAGAGTGGTCGCACCGATGCAGCGCAGCTCCCCGCGTGCCAGAGCCGGTTTCATGATATTGGCTGCATCCATGGAGCCTTCCGACGAGCCTGCTCCCACCAGTGTATGCAGTTCATCGACGAAAAGGATCCAGTCTTTATGTTTCTTCACTTCATCAATGACTTTTTTCAGCCGTTCCTCAAATTCGCCTCTGTACTTGGTACCGGCGACGACGGAGGACATATTGAGAGAAATCACATGGCAGGCCTTCAGGATCTCCGGCACATCATGAGAAACGATCCGCTGTGCAAGCCCTTCTGCGATGGCTGTCTTGCCTACGCCCGGCTCACCGATGAGGACAGGGTTGTTCTTATTTCTGCGGGACAGGATCTGGATCACACGATTGATCTCCGTCTGACGCCCGATGACAGGGTCGATCTTGCCCTGTTTGGCTTTTTCATTGAGGTCGATGGCAAAATCACCCATCTCTCCCAGCTCTGCGCTGCCTTCTCCATTTCCGTCTTCCGAAATATAAGTATCAAAGGCTTTCTGCAGCTTCTCCTGCGTCACGCCGAAATGCTCCAGGATCTGCATCGCAACGCCGCTGCCTTCCCGAAGAATGGCAAGCAGCAGATGCTCCGTGCCGACGAAGGAATTGCCAAGGTCATTGGCTTCCTCCAGCGCCATTTCCAGCACCCGTTTCGTCCGCGGCGCTACATACAGCTCACGGCGAGAGAAGAAGCCGCTCCTTCCCTGCCCGGCGAGCAGCGGCTCCACCGCCTCTACGGTCACACCGAGCGAATTCAGGATCTTGCCGCCGGCCGAATCTTTTTCGTGGGCAATGCCCAAAAGCAGATGCTCGGTCCCCAAATAATCACTGCCCAGCTTCGAAGCCTCTTCTCCTGCAAATTTCCAGGCATTTTTTACACCATCTGTATATCTGTCTTCCATAGAAATCCCTCCTTTGTTTTGGGGTTTATATTAAATGAGAAATTAGAAATGAAGGTGGTATTTCAGTCACCAGTCACTCATTTCTTTCCTTCAATCGCCTTGATCTTATCTCTGACCTCGCAGGCGCGCTCGAAGTCTTCGCGATCGACGCAGCTCTTGAGCTCCTTTCGCAAGGCTTGGAGCTCCCTGCTCTCCGCCGGAGCATCCGCCTTTTCTTTGGCCTTCGGTTCATTGACGGGAATTTCATTCTTCCCTTTCTGGAACGACGGGCGGATGGACTCTTTGAAGCGGTTGTAGCCGTCTTCATTCTCCGGCAGCTTTTCCGGGCTGACTTCGATGAATTGTCCGCCGCCCTGATCTTCCAGCGTGCGGCCCTCGAAGGGGTCTTCTAAGAGATGCCCAAGCATCGATCCGCCGAAGAAATGATCCAGCGGACTGTCAAAAAATCCACTTCCAAAGAAGCTCTGCTCCTTCTGGAACACATGCTCTTTCTCTGCGCACTCACTGCAGAGATGCTCCTCTTTTCTATGTCCGTTCACCACCTGCACCATATGAACGGTGGCAGGATGTGCATGACAGCGTTCACAAAGCATATTTATTCTCCTTTCAGCGCCCACTCGATGCGATGGATCATCGTCCGTCCGGCTTCCTTTCGGTGTCCTTCCGGACAATACTCCAGCATCGTGTGCGTCATCGCATACATCAGCCGATACTCACGCTCGGAAATAATGTCGTAATTCAAAAGCATCTGGAAATATCCCCGAAGACCATTTTCTATCTCCTCCTGAGATACCGGTTTGTCTTTTGTTTGATGATTTGACTTTTCATTCTGGTACTGGCTCGCTGCCTCCTTCAGCCGATGGTAGTAGTCCGGCACCTCCTCACGACAGGCAGGACGCAGGGAGATCTTGATATATCCACCGCTCCCCCGCCGTGACTCGACAATGAATCGATCATTGGCGGAGAATCTCGTATTGATCACATACGTCACCTGTGAAGGCGCACACGCGAGCCGGTCGGCCACCTCTTTGCGTTTTAGCAGCAGCTGGTCTGTATTTTGCTTATCCATCAGATCCAGAATGAAATTCTCTATTTTATCAGATAGCATCGTGCTATTCATATCACTCACCGCTTTCCACTTGACCTCTTACCTTATTTCTGTAATCTATTATACATCAAATAGTCAAATAGTCAATAGCCTTTTTGATTTATTCTCTTTCCCTCTTTTGATGAATGAATCATCCCTCATGTCAGGCCACCCAAAAAGGCGATGTGAAATAACGATCATCTCATTTTCGCGTTCCATCTGCCGCGG
>ERZ780167.621-NODE-621-length-35663-cov-4.127949_pt1 | contig 35663 bp, 27 predicted proteins | sample MGYA00510982_ERZ780167 | MGnify/ENA primary metagenome ERZ780167 (study PRJEB29588, sample SAMEA2146107) | human gut metagenome | biome: human gut; feature: human-associated habitat; material: faeces | place: Denmark | collected 2008/2010 ... | reverse complement strand
CCTGTCGTTATAGGATGGTAGGAGGTGCATGCCTACACTATTGCTGAATAGTTACTAGCACTGGTATAAAGAGTTAAATATTCGCATAATGTCACCTGACGCAGAATCTAATTCGTTCTTTGAAACAAGCCCCGTGTTAGGATTTATAGCAGATTGACAATAGCTTGCATCTGAAGAAGAGAGACGATATGCAGCTATGTCTTCTTCATTGATCTGATACTTCACTGGCAAAATGTTCTCTATCAGCCTTCTCTGTCCCGCACTCGCATTGGCATACGCCTTGGCACCCATAATCATTGTATTGACAATTGCCAATGAATATGGACTATGAGTAGTGAACACAAGCATATTTTCATCAGAGCTTGCATTGTTGTAAACCAGAGATTTGAGCACTTCCATCTGTGAACGAGGGAAAAGGTTTAATTCTGGTTCTTCAACTATGTTTATAAGCTGATTATATCTATTGGCATATGACAATTGGCGAATCATCATATCCTTGATACTGTCAGAATATTCATCATTCTGCATGATTTCAGCTACTCTTTTTTCCAATTTGTCTTTTTCTTCTTTAGAGAGCTTAATTTCCTCTTTGTCAGAAACCTTACTACTCAGAAACTCTGATACAATACACATTGGAAGGGACGACTGAATTCCACTAGAAGCATTAGTGAGTCTCACCTTATAGTTAGCACCATGAATCCAACCTGTATCATTCAAACTGTCATATTCAAAGCGTAATCCCTCAAACGGAAGATTATAACCGCTCTGAAAGAATTTCTTTGCATTTACAAACTCGTCAGAGAAAGTCTCACTGGAGTCTGGCAGCTCTTTCAAAAGCTTTGACTTATTCTCGGCTACGCTTACAATTGAACGTTCTGCTGGAACATACATTACCTTTGAGATGCCTTTTATGTCCTGACCTTTGTCTGTTACACAGAAATTCCCGTTCTCATACAAAAAATCGTATAGTTCTCCTTCAAATTTGATATATGGGTTCCCATTAACAATGAAGGAATCTATTCTATGATATGCACACAACTTTGTCTTGAACCTGTTATATTGCTCAAAGTATGAGAGTTTGTATTTCTTTTGGCTTAACACCTTCTCTAACCATTTAAACGTGGAGAAAAGTTTTGCGACACAACTTTTGCCTGTGCCTTGGTCTCCTATGAACAAGGTAACTTTCTTAAATATAATATCAAGGTCTTTGACGGGACCAAATGATTTTACTATTAAACGTTCGTTCATATGATTTTCTTTTTTGTATTCTTGCTTATAACGCTTTTGTCGACAGACGGAATTAGTACGACAGATTCTTGCCATTGATATTGACAAGTGCCAACTTGTTTGTTTCGGGCAACAAGGATGTTATACCACTGCCGTTAATGCCTGCCAGGATATTCACATCGTTATTGGCAACGAAGTGAACATCATATTTGCTCCAAAGACGGACTTTGACTTCTTTTATTATGGAGTACGGCATAATGTGTAGTCCTAAATATACTTTTGTATTTACCTGTATTATTAATACATACGCGTACAAAATTAATTGTTTTTCCACAGAATAACGAAGGATAATCATTTTTTCTATCCAATACAGGCGTTTTTATATCGTTTTCTTCACTTTTATTCTCCGCAATAGACATTTTAACCCAAGTTTGACCCTTTATCAAATCGTGAATTTCTTGTTGTCCAATGTCATATCTCAAGTTTTTATCGTTATTTGCCGGCAAAGATATTGACGTGCTGACTCAATTATCAATACAGGTTAATTGTTTCTTATAAAAAACTCACAAAAACAGAAGTTTTTTCCACCTGTGATAATAATTGGCACACCTTCATAATACTTTTGCCGCAACATTAAAGATACAGTTATGAAAAAGTCTACAAAATATGAAAGCGCTGTAAAGGATGCGAAGACATTGGAATCCGTTATTCCGAAACAGCTTGCAGAATACACGACAAGGGCATTAAGTAAACTAAACGAAGCGCTTGGGGGCGATGTCGGCGGATATGTAGCAAACAGACTTCACATGAGCCATGAGGAACTGAGGGAAGCATTGGCCGCCGAGCAAATCGATGGTGTTGCATTGGCCATTTACAATATAGAGAAACGTGGACAGTCGGTAGTCATAGGCGACCAAACGGGTATAGGCAAAGGCCGACAAGCTGCTGCCATGATACGCTATGGACTGTTGTCTGGCTATCTGCCAATATTCTTCACCGACAGATATACCCTGTTCAGCGATATGTACCGCGACTGTAAAGCGCTTGGCATTAAGGAGGCACGGCCATTGGTGGTGAATGCAGGTGTGTCGGTTGTCGACTTTGACCATGTGGTTGAGCAGAAAGCGACATGTACGTCCGACGAGATATGGTCTCCCGCAGACGAAGAAGATAACGAAAAGTATGAGGCAGAGCGCATGGCGCTCTACCAGAAACAGTATGAGGTGGTCTACAAAGCTCCCAAGAAATCTGTCCTTCAAGAAATATTCATAAAAGGTGAACTGCCGCAGGATGCCTTCGACTATCTCATGATTACCTACTCTCAACTGAAAGATGCCAAACGAGACATGACACGTCTCAACTTCCTCATGGCGTTGTGCGAGCAACATCGTGTGCTGTTCATCTTCGACGAAGCCCACAAAAGCAGTGGAGTGAACGCTGGCAAAGCATCGGTTATCACGCAAGGCATAAACATGATTCTTGAAGAAACGCCACAGACGCAATGTGTATTCCTTTCTGCCACTTTTGCCAAGCGCCCGGAATGTTTGCTCACCTTCATGAGACGCACGACCCTGAGTGCCTTGGCTACAGAAAACACGCTCAAGGATGCCTTGCACTGTGGTGGAGTGCCCATGCAAGAATACGTTTCGTCTTGTTTGGCTGCCGAAGGACAAATGATCAGGCGCGAGCACTCTGAAGAGGGTTTGCCTACTCCAGTCTATACATATCTTGATGAAGACCTCGACGTACATGGTGAGCAGTTTGATAAGGTAATGTTCTTCTTCCGTGAAATAGTAAAACTCTCTGCAATGGTTCGTACAATGGTTAATCATGCCCTTATGTACAACGTGCTTCTACCCTTCAACTGCTATCCCACAAGAGCACAACTTTTCTATATCAACAAAGTGTTGTTGCTTTCCTTGAAAGCGAAAAAGGTGGCGCAAGCCGCCATTGAGAATGTAAGGCAAGGAAGAAGTGTGGTGATTGGCATGAGCGACACGCTTGAGTGTATCGTACAGGACGTGACAGCGAACGAAGACGGATCTGTTCGTGGCGACATAGCTGCGTTGTTGTTGCGCTTGTTGGAAAAGACGGTTTGTGGAAGCGGCTCTACCAACAATGCCAATCGACCTGTTTTTGAAATGGTAGAAGAATTGGAAGAAATGTCATTGAAGGCAGAAGCCAAAGAGATAAGCGACTACTACACAAGTATTAAGCAAGATATAACCGAAGAGGTGTTTCATCTCCCCGTGTCGCCTATCGACGTAATACGGCAGCTGATAACTGCCGAGAAGTTTGTTGCGCCCAATGGTGAATACCTAAACATCCGTTTTGAGGAATGTACGGGGCGGGCACACCAACTGGATTATCTCTCACCTGAGGGCGATGACGACTTCATCAACGCTGTCATCGGGTCAAGAAAGAAACGTCACTCTAACCTCATCTTCAATGATTTCCAAAACAACAAGTTAGACGTTATTCTTATCAATGCCTGTGGAGCTATAGGTGCAAGTGCGCACGCCATTTCCACCACCGAGGTGCCAGAGGACCAAGTGCGCCAACGCAAGATGCTCATCGTGCAAAACGATCTTGACGTGAATATCGACTTGCAGAAGCGTGGCCGCATCAACCGAACTGGTCAACGTGTCGACTTGCCTCCATTGTATGAGTACATCATTACGGCCATTCCTTCGGAGAAGCGCCTCAATATGATGCTCCGGGCAAAGTTGCGGTCGCTGAGTGCCAACACTGCCGCATGGCAAGACCAAGACCGTGAACAAGCCGACTTTGTGGACATTGATAACAAGTATGGCAATGAGGTGGCAAAAGAGTATTTGTCTGAACACACAGAACAAGCTGTGGTCCTCGACCTTACACGCAATGTGACAGCAAGCCGACTGCTCGCACGGAGTGCCATGCTAAGTGTGGCGGCACAACAGTGCATCGTAGATGACCTGATATCGGGTTATACGACGCTTGAGGCTGAACTTCGCCGAATAAACCAGTGGGACCTGGAACGTGAGTTCCGTGATTTCGAGGCCGACTTTGTAAGGGAAGAGCTTTTCACTACTGCCAAGACGAAGACAAGGCTTGGTGGGTGCTCATATCTTACAACCTATAAATGCAAGCAAAAGACGTTTCCGTATAGCTATGAGACAGTGACTGAACTTTGCCAAAAAGCTAAGGCGGTTTACGGAAATCCATATAAGGAGAACCCTACCTTACAAAAACAGGTAAAAGATTATTATGCCCACCGAGACAAAAATGCCCACCGCCGCTTCAAGGCACGCTGCAAACTGCTGCATGACGGTGCAAAACGCATATTGATAACATATTGTGGTGATGAGGAGTTGGCAGACACATGGTTGCAAAAAGCATGCACGCCTGTAGACAAATGGAGCTCAACAGAATTTGAAGATGTGAACGAGCAGAAGCGTGCCAAGCGAATCATGCAAAAACTGATTTCGTTCTCTAATGAGTATAATCATCTGCTTGAAGCTAAAAAGCAAGAGATGAAAAAATACGCAGAAGAAAGGAAAAGACTTGTCAAGGTATTGTCAAAAGCGGAAATAGGAAACGGATACGTCATCACTGAGAAAGTGGAGGGCGAGGTAATGCCACAAGATAAAATTAAAAGTGTATTGACAGACATACGATTTGGTAAAGATGAGCAATCCAGATTCCTTCCCAGTAAAGTGGAGTTTGTATTTGCATTGACAGCTGTACACACGGAAATTCGCATCAATTTGGTTCATAATAACAGTTGGAGTAATTACGATCGTCTTTGTGATATTTTTTCTTCAAGAGCTTGGCAGCCGAGTGCAAGCGTTTGGAACAAGGACATTGCGCTCTACAACAACAAGATTGTGGAGCGCAAGATTATCACCGGCAACATTCTTGGAGCATACGTTCATCCTGCCATCGCCGAACTGAAGCCTCGCTTCATATCCTTCTCGCTGAAGAAAAAGAAAGGTGGCAAGGCTCAAACGCAGATCGGATTACTCTTGCCTATGGACGAGTCGAAGGTAAGAAAAGCGTTAGACACGGTTTCTATTCCTCTACACGAAGGTTTCAAATATGCCACCAATACCAACACAAGTTATACGATAGCTGGCTTGGGGGTGAACTTCTCGTTAATGCCTTACAATGGTCCGATGTATGTAGTAAGCGTGAACGATAAACACTCCAAGGAGTTTGAAAAGGACAAGCGTTTTGACAGTATACGCTCTCTGTTCTTTGGCACTCCTATAAGTTCGATATACGACAAGGTAAAGGAAGACCAAGAACAGCCAGGCAAGAAAAAACGCAAGACGCTTATGCACTATCAGACTGGACAGTTGCCTTTCGAGTCGGAACCATTGCAGACCATCATACAAACGCTTGCCCAGATGGATGCTGTGATTGTCGTGCCTCGCGAGCAGATAACTTACGGCGATGTGAAGGAATTCGAGTCGCGCTCCGAACGCGACGACAACGAGCCTTGGGATGTTCTTGACTGGAAAAATGCGGACGAAGTACCCATGCCTCCAATAAGACAGAGCCTCATGTTGCGTATATCCGCCCCTGTAGTCATGGGAGAACAGAAGGGTAAACCTGTGTTCAGACATTCCGAGCACTATTGTCTTGCGCAAGAAACAATGGCCCTCGAAGGGTTGCCCATGCCTCATACACAGCGCAGCACAATAGATGCCCTGCGACGATGCTACATGAAATGGAAAGAATACTTCCGCCTTTCTGCATCAAGGGTTAGTCAACAGCAAGAGGTGCAACCCTCGCTCGTAGAACAGCGTAAGGTGTGCCGTGATTTGCAGCGTGTGATAGGGAACAAGGCATCTTCCGTAGAACTTGCCCCAAATGTCAAGGCTCTGCTACAAGACATTCTCGACAGCGAGTATCTGGACACCAACGGACTCTATTATGCAAAGTTCGAAGACGAGATGATGTTCATGTCGCCCGAAAAGTCTGTGGCACAGGCATTTCTTGATGCCTTGCCTTGCTCGGCTACACTGGATGGCATAAGGAAATGCATAGAAGACTATCTTGAAGACAAAACCGACATTATTAATTCACCCGACAAGTGGTAATATGAGCTATATAGGTATTATAGATGCAAAAAGACTTGACGATAGCAATGCTTCGTTAGGTCTTATCGAAGCTCAAAAGAAGGCAGTTCAACTGCTTCGCTGCAGCACGGATATACACATGATAAAACAGCAGACGGGTTGGGAAATGGGTGTAGACGGCAAATGGCGCTATGAAGTGGCAGACCCTTTCCACAATACTGTCGAAATAGAGGACCATCTGAAACGCCATTTTGGCGAGTCCATAAACATCAGCCTATGTATGCACGACATCAGCCTGCTCATAGCATACCCAGCTTTCGAACGGCTCAGTTTATACGCCAGATACACACCGACCAACAAGTTTTCAGGGTATTTCAATCCTTTGAGCTACGGCATGATGATTTGCATGGGAACGCTAAATTCTCCGTTCCAATACCAGACCGAAGGTGTGTTGCTGCATGAGGTGCAGCATCTTATACAGGAGGAAGAGGACTTTGCCCGTGGTGGAAATCTGTCACAAGGCAGAAAATGGTATTTGAGAATGGCTGGCGAGGTGGAAGCGCGAAACGTGTGCATCAGGCACTCGATGAGTTCTGAACAACGCCGCTCGTCGTTGCGGACAGACACGCAGGATGTGCCAGACGCTGAACAAATAATAAAGCTTTTGTAAAATTTTCTAATCGTGGATTTTTCAGTACCTTTATAGTTGATTCAAGACTTTAAAAGTATGATGTTTTATACGGTATTGTGAGTAGTATTTCATGTTGCACTTACGAGTTTTAACACCCAAAAGTAATCATTTTGTCTGAACTGAGCAATTATTTTGCAAGTTAATTTCTTGATTATCAATAACTTGTCTTAAATTAGCAGATCCTAAGTAATTACAACAATCTATGTGAGAATGCTTTTGCCATTTGAGTCAAGACGAAAACTATGAGTTCTTCGGATGGTTACAGACACGAGAAGAAAAATCCGTCACGAAGGAGCGTTCCACTCCCTATCAACCGTTTTGGGTTAAGGAAATGGATCGCTCTTGGTCGATATAGCATGAGCTTCTGCAGAAAGCAAATCGGCGAAATGTGCTTGCCCTACTTGTATTTATAGACAGTTGTGTCTGCCAGTTTCCACACATGGGTGGCATCAAATTCGTAGATGCTCTCGTTGTGTGAGGAGACGGGTAAGTATATTCCTCGCTGATATTCGTGACATTCGATGATGCTTCTTGTGGCTTTGTCTTGGAATGACATTCTATATACCTGCCAGGAGTCGGCTACGATGTGATATTCTATATTGGGAGATTTCAGAACGTGAATGGTCTTGTCATTTTCCTTGTATGTTCCTGAATAGCTCAGGATATCCGTGGTCGTCTCATTTTTGTTCTGCTTGGCCTTTCTTTTGGCCTGATGGCGCAGCGTGTTGTAAATGAAATCGTATAGGTTTTCTTTAAACCCCCACTTTTTCTTAAGGAATGAGGTCTCTTCTTCCTCGCTGATCTTGCCAGAGCATGAGACCAATTCTCCTTTCCCCATCGTATAATTGCCTTTGTTAAATCTGATGTCTTTTCTGATTGTCAGGGTCAGATCTGGATTCCGCTCCATGGACTGAAAGATTTTTTTATAGCCCGCAAGTGCCAGGAAGCTTCTTAGTAGGCTGCGGAAATCAGAAGGGAACTCTTTGAGGTTTCCTATAGAGGTGATCTGACATTCGGCCACGGCTTCAAATGTTGGTAGTTGCTCTCTGAGCATTTTGACGTTTTCCATCTTTTTTAGGATCAATGATGTGATGTCTCCATACACCACGTCCACATCTGCCAGTTGGACGACTTGTTCCTTCAAGGATATTTGTAGGAAGAGGTCATCGTCTCCTTGGGGTACAATTATATGCTTTGTTTCGTACCCGATGTTTGACACTGTCAGCAGGCATTTGTCCGAAGAAACATCCTCCAAAACGAACCTTCCGTACTTGTTCGTTGTGCCTATCTTTTGAGAATGGTCCACGACAATAGTGGAGAAGGGAACAGGAAGGCCTAAGCTGTCCACCACCTCTCCCCTAATGGTCTTGCAGTACACTTGTAGTGATACGGTGAGCAAAATGAGAAGTAAATAGTATTTTTTCATATAGCTTTATGGTGTCATTGTTCAATCAGAAGGTGACATAGTGGCGCAACCGATCGATGGCCTCTGGCGGAAAGTCCTTTTGTAGGAGGCGAAGTTGGTCAAGGCTATGCAATGGACCTTTGAGCCTCCGATAGTCGCAGATAGCTTTGGCTTGGAAGTAGTTGATGTACGGGTGCTTGCGGAGTTGGCTCAGCGAGAGTTGGTTGATGTTGAGTTTTGTGATTTTCTCGCCCCGGAGGGTGAGGAAGGGGAGCGCTTCGGCGGGAAAGCCGTCAAGGTCTCGTAGCTGGCTGACGTTGTAGAAGCCACCTAGGCGGTTGCGGTAGTTGACGATGCGTCGTGCCCAGCCCGTCCCGATGCCTGGAATCTTCTTTAGGAGCGAGGTGTCGGCGAGGGCCAAATCGACCTGTTCGCCAGGTCGCAGCTTCACAGGATAGCGCACGGTGTCGCGGTCATACTTTTGGTAGGGCACATATTGGTCGGAGGCTTTGTACGCCTCGTAACGTTCGCGCGCTTCCTCCTCCCGCGATGCAAACTGCGTGTAGGCTGGCTGGTAGTCGTCGCCGATGCAGATGTAGGGTTCCAACTCCTCATATTGCTTACGCGTCATGCCATAGAGACGTCCAAAGTCGTGAGGTGTACGGAAGACGCCGCCTTTTGCACGATACTTATAGACGGCACGGACCTGCCACGGCTGGAGACCGATGCGCAGTAGTTGAGTGCTGTCTGCCGTGTTGGGATCAAACGGCGACAGTTCTATCTGCCGTCCATCCTGCGTCTGATAGGCACGATAGGGAGGAGCCTGCCGTCCCTTTCCATATCCAGGTTGCTCTCCGGCAGCCAGACTGTCGGCTGCGGTGAGCACGGTCTCCCCGCCATCATTGCCCGTCAGATAGATTAGGACGACAAGGATGGTAGCCAGCGCAAGGAGAAAAGTCAGCACCTTGCGGTCGGAATGATGGATGACGAAAAACTCAGAAAAGCGCATGGATGTGGTTGGTGTAGTCTATGAAAAATCCCATTCCCCGCCCCCGCATGAGTGGGGTAGGGAATGGGAAAGCAGGTCTTATCCTCTGACTGCCTCGATGTAGTTGCGTGCCGGGTTGGCATACATGGTGAGCAGTCGCTCGCGCAAGAACTCCTCGTCTTTGTTGGGAATCTTGATCTTGGCCAATTGGCTTTGGATATAGAGTTTGAACTTCCGCACATCGTCCTCCGTGTAGTGGTCGGTATGGTCTGTGCCGTCCAGCTCGTCCATAGCGATGTAGTTGTTGGGATAGAGGCGGTAGTTGCGGTGGATCTCGTGGTCGATGTGGGTGCAGATGGTGTCCAGCAAGTCCGACTTGCTGAGTTTTTGCTCACGGAGACCGTTGAGGTAGTCGTCGATGCAGGCTGCCACATGATAGTGGATTTTCCCCTTCAGTCCGAGGATGCCCGTCCGCATGCTGATGATGTCGTCGTACGGTCCCTTCTTCCAGTTGGGGTCGTCGCGCTTCAGTTGATACTCCTGTGCCTTGAGGAAGTCGCAGGGGTCGTATTCATAGCTGATGGCGAGTGGCACGATGTGGAGATTGACGAGGCGGTCGAGCACGTCGCCCTCCCCACCGAGGACCAGCATCTTCAGGATGCCCTTCTGCGTGCGATCGTCGGAGTCCTTGGCGCGTCCCTCCCTCTGTGCGATCCAGAGGTTCTGATGCTTTTCGGAGATGGCGAAGTGCATGTAGCGGGCGAGTTTCTGACTTGCCTGGAGGCGCTCGCGGGCCATCAGGCCGCGCTTGACGATGAACGACTTGTTGAGGCGTACCACGTCGAGCACCCAGGGGATGGACAGCAGGTTGTCGCCGATGGCGATCTCGCAGGTGGTCTCGAAGCCGTGGTCGATGAGCAGCACGTCGAGCAAGGCCGAGTCGAGCACGATGTCTCGGTGGTTGCTCATGAACGTATAGTTGTGCTTGTTGTCTATCGCCGTCACGTCCATGTCAAGACCTGTGCTTGCCTTGGAGATGAGCTTCTTCAGAAAGCGGTAGGCGAAGACGAGCTGGAAGTCCATGTTCGTCTTGCACTCGTGCATCTTCTGGGAGATGATCTCGGGCGTAGCCTCTGGGAAGAGGAATGATACCATCTGCAGAAATTGCGGGTTCTGCACCAGACGGTCGTACACTGCGGGCAGCTCTTCCGGCTCGTATGGGCGGATGTCGTTGAATTCTTCTGGGATAATCATAATCGAGATGTAGTTGAAAGGTTATTGAATAGATGTATATGGCTTGTGCCGCCTTCTCCCCGTCCGCTTTTGAAGCAGGCGGGGAGCGGAATGGTTTTTAGCCTGGACTGTTCATGAGACTCCGTTGCGGGAGCAGTCGGAAGATTCATGAGCATGCAGTTCAGAACTGATTCTCTATGATTTCAGTCAGCACATCCTTGATGTCGAGTCCTGCCGCACGCACCTGCTGCGGTATGAAGCTCGTCGTCGTCATGCCCGGGGTGGTGTTCACTTCCAGCATGTTGATGACCTCGTTGCCCTCCGCGTCGTGGGTGATAATGTAGTCGATGCGGATGATGCCGTTGGCATGGAGGATATCATAAATGCGACTGGTGATTTCGGTGACGCGCTCTGCCGTCTCGGGACTGATTCTCGCTGGCGTGATCTCGTCCACCTGACCGTTGTACTTGGCGTCATAGTCGAAGAACTCGTTGGTGGTGACGACCTCGGTGATGGGGAAGGGGACACTGCGCTCGCGCGTCTTGTAGATGCCCTGTGTGATCTCTGTGCCATCGAGGTAAGCTTCTACCATCACGTCGCTACTCTCCATGAAGGCTACGCGCAAGGCAGGTTCCAGCTGATCGGCGTTTTTCACCTTGGACACGCCGAAGCTGCTGCCGTCGTTGGCTGGCTTCACGAAGCAAGGCATACCGATGCGCTTGGCGATCTCCTCCTCGTTGTATGTCTCGCCGCGGCGGAGCAGCACACTATCAGCCACATGGATACCGAAGCTGCCCAAGTAGCGGTTGAGCACAAACTTGTCAAAGGTCATGGCCTCGACCAGCACGCCGCTCGTGGAGTAGGGGACGTGTATCAAGTCGAAGTAGCCCTGCATGGGGCCGTTCTCGCCAGGTTGTCCGTGGATGGTGATATAGGCATAGTCGAAGACGACGGCGGTGCCGTCAGTCTTGACGAATGAAAAGTCGTTACGGTCGATTTTTGCCTCCTCGCCGCCAGGAAGCTGTACGCGCCAATCGGTGCCGCGCACATCTACGATATAGACATCATAGCGCTCCTTGTCGAAAAAGGAATAGAGTCCCTGCGCAGAGCGGAGGGAAACGTCGTGTTCGGAGGAGTCTCCGCCGCACACAATCGCGATAGTTCTCTTTAAATTCTTCATCTATCTATACTTTGTCTTGAAGTTCATATTTATTGCTCGACGAAGGTGTCCTGCGTCGTGCCATTGATGTAGCCCCGCCATTTTGCGAGCAGTTGCTCCAAGTCGGCTGGCAAGGGCGACGTGAAATCCATCTGCTGTCCCGTCGTGGGGTGGACGAAGCCCAGTGTGCGTGCGTGGAGGGCTTGTCTCGGGCAGATGCGAAGGCAGTTCTGTATGAACGCCCTGTAGGTGCTGCTACGCTGTCCGCGCAGGATCTCCGTGCCGCCATAGCGTGCGTCGCCGAAGAGCGGATGGCCGATGTGGCGCATGTGTGCGCGGATCTGGTGTGTGCGTCCTGTCTCGAGGATACACTCCACGAGCGTCGTGTAGCCGAAGCGTTCGAGTACGCGCCAATGGGTCACGGCTGGCTTGCCCGTCTCCGAGTCGGGAGGGAAGACGGCCATGCGCAGACGGTCGCGCACGTCGCGGGCGATATTTCCCTCTATGCGCCCTTCTTCCTCCACAAAGTTGGCCCAGACAAGCGCGATGTAGCTACGGTGGGTTGTCTTGTGGAAGAACTGCTTGCCGAGCAGTGTCTTGGCTTCAGGCGTCTTGGCCACCACCAGCAGACCGCTGGTGTCCTTGTCGATACGATGAACCAGTCCCACCTCGGGGTTGTTGGCGTCAAAGGACGGCACGTTGCGCATGTGCCACGCCACGGCATTGATGAGCGTGCCGTGGAAGTTGCCAGCTCCAGGATGCACCACCATGCCCGCAGGCTTGTTGATGACCATCAGCTGGTCGTCCTCATACACGATGTCAAGCGGAATGTCCTCCGCCACGATGCTCGTGTCGTGCTTCGGCTGGTGGAGCATCAAGGTGATCACGTCCTCGGGACGTACCTTGTAGTTGCTCTTTACCGGCGTGCCATTGACGTGGATGGATCCAGCGTCGGCGGCCTTCTGTATGCGGTTGCGGCTTGAGTGCTGCATCCTCACGGAGAGATACTTGTCGATGCGCTCCGGCTCCTGCCCTTTATCGACCTCCACGCGGAAGTGCTCGTAGAGCTGTCCGGTATCGCTGGAGGCCTCCTCTGGCGCCAGTACGTCGTCAAGATCCAGCAGTTCGTCGTCGATTCGTTCTTCTTCCATTTCCTTTATACCTTATTATATATACTGTAGGGAAAACTACTCCCTGAGGTCATTTTCCGTGGCTACTCCCCCGAATGTTGTGAGGGGCGTGACGGTGCCACGTCGCCTGAGAGGATTTCGTCCTCAGGCTGCACCTCGTCGATGGGCACTTCTATGATCTCGTAGTCCTCCTCGTAGGTAGGCACTTCTTCTTCCACCTCCTCATACTCGTTCTCCGCGGATGCATTGTTGAGCGTGTCGGAGGGTAGTCGGGTGCCGTCGCCTACCTGTATGACAATTGTAGCGTCGGCAGGGATTCGTTCTCCCACCTCCACGCGTCTGCCATTGACAAGGATGGCATAGACCCAGTCTTTCTCTCCCGGTGTGTATTTGGACTCGACGGTCTTGAATCCCATGGCGAGCAGCGTGGCGCGTGCCTCCCGGTAGGAACTGTTGTCGGCCAGGTCGGGCATGACGAGAGCGGGAGGATTGGCTGCATTGATGGTCACATAGACGATATGGGTCGATTTGATGCGCTTGCCCTGTCCTGGGCTCTGCTCCAGTACGCAGTCGGGAGGCATTGTCCTGACGTAGTTGGTGTCCTGCACGACGAGCTGGAGCCCGGCTTCCGACATCTTTTTCTCCGCCTCTTCGAGCTGCATGCCCACGACGTTGGGCACGACGAACGATTCGCCGTGGTGGGTATAGTAGGCCACGCCGTACTTCACGCCGATGCAAAGCAAGGCAACGACGATGGCGATGGCGGTGACATGGCCTGTGACATAGGTGCTGAAAAGCTTTTCAAAAAAGTTCTTACCCGTCATTCTTGTCCTCTGTATAAAATGCGCTACAAAGTTAGCAATAAGTTTAGAAACCGAAAAACAAAATGCTTTAAAAATCCTTTACTATTATGGAATGAAACCTTTCTTTCTGCTTTGTAAAGATGTTGCGGGGCCTTCCCGGCTTCTCGCGGGTCTTCAGTGGCGGCTGGTGGAATACTTTATAGATGTTGATTTAGGTCAAAATTTGAGCGAATCATGCACTTTTTATGAGGAAATAGTCTCTTGCCAACGGAATAATGCCTACCTTTGCACCGTCAATAAAGCATAGAGTTTAGTTTAATAGTAACTGATTTTTATAGGTTTTTAGTTGTTAATCATTTAAGGTAAGATAGACGGCAAGCGTGCCCGTTTTCGCTTATAATAGGTGAAATTAGTTTGAGAGGTGAATTTGATTGTTTGAAAACTGGATAACACCGCCGCTTGTATGTGGGAACAACGTCGCGAGACGCATCCCTCCAAGCAGTGGCGGAGTCGAAAGACCGGATTCTCGAAATCCGAAACGGGCAGTGCGCAATAGCGTTCTGCCCGTTTTCGATATGAATATTTGGCAGGCCAAACTGTCTGCTTTGTCGTTTTAGAAGATGGTCTGTGACGCTGTGGCACGTTTTTTGTATTTTTCATTCTGTCAATAACCAAATTAAATGAGCTTATGGTCACAGTAAAGAATGCGGGCCAGTTCCGCATGGAGATTCAGAACGAGAGAGAATTGACCCACACCGACGTCCCTGCAGAGCAGGGAGGTGTAGGCGAGTACCCCACCCCTGTAGTGCTGTTTGCCCAGTCGCTGATGGCATGTGCGTTGACCACGGCTTCGATGGGAGCTGCCAAGGAAGATGTGGACACCACGGGATGGCATGCCGAACTGAAGGAGATCGGCTTCGACGCTGCCCATAGTGTGGTAGAGCGCATTGCCATCCACTTCCATTTTGGCCAGGACGTGCCCGAGAAGAAGCGCAAACGCCTTGAGGCTTTCACCCATCGCGGTTGTACGGTGGGCAACTCGATCACCACGGAGAAGATCTTCACCTTCGAATACGACGTGTAGTCTGTAGGGACTTTCCATGATTGCGACCGCCCCGCTCCAAGCCATCAGGCTCGGGGCGGGGCGGTCTGCGTGTTGTGAGAGGTAGGAAACCCCTTTGCTTTCTGGCCTTATTTTCTGTCTCCCACTTGCATCGTCAGATGGCGGCCTCCGATCAGTTGTGCATGGGAGATGCGGTAGCTATGAAGCGGTTTTCCACCCAGCGACATAGACTGGATGTAGCGGCCCGTTCCCTTGCCGTGTGTGGTCGTGATGGTGATGTCGCCCTGCGGGTAATACTTCGGGTCGAGGTGGATCGTCACTTCATCGAAGACAGGCGTGGTGAGCGTGTAGTAGGGTGATCCTGGGCAATCAGGGTAGAAGCCCATCATCGAGAAGATCGCCCATGCCGACATCGTTCCCGTGTCGTCATTGCCCGGGATGCCATCGGGTTGGTCCTTGTAATAGCGTTCCAACAGGCGCAAGACCTCTCGCTGTGTGCGCCACGCCTCACCCTTGAAGTAGGAGAAGAGGTACGGATAGGCGATGTCTGGTTCGTTGGCTGGATCGTAGAGATCGTTGTCGAAAACCGACTGGAGTTTGTCGATAAACTTCCGTTGTCCGCCCATCAGTTTGGCCAGTCCGCCAACGTCGTGGGGTATGTAGAAAGTGTAGTTCCACGACGATCCCTCATGGAAGCCTGGTGCGTTGGAGAAGTTGGCACCATCCTTGGGGTCGAAGGGCGTGAGGAAGGATCCGTCGCCATTGATGGGGCGCAAGACACCCGTTGCCGGGTCGTAGTAGTGCTTGTAGCCGAGGCTTCGCTGGCGGAAGATCTGTGCGTCCTGCTTGTGTCCGAGGTCTGCGGCCAGAAGCGAGAGGGCATTGTCGGCAACATAATATTCCAATGCGTGCGATACCGAGTTGTCTCCCGAGTTGTCCTGGGCGAACACACCGAGCGGTATGTAGCCTTTGCTGATGTATGGATCGATGTCGCGTCTCATCTTGTTTTCAGCCCCAGGGAGTGTCGCACTCTTGCGGAAAGCCTCATACGCCTTGTCGATATCGAAGTCGCGGAGTCCCTTCAGCCAGGTGTCCGTGATGACAGGGATGGCGGGGTCGCCCTCCATGGTCCAGGTCTCGCGTCCGAACAGTTCCCAGCGCGGCATCCATCCCCATTCGTCATACATGGCGATCATTGACCGTACCATGTCCGTCTGCTTGTCGGGGAAAATCAAGGTCTGGAGCTGATGCACGTTGCGGTAGGTGTCCCAGAGCGAGAACACCGTGTAGCGGTTGTCCTTGGTATTGCGCGTCTCGCCTTGCTCCATGGCAGGGTAGTCGCCGTTGCAGTCCTGCAGGATATTCGGGTGGAGCTGTGTATGGTAGAGGGCCGTGTAGAATACGCGGCGTTGTGCATCCGTGCCGCCCTTGACGGAGATGCGCCCAAGCGTCTGCTCCCATTCCTTGTCGGCTTGCTGAGCGATGCGCTCGAAAGTCGTGCCCTGCGGTTGCTCCCGGTCGAGGTTCTCGCGGGCGTTTTCTATGCTGACGAAGGACACGCCCATGCTGACCTCCACCTGCTCCCCCTCCTCGCAGTCGAAGGAGTAGTAGTAGCCGATACCGTCTCCAGCCAGTTCGCGGGTGTAGTTCTTGTATAGTTTCAGTCGTCCGTTGTCAGGATCCCATTCACCTTTTACGCCCTGGCGCGTGGGTTGCTGTTTCCATGCTCCCTGCTCCTTGGGCAGTTTGTTGATGCGCATGACGAAGTAGATGGGGAAGACAGCCTGCGGATTGTAGCAAAAAGTGCCGAGCAGGCGCATGCCCTCTATCTCCTGGTTGTTGACGCGCCGCACCATGCCACCCGTTTCGTTGGTCAGTCCGTCTCCGATGTTGAGCAGCAGGTGTCCTTCGCCCTTCGGCATGGTGAAGCGTTCGCGTGAGGAACGGAGTGTGGAGGTGACTTCGGCACGGATGCCATACTTCTTCAGATTGACACCGTAGTAGCCCGGCCTTGCTTGTTCGCCGTCGTATTCGGATCCGTAGTCGTGATAATCGACAGAGAGCTTTCCGCTCGTCGGCATTGTCAATAGTGTGCCCAGTTCGGGACATCCCACACCGCTGAGGGTGACATGGGCGAAGCCCGTCAAGTACTTATTGTGGTACTCATAGGGCGCGGACCACCACCTTGCGTCCTTGTCATACGTGTTGAGGTCGCTTCCCATCACGTTGAAGGGAACGACCGACATCAGGCCGTGGGGCAGTACTGCCCCGGGGTTGCATACCGAGAAATTGGTCGTACCGATGAACGGATCGACATATTCCGTCAGCTTTTGCGCCATCGCGTTGAGGCTCAGCAGGCCCATGGCGACTGCTGCTATCCATTTTCTTCCGTATCTCATTCGTTTGTTCTTTTTCTTTTCGAGGCTAAAGGTACATGTTTTTCATGAGACCCGCAAACCTTCGCCTTTCTTTTTGGTGTTTTCCTTGTCATTCTGGTAATCACAGGAGGGTCTTGCCATAAAAAGTCCATGCGCCCAAATCACCATTTTTGGGTATTGTGTCGAATGTCCAAAAGCGGTAATTTTGCACCCGCTTTCGAGGAAGAACCATACAAGGGGGAAGTGACTGTCTGCCCGTGGACATCGCTCGGGAGCTAACAGGATGTATACATTTTAATCAACTTAACCGACAAAGAATGAAAGAGAAAAAATACCCAGGCAAGGCACTGGGTGCTATCCTTATCGTCTTGCTACTCATGCCGCTTGGCCATGCGCTGATGATTCTGATGGAGCATTTCCTCACCCCTACCGCGCTCCATTATTCGGCTTTTGCCATGGGGTTCATGGGACTTGTCATTACGATCTGGGGTGTTTTCGTCAAGGGCGACACCCGGCAAACCTGCTTCGGACTTGCGGGGGCATTGCTCTTCTGGACAGGCTGGGTGGAGTTTCTCCTTGACTATTACGCCCAGCGCTATGGTGTCCACTGCGACTTGGTGGGCAATGGTGTCGTGGAGACGATCAGCCAGTATGTTGATGGTGTGGCGGTCCATCACACCTTCACCATCAACGGCACTCCCCTTGAAGACTTCTCCCGTGCCGAACTGAAGGAGATCCGTGGCTCGCGCCCCGAATACCTCATCATGCCTGCGACGTTTGGCATGTGGATGATGATCGTCCTCCTCTATGTCTTCTGCACCCGTAGCGGCTGCCTCTTCATCCAATGGGTGCAAAACCATTGCGGCCTGAAGAACCGTGTGGAACTGAGGCCGATGGCCCACCATGCGAGTATCGTCATGTTTATGGAATGGAACGTCATGATGTGGGGCCTCTATCTACTGCTGATGTTCTGCTATGACCCCGTGTTTCTGGGCGATCATCACCCTGTGACCTACATCATCGCCGTGGTCTGCCTGATAGGATCGGCACTGATGTTCAAACGCCAACTGCGTATCGGCAGTTGGGGCCGAAGCCTGCGCATGGCTTATGCCATCGTCATTGTCTTCTGGTCATTTGTGGAAATAGCCGGGCGCAATGGATTTTTCAAGGAGATATGGGTCGATCCGCTCCATCATGTCGTGGAGATGATTGCTATCCTCGTGGTCTTCATCTTGCTGGTAGTGGGCTATTGGCTCTATAATGCAAGGGAAAGTCAACAGTAATAAAATGGAAAAGTAGATTAGTAGAATAGAATAAAATAAAAATCAACGTAAGACAATGAAAAAGTTTTTTACCCTTCTCGCTGCCCTCTTTGTGGCAACGACGATGATGGGACAGATGCACGGTCCCATGAAGTTTGTGGGCGCATCCAATATGTCTGTCTCATCGACCAGCAATGACAATCCGAGCGACACCATACTCTTTGAGATGGCTGACATGGCGACAGGGCACATCACCCTGCCTGCCATGAAAGGAATGCAGACCATTCCCTCGTTTACCATCCGCGATCTCAAATTCTCGATGGGAGCCGACCACGTCATCACCTTTGCGCAGCAGCCGTTCTCCTCTTCCGTGACAGTTGGAGGAGAGGAGAAGACCATCACGGGCACATCTTTCTCGGGCACTTATAATATGGCCGATCATGCGCTCTCGCTGACTGCTGTCTTCAAGTATGGCAAGATGCCCCTCGAAATGACCTACACCATCAAGTCGTACTATGTCAAGGCGGTGTCGGGTGGCATCAGCGTCTCGGTCGGCGGGGCTTATACCTATGATAATAAGAGCGTCACCTACCAGGTGCGCAAATATATGGATGGGAATGTGGAGAAAGTGGATGTGGAAGTTCCCACCTACGCCCTCGAAGGAACCATCATGGGCGACCTCACCCTCGGCTCATACGTCGTGAAGGGACTGACCTACGACGAGACCCGAGGCGGCTTCTACCGCGACTACAAGGGCGACGGCCTGAGTTTCCATTTCACCGCCATGCAGGGTGGAATAAAGACCATGGACGGCGACTATGCCTTCAATAGTGAGCGCGACAACCATATCCTCGTGAAGTACAATGGCTCCAATGTGGAGTCGGTCGTCAATACTTTCCAGATGGGTGCCATGCCTTTCGGTATCGTTTCCACATTCCAGGTAGAGGCCACTGCCATTGATGGCGTGACCGCCGACGACTCGTTCCGTGCGACGCGTGCCTATGATGGCAAGGCTTACAACCTCGCAGGACAGCGCGTCAGTGATCACACCAAGGGTGTCGTCATCATCAATGGGAAGAAGTATCTCAAGAAGTGATGGCTTGTCGATTTCTCCAAATCGTATGGCCTGAATATCAGGCTCAATGGCCGCATCCTCTCAGGTACGGACAACGTGGAGTATAAGAACTATTATGACGTGAGCGCGGGAATGGTGAATGTCTCATACCCAGCCTACACGATATGGAAGCTATCGCTGGTGCAGCGTTTTGGACCTGCGGTCAAGGTGACGGCGGCTCTCGACAATCTTTTCAATTATCGCCCCCAGTATTACTACCTCAATTGTCCGCTTACTGATGGCATTGCCCTACAGGTGGGGTTGTCGGTGGATGTGGACAAACTGTTTTAGCCTGGTTTGGGTATAAAATAATATCGAAGGATATGAGATGAGGCTGGTCGGTAACTATTGACGTTTGGTGTTGTAAAAGCAAAAAATATCGGTAGGAGGTCGAATGAAATCCGTTTGCTTCCTACCGATAATTGAAAATCCTCACCTTTCCACGATCTGTCTTGAGTGACTCCTCGTCATTTCATTTTTTCAATCGTTTCGATGTCCAATCCTGTGACCTTGGCAACCTCGTCCAAGGCCATTCCAAGGTTCAATAAGTTTTTGGCCACTTTGGCGCAGCCTTCTATAATTCCCTCGGCCCGTCCTTCTGCCCGTCCTTCTGCTCTTCCTTCCTCCCTGTTGATTCTGTTGGAGTCTACAAACAGCAGGCGTTCTGCTCCGAGTTTGTCCCAGAAGTCCTCATAGGCGAGGAGCTCGTTTTGGGTCATTGCCGATTCCTCCACGGCCTTTAGCGCCTTGCAGGTCTCGGGATTGTCCAAAAGCTCCTGTGGCGCTTGCTTGGTCTGCTCGTCGATCTCCGTAAGGAACCTCAGCCACAGTACGGCCATTTTCTTCTCCTTGAGGGAGTGTGCCTGAAACTTGGGAAGTTCTACGAAGGTGAAGTGGAGACCTTCTATGATCTCGTCGCTATGGAGCTCATGTACCACGCTATAGTTGTGTATGAACTCATCGGGATAGTCCTTCATAAACGTCTCGTTGACGAGGTTGAGCGAATAGACGGGTTGCAGCAATTCGTACTTGCGCTTCTTGTCCAGTTGTCGGACAAAGGCTTTGGAGGCGTTGAAGAGGACGCGCTGCTTGAACGCCTCCGTCCATAGCATCTGCATCTCGACGATAAACTGTCTGCCCTTGACGTCGCGACACCTCACGTCCACAATACTGTTTTTTCCGACGTAGGTTTCGGGCACGAGTTCTGGCGACAGATACTCCACACTCTCTATCTGCTCATCGTCTGCCAGAGGCAGCAGGGCATTGAGCAGGCTGATGAGCAGGTCCTTGTGCTCACCGAATATCTTCTTGAATGTGAGGTCGGCTTTTGGATCAAGGTATCTCATGAGTGGAAACGTATTGATGGGTTGGCAACTGTAAAATGCTTATATGTGGCAAATTTACAAATAATAATCGAGGAAAGCACGCCTGTCAAGTTAATCATTGTTAAGCGCCTTTGCTGTTCAGCTCAGGGCCAAACTCTTTTGCCTCCTCAAACTCGATTATCCTTGGGTAAGAACGGTTGCTCGCGTGCTCAGCACGGTAGGTTCCTCCTCGTGATGCGTAAAACGCAACTCACACGAATTGAGTACGCGTGTAGCGAATTGGTGTACTAAGATCACCATTTTTGAGTATTGTGCTCCCGTCAACTAACCTATACCTTTGCACCCAAAAAAGAATAAACCACAAATTATGTTTAGAAAAGTAATGTCCATCGTGGTGTGTGCAGCCAGTGCAACCGTATGTATGGCACAGTCTGTGGATGCTGTGACGGGAGCCACAAGGCAGGTGGCCGACACCGTCCGTATGAGCAAAGTAGAGAAAGCCCTCTCCCGTTTGAGCCTTGGAGGTTATGGCGAGGCGGTGATGTCCCGAAATTTCTATAGTCAGAGTTTCAACAGATACAATGCCCCCGCACGCTACAAGGACGACAATAGTCACGGGCGCTTTGACCTTCCCCATGTCACGTTCAACTTGGGCTATGACTTTGGCCACGGTTGGACGTTTGGCACCGAGGTGGAGTTTGAGCACGGCGGCAACGAGACGGCCGTGGAGGTAGAAGCGGAAGAGTCGGGCGAGTATGAGGCCGAGACGGAGAAAGGTGGCGAGGTGGCACTCGAGCAGTTTTGGTTGAACAAGGCTTTCTGGAAGGGAATGTTCAACGTCAAGGCTGGTGAGATCATCGTGCCAGTGGGCTATTCCAATGCCCACCACGAGTCCCTGAACTTCTTCACCTGTTATCGTCCGGAGGGCGAAGCCGCTATCCTGCCCAACACTTGGCATCAGCTGGGCGTCTCGTTCTGGGGACGTGTCAAGGACTGGCGATACGAAATGCAGTTCCTTTCTGGTTTGAACTCCGAGAGCTTCACGGGCGAGAACTTCGTCCACCCAGGAGCTACCAGCCCCTACGAGTTCAAGGTAGCCAACACCTACGCCCTGGCCGCACGCGTCGACAACTACTCCGTCAAGGGACTGCGTGTGGGCGTAAGTGGCTATTATGGTCATACGTTTCGCAACTCTATCAAGGATCCTGGCGCCACCTATGATGATGTCAAAGGCGCACTCTCGATCATTTCGGGCGATTTCCAACTCAACCGATGGAACTGGATTGTGCGAGGCAGCGTGGTCTATGCCCACCTTTCCGATGCTGATCGCATCTCGACCTACAACAAGGCCAACTCCACACACCATAAGTACCAGGACGGCAACCCCTTCCACAACACCAATATTGGCAGCAACGCCTTGGCCTACAGTATCGAGGCTGGCTATAATCTCTTCTCGCAGATCCAAGGACTGAGAGACCGACAGAAACTATACCTTTTCGGCCGTTTCGACCATTACGACTCGATGGTGGCAGGCACGTACAAGAGCCAGTACCGCCATTGCGCTCCCTATATTACAACCGTGGGCTTCAATTACCACCCCATCAAGCAGATCGTCATCAAGGGTGAGTACGCCTATCGCGTCTTCAAGAAGCCCAACAACAAAGGACTGAGCAGCGACAGTCCCTTGTATGTTCAGCCGTTCAACAATGAGCCAAGTATCAGCTTGAGCATTGCCTATCAGGGATGGTTCCTTAAGTAAAAGGAGTGGTTCCTCAAGCAAAGTAATATCCAAACAAAAAAGATAAAAAATGAAGAATTTCAAGAACTATTCTTTTGCCCTCATGCTGGGCATTGGAGCATGTGGCTTCATGGCCTCTTGCTCCTCAGAGGACGACGTGAAGACCGAAGTGGTGACAGGTAGTCAGGAGGCGCTTAATGCGGCTTGCAAGCAATGGCGCGTGGCCCGTGCCCACTGGGAGAAGTCGGAGGCCTTCCTCTTTGGTGCTGCCGACGAATACTCCATCGATCCCCACACCGACACCTGGCCTGTAGATCAAGCCGCCCTTGCCAATGTGCTGCGCGACCAGAGCATCATGTCGGACATCGAGAACAAAGTCCGACTCCTCAACTCGGGCCTGCTGGGCTATCACGGTATTGAGTATGTGCTCTTCCGTCAGGGCAATCCGCGCGACATCAGTCAGCTCACCGACCTGGAGTATCAGTATGTGTGCGCCGTGGCCAAGGACCTCTATCAGGCCACTTGTGTGCTGCAGACCACCTGGGAGGGAGCCAAGAGCGGCACCCGCTACAATGAGACTCTCAACTATCTGAAGACCCACAACAAGTTGCAGGACGATGGCAATGTGAGCAGCGAGGGCCTCAGTTACAAGGACTTCGGTGGCCTGTTCAAGAACACTCCCTCGACCGATTATTCCAGCAACCTCGACGCCACCATCCAGATTATCGAAGGTGCGCGCGATATCATCGGCGAGGTGGCAGGTTCGAAGATTGGTCTGCCCTGGTCGGGTCAGGACGATTCCTACATCGAGTCGCCATACGCCTACAACAGCATCGTGGACTTCTATGACAACATAGCCGGCTGCAAGAGTGCGCTGTATGGAGCAGTCGATGCCACCACGCCCAACGACAAGTCGCTCATCTACTTCTGCCTCAATGCGGGCAACGCCACCCTCAAGACCCAGGCACAGACCGTGCAGAGCAAGATGGATGCGGCCCTCAGTAGCATCAAGGCCATGAAGAGTCCGTTTGCCCTCAACTATACCGACGCCTCTGCCAAGAAAGCCATCGACGCCCTGGATGAGTTGGATGCTTCGCTGGAGGCACTGGGCACTACGCTCAAGACCTATGCCGGCAACCAGGCCGTGGAGGCACAATGCAAGGTGATCAACGCCAACTACGTCGATAACGTCATCGTCAAGACCTATACGGCCCTCTGCGACCAGGCTGAGATCCTCTACAAGAACATCAAGAACATCAAGAAATAAGATACATGAAATTAAGATATAACCATTATCTCTGCCTCCTGCTGGGTGCCATGGCTATCGCCTCTTGCTCCGACGATACGTCTGATACCCTTTCGTGGGAGATTGGCGATGGAACCAAGATAGACTATCCGGAAGATTACTTCACCGGAGGTCAGTTGGGCACCACGACCAACAACTCCTCCACCGCCTACAAGCAGCCTTCCCTGGCTGTGGAGAACGCGGGTATGGTGACTGCCTTCAACGAGGGTGAGTACCTTTTCGAGAAAGACTTCAATACCAACACCACGGGTGCCTTCCGCGGCTTGGGTCCGGTGTACGTGCGCCCTGGATGCAACTACTGCCACCCAGGCTACGGACATGGTGCGCGCCAAAATGCCTATTCGGCCACGCAGGAGCGTAATGGCTACCTCCTCGTCATCTACGACAAGCAGACCAATGCCTACATCCGCTCGGTGGCTGGTATGCCTCAGACCGCGGCCGTGAAGCCTTTCAAGGCCCCGATCGACGAATCGCAGATTCAGATAGCCTGGAAGCACTACACGGACGAGTGGGGCAACAAGTTTGACGATGGTGAGACCTACGACCTCACTTATCCCGATGTGACGATCCCTGCTTCTGCCTACTACGCCCCCGTTTATGTGCAGCGAGATGGCAAGGACGTGGAGATCACGCCAGCAGAGTATGACGACAACATCGCCATCCGCCTGGAGTCCACCATCGGCATCTATGGTACGGGCTTGCTCGATGCCATTACCGACGAAGACATCACGGCGCAATGGCAGGCTGAGTCGCCTTACGTCACGCTCAACCCCGCCATGTGGGATCAGGCCGCCAATACGTGGAAGAGCTACTACAGCAACACCTTGCAAGGTGATGGCACGAAGTATGTGCGCCGCTTCACCTATGCCATGAGTCGTGGTCCTGTGCTCGACGGTGCTGGCGCCAATGCCATCTGGAACATCACCAATGTGACGCGTCCTGACCGCCGCTACCACTATCTCGACCTTGCTGGCAAGTATTATGCCGAGAAGTCCTCGCAGGACCCTGAGGTCCAGGCTGGCTTCACGGAGTATATCAACCGCATCGACCCGGAGAAGAAACATCCGGAGTGGCATACGGGCGATTTGGCAAGCGACATCAAGACCTATCTGACCAGCAAGAAGTTGGATGCCGAGATGACGCAGGAGCAGTACAAGAACCTCATGATCTGGCATCGCGGACTGGCTGTGCCTGCGGCCCGCAACACTACTACAGAAGACTTCAAGGCGGGCAAGGCCCTCTTCTCCCAGATTGGCTGTGCCAATTGTCACCGCCCGTCGTGGACCACGGGAAGCGACGAGATTCGCGATCCGAACCGCCTCTTCTCCAATGCTGACATGCCCCGCTATCCCTATCAGAAGATATGGCCCTACACCGACATGGTGCAGCACCGTCTTTTCATGAAGAACGATATCCGCACAGGCTGGTGTCGCACCACACCTCTTTGGGGACGTGGACTGGCCAGCAAGTGTGGATCTGGTACGGAGCGCTTGCACGACTGTCGTGCACGCAACGTCATCGAGGCCATCATGTGGCATGGCTGCACCGCTGAGGGCGGCAAGAGCGATGCCTATGAATGTGTCAAAAAGTTCCGTGCACTCTCCAAGACGCAGCGCGACCAGATCGTCTTCTTCATCGAGTCCGTTTGATACAATAGCGTAATCCAACGTGAATAATAGATTGATCAATTATTTTATGGCTTCCCTGTACACACTTCTCTTGGTGTGTATGGGGATTGCCACTATTGTGGAAAAGCTCCATGGCGTCGGCTTCGCCAAGGAGCAAATCTATGGCACGGATTGGTTTGTGGCACTATGGGTGCTGTTTGCCCTCCTGTCCGTATATTACATCGTCAAAGCCCGGTTGCATAAGCGCATGGCCGTGCTGTTGCTCCACCTCGCCTTGTTGCTCATACTCATGGGAGCCTTCGTCACCCATCTTTTTTCCCATGATGGCACCATCCATCTGAAGCAAGGATCCAGTGTGGCGAGCTATGTGGACCAGCATGGGGCAGCAACCGATCTTCCGTTCTCCTTGACCCTCTCCGATTTCAAGGTCCACTACTATCCCGGCACCAATGCCGTCATGGACTATCAGTCCGACATCGTGGCTGAGAAAGGCGACAAGACGGAGCATCTGGCGGTCTCCATGAACCATATCGGCCAGGTCGCTGGCTACCGCTTCTATCAGTCGTCCTACGACGCCGACCTCCGTGGCACGACGCTGCTTGTGTCCTATGATCCCTACGGCATTGCCGTGACCTACATGGGCTATCTGCTGTTGCTCGTCGCACTGCTATGGACGATGGTCTCGCGCCATACGCGGATCCGCCAGCTCTATCGCGTCGCTACCAAGGGAGCCGTGGTCCTGTTTTTCTTCCTTCTCTCCACCTCCTCCGTTGTAGCTAAACCTTCCGTCACACCTGTCAACAGCGAAGTAGCCGACGCGATGGGGCGTGTCGCTGTGCTCTACAACGGCCGCATCTGTCCGCTGAATACTGCCGCTACGGAGTTTGTCACCAAATTGTGTGGCAAGAGCACCTGGGAGGGCCTCTCTGCCAATGAGATCTTCCTGAGCTGGATGATATTCTATACGGAATGGGAGGCGCAACCGATCATTCGGGTGAAGAGCCAGGAGGTGCAGAAGCTGCTTGGCATAGAGGGCGAGTGGGCTTCGGTCAACGATTTCTATACCTCGCAGCATGAGTATAAACTCAAGGACAGAGTAGGGGACAGTACGCTCTCCGATGCGCAGCGCAAGGCCCTTCGCGAGGTGGATGAGAAGGTGCAGGTCGTCACGATGTTCTACAATGGTGAGATGCTCCATCTCTTTCCGCTCCCTTCTCAGGGTGGGCTGAAATGGTACACCCCAGGCAGCACGGAACTCCCGAGAGGCATTCCCGAGGCAGAGTTTCAGTTTGTCAATCACGCCATGGACTATTTCGTCAAGTCGATCTTGGCCAACGATGTCGATGGCGCAAAGACCATGATTGCCAAGATCAAACTCTTCCAGAAGGAGAAAGCCGGCCAGGTACTGCCCTCTCCTTTCTCTCTCAAAGCCGAGGTGCTCTACAACACCTTGCAGTCCCAGCGCGCTGTGGTCTTCTTCAGCCTTGCCCTGAGTCTGTTGTTCTGCATCATCGCCTTTTGTGGCAAGGAGGCTAAGTGGCTGAGACGTCTCCATACCTTGTTCTGCGCACTCCTCGCTCTGTACCTCACCCTGCTTCTCGCTCTTCGCTGGTACATCAGCGGTCACATCCCTTTGAGCAACGGATTCGAGACCATGCTGTTCATGTCGTGGGCCACCCTCCTTCTGTCCCTCCTGATGGCCGGGAGGATGCCGATTCTCAAGGTCTTGGGCACGCTTGTCTCCACCCTCTGCCTGCTGGTGTCGATGATAGCCGTGGGCAGTCCTCAGATCACCCAACTGATGCCCGTGCTCCAGTCGCCGCTCTTGTCTATCCATGTGGCCGTGGTCATGCTCTCCTATGCCCTCTTTGCCCTTATAGCGCTGATCGCCCTGCGCTGTCTGCTGCTAAAGGACGGCGACCTGCTGATGCGCCTCACGGCCCTCTCGCGCTTCCTGCTCTATCCGGCGGTCGCCCTGCTGGCCATTGGCATTTTTGTCGGTGCCGTATGGGCCAATGTGTCGTGGGGAGCCTATTGGTCATGGGACCCCAAAGAGACCTGGGCCCTCATCCTGCTGATGATCTACGCAGTCCCTCTCCACCAGACGCCGATCGTCAAGGCGGACCGTCCTCGACGCTACCATGCCTATGTCTTGGCAGCCTTCCTGGCCGTTGTCATCACCTACTTTGGTGTCAACTATTTCATGACGGGTATGCATTCGTATGCCTAAGCGCCGGGAGACAATTCGTCTCTTGGTCGGGGCGCCGGTGCGTGCTTGGTTTTTAGTCTTTTAGAAAGAAGCCTTTGGCCCGTTTTCCATGTCGGTAGTATGACTACTACTTATGGCAAACGAGCCAAAGGCTTCTCTCTTTTATTTCTTAAGCCGCTTGTTTTTAAGCCGCTTAATTCTTATACTCCTTCAGTTTCTCCAGACAATAAGCCTTGAAGTCGTTCCAGTGGTAGTAAGGCTCCACGTCGCTCTTGATGGGGAGCGTAGCCTCGTCCTCGCAAAGCAAGACCTTCACCAGAATGTCGTTCGCTTTGTTGCGATAGAACACAAACTGAAGATTGGTGGCCATCGGGGTGATCTTGTAGTCAAACCATTGAGAGGAGATTCTCTCCGGATCCTTGATCTCCTCGCCATAACCGTTCAGATCCAAAAGGCAGGTGAGCGGAGTGACCATCGAGTCGTGACCATATCGCAGGGTGGCTCCAGGGTGCTGGAGGGCGATGCAGCTGTCAGCCTTCTCGATAATATCCATCAGAAGGTTGCGCTGAGAGAAAGGCTGAACATTGCCCGTATAGGGAGAATAGCCGAAGCTCATTTGCCACCAGGCGTTGGCGGCAACCCAATTCTGATACAATTCTTCCTCGTTGAAGAGATCATACAGAGAGACCTTGCCTCTCAACTCCGTGCCCTGGATGGAACTGGCCATCTCGTATAGTTTTCTGTTCAGATCACTCTGGTCGATGTTCTGTCTCACCCACGCTGGGTCGTTGAAAAGCTCCTGCATCACGCGGCTGTAGCAGGCGTGCTTCTTGAGAAACTCCTCCTGCACAGCCCTTCTGCCCACCGAGTTTTTCAGGCTGTCAAGATATCTGTCGCCATGATTCATATAGTACATGTCGTGCTCGCTGGCATCATGGAAGATATGGAGCTTCGGATTCATGCGGAGCATCTGCTGCAAACCGTTCTCCATGGAGAGGATGCATCGGATCACTACCGTACTTCGTGCCTCAATATTGGTCTCGCCAGCAAAGATCTCAGGAAATCTTTCCATCATTCGCTTGGTTATCCCCTGGTGCTGAAGTGCTCCGAGCGGAGTCAGCTCGCCGTCGCGTCCTCTTGCCTCCTCGCGAAGCAATTTCACCTTTGCCAGTGTCTCTTCGCCCTTGGCCGTGAGCTTGCCCTCCTGCTTCGCCTTCAGCAGAGCAAAGTAAGGCACGTCATACGCCTCCTTGCCAATCATATAGCGGGAGCCATGGCGGCCATAGTGGCTCAGATAGAAGGGCTTGTATCCCTTGGGCGCAGGAGTCAGTTCCTTCTGCGGACCACGATAAGCCACATAGTTGCTACCCGAGAGCGTGATGTCTCGCTTGAAATCCTCCTGAGGAGTTTGCGCTGTCGTTGGCATCACCATGGCCAGGGATGCCAGCAAAAATAGATTCTTTATTTTCATTTTATTATCCTTGTTACCTAAACTCTACCATCAGGCCTTTCCTATGCCTGTCTGGGCAGCAAATGATTGCTCTGAACATGATCCTGTCAGATATTTCACATGCCTTGGTGTCGTGAGAGCAAACACCGTGAAATCCTGAATCGCAGAGCGAAGGTACAAATAAAAGCCGAGAATCTCGCTTCTTTCAAAGTTTTTTTGATCAAGAAGCCATGTTTCAGTATTTATAAGTATCTTTGCATTGGTAAATAGGAAAAGTATCGACAACGGCTTCAATGCCATCCAACTCCATTACATATAAGAAAAAGGCAATGAAAGCAAAAAAGCTTCACGGTGGGATTCGCTTTCATCAATTATCTCGAAACTTAGATTCATACGGCTATGGAGCAGAGAACGATTGACAGATTTAGAGGTTGCCTTTATGGTCAAGCCATAGGTGACGCGCTCGGATTGGGAACGGAATTCATGATAGATGAGGATATTGCTTGGAAATATCCTCACGGACTACAACACTATGAGCAGATATACCAGGACAGACATCGGAAGCGATGGAAAATTGGCGATTGGACTGATGATACAGACATGATGCTGTGCATTGCTGACGCAGTCATAGAGGACCAAGGTGTCAATTTTAGAAATATTGCCCAGCACTTCAAGAAATGGGCCGACGGCATCCCTATGGGTATTGGTGAGCACACCTATAAGGTCTTGATGACGGGAGACTATACGGAGAAGCCGTTTGATGTCTCTTACATGATTTGGAAGATGAGCAATTACCAATCTGCGGCTAATGGTGGATTGATGCGTACATCTGTCGTTGGACTTTTCCCGAAGGAAGTCAGGACTTGTGCAGAGCAGATCTGTCGGCTCACCCATTACGATCCTAGATGTGTCGGTTCGTGCGTGATAGTGTCCGAACTTATACACGCATTGGTTTATGGTATGCAGCCTCCGACATTTCTTCAAATAAGAAGTTTGGCACTGTCGTATGATGTAGAGATCTGCGACTATGTGGACAAAGCGTGGGATGAATCCGATGTCAAGTATTTGGTAGATTATGACCACATGGGCTATACTTTAGTCACATTGTCCGTGGCTCTTTGGGCTTACTGGCATGCTACTTCATTTGTAGAGGGGCTCCTTGCTGTGGTGAATGCGGGAGGCGATGCTGATACCAATGCGGCAGTGGCGTGTGCCGTACTTGGAGCGAAATATGGGTATTCGTCCATTCCGGCCGAATACATTGAGGGCCTTTTGTATAAAGAGTCCTTGGACCAAACGATGGATAGCCTTAGGATCATTTGCATAAAATAGATAACCAAAGCTTCGTCAAATGCTTCATGAGCGCAAGATTGAAAGTGGGTATGGTGATAGCGTTGTAAAGCGGTTGTCAGCAGACCTGAAAGAACGCTATCCAAAGTGGGTATTTCACCACGTCAACTTTGGAACATGAAAAAATTTTATGAGCGTTACGCTGGGCATGATGAGAAAGTGCTACGCTCCGTAGCACTTTTGCCGTGGTCACACAATCTGCTGCTGTTGAGCAAGGGACTGAATGATGAAGCTACGCTCTATTATGCGCAGGAAACCGTAACCAAAGGCTGGAATCGCGACTTGCTTCTCAATGCCATCAAACTCAATATGTATGAGACCCAGGCATTGGCATGAGCAGATAACCGTTCCATAGGAATCATACTTTGTGCGGAGAAAGACCGTGTAGAGGTGAAACTCGCACTTGAAGATATGGGTAAGCCTATCGGAGTGGCGGATTATCAGTTGATAGTACCGAAAGAGAAATTACAGGAAGTCCTTACTGACGAGATAAAGGCGTTTAGTGAGGAAAAAGAAAACGATACGAAAAAAGGATAAGAACGGATTGCTATGTCAAAAACAACGATAAAGAAGCTGCTCCAGTCTATGACGAAGGCGCAGTTTGATGTTTCCGTGGAGACATCCGCGGCAAGCGTATCCGTTTTCGAAAACGTTATAACGTTAAGACGGTGGTAGGGCGAACAGGGCGGGCTTGCCCGCCCTGTGATGCCAATTGTTCATAGACAACGAGCGCAAGCCCTATTACTACCGTGGGCCCTCTCAGTCCAAGCAATCACCAGGCTTCCTCGTCGCTACCATGTTGTCTGTTCAATACGTTTATGAGGCATGTGTAAAGCATTTCGACGAGGAATAGCTTGAAGGACTGTAGATGGAATGATATCGGTTCGGTACTCTAGAGAAAAGACTCGTTTCGCAATTCCTTTCGCCTAAAGAGCTGGATAGGTGAACGGATATCCCCGTTTTGGGTGGGCGGATATCCTCCGTTTTCTACATCTTCAGGGAATAGGTGCATGTCGCAGCTGATGTTCCATCCTTCCTCTATTGCGTATGCACAATGTTGGGGTTAGTCGCAGGAGATATCTCCATGGAAGTTCTAACCGGTTCCCACAATAATACGAATATAGAATTCGTTATTTATGTGTGTCTTTGTGCTATTAAAATCGAAAAAGTTATGCCTGCTAATAAAAATGCAATGACTCGTTATAAGATACTGGACCAATTGCTTGGTTGCCGGTATCATAATTATTCGCTTGATGATTTAACGGAAGAAGTCAACAAGCGTCTCTCAGAGTTGTACCCTGATACCGATGGGGTTGGACGCCGTACAATCGAAAAAGATATTTCTTATTTGGAATACGAAGGACCATTCTTGGTAGAAATAGAACGTTATACAGTTCCTGGCTACAATAGTGAAAAGCAGAAGTCGTATAGTAAGCGATGTTTGAGATATGCTAACCCTTCTTTCTCTATATTTAAGAAAGAATTAAGTAATGACGAAGAGTATCTACTTAGAGAAGCTCTTTTGATGCTTGGAAAATTTGAGGGTCTTCCGAATTTAGATGCTTTAGAGGAGTTACGTCTTGGGCTTGGAGTAAACCAAGATGATAGAGGCATAATATCTTTTACGAAAAATCCTTTGGAAAACTCTAATCTTCTTGGTGAACTTTTTACGACCATATCTCAGCAACAGGTTATAGAGTTGCATTATCATAGATTCTCTTCCTCAGAAAACGAGTGGGTTATAAACGTCCACCCATATCTATTGAAAGAATATAATCGTCGCTGGTTTCTGTTTGCTGCCGCAGAATCAGATGGTCATCTACTCTGTTTCGGTTTGGAAAGGATAGATAAGGTAGTAGCTTTGTCTTCTCATAAATATATAGAATACAGTGGAAACATAAATGAGGTTTTTGACGATTTTATAGGCGTGACTTTAAATAGGTTCAGTCCACTATATAAAATAGTTTTTTGGGTGAGTGATAAGTCTAAAGACTATGTGTCGACAAAGCCTATTCATGAGTCACAGCGAAACGTAAGCGAGGAGGATACGGTTAAACTTAAAGACAAGTATCCTACTCTTTCTAACGGAAGATTCTTTAGCATAGAGTGTAAAGAAAACTATGAGCTTATTCGAGAACTAACAAGCTTTGGCGAGGATCTAGTAGTCCTTTCCCCTACGTATATACAAAATAAAATAGTTGATTGGGTAGGTAATTTGCAAAAAAGATATACCGCTTTAAATTTACGAACATAGAGTTCGTTGCGTGGTTGTACCTTTGCACCGTCAATGATAAAAGAGACATTGTAACACCAAATATTTAACTTAAAATGGACCAGAAAAGACTTGCTACAAGTGCAGCTACTTGTACCTCAAAGGAAGAAAAGTTGGAAGCTAAAGCTATGGATGCTCTTACTAGGGTGGAGGGTGAAATCGATGACCAACTTCTATCTAGGATAGATGTTGACGAAAGACGAGAGGCTGAATTCGAAGAGCAACTTCAGGCTATGGCAGATGATGCTACCAGAGCGGAGGCTGAATTCGAATGAATTCTTCAGGCTGGGGTAGATAGCCTTCCTGGTATTTAATTGTTTTAAACAAAACGAAATAAGACCGAAGGTTGTTGAATATTTGTAAACATAGTTCGCAACCCGTTGTACCTTTATATTCTGAATTTTTCAAGTCAAACAAAAAAGACATGCGTACTCTAAAGTACTTCCAGGTAGAGGCCATTGTTGCCAAGTATAAGAATCTTGCTTCTGAGACTGAGGCTGTAAAGAAGTGCGAGGAAAATTTCACAGAATTCCTCGTGCCATCAGATGTTGATCGTCTCCACTTTGTTAGCCAACTCGTTGGTTACATTTACCAATTGGGTGCAGGTGAGTTGGCTAATGAGGATGTGCTAACAAGTTACAAGAGGTCAATTTCCTTCTACATTAAAGGGCTAATTAGCGAGGAAGAAGAGGACTTCCTCAAGGAAAACTTTGATGTGTTTCTTGACTATGCTTTTGAGCATGATGAAGAGTGGCTTATAGATATGGATGACACATTTTTAATGCCAAGCGCATGGAGCAGTCTTGTACCCAGTCTTTTAGAGAATCACTCAGGAAAAATCTTCATTCCGAATTCGTACATTGGACGTGAGTTCATAGGATTGAATGATTGTGAACTGGTCGTTGGGGTAGGATTTGTAAAAGCCGCTTTGCGTGCTTATGCTTGCGGACTGAGAATAGACAAGTATGAGGAAACTAATCCTAACGTTGCCCTATGGTCTGATTTGGATGACAACTCATTTGATGCGACAATTGTCGAGTGGGGAAACTCTAACGAACACACTGTTGAGGAAGTTTTCAATGCTTGCCATCGTATAGTGAAGGATGGCGGCGAGATACTGTTGGCTGTATCAAAGGAGGCAGCTCTTGGTGACGCAACGGAGTTTCTGCGCAAGCATATCCGTGTGGAAAAGGCACTTCAATCCGTTATAGAATTGCCATCAGGTAAAATCCTTTTCCATTTTGTAAAGAAGCTGCATGACACAATTGTAATGTGTGATGCTACTACTTTTGGGCAAAAAAACGATGAAAGGGTTATTGATGTAGCAGCTCTTCAAAAGGAGGTAGAAATGGCGAATATGCCAGAGGGTGATGATCGTTTTGTTGTTCATCGTTATTCATACGACGATTTGAATGACAAGATATTATTGCCGTCTTATTACCTTCACTACTACGAAGGTGGCGTACCCATAAGTCAGGTGGCACAACTCGCTTTTGAAAAGTTTTTGACGGACGAGTGCTCAAAGGATGACAAGGTCGTTACAGTAAATCAATTGTCTAATGTGTTTTCTAAGGGAGAAATACGTATAGGCAATCTGCCTCGTCTTAGGATGGACCGTGCGAGACGTTATTATCGTGTTGAGGGGCCTGCGGTAATAGTTGCAGTTTCAGAAAATGAAATTGCAGTTGGTTATACAACGTCAGAAGATTCATACCTTGTCTCAAGAAATTTGTATGTGTTGAAGCCTATTGCACAACTGGATGTAAAGTATCTTGCGTGTAAAATGCTAAGTTCAGCCATGCAAGAACAAATGCTGAGGCTTGTTTGCGGTAAAAGAAATGCAGTTTCTTTAGCAAAGGGTTGGGGCGATTTGGTGCGCATAGAAGTACCATCGATAGAGGAGCAACGGAAATTTACTCAGGATGTTGCCCTTAAGGACTATGTGGCTCAGGAAGAGTATGTTACAAAGCGTGAGAAAGGTTTTGTGCATTCTGTTCGCCTACGAAAGCATGCTCTTTCGCAAAATATATCAGCCTTTGATAGTCTCTTTAGGTCATTGGAGTATTGTATGCAAGAGCACAATGGACGGCTTGAGTCAAAAATGCAATTGTCTCCAGTCTGTTCAATGACTGTGGGCGAAGCAATGTCTAATTTGCGCTCAAAGTTGAAAACAATATGTGAACGTGTGGCACATATGACTGATGAGCAGGATTGGGGAGTGTGTGAGGCAATAGAGCCGCAACGCTTCATAGAGAAATATGAGCAGGAACATCCTGGGTCAAATTTCAGCTTTAGGCACGAATGGGAAAAAATCGAGACTAATAGCTTTGCCCAAGACATCTTTGACGAGGAAACGGGTAAATTGCTTTTTCATAGCGGAGAGTCTATGAATTCTGCGTGGTTTCCCAAAAGGGCATTGCTGCAAGTGTTCGACAATATAGTGTCCAATGCTTGTGAACATGGATTCACGGACAAGGTCCGTAAAGACTATGAGATCCGGACTAGTTGGGCAACAGATGGTTTTAATATGATTATTAAGCTGTCTAATAATGGTGAGCCTATGCCTGCTGATCTTGATTCTATGTTGGTGTTGGAATACGGATATTCATCTGCCTTAAATCAAAAAGGTCATGGTGGTATCGGTGGCGGTGAAATTGCAGAAATAATGCATAAGTTTGGCGGAGATGTAGAAGTAATATCTTCTCCTGACAATAAATTTACTGTCACGTATGTGTTGAAGATGCCGTTAGCAAGTCTATATTAGAAGTCGAATTTGAGGCAGGCGTTAATAAGTCTGCCTCACAAAAAAATCATATTATGAATACAAATCTTATACAAGTCCTATGGGTTGAAGATGACCCTGACATTA
>ERZ780167.587-NODE-587-length-36718-cov-5.772495_pt1 | contig 36718 bp, 39 predicted proteins | sample MGYA00510982_ERZ780167 | MGnify/ENA primary metagenome ERZ780167 (study PRJEB29588, sample SAMEA2146107) | human gut metagenome | biome: human gut; feature: human-associated habitat; material: faeces | place: Denmark | collected 2008/2010 ... | reverse complement strand
CCTTCAGGGCTTTTTCAGCGGTACTCTCATCAGAAGTCATTGCCTGCTCGATCATCCGTTCTGTATCCTTCTTCACCACCATAGGCGCCTCCGGCGTGGGCTGGCAGGCGGTGAGGAGCAGCGAGGCGGCGAATATTATGAATGCCTTTTTCATGTTCAATATCCCTTCCCCAAGTCGATTATGCTGCCGTCTATCGCGTTGATTATCAGCACGGGAAACGGCTCCTTGTTCCATGTGCTTGCGCTGCCGTGGGCGAGGTCATACGATACGCTGCCGTTGCTATGTACTACCTTGTTGTTGCCATAGAACACCCACGCGGGAACGAGCAACCCTGTTGCCTCGCTGTTTTGTTCACGCACTCGCACAAGGCAAAGCTCTAATTTGTCTATCGTTATATCCATCTCGCCGCCGTTGCCCTCCCACATTTTCAGAAAGGCTTCGTATTCTACTTTTATCATGGATTCAAATACATCCATGATCTTATCGAATGGGAGAATGACTGCGTTTTCAGTTACCGTCTCCACGACCTTAACAGGATTGCTCCATGAAAGCTGCGAAAGACCGCTGCTATCCACCGTAAAGACTATGCATTCATAACTCCACGGCAAGGATGTCGCGCCGTTGTTTGCGTCGTTGAGTCCGTTGTCGGTATTAACGAAGCAGGGCACGCCGTTTATAATTCGCGTGTAATAGAGCCGGTAAGCGTAGTTCTCGGCCGGAGCGCCAAGCTCCTTGCCGTTGCCGCCATACTTCCCCATGCCGGCATCGCCTACCAAGAATGCGTGGCCGAATGTATAGTTGTCAGCGAGTCCGGCAGCTGTAAATACGCCATCGCAAAGCGCCTTTGCCTCGTCAAAGTCTATGGCGAGCTTTTGACGCGCCGCCTCCGGCAGATTTGTGCCGTTCGTACGGAGTATGCCTTGCGTGTTGTATTCGGTGCCTTTTTTTGTCCTTGAATACACGCGATAATAAAGGTGGGCTCCGAATCCGCTATTTGCGAAGGTCCATGAAATGGGCGTGAGCACGCTCATGCTTCGCGCCGTATCCTTTGCTCTATCGGTGTCAACGTTGAGCTGAAGATAATCGCCCACATTCTCCAGTTCAGTCATACGCATTGTACCGTCTGACACTGGCGATGCCGGTGCGGTTTCGGGCGCGGCGGCGTATATTTTCTCTATTTGCTTTAATCGCGCGACATACTCCTCCTCCGTATAGCCGCGTTCCGTATAGCTACCATCAGCAAGGCAGCGCTTCGCATCAATGATAAAGGGCTCAATCTCGGTCTTTGTTTCCACAAGCCCCTCGCTCACGTCATACGCCGTTTCTCCAGCATAAAAATAATCGAACACTTTGGTCACAATCTCCTGCGAAAAGCCGCCCTGCTCCACCCGCACAATAGGCATGGCCTGAGCAGCAGGCGCTTCAATTTCCGCATCAACATTTATGCGGAGCCGCCCGTTTAGTCCCTCGGCAGAAAAAGTGTATCGCCCTTCGGGAATACCCACTTCATCTATTGCCGCACCGTTTGACGGCTGTGCCGCCTGCTCAATCATCCTCTCCGTATCCTTCTTCACCACCACCGCCTTCTCCGGCGTGGGCTGGCAGGCGGCGGCGCCAAACGCCACAGCCATGCAAAGCAGAATCGCTATGTATCTTCTCATAATTACCTCCTCAGTAGCCCCTTGCCAAATCGATTATGCTGCCGTCGATGGCGTTGATGCTCAACAGCGGGCCGCCATCATATGGGGCGTTGTCATAGGCTTCGCCGCTTGCATAGGCTGAGACCGCTCTGCCATAAAAGTTCCATACGGGAATCAACAGTCCGGAGGTAAAATTGTTCCTTTCCATTACACGCTGTAAGGAAAGACGCGCCCGCGTCAGTTCTATCTTGTAGGAGACTATTCCTTCACCATTTGCGAGCGGCATATATTTCACGGACAGCATCTTCAATAACGTGGCCTCCACCTCCGCCCAAGGCAGCAGGTTGGCGTTTTCGGTTATGGTATCCGTCACGGCAAGCGGTGCGTGCCAATACAGGTTGACAATGCCCGAATCGTCAATGGCGATTGTTAGGTATTCATAGTCCCATTCTTTGCCAAAGCCCATCTCTTCCGTGCTGGCTTGTGAGGTTCCGAAAGTAGATGCGATGGAAAACCCCTGCACTGTTCGCAGCAGGCTAAATACATAGGCGTATTTCTCGTTAGGTTCCTTGTCGGCAGGTGAGACTGCCGGATTTGTGCCCGGTATGGGCGCAGCTTCGTAAGCCGCTCGTTCCGAATTGGAAAACAGTATTATGCGATCTATGATAAACTCGTTCAGTCCCAGCGTTTCCATCAGCGCTTCCACCTTTGCCCGCGCCTCCATTGGAGTTAGGGCGAGCGCTGCCTGCTCCGTCTGCCCTCCGGTGAGCGAAAGCATTGTAACATCCGCGATTCGCGTGCCGTCAGCAACATCCATGCGGAACGGCTGATACCCGCTTCGCTGAAAGGATAGGTTGGACCCGCTTCGAGGAATATTCGGATGCACATTGCCCTGTTCGTCCACATACACAGATACATCTGTGGTTTTATAATCTGCATCGTTGTATACGCCGAAGGTCATAGCGTGGTTGCTACCTGGATTGGAGGTGGCACGCAGATCTTTACTGGTTCCGATAACGGTATCGTCAGAGGGGTCATCAGAGGTAATTTCCCGCTGGAGCAGGGTCCCATCGGAGGCAATAAGCTCGTTTTTTTCCGGCGCAGACCGATACATCTTTTCCAAACGCGCTATTTCCTTATCCCAAAACTCGCCGCTGCCCCTGCCCGCGGCCTTTTCAGCCCTGCAATCGAGGATAGCTTGCTCTATCTGCGGCTTATCCATCTGTTCATGTTCGAGGTACATCGGCTTGCCCGCGCAAAGTGTGTTAAAGAAGGTATATACCTGTTCCTGAGAGAACCTTTCGGCTTCAACGTACATCATGGGAATACCGCTCGTTTCCGGTACCTCCAGCGGCACGTCAGCTACGATGGATAGTTTGCCTGCTTCTTCGTTGAGTGTTAGTCGTTCAGGCACATTCAGCCTTTCGCGCAGTCTTCCCACGGCGTTAGCGTCCTGCGGCTTGGTACCACGATCTATCATCCTCTCCATATCCTTCTTCACCACCACAGCCTGCTCGGGTGTGGGTTGGCAGGCGGCGGCAGAAATCAGCATAAAAAGGGTCAGGAATATGGTAATAAGCTTTTTCATCGCTTTGCTCCCTTCATCGTGTTTATACCATCATCTCATATAGAAGGGCAAAAGTTGTTCTCAAGTTGTAATTATTTTGTTATCATTTGGTCGGAAAGACAATTTTTATTGAGGTGAACTCGCCGGGTACGCTTTCGGCGGTGAGCGTCGCGCCGTGGGCTGACGCTATGCGCTGCACTATGGCAAGGCCAAGCCCGGCGCCGCCCTGCTTCTTGCTGCGGGATTTATCCACCATGTAAAAGGGCTCGGTGATGCGTGGCAATTCCTTTGCGGGTATGCCTTGCCCAAAGTCGCGCACTTCTATTGTGTTATTCTTTGCACAAAGGTATATGGTTTGCCCGTCACGGCTGGCTTTGCGCGCGTTTTCTACAAGGTTTACCAATGCCGAGCGCATCAGGTCAAAATCCATTGGAAGGGTATCCATTTCGCAATTCAGGCAAAGCTTCATGTTCTGTTTTTCCAGCTTGTCCGCCGTGCTTTCCTTTACCGCTTCAAGAAGCTCCGCAACGCTTTCTTCCCGCAATGATATTTCGCCCTGCAAAAGCACCAGCGTCATAAGCTTGCCCGAAAGCTGCTCAAGCCATTTGCATTGGTCATATATGCGCACAAGTGCGTTTTGCGCGGCATCCGGCGGCACGCTGCGGCTCAGCAGCGTTTCCGAAGAAAGCAATATGGAAGTGACAGGGGTCTTTAATTCGTGGGATAAGTCGTTTATGAATGCCTGCTGCCGCTCCGCCCTTTCGTTCAGTTCCTGCATGTTGCCCTCGATAGCCTCCGCCATGCTGTTGAAATCGGCTGCCAGCTCGGAAAGCTCATCATGCCCGTGAACGGGTATGCGCTCCGAGTATTTCCCGCCGGAGAGCTGGTTTGCGCCCTCCTGCAGCGCCTTTATGGGAAGAAGCGATCTCAGGACTATCAGGTGCATCGCATATGCCGCTATTGCCGTGATAACTGCGCCGACAAGCGCACATTTTGCCGCAAGCGAGCGCACGCTGTTTATCTGCGGCGTCACGTTGCGCATAAGGGACACATAATAGTCCTCCTGCGCTATGCTTGCGGGACTTGCGGCTATGAAATAATCCGCGCCGTCTATCCTTGCCAATTTGTATTGCGTGCTGCCGCTTTCGGAAAGCTTGGCGGCTTTGCCTGCGGGTAAGATGCTTTTCACATCGAAGCCCGTGTTGTTCACCCAAAACTCGTCGCCTTTTTGCAGCACAAATTCACCGGCGTCTGCCAGCGAACGGAATTTGTTTATTATATAGCTGCGCCTTACTATGGGGCTGTCGGGTATGCTATCGGTCGAACTCCAAACGAATTCTCTGTATAGGTCTTCAAAATCGAAAATGCCTGCGGAGGTTATGCTTTCAACTTCACCCTGATACGCAAAGGAAATTATTATGGCGCAGCACAAAGCTATTGCGGCAGCCAGCAGAAGAATTGAAAATACGGTCAGCTTTGTGCGCAGCTTCATGGGACTAATCCTCCAGCCTGTAACCTATGCGGGTAACGGTAACGATGACGCCTTCAAGCCCAAGCTTTTTACGCAGGGAGGCAACATGTGTATCCACGGTCCTTGTGCCGCCGGCAAAGTCAACTCCCCATATTTCGCTCAGCAGCCGTTCGCGGCTCATTGTGCAGTTTTTGAACTTGATAAGCTTGACCAAAAGATCGAATTCCAGCGGTTGCAGCGCCACGGCTTCGCCGCTTTTTGTTACGGTGCGCTTTTCGGTATCTATCGTAATGTCGCGGCAGCGCAGCACCTTGTTCAGCTTGCCGGCCCTGTCCAGAACCTTTTCTATCCTCACCAGAAGCTCCAGCACCGAAAACGGCTTAACGATGTAATCTTCAGCGCCGATCTTCAGCCCCTTTATGCGCGAAGGCACATCCGCTTTGGCAGTCAGGTATATTACGGGGATATTGTATTTTTGCATATGCTCCATCAGCGCAAAGCCATCGAGCCCGGGCAGCATAACATCAAGCAGCGCCAAATCGAAAGAATGATCCTCGCTCAAGCGCTTCGCCGCTTAAAGTCCATCGTCTATTATCGTGTAATCATATCCCGATAGTTCAAGATTCAGGCCTATACTGTCGGCAATATCCTTATCGTCCTCAATGACCAAAATGCGATTTTTACTCATATGCCACCTCCCATTTTATAAATTTTATCATATGGAAGAGTAGCTGGCAATTATTCGGCGTAGCGTATTTATTCATAAAGAGGGTCGATTCTTGTACCATCTACCGCATTTATGCATAGCACCGCTGGAAGCAAAAAGTTCTCTTCGATGTATGGCGTTGTAAAATAGACAATCCAGGTGGGAATCAGAACGCCGCTTGATTGGCCGGTTGTTTTTATAAGGGAATGTGATAGTGTAATACGCGTGATTGTAGGCAAGTCCTCTTCTACAAGATTAACCCTTTCATATCCTGCTTTAAAGTAATCAATGATTATCTTCTTGATTTCATCCAGCGGGAGCAGTTTAGCCTTTTCGATGCCAGTGACTTCTATTGGATTACAAAAGCGAAAATATTTAATACCTTCGTGATCTATAAACATGTCTAATCTTTGAGGTGGCCATGGAGCTGTATATTTACTGGACTGAAATTGCATATCGCCATACGGTGATGCGTATGCTGTGTCAAATGGTATGGAACCGCTATTAAAAATGTACGATATATACCATCCTTCCGTTATGGTGTGGTTATCTGGAGCAAGAATTCTTGCCTTGGTCGTGTTAGATAATACAGCGTTGTTAATTTGTAATGCAATAATAGTTTTTTCAGAAAGTTCTTCAGCTTCATGTTGCTCTATTTTTACATTGCTTAATAAGGTACCATATGGTTCTCCGGGATAGGCATTGCCGGCAACTATCCAATCTTCTAGCTGAATAACGCCGTAAGGACCTAGTTGAACGGAAAAATATGTCGCTGTTAATACTACAGATGCTGCAAGATCGGAATTAGTTTGACAATCTGCAATAAAAGGGAATGAGATGCAAGAGTCGGTCGAAACACCAAAGTACATCAAATACCGTTTTAAATTCTTAATGTTAAAATTAACAGGTACGACATTATAGACCTGCATAGGCGAACTTATGTATTCGATAGAAGCATTGATGTTGCAAATTGATGAACCTATTTCAAAAGTCTCCTTCCAAAATTTATTTTCATTCGTTAATTTAGGTAAACTTTCTACAAGTGAATGAGATTTACAAGAACTGCTTGTAACCAGCGTGAAAATAAACAGAACAATTAAAAGTCTCTTCATAAACATAAAATTTTCCCCAAGACTATTGATAAATAAGCAATATGCCCATATTACTAAAATGGTTGCTGTTTTCGCAGCAACCATTTATAGCTTGTGACATTAAGAGGCGGAGTTTGTCCAGCTTCCCGAACTTTCGATATTTGTTCCTCCGTTGTTGTTCTGAATGTAGAGCTTAATGGTATTCCAATTTGTGTTGGTCATGCTTGAGTACTTTGTACCTTTTGAGCTGAAATAGAGGGTGCCTCCGCTAACCTGCTGATTAGCGTTAACAGGGGTTACCTTGATTTTTGTCGCCCCCGTGCTCTTGAGTCGAGATACGCTTATGGTTGTAGTAGCACCCCATGTACTGGAGGAGGATTTGGTAAGGCAAACCGTATTACCATTTCAGCAATCCCTTCACAAAGCGGCACATTGACCTATAACGGCAACAGCCAGTCTCCCACTTGGAGCAACTACAGTGCTACCAAGACCACCATTGGAGGAACCACATCAGGAACAAATGCTGGTAATTACAATGCCACATTTACTCCGACTGCGGATTATCGTTGGTCAGATGGGAGTATCACGGCAAAAACAGTTGTGTGGTCAATCGGCAAGGCTGCTGGTTCTTTAAGCATTAGCCCCACCTCTATTACGCTGAATGCCTCCAACAGGTCAAAAACGATTACCGTTACGCGGGCTGGTAACGGTGTTGTCAGTGCGAGTTCCAACAATACGGGTGTGGCAAAGGTGACTGTTTCCGGCACGACTGTTACAGTTTCCAGCGTGAATGACACGACTGGCAATGCGACCATTACCATCAGTGTTGCGGCTGGCACAAACCATACCGCACCCGCCAGCAAGACCTGCGCTGTGACTGCATCCTTCAAGCCTACGGCTTCCACTGCGGCTACTTCTGGCGTGAATTATACATCCGGTCTTTCCGGCGTAGCAGCATCGGATGTAACGCTGTTTGCTGAGGCAATCTCTAACAACAGTAGCATCACAAATGCGACATCCACGGTGTACATTGATTTCGGCAGCGTTCATCGTAAGGTCAGTGTTGGCGACCAGGTGACGCTCGCCCTGAATGGTACAAATTACACCTTTGATGTAATTGGTTTTAACCATGATACGCTGACAACATCTACCGCGTATGGTGCTACCACCAAGACCGGCAAGGCTGGTATCACATTCCAGATGCATGACCTGTTTGCAACGACCTATGTGATGAACAGTTCTAACACAAACAGCGGCGGCTGGAAGAGTAGCGCTATGCGCACCTCGACGATGGCGACTATGAAGGGGTATCTGCCCGCAGCATGGCAGACAGCCATCAAGCCGGTCAATAAAGTTTCCGGCACTGGCGGCGGTTCTTCAAGCGGTACGGAAACAGTCTCCGACAGCTGCTTCCTGCTGGCCGAAATCGAAATCTTCGGTTCCACCACCTACTCCGTTTCTGGAGAAGGAACGCAGTACGCATATTACAAGGCAGGCAACTCGAAGGTGAAGAACAAAGGTGGCTCCGCTTACTACTGGTGGGAGCGTTCTCCTAATTCTGGCTTCAGCAATTATTTCTGTTTTGTCAACAGCAGCGGCATCGCCAACTATGACTACGCCAACTACAGTTTTGGCGTCGCTTTCGGCTTCTGCGTCTAACCTCTCCCCCCTGCCGCATTTGCTTTGACGCAGAATGCCCAGTGCGCAAACAAGGGCAGCCCGCTCTCCCCGGTCAGGGGAGACGGCTGCCCGTATGCCGCATTGTGTAAGGGGTACACCCCTTGCGGTTAGAGGTGTGGGAATCCCATTCGCATAAGTAAAACGGAAGAAAAGGAGGAAAAAATGTCCGTATATAAATCAAAGCGCAGTACGAGCGCAATCCAGTATGTCGAGAACGCACGGCAACTACAGGTGTTTACCATCAAGAATTGCGTGAAGTTCCCCAAACGATATACCTATATTGTCGTTCAGAAAATTGCGAATCTTGTGGAAGACATTGACACCCATGTGCGTGTGGCAGAATCAATGATGCCGACCAATCTGCATGAAGCACAGCTAAAGCGTGATGAGCTCACTTACACTTTCGGCTTGCTCAACAGCTTAGATGATAAGCTTCAGCTGATGTATGACATCGTTTCGGACAACCCGAATTTCAAGACGGAGTTTAAGTGGTTGCCCAACGCCATGCTTGAATGGGGTCGGCTCATCCAGAAGGAGCGTGACCTTATTACGGGCGTCAAGAAAGCAGACCGGAAACGGTTCAAGGAAAAATTCAAGGAATACGAAGACAACAGTATTCCGGCAAATTAAGTTACTCTAAGGTCAAGTCTCGTCTTGTTGTGTTCTGTGGGCTTTTGGGCTGCTGTGGTGGCTCCGCTAACAACTGGTGGGAGCGTTCTCCTAATTCTGGCAACAGCAATAATTTCTGTAATGTCAACAGCAACGGCAACGCCAACAATAACAACGCCAACAACAGTAATGGCGTCGCTTTCGGATTCTGTAGGTCTATAGGTCAATCAAAGTAACCCTCGTGGCGAAATTTGTACTTCTGCAGAAGGGAGACTTGTTCCTGTAGCATAGTGAAATATGCTCAAAACAGTGTGTCGATGATATGCACCGGATGACGCTTCTTGCATGGCCGATGAATACGGGAATAGTCGGTTTCATGGTGCGGACTACGCAGTTAGAATTCCCGCCTACAATAAGACTGTACGGCACACCCAATTTTCTTGTATATAAGGGATGAGGTATGAACAGTAAGGAAAGACATGAAATCAGATATCAGCGCAGAGTGGCGGCTCGTCAGGCGAAAAGGATTGCCTACAGTGAAAGCTTTGGCCGTTATGAAGATGTGTTCTCCTATGAGCACCTTTATCAGGCGGGCAAAAACTGCTGCAAAGGGGTTATGTGGAAGAATAGTACACAAAGCTATATGAGCCGCATTACCACAAACACCGCCAGCACGCATGACGCATTGTTGCGCAGAGAGTTCAGGAGCCGTGGCTTCCATGACTTTGACCTAATTGAGCGCGGAAAACTACGGCATATTCGGAGCGTTCATATCTCCGAGCGCGTAGTGCAGAGATGTCTTTGCGACAATATACTTGTCCCTGTGTTTTCTCACTCATTTGTTTTTGATAACGCCGCAAGCCTGAAAGGCAAAGGTGTTGATTTTGCTATGGACAGGCTGGATAGGCACTTGCATAGATTCTATCGAAAGTTTGGCGTCGAAGGCGTAGAATCTGGCGGTGTTCTCACGGGCGATTTCTCCGATTTCTTTAACAGTGCGCCGCACTCTATTATCTATAGAGAAGCGGAACGCAGGATACATGACGGTAATGTGCGTCGTATTGCCTGCCAGTTCATGGAGGACTTCGGAGATGTTGGTTTTGGACTTGGCAGCCAGGTATCGCAGATAGATGCGCTTATGGTCGCAAGCCCGCTTGACCACTTCATAAAGGAACAGCTACACATCAAATACTATGGAAGATATATGGATGACTTCTATCTGATACATGAGAACAGAGAATATCTGAAATATTGCATGGAGGAAATCAGAAAGAAGTGCAAGGAATACGGATTTGTTTTGAACGAGAAGAAGACAAAGATAGCGCCGTTGCGCAAGGGAGTCAAATTCTTGAAAACGAAGTTTTTCCTGAACGAAACCGGTGCGGTCATTCGCAAGATGAACCGAAAATCACCGGTCAAGATGCGGAAGAAACTCAGAATATTCCGAAGATGGATAGATGAAGGAAGGTTCACTATCACAGATGTAGAGACAGCCTATCAAAGCTGGCGCGGACATATGATTCGTGGAAACAGCACGCTTGTCTTGCGGAAGATGGATGCTTTCTACAACAGTTTATTCAAGAACAAGGAGGATTCAGGACATGGTAAAGTTTCTGAAGAACGGCAGCTTGCTCGCGCTTGTTGAGCAGCCGAACTGGGTCTACCTGCAGGAGAACGGCGCCTATGGCCTGTGTGATTATGAAAACGCACAGGGCGTCGCTATCAATGGTATCGTCTATAACCTTGCTGGAAACCTCATCAGTGAGAACGGCGAAGTCGATTTCAAGGATATTCCCAGCGGTGAATATATGATGCAGCAGGATAAGGTCGCCGCGCAGAATGCAGCAAATTTGGACTACCTTTCCATGATGACCGGCTATGACCTGCCTATGGAAGAGCAAGCTGAAGCGCAGGCTGTGAGCGTAGGCGACATTGAGGGTGAAGCTGTCTACGATGACACGGTGGATGACCCGGCCTATGTTGCTACGGAAGAGGAGGAAAACGCCAATGAATGAGCACAGTGCAAGATTTGAAAAAGTCAAAGGCTACTATGACCGTTGCCTTTGGAACCGGCAGATGGTGATGAATGCCGTTGGCAAATGGATTACAGCTGAGGAAGCAGAAGAAATCCTGAGCGGTGGAAATGTGTAAGAAATAAAAAGTGGGAGCCGTGCTACACCAGCAGGCTCCCACAATGCATTTATGGCATATAAAACTTGGCTTTTATACAGAAGGTGGTGATTAACATGAGAATGTCCAAAAGAGAGTATCAGCTTAAGATGGCTGAGATTCGCAGGGAAAATGTTCAAAAGCAGTACAAGCAATCACTCCGCGAAGAAAAACGGAAATATGATACCAAGCGCATCGAAACAAGCAAGCTGCTTGCTATTTACCTCTTCGTGTTATTTAACGCCGTAATGATTTATGCGATGGCGGCTATGTGGGTACTTCATGATTTAACCTATCTCGGTGTCCTTATCACCGACATTGCCGCACAGGTTCTCATCTATGCGATTTATTGCCTGAAAGCGTATTGTGCGAAGAAGCAGAGCGAAAATGTGAAGCTGCGTAGAGAACGCTACGCTGGCATATCTGGCGAAGAGAATAACGGGTCGTTGAATGAGATTCTTTCCGCTGGCGCTGATAGCACCGAGCCAGTGCCGTTTACAAACGGTGCAACCGTCAATGTATATGATTACGGTGCCGACAATGGCTCCGTTGGATAACGGACAAAGGAGTGATGTATCGTGGCGTTTAAGATGCGAACCAGCAAACCGGAAGCTGGTAATAAGTATTACATAACCAAAGCAAATGGCGGCTACTCCGACGCCATTAAAGGCAGTCCCATAGATAAGGACTGCGATGTCCTTTCTAACTGTGTAGGGTATGCTTACGGACGATTTAACGAAATTGGCGGGTATGGATACTGCAAGTACCTAAGACCCGTGAATGCAGAGAACTTCATTCAGTATAAGGGAATCTCTCTTAAAACAGGGCAGACACCGAAACTTGGCGCCTGCATGGTCTGGCAGAAAGGCGCTACACTGAACGGCTCTGATGGGGCGGGTCATGTTGCTATTGTTGAGAAGGTCGTAAGTGATACGGAGGTCTATACATCCGAAAGCGGATGGGGCAGTTCCAATCCGTTTTGGAACAAGACAAGAACAAAGGGAAACGGTAACTGGGGTCAAGGAGCTGCGTACAAGTTCCTTGGCTTTATTTATAATCCGGCTGTTTCAGATGAGAAACCGGTCACTACCGTTCCCTCGACAAGTGGAGGAAAAATGAAATACAGTTCAACGAATAGACCGTTGGAATGCATGATGACCCAGAGTACTTGCTACAAAGGGACAAGCACCATGACCGTCAAAGGCGTTCTTTGGCACAGCACCGGTGCAAACAATCCGAATTTGCGGCGCTATGTCCAGCCGGATGATAGTGCTGCAAACAGAGCAGAGCTTTTGGCACTTCTCGGAACAAATGGGAACCGAAACGACTGGAACCATATCAACCGTCAGGCTGGCCTGAATTGCTGGATTGGTAAATTGGCGGACGGGACTGTCACTACAGTACAGACTATGCCGTGGAATTATCGCCCGTGGGGTTGCGGCTCTGGCAACAAGGGTTCCTGTAACAATGGTTGGATTCAATTTGAGATTTGTGAAGACGGTTTGAACGATGCTACATATTTCAACAAGGTCTACAAAGAGGCCTGTGAAATTACGGCATACCTTTGCAAAATGTTCAATATTGACCCAAACGGCACGGTAAATATGAATGGTGTATCCGTTCCTACAATTTTATGCCATGCAGACAGTCATGCGCTTGGGTTTGGCTCTAACCACGGCGATGTCAACCACTGGTTCCCGAAGTTTGGTAAGTCTATGGCGACGGCTCGTGCCGATGTCGCTGCGCTAATGAAAACCTCTGGTAGCGTTGCACCTACACAGCCGACAAACCCGACCACGCCTACAACCAGCGCATTTAAGGCGGGAGATGTTGTCAAGATTATCGGCACACAGTATTACTCCGGTCAGTCAGTTCCTGGCTGGGTTCGGGCAAAGAACTGGATTGTGCATTCTGTAAGTGGAAATCGTGTTGTTATCAACAAAAGTGAGGACGGTAAAAACTCCATTATGAGTCCGTTCAAGGCCTCTGACCTTGCGCTGGCAAACGCAAAACCGACCACGCCGACAATACCGTCTACTCCGTCCGCTCCTTCTGGTAATACAAACGAGGAAATCATTTGGAGCTTCTTGCTTGGCAAGATTGGGAACGAATACGGTGTTGCAGGTATGATGGGCAATCTCTATGCCGAGTCTGGATTACGCCCTGACAACCTCCAGAATGCCTATGAGAAGCGGCTTGGATATACAGATGCTTCCTATACCGCTGCTGTTGACAATGGCACATACAAAAAATTTGGGACTGATAGCGCAGGCTACGGCTTGGCACAGTGGACATATCACACAAGAAAGAAAGCGCTACTTGCTTTTGCGCAGAGCAAGAAGAAGTCTGTTGGAGATTTGGGTATGCAGCTTGAATTCCTGTACAAGGAATTGAGCGAGAGCTATAAGGGCGTTTTTGCCGATTTGAAATCCGCCAAGACCATTCTTGCCGCATCCAATTCCGTGCTGATGAAATTTGAGCGTCCTGCGAACCAGAGTGCGGCAGTCCAGAATAAGCGTGCGGCATACGGTCAGAAGTTCTATGACAAATACGCAGGCAAGACTCCGGTTGTGCCCGAACAGAAACCTTCTGCGGTTCCGTATCGTGTGCGTGTTACGGCGGATGTACTGAACATTCGCAAGGGTGCCGGTACGGGATACGCCGTGGCCGGTCAGATTAAGGGCGGTGGGGTTTATACCATCGTCGAAGAGAAAGACGGAACTGGCGCCAAATCCTGGGGAAAGCTTAAAAGCGGCGCTGGATGGATTTCTCTTGATTATACAAGCAGAGTATAACACTCTGCCAGAAAAAGAAATGGAGGTACGATTATGGATTGGTTGGAGATTCTGAAGTACATCGCAGCAATCGCTTCCGGTCTGGCAGCCGCCATTCCTCTCGTTATTCAGCTTGTGAAATACATCAAGCAGGCTGTCAAGGAGAAGAACTGGGGCGTCGTCCTGGACAAGGTTATGAAGCTGATGGAGACTGCCGAGACTAAGTTCAAAGACGGTGCAGAACGAAAAGAGTGGGTTCTGGCGATGCTCAAGGCGAGCGCAGATGGCATTAACTACGACATTGATTATGACGCAATTGCCGACATGATTGATAGTCTGTGCGACATGAGCAAGGTAATTAACCCTGCCACACCCGCAAATAAGGTTACTGTCAAGAAGGAAGAGGGGAAGTAACTTTATTCAGGAGGTGCTCATATGACTGACCAGGAAACTGTTATGCTCATTGAGACAGAACAGAGATGTAAGTCCAATACGCATAGAATTGATAATCTGGAAAATGAGCTGAAGGAAATCCAAAGCGAACAGAAAGCTATCTACAAGATTGCTACTTCTGTTGAGCTTATTGCACAGCGTGTCAGCAACATTGAAACGAAGGTGGACGACACAAACAGTAAAGTCGATGCACAGGTGAAAGCTTGGCAGGAAACCGAGCGTAAGTTGTCGGAAAAGGTCAATGAGACTGAGAACAAACCGTACAAGCAGATTGCCAGCAATGTGAACTCTATCAAAGTTGCAGTTATCACCTGTATCTGCACTTTGCTTGTGAGTGGTATCATCGGTGCAATCGTCATGTTTGGCAAATAATTATCCGAGGATATTTTGTGGGTGTGAATATTCTCAGTTGAGGAAATGTGCGAAAATGAATTAGGGCAGGTTCGGAAATTACTCCGTTCCTGCCCTATTTTTTTGCGCTATTTATTTGTGGGGGTCAAAGTGTGCGTTCGCTTTTAGGTTGTTTAACTGTCCATTATAAATTCAGCTTTTGAATGTTCACTTATAACAGCGTTGTTTAATCTAAACAGCGGTCTTATAAACGAACATTTCTATGTATGCGCCTCGGATTGAGTAGTTTCACGAGGCTTAAAAGATGTTGTATGTTGATTGTATAGCTAATGGATCCAGTAGTATAAAAACTACCAGTCAAAGAGGAGCTGTCCCAAGTAGCAGCAAAAGCCGTAGAGGTGACTGCCATTATCATGGCAAAGGCGAGGACGAAGGAAAGAATCTTCTTCATATGTTTTCTCCTTTCAAATAACTTAGTTGTCTTTTTCTCAATTAGCAGCTACAATTTGGTTATGCCCTTGCATATCTACATCGCCCTTTGGCGATGTGAGCCGCCCGCTCATGAAATGCAGGGGTATTTTTATATGTGGACAATCATAGGCATCCCTTCTGACTAATTGGAACCGACGATGAAGTAATCATTTATCCGTCGTTATATATGAGACAGTTCAGCATACTAAAATCTGACACCCATTTGCCTTAAAAAATCAGTTTTCTTGTGATGCTGCTGTTTGTGGATCCTTTATCAAAAAACAGTTGCTGTTGTGCGATCGTATAATGCTGGGTATTTGTGATACGTACAGTAGTTAGGAACGACCAGCAACCAGCAAGGCGAATTCTGATTGAGGAAATGTCCGGTGCGATCTGCTCTCTTGTGCTATTCAGTAACCATTACTCAGATCGATTATCGTGCCGTCCACTGCGTTGATTACGAGCATCGAGAACGAGATTTGAGCCGTTATGATATTTGTTGCAGTATTCAAGTACACCCTGTTGGTAATCGCTGAATTCACCAGTCGCCGATGCATACGCCATTGGCAAAATACCGATGACAAATATCTGCGCCAGAAATATCGATATCACTTTTTTCTTCATATCCATCTTCCTTTCTGCTCACAATTCGTAATTATTTATGGCCGAACTCAGTTTGCTGAAAGCCTCATCTACAATAATGTCTGATTCAAATAAGAATCTGTCTATTGTCTTTTTCTCAGCCAACATTGAGCGTGAACCTATAACATGTAGATGGAACATCTGCTTTTGTTCCCGACGTATACCTGAACGGATGGTATACAACATATGCAATGAATTCATATTTGCCAGGAACACTTGGCGTGGTCACAAAAAACTTACCATTTGCAACGCAATCTGGTTTTAAATGGAAAACAGCGTATTTTTGATTAAATATTGGCTCTTGCCTATACCCAATGGTAATAAGAAGTATAGCCTCTGAATATCGTAAAGAATCCGAAATGTTATACATAAGGGCTAAAGCTTCATTAGTTTTTACCGCATATTCCTTGTCCGGCTCTTTAATCCATTGATAATGTGCTGCATCATTTGCATAGTCCGTATTTATTACCACGTCCAAATGATCAAAAGGCAAATCATTATCTTGTTCCGACAATGGATATATTGGTTCGACTATTTCCGTTGTACGGCTATATGCTTCTGGTGAGAATGATAGATCAAATAATGAAACATGGCCATATTCAGATGTTACATCATTTTTGTCTGCAGCATATTCATCAGGTCCCGCAATGAAGCTTAGCAACAGTTTATGTGTTTTGTTGTCGGGTACTATGTCTGGGGACAAGAATAATGGAAATTCAATCTGTTCGTTATCGTTCATCTCAAAAACATATTTATCTAAATACTCTCCTTGGCTGCCAACACGAAAGCGTGTTTGAATATAATCGAAAAAAACACAAAGTACAAATTTTCTATTCTTCCCATGTTGATGAAAAAGAATTGATATAGGTTCGTTTGTATTTGTGATAAACAGACTATTCTGCAATTGGGGGATCCCTTCAGGCAATGTGGTGGATGCATATATTCCAGTTGCTATGGATCCTTTATCTATAACAACGGGATATGGGTACTTATCTTTAACTACTTCCGATTGATTGCATCCAGTAAATACTGTAACAAAAAACATTAGGATAAAGATAACAATTATTTCTTTTTCCGTAACCCTAGCTTTCACAATTACTCCTCTCAGATATTACACTATGGGCCTGATAATTTTATGTATCAGACCCAATATTACTATTTAAATACAAAACGCATATGGCAATCTAAAGCCTATTAAAATTCTTTTGATGCGGCATATCTCTCAGTTCCATTATAGTTACCAATAATTATGTGGTAACTTTCTGCCTTCCGATTGCTCGCCGAAGAATACACCTTTTCCGTATTTAACACTCTATCTTTGGTTGTACCATTATAGGTTTTCTCTTTCTCGTTTGTACCACCTCCCACAGTCGCAGTAAGTTTTATCGAAGCATACAAATAGGTTGCATCCGCCCATGGCCATGCATGAGATTTAGCTGAAGCCCATCCCTGAGACGCATGGTATAACAATTTTCCCTCTCCACCATAGGTCGTCATTCGAGTAGATGCTCCTACCGGAAAAGCAGAAATCTCCTTAACACAATCAATGTTTGCACCATCACTTGCCAACACGGTATTTGTAACCATCAAAATGACTATTGAAACAAAAAAAGCAATTGCTCGTTTCATTGTGTGAACCTCCCTTTACTTAGCATATTAGCACTTTGCGCATTAAAAATAGTCTTAACAGTCAAACAATATTTGTTGATTCATCGACCATCTGATTAATGGTACTTCGATTTGCTTATTTGTCCAAAGGTAACACCGCCTTCCGAGTTGATACATTATTCATTCCCTTTTATTCCTATGCTCTCCTTACTACATGCGGCATTGGCGACCATACACACAAGAAATCCCATTTGTTAATCCGTATCACCATGTGGCGATGTGAGCCGCCCGCTCATGAAATGCAGGGGTGTTTTTATATATGGACAATCATAGGCATCCCTCCCTGGCCGCCGGGTCATAAACGGCTTTTGTTGTTCCAATATGCAACCAAGCCTCACACTGTTTATTGCATCTCCATTAACTGCCGTGTTGTCATTCGAGGCTCAACATATCTGCCGTCAATGGCCGAAAACACCATACAATCTTCAAAATAGAGCTCCGGGATGCCGTCTATTTGCAGATCATAGAATACATACCACGATGGGGTATATTGTCCCTGCTCTTGATTTGTATTAGCCGATGCCAACAAGCCGGTTCCCAAACATATTTTGTTTATTGTTATTACGCATTGATGCTCAGGATTGCCTTTATTTGCATGGCAGTATTTCATTTGATTGGTAACGATAGATATCAACTCGTCAAGCCCTACCAAGCTCCCACTGTCGCTTTTTCCGATTTCCTCGACCGCTCCTCGCCAATCAAACACAGCAACGCCTGTCTCATCAACGAAAACCTCTATCAGCTCGCTTTCCCACGGTGCAACCAACGCTGGGGAAACGCCGTTGTTTATCCTGCAATCCCTGCCTATCAAATAGGCCGTTAGCCCTCCTATCCTTTTTGCGTATGTGAAAAGCCAGCCATTAGTGATTATTTCCCCCGTATATGGCGTGACAAGTCTTGCTTTGGAATCGGTGCGGCTATACGACCCGCTGCAAATATCATTTACCAATTTATCCGCCTGGTCTGCCGCGGCCTTTTCGGATACCGTTACCGATATGGTGGTTCCGGCGGGTTCGCCGCTTATGGCATCTCCGGCTTGAACCATACTCTCCGCCTGCAATACGGAATCAGGATATTTTGCATAGTAAAAGTAATTTCCGTTCCTCTCAAACTGGGCTTGCTCCCATCCTCCGTCATTCTCAAAGTCCACTATACACAGTTCATTTTGGTCATGATTTTCCCAGCCGAATGCTGTCCTTCCTGTGGACTCAGGTGAGTTCTTGATTTTCTCCTCGATTTCACGAACGACCGAGTTCACATCAAATTGTTCGTCATAATCCCCGTTTGCGCTTTTCTGCTTAAGCCTTATCAGTACATTTGCCCAATATGCTTTATTCGCCTGAGCATACTCATATAGACTTGCGCCCTGCGAGAACATATTAACGAGCCTAATATTTTCATCGTCTGAACGTTTAAGCCTCTGCACGGTATATATGGATGCTCCTTCAATTCCCTCTGCGCTGATATCTGCATCGTAGCGAATTATCATATTGGCTTTCGGGAAGTCGATTTGGTCATTATATTTTTGCGGGAAACTGTCCGCACTGGCCTTTTCACCTTTTTTGCCGTCTGATCCTTGTCCGCTGATTATTAAGCTATCCTTTCCGTCCTGTTCGCCAACGATGGGCGAAATGCTGGGTGTAGGCTGACAGGCGCATAATAATATACAACTTACGACCAACCATAGTGTGCTTATAATTTTTTTCATCTTAATCTCCTCTTTCAATGAAAAGTGCTGCATATCCTCAAAAGCCGCTAACAAAAGCACCACGACGACGCCCGTAAAGGCGATTAAGAAGCCAAGGCTTAAAAGAGCCTGCTTCAGGCCGGCAGTAAGGGTATGGGACATGGGGGTGTTGCTCCTTTGCTGGGATTATTATTTATCCATTTGCTTATTCCGCGGTTGAGTTATCGGCACTTACGATTCTCGGATCCATCAATGCGCCTGTTTCTGCATTCAGAACCATGACAGCCTCGATTCCTTCACCGTTTTCCTCTGCAAACTCCCTATACAAAACATACCATGCCGGCACAAGCCGGGCTCTTTCGGCGTTTCCTTTTACTCCTGTAATGCAATAGCCAAATTTTATTTTGTCAATGCATATATCAATCGGATCAATACGGGCGTATTTTTCATCCTCTAAATAGGAATAGCGATATTTCATCTGCTCTCTTATCCGAGTCTGTACTTGTGAAAATGGTATTAGCTCGCATTCGGATTTATCAACGTAGTCTATTTCGCTTGCGCCGTTCCACTCACACCCTATGACCCCATCGCGGCTGACATATACCAGGATAATATCCTGGGGCCATGGCGCAGCATATTCAGAAGCCGCAGTAGTAGGGTATACAGTATAACCCGTGCCCACGTCAACCGTTGATAATCCATTGTTTGTTTTGCCGTATACCATCACATAAAGCGGTATTATATATTCATTGCTTGGTTCTACAAGCTGTGCTTTTTTTGTATCGATTAACGCCATATTGTCGCATGGCAGACTGCTGACGAATAATTCCGCTATATCGGCGGCCTCCTGTTCGCTTATGCCTATATCGTCGATTTTAAGTATTCCATCGCCCCAATCCAATCCCTCATATTGCGTTACCCCGCCGGGCGCTATATATAACGACGTCCCGTTCATTATTCCGAAAATGATAGTTTTCCTGTTATTCAGCAAAAACTCACCTATATACTCATCACCTTCTGATTTGGAATTAAAACTAAGGATTCCTTGCTGCTTGGTTTCCGGGGCAGTTTCAAGCCTCGTATACAAATCGTTCAGAATAGTATTTATCTCTGCTGGCGACATGTCTCTTTCTTCTGATTTTTGGGCAAGTTGACGCTCATAAGCAATGATCATCTCTAAAATTTCCTGTTTCGTAAGGTTAATATCTCGCATATATATCTGCGACATATCTTCAACGAATAATTTAGCTATTTTTTCTATCTTTGTGCTATAAAACGGGGCACGTTTAACGATTATATTGCGACATTCGGTAATGTGAGGAGCTTCTATACATGCATTAGCCGAAATGCGGTATGTTTTTGATGTTTCCATATCTTTTTCAATCCAAATTTCAGGAATGATCAACTCGCCAATCGTGCATTTGTCATCCGCACTTGTATAGTTCGGCTCGCTGCCGACAACAATGCTGCTCTCCGGCGTGGGCTGGCAGGCGCATAACAGCGCACATATGAAAATACCATAAGCAGTGATGGCTCTCTTATGAAATAACATAATTTCCTCCTTGCATTTCAGCAAGGGTGTCAAGTTTAACTGACACCCTTTGTGCCAAAATTTAATGTTTATTTAGCGTGAGATCCGTAAGGACAGCTCATGGAAGAACTTGTAAATGCATACCCGTTTATATTGGTAATTGTGCCGGATGTGGGCCTAATGCGCAGATATACCACATGACTCGGATTGGATGCTTTATATGCACTTGTGGAAAGATAATAACAAGAACCCGGGACACGGTTTGCAATCGAACTCAAGGCTGTTCTGGAACTCTGAGTCCATCCGCTTTCACCGGCCACCCATTGTTCTTTAAAATCTTGACTGCAATTTGTATTGTGGTTTCTGGCATAAGCATTAACTACTCCTGCAGAAAAATCATACATGGAGGAGATGTTTGAGGCGCTATATGCAAAAGCCGCCCCTGTAAACGCCAGTATAACTACCATGCACAGAATTAGGGCAGTATATCTTATCTTCTTCATGTTTTTCTCCTTTCAAGTAACTTAGTTGTCTTTTTCTCAATTAGCAGCTACAATTTGGTTATGCCCTTGCATATCTACATCGCCCTTTGGCGATGTGAGCCGCCCGCTCATGAAATGCAGGGGTATTTTTATATGTGGACAATCATAGGCATCCCTTCTGACTAATTGGAACCGACGATGAAGTAATCATTTATCCGTCGTTATATATGAGACAGTTCAGCATACTAAAATCTGACACCCATTTGCCTTAAAAAATCAGTTTTCTTGTGATGCTGCTGTTTGTGGATCCTTTATCAAAAAACAGTTGCTGTTGTGCGATCGTATAATGCTGGGTATTTGTGATACGTACAGTAGTTAGGAACGACCAGCAACCAGCAAGGCGAATTCTGATTGAGGAAATGTCCGGTGCGATCTGCTCTCTTGTGCTATTCAGTAACCATTACTCAGATCGATTATCGTGCCGTCCACTGCGTTGATTACGAGCATCGAGAACGAGATTTGAGCCGTTATGATATTTGTTGCAGTATTCAAGTACACCCTGTTGGTAATCGCTGAATTCACCAGTCGCCGATGCATACGCCATTGGCAAAATACCGATGACAAATATCTGCGCCAGAAATATCGATATCACTTTTTTCTTCATATCCATCTTCCTTTCTGCTCACAATTCGTAATTATTTATGGCCGAACTCAGTTTGCTGAAAGCCTCATCTACAATAATGTCTGATTCAAATAAGAATCTGTCTATTGTCTTTTTCTCAGCCAACATTGAGCGTGAACCTATAACATGTAGATGGAACATCTGCTTTTGTTCCCGACGTATACCTGAACGGATGGTATACAACATATGCAATGAATTCATATTTGCCAGGAACACTTGGCGTGGTCACAAAAAACTTACCATTTGCAACGCAATCTGGTTTTAAATGGAAAACAGCGTATTTTTGATTAAATATTGGCTCTTGCCTATACCCAATGGTAATAAGAAGTATAGCCTCTGAATATCGTAAAGAATCCGAAATGTTATACATAAGGGCTAAAGCTTCATTAGTTTTTACCGCATATTCCTTGTCCGGCTCTTTAATCCATTGATAATGTGCTGCATCATTTGCATAGTCCGTATTTATTACCACGTCCAAATGATCAAAAGGCAAATCATTATCTTGTTCCGACAATGGATATATTGGTTCGACTATTTCCGTTGTACGGCTATATGCTTCTGGTGAGAATGATAGATCAAATAATGAAACATGGCCATATTCAGATGTTACATCATTTTTGTCTGCAGCATATTCATCAGGTCCCGCAATGAAGCTTAGCAACAGTTTATGTGTTTTGTTGTCGGGTACTATGTCTGGGGACAAGAATAATGGAAATTCAATCTGTTCGTTATCGTTCATCTCAAAAACATATTTATCTAAATACTCTCCTTGGCTGCCAACACGAAAGCGTGTTTGAATATAATCGAAAAAAACACAAAGTACAAATTTTCTATTCTTCCCATGTTGATGAAAAAGAATTGATATAGGTTCGTTTGTATTTGTGATAAACAGACTATTCTGCAATTGGGGGATCCCTTCAGGCAATGTGGTGGATGCATATATTCCAGTTGCTATGGATCCTTTATCTATAACAACGGGATATGGGTACTTATCTTTAACTACTTCCGATTGATTGCATCCAGTAAATACTGTAACAAAAAACATTAGGATAAAGATAACAATTATTTCTTTTTCCGTAACCCTAGCTTTCACAATTACTCCTCTCAGATATTACACTATGGGCCTGATAATTTTATGTATCAGACCCAATATTACTATTTAAATACAAAACGCATATGGCAATCTAAAGCCTATTAAAATTCTTTTGATGCGGCATATCTCTCAGTTCCATTATAGTTACCAATAATTATGTGGTAACTTTCTGCCTTCCGATTGCTCGCCGAAGAATACACCTTTTCCGTATTTAACACTCTATCTTTGGTTGTACCATTATAGGTTTTCTCTTTCTCGTTTGTACCACCTCCCACAGTCGCAGTAAGTTTTATCGAAGCATACAAATAGGTTGCATCCGCCCATGGCCATGCATGAGATTTAGCTGAAGCCCATCCCTGAGACGCATGGTATAACAATTTTCCCTCTCCACCATAGGTCGTCATTCGAGTAGATGCTCCTACCGGAAAAGCAGAAATCTCCTTAACACAATCAATGTTTGCACCATCACTTGCCAACACGGTATTTGTAACCATCAAAATGACTATTGAAACAAAAAAAGCAATTGCTCGTTTCATTGTGTGAACCTCCCTTTACTTAGCATATTAGCACTTTGCGCATTAAAAATAGTCTTAACAGTCAAACAATATTTGTTGATTCATCGACCATCTGATTAATGGTACTTCGATTTGCTTATTTGTCCAAAGGTAACACCGCCTTCCGAGTTGATACATTATTCATTCCCTTTTATTCCTATGCTCTCCTTACTACATGCGGCATTGGCGACCATACACACAAGAAATCCCATTTGTTAATCCGTATCACCATGTGGCGATGTGAGCCGCCCGCTCATGAAATGCAGGGGTGTTTTTATATATGGACAATCATAGGCATCCCTCCCTGGCCGCCGGGTCATAAACGGCTTTTGTTGTTCCAATATGCAACCAAGCCTCACACTGTTTATTGCATCTCCATTAACTGCCGTGTTGTCATTCGAGGCTCAACATATCTGCCGTCAATGGCCGAAAACACCATACAATCTTCAAAATAGAGCTCCGGGATGCCGTCTATTTGCAGATCATAGAATACATACCACGATGGGGTATATTGTCCCTGCTCTTGATTTGTATTAGCCGATGCCAACAAGCCGGTTCCCAAACATATTTTGTTTATTGTTATTACGCATTGATGCTCAGGATTGCCTTTATTTGCATGGCAGTATTTCATTTGATTGGTAACGATAGATATCAACTCGTCAAGCCCTACCAAGCTCCCACTGTCGCTTTTTCCGATTTCCTCGACCGCTCCTCGCCAATCAAACACAGCAACGCCTGTCTCATCAACGAAAACCTCTATCAGCTCGCTTTCCCACGGTGCAACCAACGCTGGGGAAACGCCGTTGTTTATCCTGCAATCCCTGCCTATCAAATAGGCCGTTAGCCCTCCTATCCTTTTTGCGTATGTGAAAAGCCAGCCATTAGTGATTATTTCCCCCGTATATGGCGTGACAAGTCTTGCTTTGGAATCGGTGCGGCTATACGACCCGCTGCAAATATCATTTACCAATTTATCCGCCTGGTCTGCCGCGGCCTTTTCGGATACCGTTACCGATATGGTGGTTCCGGCGGGTTCGCCGCTTATGGCATCTCCGGCTTGAACCATACTCTCCGCCTGCAATACGGAATCAGGATATTTTGCATAGTAAAAGTAATTTCCGTTCCTCTCAAACTGGGCTTGCTCCCATCCTCCGTCATTCTCAAAGTCCACTATACACAGTTCATTTTGGTCATGATTTTCCCAGCCGAATGCTGTCCTTCCTGTGGACTCAGGTGAGTTCTTGATTTTCTCCTCGATTTCACGAACGACCGAGTTCACATCAAATTGTTCGTCATAATCCCCGTTTGCGCTTTTCTGCTTAAGCCTTATCAGTACATTTGCCCAATATGCTTTATTCGCCTGAGCATACTCATATAGACTTGCGCCCTGCGAGAACATATTAACGAGCCTAATATTTTCATCGTCTGAACGTTTAAGCCTCTGCACGGTATATATGGATGCTCCTTCAATTCCCTCTGCGCTGATATCTGCATCGTAGCGAATTATCATATTGGCTTTCGGGAAGTCGATTTGGTCATTATATTTTTGCGGGAAACTGTCCGCACTGGCCTTTTCACCTTTTTTGCCGTCTGATCCTTGTCCGCTGATTATTAAGCTATCCTTTCCGTCCTGTTCGCCAACGATGGGCGAAATGCTGGGCGTGGGTTGACAGGCAGAAAATATTAACAATATATTTATCGTCAATACGAACCATACAATCTTCTTTTTCATCTATTTTTCAATATGCCAGCAATGCAAATCACCGTATGGCTGTGCACATTGTTTGTTCTCCTTTCATAAATGTCGGAAGTCAGCAGGTATATTAAGCGCATGATGCGGAAAGCATCATGCGCTTTTACCTTAGGAATTAAGCGGCATAAAACTTGCCTACGGCGTAAAAGTAACCATAAGACGAAATAGCAGACAGCCTTAACTTAGCAGAAGAGTAATTATTGGCTCCGCTTTTAAAAGTTAAAGTAACACTGTCGCCGCCCCATACGGTTAATTCGTTGCTGAGCGCTGTACTGCCACTTACGACCTTTGATTTATGCGGAGAGGCGTAAGGACTATCTCTTTCAGTTGCACTACTTGTGCATTCGTCTCGTGCGTAGCTCCAAGAAGTACCAACCCTATCCAGTGATCTGGTATCAAAGTAGTTATTTGCACCGCCGGAGTATTCATGGTATCCGGCAAATGCAACGGATGACATTGAAAAAATCAAAACTGCAACAATAAGGAAAGCTATTATTTTTCTCATTTTAGTATCCTTTCAAATACGGTATTTACATTTTTGTATATCATGGGATACAATTTAGCCATACTCTTGCAAACCGGCATCGCCCTTTCAGCGATGTGAGCCGCCCGCTCATGAAATGCAGGGGTGTTTTTATGTGTGGGCAATCATAGGCATCCCTCCCTTACCATTTTCCGTTCTGCAAAGACCGCCAGGAGATATACAGCAGGAAACAGCCCAGCATGGATAAAAGGATATCGTCTATATTGCAATAGCCGGTCCGCATGATAAACTGCAAAAATTCTATCAGGCCGGATATGGCGATCATACAGCCCCAATACACCAAAGGCCGTCTAAACTGCGCATAGAGGAGCAGAAGGTTCAATGCCAGCGGGACAAGCAAAAACAGTTGATATATCAAATGGGAAAGCGCCGTACCTGTGTGCAGCTTGAACAGGATAGACCGAAAGGGAACTAAATTAACGCCTGAAGCCGTGCCGGCTACATCTATATAATAATTGCGGAACAGGAGGCCATATAGAAGCATGCAGTGAAATGCCAGACAGATATACAGGGCAAGCTTCCATATTTTTTGCAGGGCTTGTTTCTCACAGCGGGAAAGGAAAAGTATCCCTAGGAACAAAGGAGCATACACCGCAAAGCAGAGAAGCGCAATGTCTGTAAATGTATAAATAAAGTGACCGGAGAATACAATATAAGCCAGATATAAGACCCAACCTGTTGCAAATAGAGCACAGAGAGAAAAAACAACTTTTTTCCAAACTGCTATGTGCATACCAACTTCCTTTCTGGACGGGTTCCCGAATTATTTTGGAAGCCCGTCCCGACTTTTCTTCAAAGCACGATGATACTAATCCGAGATCGTAAAAGTACCGCTCAAATAGATATCATCTTCTGCCTTATCAAATCTGAGAAAATACTTGTTACTGCTGCTGAGATTTGAAAATACCCCAGCGCCCCCATAACGGTTCATCGTTAATGTATCAATATGGGTGTATCCAACAAAATCCTTCCTTGCACATTTAACAAAAAAGACATTATTGGTTACATGATCCGCATCGGGCTCACAGTCAATAGATACGGCAATTCTAGATACATTCTTAAATAATACGTCAGTGTAGACGGCCAACCTGAAATAAAATGAACCCGAATAATCTCTCTCCGAAAGGTCCCAATCAGCAGTGGGAATATCTGCACCACGGTTCAGAATTGTATCGGTCAAATAAATGCTCCCTGGAGAGCCTTGCATATCCATCGCATATGCTGTAGAAAATGCAAATAACGCACAACAAATAAAGAAATACGCAAATCTTTTCATAAATGATTTTTTCTTTCCTCGTCTCATCATCTTAATAGTATTTGAATCAGGCCGTGGTTAATCCTTATAAAATCTATACCGTATCATAGGGCATAGGGCTTTTATGGTATGATTTTATAAGAAATAATGACTTTTTTGCTCGCCCAACGGTGCCGCCCCCTTTCATATGTTTCTATATATAAGACGCAGCAACTCATAAAAATCTGTCACGGAAAATAGATAATACCTGAAATGCAGGGGTATTTTCATATATGCACAATCATAGGCATCCCTCCTTCCGTTCGTATGCACCAATGTCCACGACGGAGTGCCCCTTGCCTGTCGCTACATGTATGAGACAATTTAGCGAAGCAAAATATGACAGAAAAAATAATTTTTTCTTGTCATATTTCACTCCTCTGGTTTGTCTCATTAGCAAATAATCCGAAAGGAAGGAATACTTATGAAAAAAAGATTGATCTCGTTACTGTTGATCGCCACCTGCCTATTCTGTTTTTGCGGCTCTGCTTTAGCACTGAAAGAACCGGAAGTTAAATCCGCGGGTTCGGTATCAGCGGGACTGTCAAAAGTTAGCGGCAGTACGTATGAATTGTGGGGACAAATCAATGGGACAGCCGGCGAAAACTTGACTATTAGGGTAAAGCTCTATAAAGGCAACACATATATAACCGAAATTTTTAATAGCGGTAAGGGCCCCACCGTGCATGTAAGTAAAAATGTAACACTTAGCAGTGGTGAATACAGGCTAGACATAACCGGTACCACGGCAACGCATACAATCACAAATACGATATATAAGACAATCTAAATACTTATAAAAGATGGTATTCTTAAGCTAAATAATCAGCGGCCGCATACTATTATGTGCGGCCGCTGTTTTTTATCTATCCTCAAAAATATAGTAACTATAATCAACGCCATCATCGGCGATTATTGTAATCAGGCTATCATCAATTATACTTACGGCAAGGAAGGAACCATCAGTACTGTCAATAAAACAGTTGAGCGTGTTACCATCAGACAGCTTATGCGTCCATTCTTGTTCACAGTCTGAAACGGATCCAAAATACTCGGACGTAATCTGCCAGTGCTGATAAATACAAATCCTGTTACCATCGTTCAGAATAAATGTGGCATATAGACTAAATCCGCTATTGCTTTTTACTGCCATAATATCCTCAACGGGCAGCTCCAGCGTGTTTTTGAACTTGTATGCTTTATATCCGTTATCCTTTTCGAACTCCTCATAACTGCTGTAATGCTTTTCCTTATAATCAACCGCAGGAAAATCATAAGGAATTTCGGGAGATATGGTATATCCGCCGTCATGTACAGTCAGAATAAAGCTGTATAGTTGCTTCGCCCATGTCCGGCCGGTGGGCGTAGCAATAAAGAATAATGTGATAAACACGATAAGCGCCATTAATATAACAATCCCGCGGCGCATGCCGCCTAATGCCCAGACAACGCTTGAGCTGCGCCTATTCGCGGCGGCTTGCTCCTTATCGATGAGCCTGTCGAAGGGCTCCCACTCGGAATCCGGCAAATCAGACCTTTTTTTTGCTCGGTCAACTATTTCTTCAAGAGAGGCATGGCCTCCTTCCTCGGCTATTATTTCTTCAGCCTTCGCTTTACTTATAGCAAACCGCCCATCGACAAGGTTGGGATACGATTCAACCAGTTTTTTAAACTTGCGTTCTAACATTTTATGCCCCCATTACTTATATTTCTATATTTTAAAAATGAACGTTATCACAAAAAGCCATAATCGCATGTCGCTTAAAGCCAGTGCCTTGCGTAGTCGTTTGAATTTCTGAGCAAGTGTATTGGATGGGAGCCCCATTTGCCGTGCCACCTCCTGAAGGGGGTAGCCGTCAAGGTACCTCATATAAAAAGCTTCTGCAAGGTCGGGCGGATACTTTGCCAGCTGTTTATTTAAGCTTAAAAGGAACTCAATATGAGCCATATCGTTAGCACTCTTTGCAATAATCGAGTTTAACTCTGTGCCAGTTGGGTCTATGCATATGCACCTGCCTTTACGCAAAGAACTGTTATAAACCATATGTCGAAGGCTGGTGTTGAAGAAGGCCCTTGGAAACCGGATTTCCTCGACATCAGTATTTCTTTCAAGAAGGGCTATGCACAGATCACTGACCAAGTCTTCAGCGTCTTCAATGTTTCCCGTCAACGAGACGGCATACCGTTCTAAATTCTCCCTGCACTTGCTGAACTCTTCAATTAATTCATTCTTGTCCATGTAAATGCTCCTGCTTATGTACGTATTACAAATGCTCTTATATTAGCAAATATATATTACCATACATATAAGTGACAAATCAGAGAGCAAAAATATGACATCATTCTATATTTATCTCAAAATTCATATGTTTTGCCCGCCTTCCTTGCATGATAAAATTTTTAATGCCAAACTGTTCACTCTTTTTTCCATATATGAGACCGATAAGAGGACCAGAATATGACACACAATTTAAGATATAAGCAATTTATATAGCATTTAAGCAAGTATAATATAGTATTTTAAACGCTTCTTTTAAAAGAACGAATGTTATAGCATTTAAACATATAAAATATAATATTATATCTTTGCAGAGGAGATAGATGAACAAAAAAGAGTCCGGCAAACGCATACAAAAGGTGAGAAAAAGCCGTGGCCTTACGGCAAGAATGTTGGCTGAAATGATAAGTATTGACGATACGTTTTTGCGGCAAATCGAAGGTGGACGTGCATTGCCTAGCCTGCCGGTCTTTATCAGCATTTGCAATGCGCTGGAAGCATCTCCGGATTATTTTCTCAGGGACTCAATAACAACAAACGAGCTTACCAAATGCGAGGAACTTCTTAAAATGTGGGAAGATGCTACGCCTATGGAGTCGCAATTGATAGTCGACATGATAATGACGGCAAGAAAATACATTGATTGAGCCATGCAGCCATAGTCCTGCCCAAATCCCGCTGTTTCCATTAACCCAGGGTACTCTTTTATCAGTACTTTAGCGACAATAAACCGCCAGCTATGCCGGCGAGAATAGGAAGCTTTAACCGGGGAGCTGCGCCGTCACCACGCATTTCCCCGGCGCATGCCCGCTATATCTGAAGGGATAGCAGGTCACCAGCACAAGCGTTTTGCCATCCACAGTAGGAAGCCGCAAATCGTCGGTACTTTCGTAAATTGTGATGTCCGAAACGGTGTAGGCGTAGGCAATGCCATCCATCGTAACCATGATCGTATCGCCGCGCTCAACCTTTTCAAGCACCTTTAGGTGATTCCGGTTACGATGGCCGTAGACAACGCACATTCCACTCTCACCGGGCAACACAGAGGTCGTAAGCCAACCGGGAGTTTTCTTGAGCGTTGATTCTTCTACGCCGTATGCGACGGAGATGGTATCGTTCAGAATATCCAGCGTAAAGAAGCATTCGCCCTCCTGCTTTGGGGAAGGCGCTGCCGGCGGCGAGGGAGCGGGGCTTTCGATTGTCTCCGACATTGGTATTGGCCGAAGAGTAGCAACAGGTGAAGACAGGGGAATGGGAAGCTCCATATGCACAACTTCAGGCGTGAATATTGGTTTAATCTCGACGAAAGTATCATCGTTTTCGTGCGGCGTAAATACAATGGCACCGAATATTATAATCGAAACGGAGAGAGCAGCAAGTAATGCCGTTCTTTTGATATTCTGCCTTTTCATTTTATTTCCTTTCTGTCAGTTGGTCGGTCTGCCGAAGCATACCCATTCCCATTCAGAGCCGTTCTTGCCCCAATGCTTGCGAATCTGTACGCTGTTATTGCCGCCTGTGCTGTCAATGAGAAATTCATCGTTAATATAGATGGCGACGTGGTGTATCTGCAGCCAGCGTTTACATTTGCCCGTTCCGCAACGCCGGGCGTCCGTGCAATAACCTTCGCCGCGGGAAGCGTCCTTACGGGCAAAAAAGATGAGGTCGCCTGATTGAAGCTTGGAAGCGTCAGTAAACAGCACATTCATGTCGCGGCACTTTTGGGCCATGCCTGTGGACGTCAACCCGTTCATGGAGGATAAGCCGCAGTCACGGTATGCAGCCCGCACTAAGCTGGAACAATCCATGCTGGAATAACTGCGGCCTATGTATTTCTTAGCAGCCGCAACGATTTGCGCGCCAAGCTCGGTCGATGGGAGATCAGGATTGATGTCTAAACCCAAGCCGTATGTTCCGCCGTTGCCCACGGCATCACCAAGCAACTCCGCAAAGAGCGGATAGTAGTCGGGCTGCATAAGCTCGGTAAGCATTTCGTTCTGGTCAGCATTGAATCGGTACATATCTGCGCCGTCGCGGTAATCCATACTCAACACATTGACGTATATGAATAGTGTTGTTTTGCGCTCCGTAATCGGCTTCCCATTCTTATCAAGAACAATAGCGCCGTATTCATCGGTGATGGTGATCGTTTCGGATTCCAATTCCGTTCGGTAGGAAACGCTGTTCATATCGTGGAATATCTCTTTTAGCCGTTCAATGTTATCCGGCGTCATCGAGGTAACATCGGAGGGATTTTCCGCGTCTGCGCCAACCTTTATGGCATACACGCCCACTACATCCGCCCAATTGGGTACGGGGCTTTCGGCTCCCGCCATATCGCCCTCATAGATGACCTCTACAACGTCCGCGCTGCTTTGTGAGGACAGCTCTGCTATTCTGTTCTGCATCTCGCTTTGAAACCCGGCATTGATACTCTCTATGGCTTCGGTCATGGGCTTGCTGCCGTCAGCCGATTCGTTCGCGGAAAACACGCCGAACAGCGACAGCAAAGCAATCACAAGCACAATGACGATTATGATAACGACGGCTACCCAGCCGCCGGCTGCAATAGCGGCTATCAATGCCTTGACCGCCGCAATGAGTGCCTTTACAAATGCGGCAACAGCTTTTGTCGCCGCAGCAGCTGCTTTTGCTGCGGCCTGTGCCGCGCGCGCCGTCACCTGCGTTGCTTTTGCGGCAGCCTGCGCGGTTTTCTGCGCCGTTTTCGCCGCCTGTTGCGTGGTCTTGACCGTTTTTTCGGCGGCCTTTATGGTCTGCTTCGTCGTTTTCACGGTGCGCTGTGCCGTTTTGACCGTGCCTTTTGTGGCGATCTTGGCTGTGTTCGCGCTTTGCTTAACGGTCCGCTGTGAAGCCTGCCACACCCTGCGGGAACTTTGAACACTTTGGCGAACACGTTCCCGCCCTTGTCGCGTGGCGTTGCTATCCGGCGAAGAAAAAGAGGAACGGTTTTGCTCCGTTCCTCGCTGCGCTTCCTTGTACTGTTTTCGCAGGTCGTTTGCTTTTCGGGCAAGCTGCTTGCCCCGGTATAGCAGCTCGTCTCCAACGTTGTGGGCTGCATCGTCGGCTGTGCGCTCCACACGCTCCTCGGCGTATTGCTCTGGCTGTTCGCTCTGTGGTTGTTGCCGCTCCGCGGCCTCTTTTGCCTGCTCCTTTGCGGAGATAAAAGAACGCCGTATAAGCTCCTTTGGGGCTCGTGCGGCGTCGGTCATCAGACGGGGAGCACGGTCTGTTGACTTTGTTTTTATATCTTTCAATAGCTTTTACCCCCACAGCTCCGTTTCACCGGGCTTCGTCGTCAATTTTCTGTATAGCTCGGTGTTCTTTGGGAACCTGTTTACGAAAGGTACCAGCGCGTTGCCGATCTTCATGAGACCATGCCCCGCCTCAGCATTAGTGATGTAGTTCATCTGCTGCTCGGAGATATTGAACAGCGCCGCCAGCTTCTCCCGATCGCTGGCAGCCTGATTGTGCATGACGATAAACTCCGAGTTGGAAAGCATACTGCGTGCTGATACGTTATCAAGCAAATACTCCACATTCTGCGTAATGCCCGTGGGGAAGGCGTTACGCTTGCGGAACCTGCGCCAGGCGGAGGTGAAGAACATGCTGCTGTACGGGTTTTCGTAGACCACATGGAACTCGTCAAGGTACACGTGGGTGCGCCTGCCCGCTTTCCAGTTTTCCGTTACGCGGTTCAGTATCGCATCCGTTATGACAAGCAGGCCCATGGTCTTGAGCTGCTCCCCAAGGTCGAGAATGTCGTACACGATAATGCGGCTCTGAGTATCGGCGTTGGTGGGATAGGCAAAGGCGTTCAGGCTTCCCTCGGTGAAAAGCTCGAGGGAGAGCGCCAGATCCCGGGCTTCCGGTTCGGGCTGCGCAAGAAGCAATTCACGCAATGCCGGCAAGGTGGGCAGCGGCCCGCCATTGCGGTAGTTTTTGTATAGATCGCCTGTGCAGCGGTCGATTATGCTTTTGTCTATGGAGGTAAGCTCCCGTGTCTGGTCAAGCTGTTCCAACAGCGACATGATGAACTGGGATTTCTGCGCAATTGGATTCTTCGTATCCGAGTAACCCTCCACCATGTCCATGGCGTTGATGTGGTCAGGGCTCCCCGCAGCGATGTGGATGATCTCCGCCCCGAAATCCCGCAGGAAGCCATACTCCCGTTCGGGATCGCAGACGAGGATATCATCGTCGGTATTGAGCGCAAGCTGCGTCATCTCATCCTTGCAGCCGAAGGATTTGCCTGATCCCGGGATGCCGAAGTGGAAAGAGGAACCGTTCATGAGGTTGGATTTGTTGACCACGATCATATTGCCGCTGATGGCGTTCTTGCCGCAGTAGATACCGCCCTTGTCAAACACCTCCTGCACACGGAAAGGCATGAATACAGCGGCGCTTTCGGTGGTGAGGGTTCTTAAAGCGTCGATTTTACGGACGCCATAGGGCAAAACGGTGTTCAGCCCCTCAAGCTGCTGATATTTCAGCGTGGCGAACTGGCACAGCCGCTTCCGGCCAATGGTGAACAGCGCGTCGGTGTAGCGGTTGAGCTGCCCCTTGGTGTCCGCCGTAATTACGGCGGTGAGCACGCCGAACATCATGCGCTGGTCGCGGTTGGTAAGGTCGTTGAGGAAATCCTTGCTCTCGCGGCGCTGTACTTCCATGTCAAAGGGGATAACAGCCGAAAAGTTATTGTTCTGATTCTGCCGCCGCTGCCAGTTGGCGATGTTCGTCTCTACGCCCAGCAGCCGGTTTTCTACCTCCCGCACAGCTTCATCCGTAGGGATGGGGATGATGTCGAGAGAGAGCATCATGCCGGCTCCGATGTCGCACAGCTCGGTGATCATGTCGTCCCGGATGTAGTTGGCATAATCCCGCAGAAACACGACGCGCCCGTAGCGGTCGCCTATCCTGAAACAGTCCTTTTCCAACTCAAAGCTGTCGGGGGAGATGTAGTCCCTGAAGTCATGTCCCTTTTGCGCCATATCCGCCGCGTCAAAGTGGAAGGTGCTCTCTTCCTCGGGCCTGAAGAAGCTATGGATCAGCTCCAGCCGTTCCGAAGCTTCCAGCGCCTCGCAGTGGGAGCCAAGCCGTGCAAGGTATGCAGACAGCTCGCTGCCTACCCGGTTGAAATACGAACGGGCGTCGTTGATGCTGTTCTTTCTGACGCTCACTGTAAGATAGCGCAAATGCCGGAAGTTGCCCGCGTCCATGGCCTCGTTCATAAAGCGCTTGTTGGACTCCCTGCGGAATCGATCCATATCGTCCCCGCGCATGGACATGAGTATTGACTCCCTGAGTGCCTTTTGATTATACCGGGAGAGGGCTATGGTGAGCTTATAGGTCGAGCCGCACTCAAAGGAGTTGATGAGGTCGCAGTATTTGAGGAACAACGTCTGTGTATCCTCCTTTGAGAGCATGGCATAGTTGATGTCTGAAAACCTGAAGGTCTTGGTGTATGCGTTGCCGGCCTTAAAGATGCCGTCACTCCAAATCCGACTGATGGGGATGACGTCCTGTACGCCCTTTGGCACAACGAAACGTTCCCTGTCCTGCCGGAGTACGTTTTGTAGGGTTTTAATCATGGTTCTTCTGTACCTCCTTCTCATGCTTTCGAATTGTGGGTTGCAATATTTCATAGTAGAGATTGGTGGGATGGAACGTGAGTCGCTTCGGCATGAGAAGCTCCGAGCGCACAAACGCCGCGATGCACTTCTCTGCGGGCATGCCGTTATAGCGGAGAAAGCCCAGGGCAGCAAAGGGCGCTGCGCCCAGGATACACAGCCAGGACACGGTTTCCGTACCGAGGTGATTTTGTAGACCGAAGTAGATGCCCACCGCGACGCCAATCGCCAACAGCGAGAAGATAAATTGCCTTGCGTTCAGCCCGAAAAACATACTTTCGGTGTAGTTTCTGATTTCTTTGTTGATTCGTATTTCCATATAGGCTCCTTTTTACAATCCAAACATTTCTCTGACCACCCTGTCAGCCATCTTGACCGCGCCCGTCAGCACGAGCAGGTTGAAGATCAGCTCGCCCATGTATGTCCACACCATTGTGACGGGGCTTGAGCTTGCGTCCACCACAGGCTGGCTTGAGGCAAACACGCTGAAAATGATACACCCCAGCACAATGATGGCTCCCTCCAGACATACCGCGGCATACGATTTCAGGAAGCTCTTGCCGATGTTCGCGGAGGGTTCTCCGGCAAAGGCGGACAGGGGGATGGGGGCGATAGCCGTGTATAGGTAAAGCTTGAAAAAGCGCCCGTAGACGCTCATTATCATTACGAATGACAGCACGACAATTACAAGGCTGCCTATCAGGCTGACCGCCCATGCAGGTATGGATTGCCAAAATGTCAGCGCCTGAATTGCCGCTGTCATTTCCTCCGGCATAGTGACTGCCGCCTGTGTCGTAAGTCCCGCCGTATTCATTGTGGTGGATATAACGCCCTGCACTATGCGAAACAGAGCCATCATCAGATCCAAGCCGTATCCGACCACTGCTTTGACGAGGATAAAGCGGATAAAGAGCTTTGCCGCGTGCTCCGGCCTTTTGACCTCCGCAAATGAACCGCAGGTCTTCATGACGCCCACCACGAAAAACAGCACAAGAAGCGCGAAGCCTATGGCCTTCAACGCGCCGTTGATACTAACGACCATGTTCCATATCCCGCCGCCCTTGAAGCTCTCGGGGGATTGGGTGATAAGCAGCCATATTTCCTGCAGCTTGGCGTTCCATACGCTAAGCGCATTCATGATGTTATCGATAATCCAGTTGCCGCTGTTCATGATTTCTCACCTCCATTTCTGATGGCAGGCTTACCGCTTGGGCAAGCCCGCCTTTCTATGCGCCTATCGGCAGGGTTCATCTTTGTGTGGCGTTCTTTCCTTTATCACACCGTATTTGCCGTCCACATAAAATCGTCCCGCGAAAGGATTGAATATCGCCGTACACCGCACGCCGTTATATTCCGCGATGTATTTGTTATCCCCAACCTTTTCCACGATGGTCGCCTCCGCAAGAGCGCCGTTCAGCGAATGAATATGCATTGGCTCTGTAATCGGATTCATACTGCACCTCCTTCAGCCCGTGATCAGGCCCAATATTTCTTTTGCGAAGGTGATGATGATACCGCCTGCAAGCGTAAGAAATCCATTGGCGCGTTGGCTTGGGTCATGGCTTTTTAGTGACAAACCCACCTGTACTATGCCGAATGCCAGCAGGATCATGCCGATGGCACGAATCAGCCCGAAGATGAACTCGGACAGATTGTTGACCACTTGCAGCGGATCGTCAGTGGCAAAGGCAGTCGTAACGGTGGAAAACACCAACGCGATGGTGCAGAACGCAATAAAGATTCGTTTCATCTTCTTAGACATTTTCCTGTTCCTCCGATTCTTTTTTATAGAGTTGGTATATCTCATCCTCAGACAGCACCTCATAATCGTCGTAATCGCCGTCCAAAAGAATGTCGGAAAGTTCAAACGCTTTTGGTG